>Ga0070741_10008709_pt1 | contig 20162 bp, 14 predicted proteins | sample Coa_R1_4_FD_66440 | JGI IMG/M metagenome (GOLD analysis project Ga0070741, IMG submission 66440) | Surface soil microbial communities from Centralia Pennsylvania, which are recovering from an underground coalmine fire - Coalmine... | ecosystem: Environmental > Terrestrial > Soil > Unclassified ...
CACACGCTCTTCGACCGTGCCGATACTGCCGGCGGTGCGCATCGCGGCCGCGCTGAGCTCACCGGCGAGCCGGCGCACCGTCTCCAGGGCCCCCGCGCTCTGCGCCGCGAGTTGCTTCACATGCTCGGCCACGACCGCGAATCCGCGGCCGTTGTCCCCCGCCCTCGCCGCTTCGATCGCGGCGTTCAGGGCGAGGAGGTTGGTTTGGCGCGCAATGCCTTCGATCGTCTGCGTCACCTGATCGATCTCGGCCGCTTTGCTCGCCAGCTCGGTCACGATCGGGACCGCCTCGCGCGTGACGGTACTGATCGACGACATCGCGTCGCGCGCCGCCCGAGCCGCGGTCGCACTGGCGCCCGCCGACTGGCTGACGGTGCTCGCCAGAGCCGCCGCGATCTCGGCGTGCTTCGTGAGACCGGCGGCGCTGGTCGCCACGCGGCCCGCCGATGCGCTGGCCGTGCTGACACCGTTCGTCTGCTCGGCGGTCGACGAGGCGATCTGCTGCGCCGCCGACGCGACCCGCTCGGCCGACTGCACCATCTGGTCGGCTTCGGCCCGCAATGTCTTGGCCGTCGCCTCGACTTCGGCGGCGACCGTGGCCGTCTCGCCGAGCAAGGTGCGCAGCGTGTCGGTCATGTGACCGAACGCCGAGGCCAGCGCGCCGATCTCGTCGTTCGCCTGGTAGCCAAGCACGTGCGTCAGATCGCCGTTCGCGATCCGTTGCGCCGCGTCGCGGAGTCGTCCGAGACTCTGCAGCAGCCAGCTCACGAGCAAGACCAACACGATCGTCAGGCCGACGAACACGAAGACCCCGGCGCTGGCGCTCAACTCCACCGCGCGCGTGGCTTGATGATCGGTCGCCGCCAATCGCAGCTGCGCCAACGAGTCGAGTCGCGATAGCAGATGCGACAAGAGCTCGGTCGGCCCTTTGTCCTGGTCGCGCACCATCCGGTCGACCTGCGCCGCGTTGCGGTGCGCCTCGTACAACGCCAGCGCGGCGTCGTAGCGAACGTTCATACTGTCGTAGGCGGTGCCGAACTCGTTCGCTTCGTTCAGCGAAACGGAGTCGTGCAAGACCGTCGTCAAGAGGCCGCGCACCGTCGACAGGTGATCGCGCACCTCCTGGCCGCGGTCGCGGAATGTCTTGGTATAGTTGGCGCGGTCCGCCGAGTCCGTCCCGCGGAGCAACAGATTGCTCCACTCCTGCACCTGCATCTTCTCGGCGACTTCGATCTTCCGCGCCTCGGAACGCGCCTTCACTTCCTGCGTAAAGACCGCCGCATACGCACGCGTCACATGCCGGAGCTCCACCCATAGGACCGTGCTCACGATGACGCCCGCACAGAGGCTGGCGCCGAGCAGGAGGTAGAGTTTCGCGGCGATTGTAACGTTACGCGTCCTCATCTCATGTATGACAACTTGCGACTGCAAGGGTCACCTCTAAGATTCGACCCCCACCATGATCGCCTGGCCGCAAACGTACGATCCCTTCCACAACCGCGTCGTCTCGACGCTCGTCGCGGCCATCCCGATTGTCACCCTTCTCGGGGTGATCGCCATCGGCCGGGTGCGCGCGCATCGGGCCGCGTTGCTCGGGCTCTTCGCCGCTCTGATGGTGGCCATCCTGGCGCTGGGCATGCCTGTCGGCCTGGCCATCCGAGCGTCGCTTCTCGGCGTCGCCTACGGCCTCCTGCCGATCGGTTGGATCATCTTGAACGTGATCTTCCTGTACCGGCTGACGGAGGAACGCGGGCTGTTCGTGGTGCTCCAGCGCAGCCTCGGGCGTGTCACAACTGACCGACGACTCCAGCTCGTGCTGATCGCCTTCAGCTTCGGGGCCTTTTTCGAAGGCGCGGCGGGATTCGGGACGCCCGTGGCGGTCACGGGCGCCATCCTGATTGGCCTGGGCTTCCCGCCGCTCGAGGCCTCGGGGCTGTCGCTCCTGGCCAATACGGCACCCGTGGCGTTCGGTGCGCTGGGCACGCCGCTCATCGGGCTTCACACCGTCACCGACATCGATCTGCGGACCCTCTCGGCCATGGTGGGGCGGCAGCTGCCCTTCTTCTCGGTGCTGATCCCGTTCTGGCTGATCATCGCCTATGCGGGGTGGAAGAAGGCACTCGCGGTGTGGCCAGCATTGGTGGTGGCCGGGGTCGCGTTTGCCATTCCGCAATGGCTGATCTCGAACTACCACGGACCGTGGCTGGTCGACGTGGTGTCGGCCGTCATCTCTCTCGGCGCATTGTCGTTATTGCTGCGGGTTTGGCACCCGTCCGATACCACGCGCGAGGTGATTGAGCCCGAAGGCAACCGTTCCGCGGTCCTACGGGCATGGACCCCTTGGGTCATCTTGAGCGTCGTGGTCTTTCTCTGGGGCCTGCCGCAGGTCAAAGCGCTCCTGGACCACATCTCGGCGCCCAAGTTCCCGATCCCTGGCTTGGACGGTCTGATCGAACGAGTGCCCCCAGTAGTACCGAAGGCCAAGCCGGAAACGGCTGTATTCCTCTTGAACTGGCTATCGGCCAGCGGTACCGGGATTCTCGTCGCCGCGCTGATCGCCGGCGTGGTCATGGGATACCGGCCGGTCGAGATGGCGAAGGTCTATTGGCGATCGCTCGTGACCGTGCGCCTGTCGTTGATCACGATCGCCGCGATGCTCGGCATCGGCTATCTCACGCGGTACTCCGGGATGGATGCCATCCTCGGGCTCGCGTTCGCCAGCACCGGTATGTGGTACCCATTCTTCGGTACGTTCCTCGGCTGGCTGGGCGTCGCGCTGACCGGCTCCGACACCGCCTCCAACGTGCTATTCGGCAGCCTGCAGACGATCACGTCGCATCAACTGGGATTGAGTCCCACACTCATGGCCGCCGCGAACAGCTCCGGCGGCGTGATGGGCAAGATGATCGACATGCAGAGCATCGTCGTGGCCAGTACCACCACGAAGTGGTATGGCCACGAGTGGGCGATTCTGCGGTTTGTATTCCTACACAGTCTGGCGCTGGCCGGTCTGGTGGGGCTGTTGGTGACGCTCGAAGCCTATGTCGCGCCGTTCACCGCGCTTGTTCTCCACTGACCGCCGCACCTGATAGGTGACCGGCCGCCGGTGATCGGCGAGGCGGCTCGGCGCATGGCGCGCCGCGCGCGACTTGAACATGGCCCGCCATCCCATTGCCTGCTTGTGCATGGCCGTCTGCGTGTTCACCAACTCCCCATAGAAATCAGCGAGTGGCATCCGCGTCGCCATCACGGCGTGCCGGGCATCGTAGAGGCGATAATCCGCTGAGGTGATGCGCGGATCTCCGGGCGCCGGTGTCTTGACGGTGAGGTGGACGGTCGCGGGGGCCGAGGCGGCCCACGTCCGCGCGCGCGCGAAGTCGGCGCGATCCCATGAGGGATCCGTCACGAGCTCGACCGTGCTCTTCAGCCCGAATCGATTCGCGATCTCGAGCGCGCGATTCGTGAGGGCGCGCGGTTCATCCTCGAGTGACGCGAGGCGAAGGAAAATCGAGGACAATCCGATATCGACCCACCGATCGAAGACGTCCTCGTTACTCAACATGATCTCGGCGCGCGTCCCGGCCGCGAAATTCAACCGCAGCCGGCGAAGCTCGATCTCTTCGGCGACCGCCATCATGTGATCGGTATAAGCGAACGCCACGTCATCGAACAAGAAGACGTTGGGCTCGCGAATGTCCAAGAGCTCATTCGCGACGACCTCGGCTGACGCCAACCGTCGCCCGCGCGACAGCTCGATGCTCGCGCACGGGGTGAGGTCGCCAATGAAATAGCGGTTCCGGTGCCGCGTCAGGTCGCGGGCGGGACGGATTTTGGAGATGTCATTGACGTCAGCCGCGCGCATCGTGCGCGTCGGCGTTTCCAGCAGTCCGGGAGTGGCGACCTCGCCTTCCCCGATCACCACCGCGTCGATCGCCCCGTCGGCGTGCACTCGGATCTCGTCCGCAACGAGAGAAACCGCCTGTCCCCCGATAAAGACGAATGCGTCCGGCAGGCGCCGTTTTACCAGCTTCGCCAGGTCAACGGCCTCAGGGACGCTCGCCAGCCATTCCAGGGCCAGTCCGACAGCGTCGGGTTTGAACTTTCGCAGTGCCTTCTTGAACTCCCTGACCGGGGAGACCTGAAGGTCCACGAATTGGACGACGTGGCCGTGCTGACAGAGCGATTGCGCCACGCATTCGAGCCCGAGCGGTTCCAGACGGAGATACGGCTCGGCGTATCTCAGAGAACTGGGATGCACCAAGAGAACGTTCATGGCCGCGCAATACGCTAGCTTTGTGCCGTTCCGCACCGAGCTCTACGATGAATCGTCTATCTAGATCATGAAGCGATATCTGATCCTAGCCGTAGTGGGCGCCGGCGTTCTTGGGCTGGCGCTCAAAGCCACTCGAGCCGCGATCGAGCGCGGCGAGCATATGCCGAACTTGGTCGTCGCCGCCGCGGGCGCCGTGGCGGCGGCGTTCATCATTGGCCTGAACGCAGGGCGCGGAGCGGGTCGATCGTGATGGCGCGTCGCGCGGGCAAGAGGCAGGCGACCAACGTCACCAACACAATGCCCGCCAGCACGCCGCCGTAGGTTGCGACGTCAGTCGGCCCGACGCCGAACAGCAAGCCACTCAGCCCGCGTGTCACTCCGACCGAAATAGCGAGGCCGGCCGCGAGACCAGCGCCGACCAACATCATGCCTTGGCGCAGGACCATCGCTAGCACCGACCTCCGCCCCGCACCAAGAGCAAGGCGAATGCCAAGCTCCTGGGTACGCTCGGCAATCGTGAATGCCATCACGCCGCCAAGGCCAGCGGCCGTCAGGAGCAGCGCGACGAGCGCGAGGCCGAAACTCAAGACCGTCGTGAGCTGGGGTGACGCGAGTGTGGTCGTGCGGAGCGCTTCGAGCGTCTGGACCTCCGAGACCGGCGTCAGCGGATCGACACCGTGGGCCGCGTCTCGAATCTGGTCGGCGGTGGTCCCAAATGATCCAGCGCTGCGCATCAGCACGCGGATGGACGTCTGCGGCGAGCGTTCGAACGGCACGTACACGACGGGACCGATGTCACTGGTGAGATCGTGCTGCCGGACATCCCGGACGACGCCGACGACGGTAAACCAGTTTTTCCCGGAGTCGGCCGATATGCGTTGACCCAGCGGATCGCCGCGCCAGAACGAGCGGGCGGCGCTTTGGTTCACGACGACGACCTGCTGATCCCGATCGGCGTCGTTGAACGCTCGACCGCCGAGGACCGGTGTGCCGATGGCCTTGAAGTAATCGCCGCCGACGGTGATGAACTCGGCCTGCACCTGGCGCTCAGCAGTCGTTAACGGAAACCGTCCGGCTGGTTGTCCATCGAGCGGTAGCGCGCCCGCGATGCCGACCGCTATCACCCCAGGCGCTGACCGGAGACTACGCACCAAATTCTCGCCCGCGCGCTGTTGCGACAACGTGTCCGCGTACTTGGTCCAGTTGAATGACGCGAGCGCGGTCGTGACGTGGGACGCGTCATACCCCGGGTCCACGCGTCGCAAGTTGACGAGCGTGCGGGCGAGCAGCCCCGCCCCGACCAGCAGGACAAACGCGATAGCGACCTGACACATGACGAGCGTCGCGCGGAGTCGGCCGCGGCCCGTGCCCGGCGAGGTCGCGCCACCGTCGCGCAATATGTCGGAGAGACTGCGGCGCGCGGGCAAGACCGGCACGGCGCCGAACAGCAGGCCCGTGACGACGGAAATAACCAGCGTGAACAGCAGCACGACGCCGTCGATGCGGATGCCATTCGTGTTCGGCGTGTAGCGGCTCGCGAAGTCGCGCAGGAGCCCGAGCCCGGCCCAGGCGAGGATCAGGCCCACCACGCCGCCGATCACCGCCAGCATCGTGCTCTCGGTCATGAGCTCGCGCAGGAGTCGTGTGCGGTCGGCGCCCAGCGCGACGCGCATGGCGAACTCCCGTGTGCGGCGGAGTTGTCGAGCGAGCGTCAGGTTCGCGACGTTCGCCCCAGAGACCGCCAGCAGAAAGACGGTCATCGCGAGCAGCGCGAGGAACGTCGGACGGCCATCGCGAGTCAGTGCTTCGCGCAGGCCCATGAGTCGGACCGACAGTCCCAGTTCCGGCGGGTAGAACGCGTGATACTCGCTGTGCTCACGTTCGGACATTGCCTGGAGGTCCGCCGCGGCGCTCGCTGGCGTGACGCCGGGTTTGAGTCGAGCGACCATGGCGACCATGCGCATGCCGCGATTGTTCATCATCGCCGGCGCGGACAAGAACGGGCAGCTGCCGTTCGGGATGTAGATGTCGTTGGCGTTCGGAAATTTCGGCAGCGGCGGCAGCACACCGATGATGGTGTGCACCTTATCGTTCATCGTGAAGGTCTGGCCGACGACCTTGGGGTCGGCGGCGAAGTGATCGCGCCAGAACTCGTAGCTCAGGAGCACGATCGCCGGCTCACCGATCGCATCTTCGCCCGAGCGAAACGATCGACCGACCATCGGGCGGACGCCGAGGTCGTCGAAGAATCCGGACGACGTGACGCCGCTCGTGACACGGAGCGGATCCCCATGGCCGTACATCGTGAACGTCATCGTATGGTATACGTCGACGCCGGCGAACGCGTGCGTCTGGGTGCGATAGTCCTGGGCCTCGAGCATCGAGAAGCCGTAGTCCGGTTGGCCGAGGCGCAACGCGGTTTGTTGCACGAGCACCATCCGGTCGCCGTTGCGATACGGCATCGCGCGGAGCAGCACGCCATTGATCACGCTGAAGATCGCCGTGTTGGCGCCGATGCCGAGCGATAGCGTGAAGATCACGAGCGCGCTGTAGGCTTTATTCCTCCGGAGCGTGCGCGGGATCTTCATCGCGAGCTCGGATCGACGACCGGATACTCCGTGCGCTTCGACCAGTCTTGGAAGGAGCCATCGTACAGCCGGACCGGATAGCCGACTTGGTCGGCCGCGAATATCACCGCGGTGGCACGCATCCCGATGTGGCAGTACGCCAGGATCGTATCACCCGGCGTCGCGCCGACGGCACGGAACAGCGCCTTGATCTCGGCGGGTGACTTGAGCTTCCCCGTCGTGTCGAACATGACCTCGAACGGCAGGCTTTGGGCCGACGGTATATGGCCGCGGCGCGCCTCGCTCTGTTGGCGACCGTCATAGAACTCGCGATTTCGCGCATCGACGACGACGATGCCGGGTTTGTTCAGATGCGATGCCACCCACGCCGCGTCGACGACGAGCGATGCTTGCGGAGTCGCCGTGATATGCCCGGACGCCGGGTGTGGTACCGCATCAGTCAGTGGTCGTTTCTCGGCGCTCCACGCGCCAAGGCCACCATCGAGCAGCGCGGCATGCGCGCCCAGGCCCGCGACGCGCAGCGTGAATACCGTTCGGGTGGCTGACGTCACTGCACGATCGTCCGCGGCGTAGACGATGATGGTCGAGTGATCGTCGATGCCGTACGACTCGAGTCGCGCTCGCAGCACCTCTGGGGGCAACATCTCCACCATGAGCGACGCGGTGTCCGTTGATGGCCACGGATTGACGGATAGCTGCGTGAGGTCGGTGTGGACGGCGCCCGGAATATGCTGGCCGTACGTATCCGGTCGACCGACATGGAGAATGACCAGATGAGGATCGGCCAGGTGCGCGGCGAGCCACGCGGTCGTGACTAATTTTGGGAGTAGCAGCATGGTTCACACTAATCACGATCCGCCAGGATTTCTGTGCGGAATTTGTGTTCAGTGAGCAAACGATTAGTGGGCGAACCGGTAGCCTATCGTCCACACCGTGATGATGTGACGAGGCGATGCCGGGTCATCCTCCAACTTCCGTCGCAGCTCCGCGATGTGCGAGTCGACCGTGCGCGACAATACTTGCTCGTCGTATCCCCAGACCTCGCGCAACAGCTCCGCACGAGTCGCTACCGCACCGTCGCGATGCACGAGAGCGAGCAGCAGCGTATACGCCTTTGGCGAGAGCGCGCAGGGCTGCCCGGCCCGCGTCACCGAGCGACTCGCCAGATCGACCTCGATCGCGCCGAAGCGAATGGCCTGAGCATCGTCACTCTCTAAAGCACTCCGGCGCAAGAGCGAGCGAACGCGCTCGAGCAACTCGAGCACGCCGAATGGCTTCGTGACGTACTGATCCGCGTCGAGTCGAAAGCCCTTGATCTTGTCCGCCTCCTCAGCGCGCGCCGACAGAATGATGACGGGGACCCGACTGCCGCCGGATCGCAACGCACGAAGCACTTCGTAGCCATCCTTGATCGGCAGCATCAAGTCGAGAATCACGAGATCCGCCGGCCATTCGCGCGCGAGCGCGAGACCTTGGGAACCGTCCGGCGCGATTCGGACGTCATAGCCCTCGAACCGCAAATTCTCGGCGATGCCGTCGGCCAGATCGGCGCTGTCCTCGACGACTAAGATCCGCGACATGGAAATTCGACGGTAAACGTCGCGCCGCTGGCCCTCGTGCGGCCGCCGTGCTGCTCGGCGATCTCGCGCACGATCGTGAGCCCCATGCCGCTGCCCCCGACGCCCTGTCGCGTGGCACCGGCCCCGCGGCGAAACGGTTGCCAGATGATCTCGCGCTCCTCGTCGGGCACGCCCGGACCCTGATCGGCCACGGTCACGCGCACGGTGCCGCCGGAGTTGCGGACGCCGACCGTGATGGTCTGACCCACCGGACCGTACTTCGCGGCGTTGTCCAGCAAGTTGAGCACGACATGCCGGAGCGCATCGCGATCGAGGAAAGCGACGGGCGACCCTTCCGTGTCGAGCGCGATCGTCGCACGCCGGGCCGCGGCCAGCGGACGGAACTCCTCGACGATCCGCGCCGTCTCGGCCGCGACATCGGTCGCGAGGCGATCGGCCGGCGCGCTCGCGCGGCCGCGCCGCGAGAATCGCAGCACATTCTCGGCGAGGAACGTGAGACGGCGCGTCTCGCGGTCGACGCGCTCGAGCGCGGCCGCGCGATATTCGTCGCTCGGGTGCCGGCCGAGGCGGACGGTGTCGAGGTCGAGGCGGATTTGGGCCAAGGGTGTGCGCAGCTCGTGCGACACGTTGGCGACGAAATCCGCGCGCAGGCGACCCAGATCGATCTCGCGGCGCAGCTGCGCGACGGCCACCACCGAGAGCGCCGCCGCGAGCGCCAACATCGCCAGGAGGAACGGCAGGTGGGATTTCGGCAGGCCACCGATCACGAGCAGTCCCGCGTATTCCGGACGGATCTCCGCCCGCGTCTCGATCCCACCAAAACTGGTTGGCATGGTCGCCACGGCGTCGTACCGCCACTCGGACGGCGCGTCGGACGCGAAGACCGTGTGGTGCGCGGAATCCGCGATTTGCACCGCCAGCAGCGCGCGGTTCGAATGCTGCCCCGAGAACGTCGAGGGCAGAAGATCCGAGGCGTCCAACACGCTGCCCACGAACTGCGCGAAGGCCGCCGCGCTGTACTCGACACCGTAGACGAGGGTATCGCTCCAGACCGTGGGCATGAGCGTGTACGCGAAGTAGCGTTGTCGCGCGACGACGTACGTGAACCCCCAATCCGAGCGGTACCCGCTCTCGATCTGCTTCTTCAACGTATCGAGAATCCACCGACGGTCAGCCGCCGGATACAGGGTCTTATTCTCAAATGGCGCGACCCCCAACGTGTCCGCGTGCAGGTTGAATCCAAAGAACGCGCGCGGTTCCGGCCCGAAGAAAACGCGATGACAGAGGCAGGCGACGTCCCACTTCAAGTACGTGTGTAAGTCCGTCGCGTCCGGGACCTCGGGATTCGTATGGCGATACCGCCCGTGATACACGGATCCGAGTGCCTCGTATGCCGCCTCGGTCATCCGAAACGTCAGATGTTCTCGGTAGCTCCAGGCGGCAAAATTCGAGTAGCCGCCGAGGGCTTCGGCGGCGACACGTTGCTGCGAGCGCGCGGCGCTCAGGGCGTCGACGACGGCGACGGCCGCCAGTCCGGTACTGGCCAGTAACAGCAGGAGCGGCCAGCGCGGATACCGGGTCGCGATCACCCCTCAATCATGCGATGCCGGCCGGAATCCGGGCAATCGGGTTTTGTGGTGAAACTGTGCAGACGATGACACTCCCGTGACGCGGTCGTGGCAACCGGTTGCTAGCGTCGTCTGATGAAGCGTACCCTCTCTCTGCTCGGCGGTTGCGTCGTGCTCCTCGCGCTCTGTGAGGTTGGCGCGACATGGGCCACGGCGCATCTCAAATCGCGTCAGACGGTGCGCGATGACGTGCGCGCCGCGAGCACGGTCGGCGGTCCACGGTCGGTGCTGATCGTCGGCAATTCCCTCGTGCTGCATGGAATCAATGTGCCGGCGGTCGAACAGGCGCTGGGCACGGGGTACGCGGCGACGAAGTTGTCCATCGTGGATTCCGGGTATCTCGACTGGCTGTACGGCATCCTGTCGCTGTTCGATCGCGGGAGCCGGCCGGGGACGCTCGTGTTGGCCATCAGCCCCACGCAGTTGGTGGAGAATCGTGCGCCGACCGGGACGACGGCCCGGATGCTCTGGACGACGCCGAACCTCGTTCGCTATGCGCTCGAGAGTCGCCCGGGGCTGACGGCGGTGAGCAATCGCGTGTTCGAGCATTTCTCGGAGTTCTTCGCGATTCGGTCGCGGCTCCGCCAGGATGCTCGGCGGCTCATCGTTCCCGGCTACGAGGCGATGTCGCGTCGGTACTTCGTTCCGGCGGGGGATTCGTCGTCGGACGCGAGGCACGAGGAAGAGGTCGCGTCCGAGCGGCTCAGAGTGCTGAACAGTATCTGCGCGAAGCGGGGTGTGCGGTTCGTTTTTCTCTTGATCCCGACGAATACGGCCAGTGATCGTGGGCTCGAGCAGGCGCTCGTGGTGGCTGGTGAGCAGTCGAGCGTGCCCGTGCTCGTCCCCGTCTCGAACGGGGCGCTCGATGCGCAGTGGCTACTGGACGGTTATCACTTGAACGCGACCGGGGCGTACGCGTTTAGCACGCGGGCTGGCATCGCACTGGCGGCCGAGCTCGCCCATTACCCATTAGACGAGCCCGGCCGAAATAGTCAGTCCGGTTCCGGCCGCGCCCGGCCGCCGGATGGCTTGTCTTCCTCGCCCTCGTCGTACTCGTCGTCGAGATCGACGAGATCATCGTCATCGAGTTCGTCGAGGAGATCGTCGTCGTCGAGGTCTTCGTCATCCTCGTCTTCGTCGTCGAGGTCTTCGTCCTCGTCCTCATCGTCCTCGTCTTCGTCATCTTCCTCGTCGTCGAGGTCCTCGTCATCATCGAGGTCGTCCTCGTCATCGAAGTCGAGGTCGTCGTCCAGATCCTCGTCGTCGGAATCCTCGTCGGAATCCTCAGGCTCGTCTTCCGGGTCGTCATCATCCGCGCCCCGGCGCTTCGCGCTGAGGTGATCGAGCAGAGTGCTCCCCCACCACTCGTCGGGATCCGACGCACTATGCGCGTGCGTCATGCCACGGTTCTCCGTCACAAAAAATTAGTGCAGTATAGGGTTGGCCTTCTTACAGCGAAGCGCGCTCTCGCTTCGCGTCCCGCGACAGCTTCTTTCGATCGTTCGCGCTCAAGAACCGTTTCCGAAGTCGGATCGCTTGAGGGGTCACCTCGATCAGCTCGTCGTCCTCGATATACTCCAAGGCGCCCTCCAGCGTCAACTCCCGTGGCGGCTCCAATTGGATGTTCTCGTCGCTGGCTTTGCTGCGCATGTTCGTGAGCTTCTTTTCCTTCGTCGGGTTCACGTCCATGTCGCCCGGCCGCGCGCTCTCGCCGACGATCATCCCCTCATAGACCGGCGACCCAGGGGCCACGAACAATGTCCCTCGCTCGGACAGATTCGCTAGAGCAAACGCGACGACCGTGCCACCCTCCATGGAAATCAACGTTCCCCTCGACCGTCCGGCTAGCGGCCCCGCCCACGGCCCGTACTCGAGGAACCGATGGTGGATGATGCCGGTTCCCCGCGTATCGGTGAGGAACTCGGAACGGTACCCGAAGAGACCACGCGCCGGGATGCGATACAGGAGGCGGACCATGCCCTGGCCCGGGTTCTTCATCTCGAGCATCTCGCCGCGACGGGGGCCCAGTTTTTCGATCACCGCGCCGAGGTATTCCTCGGGGACGTCGATGGATAACTCCTCGTACGGCTCCAGCCTCTCACCGTCCAATCCCACCCGCGTGATGACCCTGGGACGAGAGACCTGGAACTCATACCCCTCGCGACGCATCGTCTCCATCAAGATAGACAGGTGGAGCTCGCCGCGTCCGGACACCGTCCACGTGTCGGTCGAGTCCGTATCCTCGACTCTCAGGGCGACATTCCGTTCCAGCTCTTTGTACAAACGCTCGCGAACCTGACGCGACGTAACGAACTTGCCATCGCGCCCGGCGAAGGGTGAATTGTTGACCAGGAAGTCGACGGAGATCGTCGGCTCTTCAACCGCGATGCCAGCCAGGCGATCCTGGTGCTCGACGTCGGTCACGGTGAGACCGATTTCCACCCCTTCGAGCCCAGCCAATGCGACCACTTCGCCGGCCGACGCCGATTCGACCTCCCGCCGCTCGAGTCCCTCGAAGATGAAGAGCTTCGTCACCCGGGCCTGCTCCGTCTTCTGGCCGCCATCCAATGGCAGCAGCGCGACCGTGTCACCGAGTCGCACGGTGCCGCGCTCGATACGGCCGATGCCCAGTCGTCCCAGATACGGCGAGTAGTCGATCGTCGAGATCAGCATCTGGAACGCGCCTTCGGTGTCACCCGGTGGCGCCGGTACGTGCCGGACGATCGCGTCGAACAACGGATGAAGATCGACCGGTTTTACATCGAGATCGAGCGTCGCGACGCCATCCCGAGCCGACGCGTAGACGACGGCGGCATCGAGCTGGGCTTCGTCGGCTTCGAGCTCGATGAAGAGATCCAGCACTTCATCATGCACGCGGAGCGGGTCCGCGCCCGGGCGGTCGATCTTGTTGATCACGACGATCGGCACGCGGCCGAGTGCGAGCGCCTTACGCAGCACGAACCGGGTCTGCGGCATCGGGCCGTCAAAGGCATCGACCACCAGGAGGACGCCGTCGACCATACGCAGGATCCGCTCGACTTCACCGCCAAAATCCGCGTGTCCCGGGGTATCGACGATGTTGATCTTTGTGTCTCGCCAATGTACCGACGTATTCTTGGCGAGAATCGTGATCCCCCGCTCGCGTTCGAGCGGATTGGAGTCCATCACGCGCTCTTCGACGACCTGATTCTCGCGGAAGGCCCCGGCTTGACGGAGCATCTTGTCCACGAGCGTCGTCTTCCCGTGATCGACGTGCGCGATGATGGCGATGTTGCGGATCGACATAAGCCCGGAAATATACCGGGCTTTCGGAGCTTGCGCCTAGCGCTTTGCGGCCGCCGGGCGGGGTGGAACCTTGGCGTTCGCCACGGGGGTCCCCTCGGACTTCTTGCCGCCAACGCCGTCCTCGCCGTCGATAAACGACGTGTCGTGACCGCGATTTTTCAGAAGATTGGCGAACCCGGTCTTGTCCTGCGCCTTGATGTACGCCTCTTTCGGCTCAACCTGGCGCTGGTCCACCAGGTCGATGAGCGAGTCACTCAGCGTCGTCATGCCGAGCTTACGTGACGTTTGCATGACGGACGGAATCTGGAACGTCTTCCCTTCACGGATCAGGTTCGACACCGCCGGAATCGAAAGCAAGATCTCGCGCGCGGCCACGCGGCCGCCGCCGATCTTCGGGCAGAGGACCTGGGCGATCACGCCCTTGAGCGACTCCGACAGCATGACGCGGATCTGATCTTGGCGGTCGGCGGGGAACTGATCGATCACGCGATCGATCGTGCTCGGCGCCGTCGTCGTGTGCAGCGTACCAAAGACCAGGTGCCCGGTTTCCGCCGTCTCGATGGCGATCGAGACCGTCTCCAGATCGCGCAACTCGCCGACCAAGATGATATCCGGGTCCTCACGCAACGCCGCGCGAAGCGCGCTCCGGAACGACTGCGTATGCACCCCAACCTGGCGCTGCGTGATCAGGCACTTCTTGTTCTTGTGAACAAACTCGATCGGATCCTCGATCGTGATCACGTGGTCCGTCCGCATCCGGTTGACTAGATCCACCAGAGCGCAGAGCGTCGTGGACTTGCCCGATCCGGTTGGACCCGTGACGAGCACGAGCCCCTTGCTCAGATAACAGAGGTTTTGCACTTCGGGTGAGATCCCGAGCTGCTCGACCGTGACGACGTTCGCGGGAATGACACGGAACACGCCGGCGGCGCCCTTCCGCTCACGCAGCGCGTTGCACCGAAACCGCGCGACGCCATCGATCTCGTAGGCGAAGTCGACGTCGTTCTTGTCCGCGTACTCTTGACGATTGCGGCCGCTCATGATGGAGCGAAGCATGATCTCCATCGACGCGTTATCGAGCGCCGGGTACCCTTCGACGCGCAGCATCTCGCCATCCACGCGCATGATCGGCGGCTCGTCGCAGCGCAGATGCAAATCGGAGGCTTTCTTCTCGACGAGCTGCGTCAGCAGCGTGTTCATATCCGCCAGCGCCGCATCGACTTTCTCTTCTTCCGTCTCGGCATGCGGCAATCGAAATACCGTGCCGTTTTGCTTGACGGCGGTGACGACCGGCTCAGGCTCGGCAACTTTCTTTTTCCCTGAGGACCGGCGGGGCGCCGGTGGCTCAGCGGCTTCCGCGGGCGACTCCTCCGCGACGGCCGGGGCCTCGTCCTGCCCGTCAAAGACCGCGATCGAGGCGTGCCAACGACCGCCGGTGTGCGCGCTCTTGACGTGGAAGTCCCCGTCGGAGTTCGCGTACCGGAACACGGCCGGCGTGCCGCCGTCGAGGTCCTTGTGGGATGCCGCGGGGGCGATCTCCTTGAGGAGCATCAACAGCTGCGGGCCCGACAAGGGCTGCCGCGTGATCGGACGCGGGACGCCATCCTTCTGCAGCGTCGCCACGTCACCCTCGATCAAGAGGATGGATTCCGCATGGTTCGTCACCATGACGGTCAGGAATTTGTCGAGTTGAGCCATCTCAGTCGGCCGGCCGAACGTGCTCGATGAGCGAACGATTGATGAGACACACCCCGCCCGCGGCGTAGAGCACCACGAAGCGCTGGGCATACCGGTTCAGGAAGTCGAGGACGCGAGGCCGCTGCTCCGGCATCTCCAGGTAGACCTCACCGGTCCGGATCGCGCCATCAGTCAGCGTCAGCTCCACGGGCACCCGTCGCGCGCCGGTCTGCACGAAGGCTTGGGAGAAGTCGCCACGGACGACTACTTCACGGACCTGATCCTTGGCGACCAGCAACGTGCCCCCTTCCTGGGCCAGCGGGAAAAATGCTTCCTCCCCGTTCAGCACGTCGGGAATCTCTTCCCGGCCGAGGCGGTTCGGGGAAACGGATTGCACGAACATGTTTCCGTTCAGCTCCTCGCCGCCTAACATGATCAACGAGACGGCGACGCGGAGTTTGTCTATGCGAAAGTCGGTCGTCATTGGGCCGGAAACGGGCATGCCGTGTCTGGGGTTAGACGCCCCAGGCGTGAGGCCCGTCACGTTTACGCTGCTTAGGCGTGCAAATGCGCCTCACGCTCGGCCATTTCCCGGCTTTCGATCTGAACCGTCACATGTTCGATGCCGAAGAGACGCATGGCGTCGATGATGTGCTCGAGCGCATGCTGCTGCCGCTCGGGGTCGCGCACCAGCGCATGGGCGCTCATGGCGACCACGCCGGAGGTGACGGTCCACACGTGGAGGTCGTGGACCGACTCGATCCCGGGGAGCGCGAGGAGCTGCGCGCGCACGGCGCCGACCGAGATGTGGGAAGGGGTCGCTTCGAGGAGGATGTCCACCGACTCGCGAACAATGCGCCATGAGCCCCGCACAATGAGCACCGTCATGACGATCGAGGCGATCGGGTCGGCCTGCTGCCACCCGGTGAAGCGAATGATCAGCGCGGCGGCGACGGCGCCGAGCCCGCCGAGGAGGTCGCCGAGGACGTGCAGGTAGGCGCCGCGCATGTTGAGGCTCTCGCCGGCGCCGCCGTGCAGGACGTAGGCGGAGATGAGATTGGTGACGACGCTGGCCGCAGCGACACCGAGCATCAGATTGCTCTGGACGACCGTCGGGCTGCCCAACCGCACGATCGCTTCGTAGATGATTCCGGCGGAGACGACGAGCAGCGTCGAACCGTTTAGAAACGCGGCGAGAATCTCCCAACGGAGGTACCCGTAGGTCTTCTCCGGCGTCCCGGGCTGCCGGCTGAACCAGGCGACGAAGAGTGACAATCCCAGCGCGGCGACATCGGTGAACATGTGCCCCGCATCCGCGAGCAGCGTGAGCGAATGCGCCAGGATGCCGCCGATGACTTCGACGACGAGGAAGAGGGCGGTCAGCCCAAGCGCGATAATGAGTCGCCTGGTCCCAGCATCGGCACCGTGCGCATGGTCATGGCTATGACCATCGTGATGGTGATGGTGGTGCGCCGTCACGATGCGGGGTACCTTGCCAAGGTGTTCGACCGATTGTTGGTGCTCGGAATACTCGTCCTCCTGAACGGGTTTTTCGTCGGCGCCGAGTTCTCACTCGTCCGGTCCCGCCGCACCCGACTGGAGGGAATGGCGAAGGACGGAGATCGGTTGGCCGGGCTCGCGCTCCGCGCTACCAGTAACATACCGTCGCTCCTCTCGGCCAGTCAGCTTGGCGTCACGCTCGCCAGCTTAGGGCTGGGCTGGGTCGCGGAATCCACGTTGACGGACCCCTTCGCGAGCGCGATCGGGCGCCTGCCGTACGCGCTCGAGGTCTCGGTCCGCATCACGATCGCCGCGACGATCTCGCTCGTGCTCGTCACGTACTTGCACGTGGTGTTCGGCGAGCTGGCGCCAAAAGCGGCGGCGCTCCGCCACCCGGAGCGGGTGGCCCGCCTGCTCGTCCCGCCCCTCATGCTGTGGGCCCTCGTCACGACGCCGTTTACATTCGCCCTCAATCGATCGGCCGAGATCGTGTTGCGGCTGTTCGGCGCCCGAACCGAGTCGGTCTCCGAGGACAGCGTGCACTCGCCCGAGGAGCTGCGGCTCTTGGTCGAGCAGAGCCAGGAGCTCGGCGCCCTCGAGCAGCACGATGCGCAGCTCATCGAAGGGGTGTTCGAGTTCTCCGAGAAGAATGCGCGCGAGGTCATGACCCCGCGCACCGAGATCATCGCGCTACCGGTCGATGCCACGTGGACCGAGACGGTGGCCGTCGTCAACGAGACGGGCTTCTCACGATATCCGGTGTACGACGACACGATCGACAACATCATCGGGATCGTGCTGGCGAAGGACCTGCTCAAGGTCGATCGCGACAACCCGGAATCGTTTTCCCTGCGGGCGATCGTGCGCAATGTCCATGTCGTACCGGGCTCGCGAGAAGTCGAGGAGGTGCTGTCGGATTTCAAGCGCCTCAAGGAGCACATGGCGATCGTGCTCGACGAGTACGGGGGCACGGCTGGCATCGTGACCATGGAAGATCTGCTCGAAGAAATCGTTGGAGAGATACTCGACGAGTACGATGAGCCCGAGCCGGAAGCCCGCCCCACGAGAACCGGAGAAATCATCATCTCGGGAGGCACGAACATTGGCGAGCTGAATGATCTCTACGAGCTGACCGTCCCGGATGACGACTATACGACCATAGGGGGCTACGTCTTCGGCGCCCTGGGACGGCTGCCACAAATCGGCGACCGGGTCTCGGCCGGTGGCGCGACGTTCACGGTGCGTCAGATGGACGGCCGGCGCATTGAGCTCTTGGCTACTGACCTTCCGCCGTCTGACCGCGAGCCAGAAGCGCCGGCGCATTAGCCAGCTCGTAGGCGTTCACCGCCATGACCGTCGCGGCCTGCGCGAGATCATCCGGAAGCGCGTGGTCGAACGTGTCCGCCTGCGAGTGGTGCGTGTGATTGTACCCGCGCGTGAGCTGGTCGTAATTGAAGCTCGGCACGCCGTACGGTAGGAACGAGAGATGATCCGTGCCGCCCTTACTCTGTGCTCGCACGGTAAAGGGACCGATAGAGGCGACCGGGGCGAACAGGGCTTGCCACGCATCGTGCAGTTCGTTGCGGCCTTGTAGCGCGATTCCGGTGATCCGCCCGGTCCCGTTGTCGAGTACCAGCACGGCCTGAAATTTCGCGAGCTCGTCCTCATGCTCGCTGGCATAGGCCGTCGACCCGAGCAGCCCCTGCTCTTCGCCCGTGAACAGCGCGAAGCGAATGGTGCGAGCGGGTCGCACATGGGCGGCGGCCAGGATGCGCGCCGCCTCCAGAACGGCCATCGCACCGGCGCCGTTATCCGTGGTGCCGGTGCCGAGGTCCCACGAGTCGAGGTGCGCGCCGAGTAACACGACCTCGTCGGGATGCTGCGTGCCGCGGATTTCGGCGACCGTGTTGTACGCGGTCAGCGTGTCGACGGTCAGCGTGTTCGTGATGTCCGCCCGGATCTTCACCGGCTGGCCGGCTCGCAGCAGCCGGTAGAACATCGTGTACGTCTCGTGCGGGATCACGATGTGCGCGATCGGATCGGGGCCGCGGGGCGTGCCGCTCATCGTCAGCAGCCCAAATTCCTTCGCGCCGTCCTGCAGCAGCCCCGTCGCGTGTTCGGCCGCGAGCAGCGCCGGCAGCTGCGGGATCGATTTGGTCTGGTCGTTCGCCGCCTTGGACCAGGCCTTGAGCGCCGAGTCGGCGTGCAGGCTGTCCGCGTGCGTCATCGCGGGGCCGTCGGAATTCACGATGGGCACCGGCGCCCGGATCATCGCCCATGCGCCCTTCAGGCGGCCCGCGAAACGTTGCGCGAAGTCCGCCGGTGATGTCGCGTCGACGATTACGACCGGCCCCGTGACCGGGCCATCGGTCCCCGGCGCCCAGGCCCACGATGCACCGAAGATCGGCTGCACATGGGGCGCGACCATCGTGAGGGAGATCGGGCCGCGTTCCCAGCCTTGGCCGAACGTCCACGGCTCGGTCCACTCGCTGTCGACTCCGTAGTCGCGGAATTTGTCGCGCGTCCAGTCGTTCGCCTGACGCAGGCCGGCCGAGCCGGTGAGGCGCGGACCGATGACGTCCGAGAGGTACTCCAGATCGGCGCCCACGTGTGAGTGGGTCATGCCTTCGGCTATGATGGCCCGCACCGTGGCGCTATCGACCGACAACGCAACAGGGGTTTGACCACTAACGGGAGTAGTAGTGGTTTGCGGTGTGGGACGCGGCTCGGGACGGATGCTGACGCATCCGACGAGGACGAGTGCTACGAGTGCGCGTCGCATTGTCTTTTGACTATGGCGGCGCACATGAGAATGGCCGCGATCATGCTGGAAGGGTCCGCAATACCCCGGCCGGCGATGTCCAGCGCAGTACCATGATCAGGTGATGTCCGTGGGAACGGCAAGCCGAGCGTCACGTTTACCGCCTCGCCGAACGATGCGACTTTGATGGCCGTCATGCCAACATCGTGGTATGGCGCTATGACCGCGTCGAACTCACCTCGTATCGCACGGACGAACACGGTGTCGGCCGGAAATGGGCCGGCGATCTCTGCCTCACGAGCGGCTGGGGCTAAGATGCGATCATCTTCATCGCCAAAGCGGCCCTGGTCGCCGGCGTGCGGATTCAGCGCGCACAGTGCCAATCTCGGGTTCGAGATGCCGAACCAATCTCGGAGACCATCTCGCGTGATTTGCGCGGTCTCGACTATGGCGTCCGGCGTGACCGCCTTGGGCACATCGCGTAACGGGATATGCGTTGTGGCGAGGACGACTCTGAGGCGATCCGACGCAAGCATCATGGCCACCCGCGACCGGGTAAGCTCGGCCAGCATTTCCGTGTGACCTGGATAGTCGTAGCCACCCGACAGAAGGGCGTGCTTGTCTAGTGGCGCGGTGACTATGCCGTCGACTGTGCCAGCCAGTGCGAGCCTAGTTGCCTGGACCACAGCGTCACCAGCTTGACGACCAGCTTGAGCGGCATCCGGGCGAAGGTCGGACGGGCCGGTTGTCGAGCCGACGACGACATACTCGGCGGCAGACTGTACCCGCGAATCGGCGAGCGCGGCCGCGACGATCTCTGGGCCGATGCCCCGAGGATCACCGACCGTGATCGCCAGCTTCAACCGTGAT
>Ga0070741_10008710_pt1 | contig 20161 bp, 19 predicted proteins | sample Coa_R1_4_FD_66440 | JGI IMG/M metagenome (GOLD analysis project Ga0070741, IMG submission 66440) | Surface soil microbial communities from Centralia Pennsylvania, which are recovering from an underground coalmine fire - Coalmine... | ecosystem: Environmental > Terrestrial > Soil > Unclassified ...
GGCGGCGACGCGTGGGCTACAATGCGTGCGCCGCCTGGGTGGCGAAACTGGTAGACGCAAGGGACTTAAAATCCCTCGGGGGCGACCCCATGCCGGTTCGAGTCCGGCCCCGGGCACCATGTGATCTCCGTCGGCTGCTACTGCGAGGACGAGCGGCGCTGCCACCGCTCGGTGCCGCCCGAGCTTTTGCGCGACCGCGGCGCTAAGATAGCGGCGTGAAATCGCCGCGAAAGAAAATATAGCTTGGCCGAGACCGAGAACTGGGCCTTCCCGGGCAACCTGCAGCCCGATCCCGCCGACTATCGTTTCCCGCTCGCCGAAGCGCTCGACGCGCTGGTGCTGGTGCGCACCGAGATCCCGGAGGACGCCTTCACCGCGCCCATTCTCGGCACCGAGCGCGCCGGCAACGGCGTCGTCATCCGCGCCGACGGCCTGGTGCTCACGATCGGCTACCTGATCACCGAGGCGAGCGCGGTGTGGCTGACGACGAGCCGCGGCGTCGCCGTCGCCGGCACGCCGCTCGCGTACGACCAGGCGACGGGCTTCGGCCTGGTGCAGCCGCTCGGGCGGCTCGGCGTCCCGGCGCTCGAGCGCGGCTCGGCGGCCTCGTGCGCGGTGGGCGACGACGTCATCGTCGCGGGACACGGCGGCCGCGCGCACGCGCTGAAGACCACCGTGGTCGCGAAGCGCGAGTTCGCGGGCTACTGGGAGTACGTGCTCGACGAGGCGATCTTCACGGCGCCCGCGCATCCGCAGTGGGGCGGCGCGGCGCTGATCGGCGACGAAGGCAAGCTGCTCGGCATCGGCTCGCTGCTCGTGCAGGAGCAGGTCGGCGACAAGAACGTGCAGGGCAACATGATCGTCCCGATCGACTTCATCGAGCCCATCCTCGACGACCTGCTCAGGTTCGGAGCGCGCTCGGGCGCGCCGCGCGCGTGGCTCGGGCTGTACGCGAGCGAGGTGCGCGGCATGCTCGCCGTCGCCGGGGTCGCGCCGCGCGGGCCCGCGGACCGCGCGCAGATCAAGACGGGCGACCTCGTGCTCGAGGTCGGCGGCCGGCGCGTCACCGCGCTCGCCGACCTGTTCCGCGCGGTCTGGCAGCTCGGCCCCGCGGGCACCGAGGTGCCGCTCACGATCAGCCGCGACGGCAGGATCTCGCACGTCAGCGTGCGCTCGGGCGACCGCCACGAGTTCCTGAAGAAGCCGCATTTGCACTGAAAGCAGCGCGCGATTGCCGGTACAATCGGCGCATGATCGTATTCGAGCTGATCTGCCCCGATCGTCATCGCTTCGAAGGCTGGTTCGCCTCGTCCGGGGATTTCGACGGACAGAAGGCCGCCGGCCTGCTCTCGTGCCCGGTGTGCAGCAGCCCCGGCGTCGAGAAGCTGCTCACCGCCAAGATCGCGAAGGGCGAGCCGCCGCGCGAGGGACGGCCGAACGTCTCCAACGTGAAGCCCGCGCAGGGCGGGGCCCGGGACCGGCCGACGCTCAAGGACATCGTCGACTTCATCCTCGCCAACACCGAGGACGTCGGCAAGGCCTTCCCCGAGCAGGCCCGGCGCATGCATTACAAGGAGGCGCCGCACCGGAACATCCGCGGCGTCGCCACGCTCGAGGAGACGCGCGAGCTGATCGAAGAAGGGATCGACGTGGTCCCGCTTCCCGTCGCCCCGCGGAACGAGCTGAACTGAGCTAGACGCGCTCGCGCTGCTTCGCGAGCTCCGGCAGGCAATGCCGGATCCACTGCGCGGTGATCTTCTCCTGCAGCGAGTTCTGCTTGAGCCGCTCGGAGAGCGCGCCGAAATCGACGCAGTCGAGCTCCTGGTCCTGGTTGAAGCACGAGAACACATAGCTCGTCTTGCCGGTGCGCGCGTCGCGATGCGGCTGCAGGCACTGCGCGCAGATCTCCTTCATCATGCACTGCATCGGCGAGTTGATCGAGCCGATGGCGAAGTGGTGCGGCTTGAGGTGGGCTTTCAGCACGTCGTGGCGCGCGCGGCCGACCGCCGCCATCATGCGGTCGGAGCCGATCGCGATCAGCCGGTCGGCGTCGTCCAGGCGCAGCGTGACGCGCCCGAGCCGCCCGTCGGCGTACGCGTCCATCGCCTGCACGATGTTGCCGACGAACGTCCGGTCCTGCGGCCGCGTCGGCCGGAAGCCCGGCTCCTCGTCGCAGCACCAGACGACGACGTCGGCCGCGTTCTCGATCTCGGCGACCTTGTAGCGGTCGATCACCTTCTTGTAGCCGGCGAAGTAGAGCACCTTCGAGCCGCGCGCGCGGAACGCCTGCCCGATCGAGAACAGGACCGCGTTGCCGAGGCCGCCGCCGGCGAGGATCACCGTCTCGTTCGCCGCGATGTGCGTCGGCGTGCCGGTCGGGCCCATGAGCACCACCGGCTCGCCGGGCTTGAGCATGGCGCACAGGTCGGACGATCCTCCCATCTCGAGCACGATCGTCGAGATCAGGCCGCGCGCCTTGTCGACCCAGGCCCCGGTGAGGGCGAGGCCTTCCATCTGCAGCCGCGTCGCGCCGGCGGCACCCGGCACGAGCGGGGAGAGCGTTTCGTAGTTCTGCAGCCGGTAGAATTGGCCCGGCTCGAACTTGCGCGCGGCGAGCGGCGCGCGCACGACCACCTCGACGATGGTCGGCGTCAGGCGCTGCACCTCGTGCACCGTCGCGAGCAGCTCGCGCGCGAGGTCCGTGAAGAACTTCGCGGGCTGCTCGGCCGAGCTCGGCCGCTGTTTTGCCAGGACGCGCGAGACCACGGGGTAACCCTGTCGCGCCGAGCCGAGCGCTTTCACCACGTTGCCGAAGTACGACGGATGCAGGTCGCCGAAGAAGCTGACGAAGCGGCCGTCGGGCAGGCGCGAGAGCAGCACGTCGGGCCGCTCGGGCTTGGAAATCGAGTATTGCGGCTTGAGCGGCGCCCCGTCCTCGTCGCACGCCCCAAAATAGCGCCCGTCGAGGCGGAAGTGCGCCGGGTGCTCGCGCGCGAGCACGGTGTTGGGCTGGGTGCCGGCCGCGACGAACACCGTGTGCGCGGGCAGGGTGTGCTCGGCCGTCTCGTCGCCCAGGCCGCTCGGGCGGCTGAAGCGGATGGCGCGCACCGCGCCGTAGTTGTCGACGTCGACGGCGAGCGGCGACAGGCCTTCGGCGAAGACGATGCCTTCCTCGAGCGCCTTCTCGACCTCCTCGTGGTTCAGCGTGTACGACGGGCTGTCGACGAGGCGCCGGCGGTACGCGATCGTGACGCCGCCCCAGTGGCGCAGCAGCTCGACGATCCCCGGGGAGCGGCCCTCGGCGGCGGCGGCGACGCGCTCGGCGCGGATCGCGCGCGCGTGAGCGAGGAACTCCTCGGCGACCTCGCGCTCCTGGTCGTCCCATCGCTCGCGCACGGCGTCCTCGCCGGACTCGGCGGCGAGCGCCTCGAAGCGCGCGAGGAACTTCTCGACCTGCACCACGTAGTACGCGAGCGATTCGGTGGCGGTGTCGATCGCCGTCAGGCCGCCGCCGACGACGACCACCGGCAGCCGCAGCTGCATGTTCGCGATCGAGCTCTCCTTCGCCGCGCCCGTGAGCTGCAGCGCCATCAGGAAGTCCGACGCCGCGCGCACGCCGCGCGCGAGCCCGTTCGGGATGTCGAGCACGGTGGGCTTGCCCGCGCCCATGCACAGCGCGACGTGGTCGAACCCGAGCGCGGCGGCGTCCTCGAGCGTCACCGTGCCGCCGAAGCGCACGCCGCCGAACAGGGCGAACTCCTCGCGCCGCTCGAGCAGCAGCCGCACCATCTTCAGGAAGTTCTTGTCCCAGCGCACCGTGATCCCGTACTCGGCGACGCCGCCGAAGCCCGCCATGACGCGGTCGTCGAGCGGCTCGACCAGCGAGCTCACATCGCGGATCGGCTCGAAGGCGGTGCGCGCGCCGTCGGCCCCGACGCCCGAGATCGCGGCCGGCAGCGGCTCGATCTTGAGACCGTCGATGCCGACCACCGCGTGGCCGTCGTTCATGAGGTAGTGCGCGAGCGTGAATCCCGCGGGCCCCATGCCGGCGACGAGCACCTTGTAGCCGCTCGGCGCCAGGGGCAGGGGACGGCGCAGGTTGAGGGGATTCCAGCGCGTGAGCAGCGAGTAGATCTCGAAGCCCCACGGCAGCTCGAGCACGTCCTTCAGCGTGCGCGTCTCGACCTGCGGGATGTCGACCGGGTCCTGCTTCTGGTAGATGCACGCCTTCATGCAGTCGTTGCAGATGCGGTGGCCGGTCGCGGCGACGGTCGGGTTGTCGATGACGATCACCGCGAGCGCCGAGAGCGCGTTGCCCTGGCTCTTGAGCGTGTGGAACTCGGAGATCTTTTCCTCGAGGGGACAGCCGGCGAGGGTCACGCCGAACGCGCTCTTCTTGAAAGTCACTTTGTCCGGCGCCCCCGCGGGCGCCTTCTCTTTCAGCCCCTTCGAGCACGAGTCCTTGCCCTGGGTGTGGCACCAGATGCAGTAGTTGGACTGGTCGAGCGCGCCGACGAGGTCGGTCCCCGGGTCGGTCAGGCCGAAGCCGCGGCGGCGGCGGATGTGCTCGGGCTTGATCGTGTAGGTCGTGACGCCTTCGCTCGCCGCGGTCTGCGCGTGCTTCAGCAGATGCATCGGATCGGTCTTCGCCGGCGCCTTGAAGAGCACGCCGGCGCGCACGCGCTCGCGCCCGGCGGACGTGTGCAGCGCCCAGGCGGCGTACTTCATCGCGAGCTCGAGCGCCTCGGCGTGCGCCGTCTCGTCGGCGAGCCATTCGCTCACTTTGCGCGCGAAGGCGAGCTCGTCGAAACGCCCGCCGAGCCGCGCGGTCAGCTCCCGCTCGAGCGCCGCCCCGTCGAGCGCCGCGGCCTGGTCCGGCTTGATCTTGTTGGCCGCGCGCCGCTGCACGAACTGGCGCTTGACGCTGTAGAGCGGGGCGAGCTCGTGATGGCGTCCCGAGAGCGCCGCGAACTCGGGCGCGATGCCGAAGAGCGACGCGAGGAAATCGTCGAGGTGGGGCGCGACCTCGAGAATAAGCTCGGACTCCTCCTTGAGCGGAAGCGCGGACGGGGCCTCGCGCGCGGCGACGAGCCGGTCTTTCAGGCCCGCGTCGGCGGACGCGAGCGTCTCGAGGAACAGGGCGTCGAGCCGGACGAGGCCTTCGCGGCGGTACAGATCCCGGAACTGCAGGCCGTGGCCGAGCCTCAGCATGCGATCGGGATCGATCCTAGCGTTCAAGGTGCTGCTGCTTGTCCTTGACGTCTTTCCACCGGTCGGCGTCCTCCGGCGCTTCCTTCGCGTCGGTGATCGCCGGCCAGATCTTCGCGAGCTCCGCGTTCAGCGCCGTGAAGCCCTTCTGGTCCTCGGGCAGGTCCTCCTCGGCGTAGATCGCGTTCACCGGGCACTCGGGGATGCACACGGCGCAGTCGATGCACTCGTCGGGGTCGATCGCCAGCATGTTGGGGCCCTCGCGAAAGCAGTCCACCGGGCAGACGTCGACGCAGTCGGTGTACTTGCATTTGATGCAGCTTTCGGTGACGACGTGGGTCATCGCGGGTCCTCGGGCGCGCCTTGCGCAAAAGATGAAATTATACGGCGCGGACCGTACCCGCCGGAAGATGCGCCCCGGTAATTAGCTTATGACCGGCGCGGCGAGCAGCGACTCCGGCCCGCCGTGGTGTATATTCCAGCGCTCCTTCGTCCCGGGGATTTCGATGCGATCCAACCTGCGCCTGCTCCTCGCCGTCGCGATCGTCTCGGCCGGTCCCGCCGCGGCCCAGAACGCGGTGAAGATCGGCGAGCTCAACAGCTACAAGGTCTTTCCCGCGTTCCTCGAGCCCTACCGCAAGGGCATGGAGCTCGCGCGCGACGAGATCAACGCGGCCGGCGGCGTGCACGGCCGCAGGCTCGAGATCGTGATCCGCGACGACAACGGCAACCCGGGCGACGCGGTGCGCGTCGCCGAGGAGCTGCTCGCGCGCGAGAAGGTCGACCTGCTGATGGGCACGTTCGCGTCCAACGTCGGGCTCGCCGTGGCCGACCTCGCGCGCCAGCGCAAGAGGCTGTTCCTCGCGTCCGAGCCGCTCACCGACAAGCTCGTCTGGCAGGACGGCAACCGCTACACGTTCCGCCTGCGGCCCTCGACCTGGATGCAGACCGCGATGCTGGTCGACGAGGCGGCGAAGCTGAAGAAGAAGCGCTGGGCGATCGTCTATCCCAACTACGAGTACGGGCAATCGGCGACCGCGGCGTTCAAGCAGCTGCTGAAGGCGAAGCAGCCCGACGTCGAGTTCGTCGCCGAGCAGGCGCCGCCGCTCGGGAAGATCGAAGCCGGGGCCGTCGTCCAGGCGCTCGCCGACGCGAAGCCCGACGCGGTCTTCTCGTCGCTCTTCGCCGGCGACCTCGCCAAGTTCGTGCGCGAGGGCAACCAGCGCGGCGCGTTCAGGAACCGCACCGTGCTCAATCTCCTCGGCGGCGAGCCCGAATACCTCGACCCGCTCAAGGACGAGACGCCGACCGGCTGGTACGTCACCGGCTATCCCTGGAGCCAGATCAGGACGCCCGAGCACCAGCGCTTCCTCGACGCCTACCGCAAGAAGTACGACGACTACCCGCGGCTCGGCTCGGTCGTCGGCTACTCGGCGGTGAAGAGCGCGGCGGCGGCGGTCGCGAAGGCGGGCGGCACCGACACGGAGAAGCTGGTCGAGGCGATGAAGGAGCTGCAGGTCGACACGCCGTTCGGCCGCATCACGTATCGCGCGATCGACCACCAGTCGACGATGGGCGCCTACGTCGGACGCCTCGCCGTGAAGGACGGCAAGGGCATCATGACCTCCTTCCGGTACGTCGACGGCGCGCAGGTGCAGCCGAGCGACGCCGAAGTGAGAAAGCTGCGTCCCGCCGAATAGGACCGTGGCGAGCTTCGTCGCGCAGTTCCTGAACGGGCTCGCGAGCGCGTCGACGCTGTTCCTGATCGCCTCGGGGCTGTCGCTGATCTTCGGCGTCACGCGCGTCGTCAACTTCGCGCACGGCTCGCTCTACATGCTCGGGATCTACGTCGCGTACAGCGCGGCGGCGCGCCTCGGGTTCTGGCCGGCGATCGCGGTCGCGGCCGTCGTCGTTGCCGCGGTCGGCGCCCTGATCGAGCTCGCCGTGCTGCGCCGGATCTACCGCCAGCCCGAGATGTTCCAGCTGCTCGCCACCTTCGCCGTGGCGCTGATCGTCAAGGACGCGTGCCTGCGGCTCTGGGGCCCCGAGGACCTGCTCGGGCCGCGCGCGCCCGGCCTGCGCGACGCGGTCGAGGTCCTCGGCGCGACGGTCCCGAGCTACGACCTCTTCCTCGTCGCCGTGGGGCCCGCGGTGCTCGGGCTGCTGTGGCTCGCGCTGCGGCGCACGCGCTGGGGCATGCGGGTGCGCGCCGCGACCGAGGACCGCGACGCGGCGTCGGCGTTGGGCGTCGACTCCAGGCGCCTGTTCACCGGCGTGTTCGCGCTCGGCGCGCTGCTCGCGGGCCTCGGCGGCGCGCTGCAGCTGCCGCGCGAGCCGGCCCAGCTCGCGCTCGATTTCGCCGCCGTCTCCGACGCCTTCGTCGTCGTCGTCGTGGGCGGGATGGGGAGCATCCCGGGCGCGTTCCTCGCGGCGCTCATCATCGGCGAGGTGAAGGCGCTGTGCATCGCGCTCGGCACGGTGCACGTGCTCGGCATCGACGTGTCGTTCTCGAAGCTCACGCTGGTCGCCGAGTTCGGGGTGATGGCGGTCGTGCTCGTGCTGCGTCCATGGGGCCTGCTCGGCGCCCCGCAGCCCGACGCGCAGCGCGTCGGCGCCGCGCCCGAGCCGGTGCCCGCCGCCGCGCCGCGCGGCGCGCGCGCCGCCGGCGCCGCCGTCCTCCTCGCGCTCGCCGCGTTTCCGTTCGTCGCGCCCGAATACGGCGTCGTGCTGATGAACGACGTGCTGGTGTTCGCGCTGTTCGCGGCGAGCCTGCATTTCATCATGGGGCCGGGCGGGATGGTCTCGTTCGGTCACGCCGCCTACTTCGGGCTCGGGGCGTACGGCGCCGGGCTGCTGGTGAAGCACGCCGGCTGGGGCATGGAGGCCTCGCTCGGCGGCGGGCTGCTCGCCGCGGCGGCGGGGGCCGCGCTCTTCGGCTGGTTCTGCGTGCGGCTCTCGGGCGTCTATCTCGCGATGCTCACGCTCGCCTTCGCGCAGATCGCCTGGTCGATCGTCTTCCAGTGGGACGAGCTCACCGGGGGCTCGAACGGCATCGTCGGGCTGTGGCCGCCGGAATGGCTCGCGTCGCGCACCGCGTATTACCTGGCGACGCTCGCGCTCGTCGCCGCGGCCGTGGTCGGGATGCGGCGCGCGCTGTCCGCGCCCTTCGGCTGGGCGCTGCGGGCCGCGCGCGACTCGCCGCTGCGCTGCGACGCGATCGGCATCGACGTCGCGCGCGTGCAGTGGGCCGCGTTCGTCGTCGCCGGCGCCTTTGCCGGCGTCGCGGGGTCGCTCTACGCGTTCTCGAAGGGCAGCATCTCGCCAGAGTCGACGATGGCGATCGGGCGCTCGGTCGACGCGCTCGTCATGGTGCTGCTCGGCGGCCTGCACTCGCTCTGGGGCCCGCTCGCGGGCGCCGCCGCGTTCACCTGGCTGCAGGACACCGTCGCGCGCGCGAGCGACTACTGGCGCGCGCTGCTCGGCGCCGTGATCCTGCTGCTCGTGCTCGCCTTTCCGCGCGGCATCGCGGGCTCGCTGCCGTGGCGAAAGCGATCGTGACCGCGCTTGCCGTATCCGGCCTGGCGAAGCGCTTCGGCGCCGTGCGCGCGGTCGACGGCGTCGACTTCGAGGTCGCGGCCGGCGAGCTGGTCGCGATGATCGGTCCGAACGGCGCGGGGAAGAGCACCTGCTTCAACATGCTGAACGGCCAGCTCGCGCCCGACGCGGGAACGATCCGCTTTGCGGGGACCGAGATCCAGGGCCGGCGCCCGCGCGAGATCTGGCGCCTGGGGGTCGGGCGCACCTTCCAGGTGGCGGCGACCTTCGCGTCGATGAGCGTGCGCGAGAACGTCCAGGTCGCGCTGCTCTCGCGCCACCGGCGCCTCGCCGACTTCTGGCGGCGCGCGGCCGCGCAGCACGTCGACGCGGCCGACGCGTTGCTGGATCGGGTCGGGATGCTCGCGCAGGCAGGGCGCCCCTGCGGCGTGCTCGCCTACGGCGACCTCAAGCGCACCGAGCTCGCGATCGCGCTCGCCAACGAGCCGCGCCTGCTGCTCATGGACGAGCCCACCGCGGGCATGGCGCCCCGGGAGCGCAGCGCGCTCATGGGCCTCGCGGTTTCGATCGTTCGCGAGCGCGGCATCGCGGTGCTGTTCACCGAGCACGACATGGACGTCGTCTTCCGGCACGCCGACCGCATCCTCGTGCTCGACCGCGGGCGCATCGTCGCGCGCGGCGCGCCGGCCGGGGTGCGCGCGGACCCCGAGGTCCGCCGCATCTATCTCGGGAGCGCGCCGTGAGCGCGCCGATGCTCGAGCTGCGCGGGGTGCACTCGTACTACGGACGCGCCCACATCCTCGCCGACGTGAGCCTCGCGGTCCAGGCCCGCGAGGTGCTCGTCCTGATCGGCCGCAATGGAGCGGGGAAGTCGACGACGCTGAAGACGGTCATGGGACTGGTGCGCGCGGCGCGCGGCGAGATCCTGTTCGAGGGCCGACGCATCGAGCGCTGCGATCCCTTCGAGATCGCGCGGCTGGGCGTCGGCTACGTGGCCGAGGACCGGCGCATCTTCGCCGGCCTCTCGGTGAGCGAGAACCTCGAGGTCGGCCGGCAGCCGCCCCGCGGCGGAGCGCCGCCCTGGACGCCCGACGCGCTGTTCGCGCTGTTCCCGAATCTCGGTTCGGCGCGCGAGCAGCGCGGCGACCGGATCTCGGGCGGCGAGCAGCAGATGCTCGCCATCGCGCGCGCGCTCATGGGCAACCCGCGCTGCCTGCTGCTCGACGAGCCTTCCGAGGGCCTCGCGCCCCTGATCGTCGACGGCCTCGCGGCGGCGATCCTCGAGCTGAAGGCACGGGGCGTGGCCGTGCTGCTGTCGGAGCAGAACCTGCGCTTCGCCGAGCGCGTCGGCGACCGCGCTTGCGTGATCGAGCAGGGGCGCGTGCGCTTCTCGGGAACCATGGGCGAGCTCGCGCGCGACGAGACGGCGAAAGCCGCGTACCTCGGCGTGTAACGAAACGTAATCGCCGGGGACCTTTACGGCGGCGCCGAAGCTGCGATAATCTCGGGCTTGAAATTCCGACAAGAGAAACCCAGCACGCCGCCGCGATCGCTTCTTCAGGCGCGGCGGCGGTCCCGGACATGATCAAGGTCGACAGTCTCAGCAAGTCGTTCGGCGCGAAGCTCGCCGTCGACGGCGTCTCCTTCGAGGTCGGGCGCGGCGAGGTGCTCGGCTTCCTCGGTCCCAACGGCGCCGGAAAGTCGACCACCATGCGCATGATCACGGGGTTCATCCCGCCGAGCGGCGGAACCGTGAGCGTCTGCGGCCACGACATGGTGGCGGACCCGATCCCCGGGAAGCGCCGCATCGGCTACCTGCCCGAGGCCGCGCCTTCGTATACGGACATGACGGTCCTGTCGTTCCTGGAGTTCGCCGCCGACATCCGCGGCCTGAGCGGCGACGCGCGCCGCAAGGCGGTGCGCCGCGCCGTCGACGCGTGCCACCTCGAGCCGGTGCTGGGGCAGACGATCGACACGCTGTCGAAGGGGTTCCGGCACCGCACCTGCTTCGCGCAGGCGATCATCCACGATCCCGACGTGCTGATCATGGACGAGCCCACCGACGGTCTCGACCCGAACCAGAAGCACGAGGTGCGCACGCTGATCCGCGAGATGGGGCAGAACAAGGCGATCATCTTCTCGACGCACATCCTCGAGGAGGTCGAGGCGGCGTGCACGCGCGCGATCATCATCGACCGCGGCCGCATCGTCGCGAACGGCACGCCCGACGAGCTGAAGGCGCGCTCGGACCGCGCGGGCGCGGTGCTGGTGAAGCTCGGGGGCGCGAGCCCGCAGCGCGCGAGCGCGGCGCTCGCCGAGAGCCCGCTCGTCGCGCGCTCCGAGATCCTCGCGACCGACGCCGCCTGGGTGGTCGCGCGCGCGTACCCGCGCAAACCCGGTCCCGAGGGCGCGCTCGCCGCGCGCGTCGCCGAGCTCGCGCTGCGCGAGGGCTGGAAGATCGAGGAGCTGGTGGTCGAAGAGGGGCGGCTCGACGACGTGTTCCGCTCGCTCACCTGGTCGGAGACCGCGGCGAAAGCGCGGGAGGCGGCCAACGCATGAGCCGCTCGATCGTCGCCACCATCACCCGGCGCGAGCTCGCGGCGTACTTCCAGTCGCCCGTCGCCTACGTCTTCCTGGTGATCTTCCTGCTGCTCGCGGGCGTGTTCACGTTCACCTTCGGGGGCTTCTTCGAGCGCGGCGAGGCGTCGCTGTCCGCGCTCTTCAACTGGATGCCGTGGCTGTTCCTGTTCCTCGTGCCCGCGGTCGGCATGCGGCTGTGGTCGGAGGAGCGGCGCCTGGGCACGATCGAGCTGCTGCTCACCATGCCGGTCGCGAGCTGGCAGGCGATCCTCGGCAAGTTCGTGGCGTCGTGGCTCTTCCTCGCGATCGCGCTCGCGCTCACGTTCCCGATGATCATCACCGTGAACTGGCTCGGCGACCCGGACAACGGCGTCATCGCGAGCGGCTACGTCGGCGCGCTGCTGCTCGCAGGCGCCTACCTCGCGATCAGCAGCATGACCTCGGCGATGACGCGCAACCAGGTGATCGCGTTCATCGTCGCCGTGGTGCTGTGCCTGGTGCTGATCCTGGTCGGGTTCTCGCCGGTCACCGACATGCTCTCGCGCTGGGCGAGCCCCCGCATGGTCGAGTCGGTGGCGCGCTTCTCGGTGCTCACGCACTACGACGGCTTCCAGCGCGGCGTCATCGAGTCGCGCGACCTCCTGTATTTCCTCTCGGTCATCGCCTTTTCGCTGTTCGCGACCGGCGTCGTGATCCGCGGGCACCGCGCCGGCTGATCCATGAAGAAGTACGAGACCTTCCTCTATTCCGCGGGCGGCCTCGTCGCGCTGTTCGTGATCCTGCTGCTCGTGAACTTCGTCGTGGGCGTCGTGCCGGTCCGCATCGACCTCACCCAGGGCAAGCTGTATACGCTCTCGGACGGCACGCGCGAGATCCTGCGCAAGCTCGAGGCGCCGGTGAAGCTGCGGCTGTACTTCAGCCAGGGCGACGCGAGCGTCCCGCTCGCGATCAAGGCCTACGGCCGCCACGTCGAGGACCTGCTCGCGGAGTACCGGCGCGCCTCGGGCGGCAAGGTGCAGGTCGAGAAGCTCGATCCGCAGCCCGACTCCGACGCCGAGGACGCCGCGACCCTCGAGGGCGTCGAGGCGCAGGTCGCGCCGACCGGAGACAAGTTCTACCTCGGGCTGTCGGTGAGCTACGTCGACCAGAAGGTGGCGATCCCGGCGCTCTCGCCCGAGCGCGAGCGGCTGCTCGAGTACGACCTCACGCGCGCGATCGCGCGCGCGACCTCGCCCGGCAAGCCCGTGGTCGGCGTGATGAGCCCGCTGCCCGTGTTCGGCGCGCCGCCCAGCCCGATGACGGGCGGGCAGCCGATGGAGCAGCAGGTCTTCGTCAACGAGCTCCGGCGCGACTACACGGTCAAGCGCGTAAGCGCGTCCGCCGACAAGATCGACGACGACGTGAAGGTGCTCGTCGTGATCCATCCGCGGGGCATCGGCGACGCGGCGCAATACGCGATCGACCAGTTCGTCCTGCGCGGCGGCAAGCTCGTCGCTTTCGTCGATCCGAGCGCGTACTTCGACCCGATGGCGCAGATGGCGGGCGGGCCGACCTCGTCCAGTCTCGACAAGCTGTTCAAGGCCTGGGGGATCCAGTACGACCCGGGCAAGGTCGTGATGGACATGCGCTACATCACCGGCGCGGGGCCGCGCGCGCTGCCGACGCTGCTCTCGCTGAACGACAACGCCTTCGACCAGGACGACGTCGCGACGGCGCGCCTCGGCTCCGCGCTGCTGCCGTTCTCGGGCGTCTTCGCGGGCAAGCCGGCCGACGGCCTGAAGGAGACGGTGCTGATGAAGACGTCGCCGTTCTCGCAGCTCGTCGACGCGTCCGGCGCGATCTCGCAGGGCGAGGCGGCGATCCGCGGCTTCCAGCCGTCGAACACCGAGTACCCGCTCGCGATCCGCCTCACCGGCAGGTTCAAGACCGCGTTCCCCGACGGCAAGCCCAAGGCCGACGACAAGGGCGACAGGAAAGCGGCGCCGAAGGCCGCCGACGCCAGGCCCGAAGCGCCGCAGCTCAAGGAGTCGAAAGGCGAGACCGCGGTCGCGCTCGTCGCCGACAGCGACTTCGTCAACGACGGCGCCGCGGTCCAGGTGCAGGAGTTGTTCGGCCAGCGCATCGTCATCCAGAGGAACGGCAACCTCGCGTTCGCGCAGGCGCTCGTCGACCAGTTCGCGGGCGACCCGGCGCTGGTCGAGCTGCGCAGCCGCGCGAGCGCGTCGCGCCCGTTCACCGTCATCCGCGACATGGAGGCGCGCGCGCAGCAGGCCTACCTCGGCAAGATCAAGGCGCTCGAGGACAGCCTGAACCAGACGCAGGAGAAGCTCGCGCAGCTGCAGCGCACGCGCGCGCCCGGGGCGAGCACCATACTTTCGCCCGAGCAGCAGACCGAGCTCGAGAACTTCCGCAAGAAGGCGGCCGAGACGCGGCGCGAGCTGAAGGACGTGCGCAAGGACCTGCGCGCCGACAGCGAGGCGCTCGAGACCTGGACCAAGGTCGTCAACATCGCCGCCATGCCGCTCCTCGTCGCCGTCGCGGGCCTGGGTCTCGCGCTGTGGCGCCGGCGCCGCAAGGTGACGCTGTGAGCCGCAAGCAGTTCCTGATCGTGCTGGCGGTGCTGGTCGGCCTCGCGGTCGCGGCGGCGGCGCTCGTGTTCTCGGACAACGGCGGCTGGGGCGGCGGCGAGGCCCGGGCGGGCCGCAGGATAGCGCCCGACCTGAAGGTGAGCGACGTGGCCGAGATCGGCCTCGTCGGCGCCTCGGGCGCGGTGCACCTCGTCCGCGGCGACCGCGGCTGGGTCGTGCGCGAGCGCGGCGACTTTCCCGCGGACCTCGAGCGGATCCGCGATCTCCTGATCAAGCTGGCGGAAGTCCGCGTCGCGCAGGCCGAGACGCTGCCGCAATCGCAGCGCGCGCGCCTGCAGCTGGGGGAGCCCAAGGACAAGGATTCCAAGGACGCCGGGACCGCGCTCGAGCTGAAGGACGCGAAGGGCAAGCTCCTCGCGCACCTGCTCCTCGGCAAGAAGGTCTACCGGCAGACCGAGGTCGCGGGCCCCGCGAGCGCGCAGCCCGAGGCGACGGGGCGCTATCTCCTCGCGGGAACCGACAGCGACACCATGCTGGTCATCGCGGATCCGCTGAACGCGGCCGAGCCCCGGCCCGAGTCCTGGCTGCGCAAGGAGCTGCTCCGCGCCGAGCGCGTCAAGACGGTAACTTCCATCGGAAGCGACCGGCGCACGCGCTGGACCCTGACGCGCGACAAGGACAACATGGACTGGCGCTTCGCCGGCTCGCGCGATCAGCCCGACCTGCAGAAGGCGACCGACGCCGCCGGCGCGTTCGGCTGGATGGACCTCGTCGACGTGGTCGTCGACCCGCAGAGCAGCGAGACCGGGCTCTCGCACGCCGTCACCGTGCGTGCCGAGACCTTCGACAACCTGACGTATACGGTCCGGATCGGCAACAAGACCGGCGACAACTACTACGTCGCGGTCTCGGTTGCGGGCGAGCCGCCGCAGTCGCGCACGGCGGAGAAGGGCGAGACCGCCGAGGAGAAGCAGAAGAAGGACAAGAGCTTCGCCGACGACCAGGCGCGCCTCGCCGAGCGGCTCGAGCGCGAGCGCAAGCTGGACGGCTGGCGCTACGTCGTCGGCAAGAACATGATCGAGCCGCTGCTGCGCGAGCGCGCGCAGATGCTGCCCGAGAAGAAGACCGGCAAAAAAACCTAGAGGTCGTCATGCAGATCAAGGACGCGACGTTCATCGTCACCGGCGGGGCTTCCGGCTTGGGCGAGGGAACGGTGCGCATGCTGGTCGAAAGCGGAGCGCGCGTCGTCGTCGCGGACCTCCAGACCGACAAGGGCGAGGCGCTCGCGAAGCAGCTCGGCGCGAAGGCCCGCTTCGTCAAGTGTGACGTCACGAGCGAGGCCGACGGCCAGGCCGCGGTCGAGCGCGCGCTGCGCGACTTCGGGGGACTGCAGGGCCTCGTCAACTGCGCCGGCATCGCGATCGGCGAGCGCACGGTGAAGAAGGAAGGTCCGCACGCGCTCGCGTCGTTTTCGCGCGTCATCCAGATCAACCTCGTCGGCACCTTCAACATGATCCGGCTCGCCGCGACCGCGATGACGAAGGGCCAGCCGAACGCCGCCGGCGAGCGCGGCGTGATCGTCAACACCGCCTCGGTCGCCGCCTTCGACGGCCAGATCGGGCAGGCGGCCTACTCGGCGTCGAAGGGGGGCGTGGTCGGCATGACGCTGCCGATCGCGCGCGACCTCTCGCGCGACGGCGTGCGCGTCTGCACGATCGCGCCGGGAATCTTCGAGACGCCGATGCTGCTCGGGATGCCGAAGGAGGTGCAGGACGCGCTCGGCAAGCAGGTGCCGTTTCCGCCGCGCCTGGGCAGGCCGGCCGAGTACGCCGCGCTGGTGAAGCACATCGTCGAGAACGAGATGCTGAACGGCGAGACGATCCGCCTCGACGGCGCCATCCGCATGGCGCCGAAATGACATTGGGCGGGAACGCCCAATGTCATCCTGAGGCGCGCTAGCGCGCCGAAGGATCTGCTTTAGCCGTCGGCAGCTTCAGCTTTTCGACGTCGACCCGGACGCGGCCGAGCATGCCGAAGCTGACGCGCTCGTCCTGCAGCTTCATCGTCGACCAGAAGAGGTAGGACTCGTAGGTCGCGAGCTCCGAGGACAGGACGCCCAGGCCGAGCGCGCTCGCGAGCGGCTGGTCCTTGTATACGGCGTCGCGGATCGCCTGCTTGTGCACCTCGGGTCCAGGGTTGGAGACCGCGAGCAGGATCGCGAGCGCCGCGACGACGACGACGGCGAGCAGCGCCTTGTGGCGCACGGCTAGTCCTGCGGCTTCATCTGCGCGCGGAAGATCCGCGCCCGCTCGACGTAGCCGTCGGCGATCGACGCGAGCAGCGCGCGCTCCTCGGGCTTGAGCTCGCGCAGCACCTTGGCCGGCGTGCCGAGCGCGAGGACGCCCTCCGGGATGACCTTGCCCTCGGGCACGAGGCTGTTCGCGCCGACGAGCGATCCCTTGCCGATCACCGCGTGGTTCAGGATCACGCTGTTGATGCCGACGAGCGCGCCGTCGTGCACGGTGCAGCCGTGCAGCATCGCCTTGTGGCCGATCGAGACGCCCCGGCCCAGGGTCAGCTTGATGCCGGGATCCGTGTGCAGCACCGAGCCGTCCTGGACGTTGCTGCGCTCGCCGAGGGTGATGAGATCGTTGTCGCCCCGGACCACGACGTTGAACCAGACGCTCGCCTGGTTCTCGATGACGACCGAGCCGACGACGGTCGCGTTCGGCGCCACGAACCACTCGTCGCCGCGCACGACGACCTTGCGCTCGCCGAGGGAGAATATCGACATGATCGCGGCCGATGATAGCAGAAGCGCCTGCTATCCTAGACACCCGAGATGAAGCCCAGCGAATCCCTGTTCGTCGACGTCCGCGGCCTGCGCTACCACTGCCGGTGCTGGGGCGGCGCGGGGCGGCCGACGCTCTTTCTGCTCCACGGCTGGATGGACGTGTCGGCGTCGTTCCAGTTCCTGGTCGACGCGTTCGCGCGCGACTGGCGCGTGATCGCGCCGGACTGGCGCGGATTCGGCCTGAGCGGCCGCGCGAAGGACGGCGTCTACTGGTTCCCCGATTATTTCGCCGATCTCGACGCGCTGCTCGCGCATTTCTCCGCCGACGCGTCGGCGACGCTGATCGGGCACAGCATGGGTGGGAACGTCGCCGCGATGTACGCCGGCATCCGTCCCGAGCGGGTCGCGCGCCTCGTCAACCTCGAGGGCTTCGGCCTCGCGGCGACCGATCCCGAGCAGGCTCCCAAGCGCTACGCGCGCTGGCTGGCCGAGCTCGCGGGCGATCCGCCGTCGTTCCGCGACTACGACTCCTTCGACGCGCTCGCCGCGCGCCTGCGCGAAGGCAATCCGCGCCTCACCGGGGAGCGCGCCGCGTTCCTCGCGCGCCACTGGGGCCGGTTGCAGCCGGGCGGCCGGGTCGAGCTCGCGAGCGACCCCGCGCACAAGCTGGTGAATCCCGTGCTCTACCGCGTCGAGGAAGCCGAGGCTTGCTGGCGCAACGTCGTCGCGCCCGTCCTCTGGGTCGCGGGCGCCGAGACGAAGATCCCCGAGACGCTCAAGCTCGAGCCGCACGCGCTCGCCGCGCGCAAGGCGTGCTTTCGCAACCTGGCCGAGCGCGTCGTTCCGGACGCGGGACACATGCTCCACCACGACCAGCCCGGGAAGCTCGCCGCGGTGATCGAGGAGTTTCTCGCGTGCTAAGATTTTTCGGGTGAACGCGGACCTGCATTGCCACTCGACGGCGTCCGACGGCCTGCTCGCGCCGGCGGCGCTGGTCGAGCGCGCGTGCGCGCGCGGCGTGACGATGTTCGCGCTGACCGATCACGACGCGATCGCGGGACTCGACGAGGCCCGTGACGCCGCCGCGGCGCGCGGGCTGCGCTTCATCGACGGCGTCGAGATCTCGGTGACCTGGCGCGGCACCACCCTCCACGTCGTCGGGCTGAACATCGACCCGGCGAACGAAGACCTGCGGCGCGGGCTCGTGAGCGTCCGCGGCAGCCGCGTGCGCCGCGCGCGCCGGATCGCCGAATCGCTCGAGTCCGCCGGCATCGCGGGCAGCTTCGAAGGCGCGATGGCGCGCGCCGAGAACCCGGAGATCGTCAGCCGCACGCACTTCGCGCGCTTCCTCGTCGAGCGCGGCCACGCGCGCGACGTGCGCGCCGTCTTCCATCATTTCCTGGTGCAGGGCAAGCCGGGCTACGTCCCGCACGAATGGGCGGCGCTGGGCGACGCGGTGGCGTGGATCCGCGCGGCGGGTGGTGTCGGGGTGATTGCGCACCCCGGACGCTACAAGCTCTCGCGCCCCGACGTGCGCGAGCTGATCGCGGAATTCATGCGCTGCGGCGGCGCCGGCATCGAGGTCGTCACCGGCAGCCACACGCCCGAGCAGTATGCCGAGTTCGCCGCGCTCGCGCGCGAGCTCGGGCTGCTCGCCTCGCGCGGATCGGACTTCCACGGCCCCGGCGAGAGCAAGGTCGAGCTCGGGTCGCTGCCGCAGCTGCCCGCCGACCTGCAGCCGGTCTGGCGCGACTGGTGAGCGGCCCGGATCCCCGCTTTCGCCGGGACGACGCGACGTGGCCCAATACTTCCAGATCGTTCCCTCGCACCCGCAGCGCCGGCTGATCGCGCGCGCGGCGCAGATCGTGCGCGCGGGCGGCGTGATCGCGTATCCCACGGACTCCTGCTACGCGCTCGGCTGCCACATCGGCGACAAGGACGCGATGCAGCGCCTGCGGCGCATCCGGAGCTTCGACGGGCGCCACCATTTCTCGCTCGTGTGCCGCGACCTCTCCGAGATCGGCGCCTACGCCAAGGTCGACAACGCCCAGTACCGGCTGCTGAAGGCGCTGACGCCCGGCAGCTACACCTTCATCCTGCGCGGCACGCGCGAGGTGCCGCGGCGCCTGCTGCACCCGAAGCGCAAGACGATCGGAGTGCGCGTGCCCGACCACCCGGTGGCGCAGGCGCTGCTCGCCGAGCTGGGCGAGCCGCTGCTGTCGACGACGGCGAAGCTTCCCGAAGACGAAGCGCCGCTCGACGGCGGCGAGCGCATCCGCGAGCGCCTCCAGCACGAGCTCGATCTCGTCCTCGACGCGGGATCGTGCGGCACCGAGCCGACCACGATCATCGACCTCACGGGCGCGGAGCCCGCGGTGGTGCGCCGGGGCAAAGGATCGCTCGCGGCGCTCTCGGTCGAGGCTCCGCTCTGATAAAATCGAGCGCATGAAAGGCCGTCCCTGGCGAACCGCGGCGGCCCTCGTTGACACAAGGGGCGTAGTCCCCTCTTTTTTTAAGAAAAATCGACACCCGCCCGGCGGCTAATGGAGCTCAACCTCGTCCAGACCATCGCGATCTACGCGCTGCCCGTCGTCTTCGCGATCACCCTGCACGAGGCCGCCCACGGCTACGTCGCCATGCACCTCGGCGACAAGACCGCGTGGATGCTGGGGCGCGTCAGCCTCAACCCGGTGCGCCACATCGATCCGGTGGGCACGATCGGCGTGCCGCTGCTGCTGCTCGCGGTCACCCAGGGCGCCTTCCTCTTCGGCTGGGCCAAACCGGTGCCGGTCAATTTCGAGGCGCTGCGCAAGCCCAGGCGGGACATGTTCTGGGTGTCCGCGGCCGGGCCGGCGGCGAATCTCGCCATGGCGCTCGTCTGGGCCGCGGTGCTCAAGACGGGCGACCTCTCGGGAGCCGCGGACGGCCAGTTTCTCCTCGAGTGCGCGGCCGCCGGCATCCGGATCAACATCCTGTTCATGGCGCTCAACCTGCTGCCGATCCTGCCGCTGGACGGCGGCCGGATGCTGGTCGCGCTGCTACCGCGCCGCGCCGCGGCCGGCTACTCCAGGCTCGAGCCCTGGGGCCTGCCGATCCTGCTCGGCGTGATCTCGCTCAGCTATTTCCATATCAACGTGCTCGGCGTGCTGCTCGCGCCGATCATGAACGTCTCGATGTCGATCATCGGGACGCTGTTCCAGCTCTGACCATGTTCGAAGAGCGCGTCGTCTCCGGCATGCGCCCCACCGGGCGACTGCACCTCGGCCACTGGCACGGCGCGCTCAAGAACTGGGTGCGCCTGCAGGCCGAGCGCCCATGCCTGTTCTTCGTCGCCGACTGGCACGCGCTCACCACGCACTACGAGACGCCCGAGGTGATCGAGGAGAGCGTCTGGGACATGGTGATCGACTGGCTCGCCGCGGGCATCGACCCGGCG
>Ga0070741_10008711_pt1 | contig 20158 bp, 19 predicted proteins | sample Coa_R1_4_FD_66440 | JGI IMG/M metagenome (GOLD analysis project Ga0070741, IMG submission 66440) | Surface soil microbial communities from Centralia Pennsylvania, which are recovering from an underground coalmine fire - Coalmine... | ecosystem: Environmental > Terrestrial > Soil > Unclassified ...
TACGTGGTCGAGTTCGGCTACGGCGACGTCTACTCGCGCCCCGGGCTCGACGACCGCACCCGCCAGCTGGCCGCGATCTCCGCCCTGACGGCACTCGGCGGAGCCGAGCCGCAGCTCGAGTACCACATCGGCATCGCGCTCAACGTCGGCGTCGAGCCGCGCGAGATCGTCGAGACGATCGTGCACCTCGCGCCGTTCGTCGGCTTCGCGCGGACGCTGAACGCGGCGCGGTCGGCAAAGCGGGTGTTCGCGGCGCGCGGCGTCCTCTAGAGACTGCGTCACGCGGACCGGCGAGCCTTCCGGTCGTACATGACCGTGTCGGCGCGCTCGAAGAGATCGGTGATCGATCCCGGAGACCGCGGATCGACGACGGTGCAGCCGACGCTGGCGGAGATCGCCTGCTGCGGCTCGCAAGCCGCGTTGTGCCGGCCGATCGCCTCGTCGATCCGCGCGGAGACCTCGGCCAGGGACTCTGCCGACGCGTCGGCGATCAGCAGGCAGAACTCGTCGCCGCCGATGCGTCCCGCCACGTCGTTCGGCCTCGTCGCAGCCTGGACGATCGTGCCGATCGCCTGGAGCGCCTCGTCGCCGGCTCGATGGCCGCTGCGATCGTTGATCGCCTTCAGGCCGTCCAGGTCGATGTAGACGACGCCGAGCGACGCCCCCGTCCGGCGCGCTTCGTACAACAGCTCCTCGCCGTCCGTGATCACCCCGCGGCGGTTGTACAGGCCGGTCAGCTCGTCGAGGCTCGCCAGCCGCTCCAGCGTCTGCGCCTGCTCGGCGAGCTGCGCCGCCTGCTGCTTGAGCTGCCGCTCGGCCTCCTTGCGCTCGGTGATGTCGCGAGAGATGCCGAAGATTCCGACGACGCTGCCCGTCCGGTCCCGCAGAGGCACCTTCGCCGTGGAGACCCACGTGCGCCTTCCGTCGTTCCAGGTCTCCTCCTCCTCCACGCCGACGAGCGGCCGACCGGTCTGCATCAGCAGCTGCTCGTCTGCGAACGCCTTCTGTGCGTGCTCCGCGCCGAAGAAGTCGAAGTCACCGCGGCCGATGGCGTCTGCCGGATCGGAGAGGCCGAGCCATTCCGCGAGGGCGGCGCTGATCCGCAGGAAGCGGCTCTGCGAGTCCTTGAAGTAGACGTGGTCGGTCGTGTTGTCGAGCAGGGCGTCGAGCAGGTAGCGATCGTCGATCAGCTCTTCAGGCCCGCGGCGCAGCGGCACCACTTCGCCGCCGTCGACGTGATCTCCAGGTCGCAGTTCCACCCTGGGAAGATCGACGCCTTCGGCACAAACCTTGAGCTACGCGGCAGCCTGGCGGCGCGTCCGGAGCCGCCTGATCCCCGGCGGCCCGAGGAGCTGCTCCAGATGGTCGGCTGTGACCGCCTTGTGGAAATGGAAGCCCTGCGCGAGCTCGCAGCCCATGTCCCGCAGGACGTCGACCTGCTCGGCCGTCTCGACGCCTTCGGCCACCGTGACCATCTTCAGGCTCTGGCCGAGCTGCACGATCGTCCGCAGGAGCTCCGTGTCGGACTCGGAGCCGCCGAGCCGCTCGACGAACGAGCGGTCGATCTTGATCACGTCGGCCGGGAAGCGGTGGAGGTACGCGAGCGACGAGTAGCCGGTGCCGAAGTCGTCGATCGCGAGGCCGACGCCGAGTCCCTTGAGCCGGCCGAGGAGCTCGACGTTCTCCTCGGTGTGCGCCATCAGGACGCTTTCGGTCATCTCGAGCACGAGGCGGCCCGGCTCGATGCCGCTCTGCGCGAGCGCGTCCTGCACGTCGTCCATCAGCGACGCGTCCTCGAGGTGGCGGCCGGAGATGTTCACGCTCACGGTCAAGCCGGCGTATTCCGGATAGTCCGCATGCCACTGCGCGAGCTGGCGACAGGCCTCGAGCAGCCCCCAGCGCCCGAGGCGCCGGATCAGGCCCGTCTGCTCGGCGAGCGGGATGAACTCGCCCGGCGAGACATAGCCGCGGCGCTCGTGCTTCCATCGCGCAAGCGCCTCGACACCCTTGATCTCGCGTGTCGTGAGCGACAGCGCGGGCTGGTAGTGGAGCTCGAGGTCGCCGTTCGCGATCGCCTGCCGAAGCTCCGCCTCGAGCTGAAGCCGCTCGACCAGCGCGACATGGAGGCGCGGGTGGTACCGCTCGTAGTTCCCCGCGCCGTTCGCCTTGGCGCGGTACATCGCCAGGTCGGCATTGCGAAGGAGGTGGTCGGCGTCCTCGACGTCGTGGTCCGTCGCTGCGATGCCGATCGAGGCACCCACGTAGATCTCGCGCCCCTCGAGCTTGAAGGGGTCTCGCAGTGCCCGCATGATCCGGTCGGCCACGATCGTCCCGTCCCGCTCCGACGACTTGTCCGAGACGAGCACGGCGAACTCGTCGCCGCCCAGGCGCGCCACGGTGTCGATCGTGCGAACGCACGAACGCAGGCGTTCGGCGACCTGGATCAGCAGGACGTCGCCCATCGCGTGCCCGAGGCTGTCGTTGACCTCCTTGAAGCCGTCGAGGTCGAGGAAGAGGATCGTCAGCTTCGCCTGGCGAGCGCCGTTCGTGACCCGCAGCTCCTTCTCGACGCGGTCGCGGAAGAGGGCGCGGTTCGCGAGCGCGGTCAGCGAGTCGTGCGAGGCCTCGTGGACGAGCTGGTCCTGGAGGACCTTGCGCTCGCTCATGTCGCGCGTGTTGAGCACGACGCCGCCGACGCTCTCGTTCGCGAGCAGGTTCGTCATCGTCACCTCGGCGTGGCACAGCCGGCCGCTCGCGTGGCGGACTTCGAACTCGAGTACGCGGACGCCCTGGCGCTCGGCAGCGACCTCGGCGAGCGCCTCCAGCAGGCGCTCGGCGCTCCGCGACTCGAAGATGTCGGCGAGGCAGGTGCCGTGGATTTCCTCGGGGCTGTAGCCGAAGACGCGCTGGATCGACTCGGACTGGTACGTCACGGTGCCGTGCGCGTCGACGAGCGTGACGACGTCCGACGAGTGCTGGACGAGCGCCTCGAAGCGCTGCTCGCTCTTGTGCAGGTCGTCGAGGCGGGCCTTCAGGCGGCTGGTCAGTGACCGGTTCTCGAGCAGCGTCAGCACCTGGCGGACGACCATCGCGAGGATGATCGCCGTCCTCGTCCAGGACACGAACGGGTCGACGCTGCCGTTGTTGACGAGCTCGACCGAGCTCGTGGCGAGCGCGATTCCAACGGCGGCGTACGGCAGCAGCACGCCGACCGACCCGCCGCCGCCCTTCGCGACCTCGGTCGGCCGCTCGCCGCCGTCCGCCAACGGCGCGTGCAGCGCCGCGAGGAGCAAGAGGACGTAGCCGGTGAACCAGCCGATGTCGATCAGGTTCCCCGAGCTGTAGAGGTTCGTCGCGGTCAGGTATGTGAACCCGCTGTCCGAGAACGCCATCGCGACCAGCGCGAGCCCGAGCAGCCGGAGCGTGTTCAGCGTGGCCGGCGTCCGCCGCCGCAGGCCGACGTACAGCACCAGGGTCACGATGACGACGTCGCCGATCGGATACGCGAGGCTGATCGCGTGGCTGAGCGGGTCTCCGCCCTGCTTGAACACCTTCTCGAGGACGACGACCCAGCTCGTGAGCAGCGCTGAGCCGGCGATCATCAGGCCGTCGATGACGGCGCGCAGGCGGCCCGCGACGTTCTCGGACGCGGTCGGGAACGCGAGCAGCCCGGCGACGGCGAACGGCACGGCGCCGAGATAGCCGACGTCCGCGAGGGAGGGGAACGGGACGTCGCGGTTCTGGACGACCTCGTACCACGTCCACACGCACTGGCCGAGGCCCCACGAGAGCGCCGACGCTCCCAGGCACGCCCAGGTCAGGCGCAGGCGGCCGGCCGCGCGTCGTGCGGTGTGGAGGCAGGTTGCGCCCGCGGCGAGCGCAGCGATCGAGAGGCCGTAGTCGGAGAGCCACTTCGGCCCGCCGATGCCGTTCCACGGGCTGATGATCCCGACGGTCCACGCGATCGCGAGCGCGATCACGACCGCGCTGATTGCGCGAGGGATGTTCCAGCGCGCTCGCACAGACGGAACCGGAGGCATCTGCAATCTGGCTATCGACCATGCGCTGGAAGTCAGGAGAACTTCGTCACCCGATCGGGGCATTGCGTCCCTGCTTCGAGGGAGTAGACCGGGCGGAGAAAGGCCGAAGAACCGGGAAGCGACCAAACCCTGCGGCCTGGCGGGGTTCTACCGACGAGGAGAGCCGTGTCCGCGCTTCTGAGCGAGCGGTACCACGAACTCGAGCTACCCGAGCACTGGCCGTCGGCCCTGCGGCCCGAGGTCCTGCGCCGGATCGACCACGAGACGCCGTACTTCGTCTGCGACCTCGACACGATCCGCGACCGCTACCGCCGGCTGGAGACGGCCCTGCCGGGAATCGAGTGCTTCTACGCGCTCAAGTGCAACCCGGCGACGGAGGTCGTGCAGACTCTGTCGCAGCTCGGCTCGAGCTTCGAGATCGCCTCGGTCGGCGAGCTCCGCATCGTCCAGTCCCTCGGCATCGACCCGGCCGACGTCATCTACTCGAACACGGTCAAGCCGGCGTCGCACGTCGCCGCGGCGCACGAGGCCGGCGTCTGGCGCTTCGCGTTCGACGGCGAGGGCGAGCTGCGCAAGCTGGCCGACCACGCGCCCGGCTGCGCGGTCTTCGTCCGGCTCCGGGTCGACGACACGACCAGCATCTTCCCGCTCTCGCGCAAGTTCGGCGCCTCGGCGTCGGATGCCCATCACCTGCTCGTGACCGCGCGCAACCTCGGGCTGCGCCCGTACGGCGTGACCTTCCACGTCGGCTCGCAGTGCACGTCGGCCAGCGCGTGGCGCCAGGCGCTCACCGGGACCGGCCGGCTGCTCTCGACGCTCAGGGACGACGGGATCGAGCTCGAGATGCTGAATCTGAGCGGCGGCTTTCCCGCCCGCTACACCGAGCCCGTGCCGACCCTCGGCGAGATCGCAGGCGCGATCTGGCCGGCGCTCAAGGCACTCCTTCCCTACGTGCCGCCGAGGCTGGCGGTCGAGCCTGGCCGCTTCCTCGTCGCGGAGAGCGCCGTCGTCGCCGCCGGCGTGATCGGGCGCGAGATGCGCTCCGGCGAGAACTGGATCTACCTCGACGTCGGTGCGTACAACGGGCTGATCGAGACCCGCCAGGCGACGCACTGGACCTATCCGCTGTGGACGTCCCGACCGGACCACGGGCACTCGCCGCAGGAGGTCTTCACCGTGACCGGCCCGACGTGCGACAGTTCGGACACGCTCTTCCCGAGCGTCCGTCTGCCTTCCCCGCTCGGCGTCGGCGACGTCATCTACATCGGCTCGGCCGGCGCGTACACGCTGAGTTACGGCTCGAGCTTCAACGGCTTCTCGCCGCCGGCGAGCCTCTTCGTCGGCGCTCTCTGACGCGCATGAGCGAGCGCAGGGCCCCGTCCTCGACGGCCTCGTGGGTCCTCCGGCGGCGGCGCCTTCGCACCGTGACCGCCTGCGGCCTTGTCGACTCGCTCGGCCTGTCGATCGGCTGGACGTTCTTCAACCTCTACGCGCTCCACACGCGCGGCCTGACCGAGGTCGGCGCCTACAACGGCGCGTTCTTCACCGGGGTCGCGCTCTCGGCGCCCGCGACGGCGTGGCTGTCGAGCCGGCTGTCGGGGCGGAAGCTCCTGCGCTCGACCGCGGTCGTCGAGGCCGGGCTGCGCGTCGGCTCCTTCGTCCTCCTCGTCGAGGGCGCGCGGACCGGGCTCGTCGCCGTCGCGGTCACCGCAGCGGGGATGACCGCCTGGACCGGGTACGCCGGAATGCGCTCGGAGATCGCCTCGGCCGACCGGCGCGCCGGAGCGCTCACCTGGTACCTCGGGGCGATCGCGTCGGTCGAAGGCGTCGGCGCAGCCTTCGCGGCCCTGCTGCCGATCTCGGTCGGCTCGCTGCGGGGCCCGACGCTGGCGGCGGTGCTCGTGATGTACGCGGGCGTGCTCGTGCCGACCTTCGTCGTCGCCGGCGGCTCGGCAGTCGAGCGGGCCGTGGGGGCGGTCAGCCTCCGCAGCATGACGAGGCACGCGCGCGCAATCGCGGGCGGGTTCGCGGTCATGCTGCTCTGCTCCGGCCCGACCTTCCTCGCCGTCGGCCTGGCCGCCAAGCTCCACGGGCGGAGCGCCGTGGCGTACTCGGCGCTCGCGTTCCTCGCAGGGTCGCTGGCCGCGCCGCGGCTCGCCTCGGCGCTCGAGCAGCGCCGGATCCCGGCGCCGCTCCTCTGGCCGGCGCTCGGAGCGGTGGTCGCGGGCGGATGGATCGCCGCGCCGTCGAGCGTCGCGGGCCTCGTGGTCGCGCAGCTTGCAGCCGGCGCTGCACTCCCGGCACTCGAGGGGACGATCGACGCGGCGATCGCAGGCCGCGAGCACGGCGGCCGCGTGACCGCGGGGCTCGCGTGGTCGGGCGCCTCCCGTGCGCTCGGAACGGCCGCTGCGGTCTCGGTCGCGCCGTCGCTCTTCGACTGGAGCAGCGTCACGCTCACCTGCCTCGGGATGACGGGCTTGTGCATCGCCGCCGGGCTCGGCGGCCTCGCGCTTCAGCGCGGAAAGACTGCGCGCTCGCCGGCGACCCGCGTCACCGGCGCCCTGCTCTCGAAGTAGCGCTTCGCGGCCTCGCCCAGCGTGCGGGTGCCTGCGTAGGCGATTCCGCCCTTCACCGCCCAGCCGGCGATCGGAACGGCGCCGAGCAGCGATCGCGCGACGGCGCGGAAGCCGACGCCGCTTCCGATCACGCCGAGCACCTCCGGGATGCGCTCGCGGTCGAGCTCGAAGCCGTACGCGTCGGCGATGCGCAGCAGCATCCGGATCTGGTTCAGCGTCAGCACGGGCAGGTCGGCCCCGGGCACGAAGACGGCGACGCCGACGACGCCGTTCTGCCGGGCGAAGTGCGCGATCAGCCGGTCGACGACGGCGTCCCGGAGGACGGGGAGGCGAGCTGCGAGCGGCGTCGCGCGCTCGCCGAGCGCGCGGGCCACCGCGGCGGCGATGTCGTCGAGCGGGAAGCCGGAGCCCGGCGGGACGCGGACGACGTTCTCGGCGAGCAGGTACGGCGGGTCGGGCTCCTCCTCGCCCTGCGGTCCGGTGAGCACGGCAACGATCGGCACGTCCGCTTTCTGGGCGCGCTTGAACAGCTCGACGTCCTCGTCGCGCACGTCGCCAGCGAGCACGTGCACGAGCACCGCCGCCTCCGCGAGCGCGCTCTCGTCGCGCACGGCGCTCGCGACGCCCCCGCGCGCAAGCTCGCGCCGGAGCGCCGCTGCCAGCTCCTTCACTCCGCCGACCACGAGTGGCTTGTCCGCCTGAGCGCTCGCGCGAAGCTCCTTGACCAGGCCGAGGACGGCGGTCGGTGCGATCGGGAGCTTGCTCAAGCCCGACGCCGGCCGCGGACGTGGATCGCCTGTAACAGGCCGATCATCGCCATGCTCGCGATCAGCGACGACCCGCCGACGCTGACGAAGGGCAGGGTGATCCCCGTCACCGGCGCGAGGCCGATCGTCATGCCCACGTTGACGAAGATCTGGAACACGAACCCGAACACGATGCCCGTGGCCACGATCGCCGAAAAGCCGTCCCGTGCGACCGTGACGATCTTCAGCCCGCGCCAGACGACGAGCAGATAGAGGAGCAGGAGGCCGGCGACGCCCAGGAAGCCGCGCTGCTCGGCGAAGGCGGCGAAAGCGAAGTCCGTTTGCGACTCGGGCAGGTAGTCGAGGTTCGTCTGCGTGGAGTTGTTCGTGCCTCTGCCGGTCGGGCCGCCCGAGCCGACGGCGATGATCGACTGGTTGACGTTGTAGGTCGCGCCGGCCGGGTCCTTGCTCGGGCTGAGAAACCCTGTCAGGCGGTCCTTCTGGTACCCCTTGAGGACAGGCATGCCCGCGGCGGGCAGCAGCCAGAGGACTGCGATGGCGACGAACACCGCCGTGCCGGCGAGCCACGCGAGGTGTGACCAGCGGATGCCGCTGACGAACAGGCACGCCCCGAGCGCCGCTGCGTAGACGAGCGCGCTGCCGAGGTCCGGCTGCGCGAAGACGAACAGGATGGGCGGCACAGCGAGCGCGACGGCGAACAACGGCGTTCGCAGCTCCTCGATCCGGTTCAGCCGGTCGGCGAGCAGCGCGGCGACGAACAGGACGAGCAGCAGCTTCCCGAACTCGGAAGGTTGGAAGCGGAAGAAGGAGACGTCGATCCAGCGGCGCGAGTGCCGCGACACGCTGCCGGCCAGAAGGACGAGGGCCAGCGTGCCCAGGAGCAGCAGGTAGACGCCGCGCATCGAGCGGCGGTACCACTCGGGGTCGATCGCGATCGTCGCGATCATCGCGACCAGGCCGACCGCGACGAAGACGAACTGCCGGGTCAGGTAGTAGTTCGGGTCGTTCGGGATCACGTGCTTGGTGATCCCACCGATTGCCCAGAGCCCGTACGCGACGAGCGCGGCGGACGCCAGCAGGAGCGTCCAGTCGAGCCTCGCGACGAGCGGCGCGTCCTCGGCCTGGCCGAGCGACGACGGGCGCCGCCTGCGCCGCCTCGCCTGTGCCGCGGTGCCGATGTACTGGACCACTCAGTCGCTCGTCTTTCCGAGGATGTTCGGCACCTTCACGTGGAAGTACTTGGCGAGCACCTGGGCGGCTGCGGGCGCTGCGGCGGTGCCGCCGTGGCCGCCGTTCTCGATCACGGCGCAGACGACGATCGTCGGCTTGCCGTACGGGCCCCAGCCGCACCACAGCGACTGGTTCAGCACCTGCGGCGGATAGCCCGGCAACGTCACGACCTTCTCTGCGGTGCCCGTCTTGCCGGCGATCTGCACCGGGAAGTTCGCGAAGGTCGTCGACGATGTCCCGTTCGGGTCGTGCGTCGCGAGGAAGAGGCCGTCGCGGATCACCTGCAGGTAGCCCGGGTCGACGCCGACGGGCTTGCCGAGCGGCGGCGCGAGGCTCTGCAGCACCGTCGGCGCGCCCTTTCCGCCCGAGCTCGGCGCCTCGACGTCCTGCACGAGATAGGGCGTGACGAGCCTGCCGCCGTTCGCGATCATCGAGTAGAACCGGGCGAGCTGGATCGGCGTGACCGCGACGTCCTTCTGGCCGATGGCGAGCTGGATCGAGTCACCCGGCTTCCAGGTCGAGTCGATCTGCCAGTTCTTCGGGTCGTTCTTGCGGGTGTAGGTCTTCTTCCGCCAGGCGATCGTGGGCACGAGCCCGGTCGCCTCGGGGCCGATGTCCACGCCCGTGTGCTGGCCGAACCCGAAGCGCTCCGCCCAGGCCTGGAGCGGCTGTCCCTGGTTCGGAGGCAGCTGGTAGAAGTCGTAGCCCAGTTGGTAGAAGTAGGTGTCGCACGACTGCTCGAGCGCCGTCGGCATCGCCATCCACTGGTTGGCGTACGGGTTCCAGTTGTGGAAGACCTGGAGCGGGCCGCCGAAGGGGTTCGGCGGCGAGTACGTCCCCGTGCAGTCGAGCGTGTCGTACGGGCCGACGATTCGCTGCTCGAGCGCCGCCAGCGCGGTCACCGGCTTCCACGTCGAGCCGGGCGGATAGGTCACGTCGATCGCGCGGTTCAGGACGGGGTAGTTCGCCTTCGCGGCGGCCTTCTGGTTGAGCAACGGCTTCAACCCGTTCGCGGTCTTGTAGACCCACACTCGCGGCTTGTAGGTCGGGTTCGAGGCCAGGGCGAGGATCGCGCCCGTGTTCGGGTCCATCGCGATGATCGCGCCGCCGTCCGCGAACGTGCCGTCCTTCGTCGTCTGCGCCAGGTGGATGCCGTAGTTGAGCGCGTTCTCCGCGGCGCGCTGCAGGCTGACGTCGATCGTCAGCCGGACGGCCTTGCCCGGCTGCGCGGCGAGAGTCTGCTGCGGCTGGCCGATCGCGCGGCCGCTCGAGTCGACGGTGACCTGGTACTGGCCCGGCTTGCCGTGGAGGTACTGGTCGAACGCCTCCTCGAGCCCGCTCTGGCCGATGCGGTCGTCCGGCAGATAGCCGAGCGACGAGTGCCGCAGCTTCTTCCACTGCGCCGGATCGATGCGGCCGACGTAGCCGAGCGTCTGCGCGAGCAGGCCTTCGGAGTTGTAGTAGCGGAGGTAGGTCGGGGAGATCTTCACCGCGCCGAACTGCGTCGAATGCTCCTCGATGTACGCCTCCTGGTCGGGCGTGATGCCGACCTGCAGCGTCACGGGCGTCGTCGCGGCCGGCCCGTCGTTCGCGTGCTGCTTGATCGTCGCCTCGATCTTCGCGGGCTTCACGTTCAGCACCTTGGCGAGCTGCCAGAGTTCGCCGTTCCGCGCCTTCTTGCTCTTCGGCAGGTCGGCCGGCCAGACCTCGACGGCCTTCGACACCGTGTTGGTCACGAGCGTGTTCCCATGGCTGTCGAGGATCGGCCCGCGCGGCGCGGCAAAGGCGATCGTCCGGATCTGGTTGTTCTGCGCCTGGCTGCGGTACTTCGTCGCCGCCAGCACCTGCAGCGACCACAGGCGGAGGAAGAGGATCCCGAATGCGACGAGCGCGACGGCGCCGATGATCGCCACCCGCAGCGCCATCTTCGGCGTCAGCAGGTACGGCTGGCTGACGCGCGGGTCGGGTGGAAGGAAGCGCGGGATGCGCCCAGGCCCGCGGGGCCCGTTGCTAGCCAAGAGCGGGCGCTCCTTCGGCGCGGGTCGCCCTGACGCGCAGCGGCAGAAGCCGGCGCGTGACCGCGTACACCGGCCAGGTCAGCAGCAGGTTCAGCGCGATGCCCTGGAACAGCGAGTCGAGGAGTATGAGCCGCGCCGGCGCGGGCTCGCCGAGGACGAACCGGAGCGCGAGGCCGCCGAGGGCGTAGAGGAACGTGACGACGGCGACGGACAGGAAGGGCGCGTGGGTGCGGTCGTGGCCGGTGGTCTCTCCGTAGCGCCCGACCCAGTAGCCGATCAGCGTCAGCAGGAGCGAGCTCAGGCCGAGCGTCTCGAGCGTGGCCGTGTCGACGACGAGCCCGGCGAAGAACCCGACGCAGGCGCCGGTGATCGAGCCGCGGAGCAGTGCGACAGCGACGACGGTCACGAGCAGCAGGTCGGGAACCCCGCCCAGGATCTTCACGTCCGAGAAGACCGAGACCTCGAGAATCGCCGCCAGGAAGACGAGCGCGGCTGCCTTGGCGCCGTCGATCACTTCGCCGCGCTCTGCTTCTTCACGAGGACCTGCACGTTGCGCAGCGAGTCGAGGTCGACGCGCAGCTTGACCTGGATCTGCTTGTACGGGTCGATGTCGGTCTGGTTCACGCCGACGACCGTCCCGACCGGGATCCAGCGCGGGAACAACGACGTCAGGTCTCCCGATTTCCACCCCGCGGTCACGAGCGGGTCGCCCTCGTTGACGACCTCGGACTTCGGGACGTTGTCCATGATCATCGAGCTGCCCGGGTCGTTGTGCCGGAGGATTCCGGTCGCCCCGGTCTTGGGGTCCATGATCGAGACCGCGCTCGTCTCGTCGGTGACGAGCTTCACCTGCGAGCTCCCCGCGGACAACCCCGACACCAGTCCGACGAGGAAGCCGGTCGGCGAGATGACGGGCGAGTTGATCTTCACGCCGGCGCTCCGGCCGACCCCGACGACGATGCGCTGGTCGAACTGGCCGGGTGGTTGCGACAGGATCGAGGTCGGCAGACCCGTGTAGTCCTGCGGATAGCTCGCACCTCCGATGTAGTGGTCGATCGCCTTGAGGTCGCGGATCTCCTGCAGCAGGGCGTCGTAGTTGTAGAGCTTTGCCGTCAGCTGATCGTTCTTCGCACGGAGCTTCTTGTTCTCGTCCCGCGTCGTGTTCAGGCCGCCGAGCCAGCCGGCGGCGTCGCGAAACGGCTGCGCGACGCGGTTCGCGGCCACCTCGAAGGGCCGCAGGATGCTGGAGCCCGTGCTCTGCATGCTGTGCAGGCTTCCGCCGGAGGACTCGCGGAAATAGACGGTCAGCAGCGCGAGCGAGACGAGGACCAGCACGGCGACGACGACCCTCCGGCGGAGCACGCTCGTCGCTCTGGACGAGACCTGGGAGGAAGCGACCGGGCGTGTCCGCGCAGCACCAAGCGCCGCGACCCGAACTGATCGGTTGCGAGGCACGAGCGCTCCAGTTTAGGCGACGCCGCGGAACACCGACTTTTAGGGTCGGTTAAGCCCGGAAGTTGTTGCGCCTGCTGCCGCGACCGCGGGCCTTCTGCGACCGGTGGATCACCTCGAACTCCTCGAGGCTGCGGCCCGAGCCGACGGCGACGCAGGTCAGCGGCGACTCGGCGACGTGCACCGGCATGTGCGTCTCCTGGCGAAGCCGCTCGTCGAGGCCGCCGAGGAGGGAGCCGCCGCCGGCGAGCATCAGGCCCCGGTCCATGATGTCCGCGGCGAGTTCGGGAGGCGTCTTGTCGAGCGTCTGCTTGATCGCGTCGATGATCTGGCCGACCGGCTCGTCGAGCGCGTGCCGGACCTCGTCCGAGGACAGGATCACCGTCTTCGGAAGGCCGGTGAGCAGGTCGCGGCCTCTGACCTCGGCCTGGATCTCCTCCCTGAGCGGATGCGCCGAGCCGATCTCGAGCTTGATCTCCTCGGCCGTCTGCTGCCCGATCAGGAGCTTGTACTCCTTCTTGACGTGGTTGATGATCGCGTCGTCCATCTCGTCGCCGCCGACGCGGAGGCTCTGGCTGACGACGATGCCGCCGAGCGAGATGACCGCGACCTCGCTGGTCCCGCCGCCGATGTCCACGATCATGTTCCCGGCCGGCTCGGCGATCGGCAGGCCGGCGCCGATCGCGGCAGCCATGGGCTCTTCGATGAGGTACGCCTGTCTTGCTCCTGCGCTCAGCGTGGCCTCCTCGACGGCTCTCCGCTCGACGCCGGTGACGCCGGACGGGACGCAGACGACGACGCGCGGGTGGGCGAAGCGGTGCTGGTGCACCTTCTGGATGAAGTGCCGGAGCATCTGCTCCGTGACGTCGAAGTCGGCGATGACGCCGTCCTTGAGCGGGCGGATCGCCTGGATCGAGCCGGGCGTGCGCCCGAGCATGCGCTTCGCTTCGACGCCGACGGCGTGGACCTCCCCGCTCCTCGTGTCGATCGCGACGACCGACGGCTCGGAGAGGACGATGCCCCGGCCGCGCACGTAGACGAGCGTGTTCGCAGTTCCCAGGTCCACGGCCATGTCGCGGCTGCCGAAGCCGGTGAGCGTGTCGAACAGGGGCATAGCCGGCCTCAAGCCTAGCGGCGTGCGGCGTTAGGGTCGGCGAATGCCGCTCGACGCGCTCGGGCTTGCGCTCGCCGCAGCGTGCCTGCACGCGCTGTGGAACCTGGTGCTGGCGGGGTCGCGCGACACGGAGGGCGCGGCGGCCGCGGCGCTGCCGTGCGCGGTCCTGCTGTTCGCGCCCGTGGCGGCGGCGACGTGGCGCGTGGAGAGTGCGGCCTGGCCGTTCATCGCGGGGTCGTCGGCGTTGGAGGTGGCGTATGTCGTCGTGCTGATGGCGGCGTACAAGCGGGCCGATCTGTCCTTGGTCTATCCGGTGTCGCGCGGACTGGCGCCGGTGTTCGTCTTGTGCGCGTCGGTCGCGTTTCTCGGCTTCGGCTCCTCGACGGGCGAGGTCGTCGGGATCGCGTGCGTCGCGGGCGGGATCGTCCTCGTGCGGCGCGGCGGCGGGCCGGGGGCCGCCCAGTGGAGCGGGCTCGCGCTCGCCGTTCTCGTCGCGTGCTTCATCGCCACGTACACGCTCGTCGACCGGTACGGCGTCCGGCACGCGAACCCGCTCTCGTACGTGGAGCTGATCCTGATCGGGCCGGCCGTGGCCTATCCGCTGGTCGTGGGCCCGGCGCGTGCTCGGGCTTCGTTGCGGGCCTCGTCGCTCGTCGCCGGCGCGTCGATGATCGGCGCCTACGGGCTCACCCTGGCTGCGCTCCGCCTCGCCTCCGCCGCGTCGGTCGCGGCGGTGCGCGAGTCGAGCGTCGTGATCGCGGTCGTCTTCGCCGCGCCGGTGCTGAAGGAACCGGTCGGCCGGCGCCGGCTCGCCGGCGCCGCCCTGGTCGTCACCGGCATCGCGCTGATCGCGATCTTCTGACCCCTGCCCGTTCTGGACAGGGCTCGGGCCGCCATGTCCGGGGTCTGACCCCGGACATGTCCGGTCTGGACAAGGCCGCGTATCCGGGAGGTCGCGCAGATGTGCGCCAATTGTGGAACAAGTCGGACACCGCGCCGGATCTCGGACGACTGGGCGTCTACGCTCGAAGGCGAGTGCCACGACCGCCTCGGATCGCGCCGGCCGGAAGCATCTTCCACCTGACCGCCAGAGGCAACCGCCGTCAGGCGATCTTCCTGGATGACGACGACCGCCGCTGGTTCCTGCGCCAACTCGCCGACACAGTCGGCAAGTTTCGCTGGACCTGCCACGCCTACTGCTTGATGGGAAACCACGTCCACCTTCTGCTCGAGCTGCGGGACGAGAATCTCTCCGAAGGCATGCAGTGGCTACTGGGCCGCTATGCGCAAGACTTCAACTGGCGCCACGGATACGACGGCCACCTTTTTCAGGGCCGCTTCAAGTCAGAGACAGTCGAGAGCAACTGGCACTTGCTCGAGCTCTCCCGCTACATCGTCAACAACCCCGTGCGCGCCAACCTCTGCGAAACAGCCGCCGACTGGCCCTGGAGCAGCTACCGCGCTGCCGTCGGCACGATCCGCCCCCCACGGTTCTTGACCGTCGAGTGGCTGCTCGAACAGTTCGGCCACACGGCAGACGCGCGCCGCGAGTCTTACGCCGCCTTCGTCACCGAAGCCCCCGCGGTAATTCAGGCCCGCGCCAGTCCCTAGCGGCCGTGGCCATTCCGGCCGTGTCCGGGGTCTGACCCCGGGCACGGCTGGTGGGGACATGTCCGCCTGGCTAGCCGAAGCCGTAGCGGCCCGGGAAACGGTCGGCGAGAAGGCGGACGAGAAGACCCGCCGGGAGACCGACGACGTTCAGGTAGTCGCCGTCGATGCGCTCGACCAACGAGCCGCCGAGGCCCTGGATCGCATACGCGCCGGCGCGGCCTTGCCACTCGCCCGAAGCGACATACCGGCCGAGCTCGGTAACGCCCGCCGGTCGAAACGAAACCGCAGTGACGACCCGGTGCAGCTCCTCCCAGCCGTCCGCGCGCAGGCAAAGCCCGGACACCACCTCGTGCGTCCGGCCCGCGAGCAGCTCCAGCATCCCGCGCGCCTCGGCCGGGCCGTCCGCCTTCCCGAGCCGCCGCCCCTCGCAGAAGACGTCCGTGTCGACGCCGAGCACCGGCCGGCCGCCGCCGTCCACCGACCGCGCCTTCCCGGCCGCATGCTCGACCGGGTCGTCGCCGAGCTCTTCGTAGTCGGGCGCTACGGCGACGAACGGGATCCGCAGCTGCTCTAGGATCGCCCGCCGTTGCGGCGACGTCGACGCGAGCACGAGCGGCGCTACAGCTTCCGCGCCTTCCAGATCTCCTCCGACGGCCAGCGGTGCGCCCACTCCCGAGTCGTCCAGTCGTACCGCGTCTCCGGGCCCTCCGCCGGAGCCTGGATCTCGATCAGGTCCTCGACCTCCAGGCCGTTCTCGCCCAGCAGGCGGATCCACTCGCCGTAGCCGAGATGGAAGTCGATCCCATCCGGCCAGTCGACGCGGCGCATGCCGAAGTAGTCGCGCACCAGCTCGCGCTCGCGCGGCGGATCGTCCGTCAACACCGCGAACACGCCGTTGCACAGAAAGAGGAGCTCGCCGCCCGGCCGCAGCAACCTCGCAGCCTCCGGGATCCAGAGATACGGGTCGCACCAGATCGAGGCGCCGTACTCGGAGAACGCGACGTCGAACGACGCGTCCGGACACGGCACGTCCTCCGCCGAAGCCTGCACGAGCGGGAACTGCGGCCCGTACTCCGCCATGAACTTGCGCGCATTCGCGAGCTGCGCGTCCGTGATGTCGATGCCGACAGGCCTCGCACCCATCCGGGCGAGCCACGCCGACCAGTACGCCGTCCCGCAGCCGAGCTCGATCACGTCCTTGCCGGCCACGTCCGGCGGCAGCGCCCGCACCTCGGATTCCGGCACGCCCCAGATGCCCCAGCTCGGCGGCTTCTCGCCCGCCCAGGCGCGTCGGCCGCTCTCCTCGTACTCCGGCGCTGCCTTCTCCCACTCGGCCCGGTTGAAGCGCGCGTGCTCGGTCAGCTCCACTTGCGCGCCTTCCAGATGGCCTCGAGGGGCCAGCGGCGCGCCCACTCGAGCGGGTAGCCGTACGTGGTCGCCGCGCCCTCGGCCGGCCGCGGCTCGATCAGCGCCTCGACGCGAAGCCCGGAGCGCCGCAGCAGCCGGATCCACTCGCCGTAGGGCAGGTTGAACTGCACGTTGCCTTGCGGCGTGTCTTCCCGGTGCATGCCGAAGTACGTTGCGTGCAGCCTCGGCTCGAGCCTGTCGGCATCGTCGTCGAAGCACACCCACGCGAAGGGGCTCGCGATGTCGAACGCGAGCAACCCGCCCGGCCGGAGCAGCCGCGCCGCCTCCGGCGCGACCACGTAAGGGTCGGCCCAGGAGAACGCGCCGTGGTCGGAGAAGACGACGTCGAACGACTCGTCGTCGAGCGGTACCGACTCGGCGGACGCGTGCACGAGCGGGAACTCGACGCCGGCCTCCGCCATCAGCCGCCGCGCGTGTTCGAGTTGCCGCTCGGAGTTGTCGAGACCGACGACCCGGGCTCCGCGACGGGCGAGTTGAATCGACCACTGCGCAGCGCCGCAGCCGAGTTCGAGCACGTCCTTTCCGGCTACCTCGCCGAGCACCGAGAGCTCCGCCTCCGGCATCGCCCACGAGCCCCACACGGGCTCCTCGAGGTTGAGCTGCGAGGCGTGAGCCTCCTGGTACTCGTCGCTCGCGGAGTCCCAGTACGCCCGGTTGAGCTCAGACGAGCTCATCGTCCGAGAACCAGAGCCCGATCTCGCGGGCCGCCGACTCGGGCGAGTCCGAGCCGTGCACCAGGTTGTCCGGCATCGCGAGGGCGAGGTCGCCGCGGATCGTCCCCGGCGCGGAGTCCTTCGGGTTGGTCGCGCCCATCGTCGTCCGGACGACGGAGATCGCGTTCTCGCCCTCGACGACGAGCGCGAGCGTCGGCGCGGAGGTGATGAACTCGACGAGCTCGCCGAAGAAGGGCTTCTCGCGATGCTCGGCGTAGTGCTCTTCGGCCAGCGCCCGGTCGACGCGCACGAGCTTGCCCGCGCGCAGGACGAGGCCGCGCCGTTCGAGGCGCCCGACGATCTCGCCGGCCAGCCCGCGCTGCACGGCGTCGGGCTTCACCAGCACCAGTGTCCGCTCCGCTGCCACGGAGCGCTGAGTCTACTGAGAGCGCTCTCTGCGGGCGCGGCGCCGCGGATGCGGCTCCGAGACGAGCGTGCCTTCGAGCGCGTCGACGAGGTCGGCAGCCGGTCGATGGATCACCGGCGTCTCGCAGTGCGGGCAGACCTGCCACAGCGGCTCGAGCGGCGCCTTGCAGGACACGCATGCCTCCTTCAGCCGCGTCGTGCAGACGGGGCAGACGAGGAACGACGGCTCGACGGAGGCGCGGCAGACCGGGCACTCGCCCTTTCCGGCCGCCAGCCGCTCCTCGATCGCGCGGATCTCGAGATCCCTTTCCCGCACCTCGTCGAGATACTCGGGCGGGCGGAAGAGCATGTAGATCAGCGCGCCGACGAACGGCAGCGCGAGCGCGACCAGCGTCGCGAGCGCGACCAGCCACCCGTTGGCGACGCGCCGCCGCGCGTCCTTGTACGTCCAGAACGCGACGGCGAGCCAGAAGACGACGCCGATCGCGATCAGGCCCGCGCGCGTGAACGACCAGGCGCGGGAGGCGAAGAAGTCGGCGAGCGGTGGGTGCGTCAAGAGGGAGGACGGCACTACAACAGCAGTTTGCCGATTATGTACCCCGCCGTAAACGTCAACCCCACGAAGGCCCCGAGGATGACGACGGCAAAGAAGAAGACGCTCAGGCGCGGGCCACGGTGGGCCACAGGTCCGCGAGCAGATAGAGCGATCCGGTCACCAGCACCGGCTCGCCCAGCTCGTGGGCCCGGCGCAGCGCCGCGCGCGGGTCCTCGACGGCCTCGACGTGAGCGAAATGCGGGCGTGCGCACTCGGCAAGTTTGTCGGCAGAGAGCGCCCGAGGGCTTGACGACCGCGTCGCGACCAGGATCGAAGCCGTTTTCGCGAGCTCCGCGAGGACACCGTCGACGTCCTTGTCCTCGAGCACGGACGCGACGACGGAGCCGATCGCGGGAAGCGACGGGGCGATGTGCCTGACCGCCTCCGGCGTATGTGCGCCGTCCCAGATCTCGTCGCCGTGACGGTCGAGGCGGCCCGGGAGCTCGACCTCGGCGGGCTCTACGGGCCGGCCGAGAAAGGCTGAGGCCGCGGCGCCTCCGAGCGCGCGGTTGCCGCCGGTCTCGACCACCACGTGCGCGGCGCCGTTCCGCCGGGCGAGCGGCTCCCACTCCGGCTCGCCGAGGAGCACCGTTGCGCCCGGCTGCACGACCGCGAGCTTCTCCTCCGCAATCGCCTCGCGCGTGTCGCCGAGCACCTCGGTGTGCTCGAGCGCGACGTTCGTCAGGACCTGCACGGGCGAGCGGAGGACGTTGGTCGCGTCGTGCCGGCCTCCGAGGCCCGCTTCGATCGCCGCCGCGTCGACGCGCGCCTCGGCGAACGCGAGCAGGGCCGCCGCGGTCAGGACCTCGAACTGCGTGGCCCCGAGGGACACGGCCTGGCGTCTGACACCGAGCAACGTCCGTTCGAGACATGCCTCCTGGCCGTTGACCCGGATGCGCTCGGCCCAGCCGGACACGTGCGGCGATGTGTAGGCGCCCACGGACAGGCCTTCGCGGAGCAGGGTCTCCTCGATCGTGCGGGTCGTCGTCGACTTGCCGTTCGTCCCGACGACGTGAATCGACGGGAAGGCGAGCTGCGGGTCGGCGAGCTCGGCGAGGAGCGCGCGCATCCGGTCGAGCCCGAAGCCGTCCTTCGGCCACGGCGAGAGGGATTCGAGCCACTCGACGGCGGTCATTCGGGCGCCGTCCGGTACCAGTAGGGGTACTGCGGCTCGAAGCCCGCGCCCTCGTACAGCCGCCGCGCCGGCTCGTTGGTCGCGTCGACGTTCAGGCACAACCTCGCGTCGCGCCGGGAGGCCCAGCCCGTCAGCGCCGCGAGCACGGCCCGGCCCGCGCCGCGGCGGCGCGCCTCGGGCCGAGTCGCCATGCAGGTGACCGCCACCCAGCCCTCGTGGTGGGTGGCCCGGCCGACTGCGTCCTGCGCAACGCGCGCAAAGACCGAATCGCCGCTTTCGAGCATCGGCAGCACCCGGTCGACCTGATCCTTCGGGAAGACGCGGGAGCGGAGCCAGACGTCGAGCCACGCGTCGTCGGGGTGGTCGAGGAGCGCGACCTGGCGATCCGGCTCGGCAGTCGACGCGTCGGCCGTCTCGATCAGGACGTCGTTGCTCCGCTCCCAGCCGCGGAGCGCGAGCTCCTCGTCGAGCGCGGCCGGCTCGCTCCCCGGCGAGAGCTGCACCTTCGGCGGCAAGCCGCGGTCGCGATACCACGCCTCGAGCCGCGCGATCCGCTCCGAGAGCGAGAGAAGCCCGTCGCGCCGAGGCCACGCAGAGTTCGCGCGGCCGGTCAGCCCGTAGCCGTAACGCAGCTCCCAGCCGTCGAGCTCCTCCCGCACCGGAGCGCGCCAGGCCGCGGCAATCACCACGTCGAGGGCCGCGATCTCAGCCGCCGAGCGCATCGAGCTCGCGGCGATAGCGCTCGAGCTTCTCCCGCTCGGCCTGCACGACGTCGGCGGGCGCCTTCTCCGTGAAGCCCGGGTTGCCGAGCATCTTCTCGGCCCGCGCGATCTCCTTTTCGAGGCGCTCCTTCTCGACCTCGACGTTGCCGTCGGCCTTCTGGCGGTCCGGCTTCACGACGGCGTCGAAGATCCGCTTCTCCTCGCCGTCGAGCGGGGTCAGGACGCCGCTCCGCCGGAACCGCTCCGCCGCCTCCTGGACGGAGCGAAGCGCGTGAGCCTCCGCCGTGTCCCCCGCCTCCGGCCAGGGCGCGACGATCAACCGCCCCTCTCGCGCCGGCAGGTTCGACCAGATCTCCTCGGTCACGTGCGGCATCGCCGGGTGCAGCAGCTT
>Ga0070741_10008712_pt1 | contig 20158 bp, 10 predicted proteins | sample Coa_R1_4_FD_66440 | JGI IMG/M metagenome (GOLD analysis project Ga0070741, IMG submission 66440) | Surface soil microbial communities from Centralia Pennsylvania, which are recovering from an underground coalmine fire - Coalmine... | ecosystem: Environmental > Terrestrial > Soil > Unclassified ...
GAATTAGATAAAGATCAGTCGGAGGGCTGTTCATTCCTCTTGCCTGGGCGCAGCGAATTTCTATACCTTCAACCTTGAAAGTCATTCTCCCGCATGGTTAATCAACCGTGGCTGCCTGAAGCAAACTACAGGATCCTGCGATTCCTGTTTAGCGTGGTGGGTCACCGAAGTTTCACGGACACGTTGTTCGACTTTCTGACGCTCAACCACTTAGTGACCACGTGGATGTTCGCCGCGGGGTTCTACGTTTACTGGCAAATTGCTGACGAGCGAACGCGTTGGCGGCGTGCCCTTTTGACCCAAACTGTGGCAGCCTTCGCGGTTGCCGTCGCGATCACGCTCGTGGTTCGGCCATGGATCCACTGGCCGGCGCCTTCCCTCAACGCGAAATTTCGGACCCTCTATCCCGCCTACTTTTGGGGAAACGGCAGTTACGATTCCTTTCCCAGCCATTCCACCCTGGCCTACCTGATGGTGGCGATCGGCATCTGGCCATTCAACCGGCGGCTCAGCGCGATTCTCGTTGTGCTGGTTCTGGCATTGATATCGTTCCCCAGAATATTTGTTGGCGGGCATTATCCGATTGACGTGGCGGCGTCCGTAGTCCTTGGAACAGCATTCGTGTTACTGGGCTGGCGCTGGACCGTCCCGGCGCGCGTCACCAACTGGCTAGTGGCGAGCGGGCGGGCAGCCGTTGTACGAGAAATACTGGTGATCTTCTGGGTATTTGAATTAGCGGAAGAGTTTCGCGGACTGACAAACCTGGTTTTCCAGATCCGGCACTACTACCTGCGTTGGCCCTGATGGCGGCCTCTTCCCTAGTCTCTCGATCAGCCTACAAACCTGAACTGCCGCGACACATTACCGCCGAGTTCGAAATGATGGCGGCGATGCGTTCGGCAGCATGGCCGTCCCACAAGGGCAGGGGCCTTGCCTGGCGGGAGGCGCCCGCCAGCGTGCGCTCCACCTCTTTCTCCAGGCGTTTGATGTCACGCCCCACTAAGGTGTTCGTGCCCATGGTCAGCGTTATCGGACGTTCGGTATTCTCGCGAATGGTGAGGCAAGGCACACCCAGAAACGTGGTTTCTTCCTGAATACCGCCGGAATCGGTGATCACGACGGTTGCATCGCGTTGCAGCGCAAGAAACTCAAGGTACGGCTTGGGATCGACGAGCTGCAAGCATCCGTTGTTCACTGCCTGATGTTCCAGTTGAGCAATTCGCTGCCGGGTCCGCGGGTGAACGGGAAAAACGACAGTCAGATCTTTACTGATATGTGCGAGCGTACCCAGCATCTGCTGGAGCCAAGGAAGATCGTCAACGTTCGACGGCCGGTGCAAGGTCACCAACACGTATTTTGATTGGGCGCCGGCGGGGCGATATTGCTCTGATTTCGGCAGGAGGCGGACCAGCGTGTCAATCATCACGTTCCCCACCAGGAAGATCTTCTCTGGGGCAATTCCCTCGTGCAGCAGATTCTCATTGCCATCCTGCGAGGGGGTGAAGAGAAAGTCTGAAATCTGATCGGTGAGGAGGCGATTGATCTCCTCGGGCATGGTGCGGTCGCGCGAGCGCAGGCCAGCCTCCACGTGTCCGACGGCGATCAGCAACTTCGAGCAGACCAAGGCAGCAGCTACCGTGGAGTTCACGTCACCGTAAACCAGCACGAGGTCAGGCTTTCGCTCCAGGACCACGGGTTCAAAACGAGCGATGATGTCAGCCGTCTGCCTGGCGTGGCTGGCGGAGCCGACACCGAGGTTGACGTCCGGCTGGGGGATTTCCAGCTCACGGAAAAAGACATCGGACATGTTCGGGTCGTAATGCTGGCCGGTGTGGACGATGGTCTGATGGATATTTTTTAACGACGCCAGGGCCCGAACAACAGGCGCTGCCTTCATGAAGTTGGGCCGGGCGCCCACCACGTGGAGAACATGCATCGCGTTTGATTGTACTACCCGACTGCAGTGCCCTGACGCGTGTGAGGGACATAAGAGGCCTCTCCGCTCAGGTCAAAAAGGCAGACATGTGCCGTAGAGATATGATCGTCGTTATTAATAGAAACGGCCCCGGGGAAGACCCGGGGCCGTAAAGATCACGCGAGGCGAGATAGGAAACTCCAGCTAGCGGCGAACCAATTTCTTTCGCGCCAGTGTTCCCAGACTCATGAGACCCGCTCCGAACAATGCTAAGGAACTGGGCTCCGGAACTCGTTCGTGGATGATCAGGTCAGAGCTCTGCACTGCCCCAGTCCACTGGGTTCCATCAAAACCAAGCTGAAAGTCCATCTGGGTCAGGAAGCCATCCCCCGTGAACGTACCGCCGGGAAAATTCAGCAGCGCCAGTAAAGCCGGATCAACGAAGTCGATCGTGAGGCAGCCCTGAAGTCCTCCGTGGCCGGTGTGCGAATTCAAGCTGACGTTGGTGAAGGCGCAGTCCGCGTGTCCGAACCAAGGATCGCCGGCGTTGTGGTTCCAGTGAGAATCAAGGAGCAAGTAGGGATTCTGACCCTGACTCAAGGCTCCCCACAGCTGCAACTCGCCCCCATCATTGAAAGATGAGTGAGTTGTGCCCGATCCGGAGTTGTAGAAACAACCCAGAAAACAGCCTCCAGTTTGGAGATTGATGTACGCCCCAAACAGGGGGAAGAATTGATCGCTGGGGAACTGCTCTACGGTTGCGATGGGAGCTCCCATGACGTTGAAGGAATTGCCTATCGCAGGAATGTACGAGACGCTGCCGCCCGTCAGATTGCCGGAGGAAAAGTCTGCTCCTACAGCCGTCGGCAACATCGCACCAGCTTGTGCTAACCCGGTCAACCCAACCAGAACCATCGCGATCAGCGTAACCCACAGAATTTGTCTTGACATTGGCCGTACTCCTTGAACCCGACATCACCCACGGGGGTGCGCACGGGGGTCTTACCCCCGCCGAGGCATGTGCACGCAAACTGCCAAGCGGTGATGTCGGATCCTCCATTTCGTTGTCGCATAACGTTCTATTGTTTCAGCTACTTGAGAAATGCCGTAGCGACGGAGGACGGTTTAGGTCAGGGTGAATGTGCTGAACTTTGCAGCTTATAGACGCCCGCTTTCATATCGGGCCACTGTCGGAAATGACGCAAAATGAGACATTTACAACAGTTGTCTGGATTTGAGCGGCCTAGACCTCTAATAGTGGCTCACCCGTACATGATCATGGAGTGCCGTCCGGAAGGATCGCGATGACTGCATCGCCGGACATATCACCGATCAGGTGACTGCAATCGAAAGGGCTGGTGTTGCGGGCGACAAGATTCGGCGGGAAAGACTACAGGTGCTGCCATAGGAGTTGTTGTTCATCGCCAGATTCGGAGCGTAATTTCAGAGAGTGAACGCCGACTACACTCACCAAGATTCGCGCGTGCTGAACACAGCTGTGGATGCGGCGTCCAACCGAGCGCCAGCGGGAACATTGGCCTTGACAAAGGAAGATGTGGACAACAGAATCGGAATCCGCTCTGGGCGGAGTCTCTCCCCTGCGACTCACACGCACGGTGTTTGACCCACTGTTGTCCCGCTCCCCACACTGCCAATGGGTCGGAAGTGTGCCAAGCCGCAAATGGCAAGACGCAGGCGCAAGCAACCTGCACCAGGAAAGATGAGGAGACCATGTCGAAGCTGAGGATTGCGTTGTGTATCGTTGTTTTTTTTCTTTGTGCCGCCGGCGCGCAGGCGCAGTGGCGGAATCTTGGCTTCCCACCCAGCAGGCCCGTCAATCCCAATTGCGCGTTGACAACATTTCCTTGCTACACACCCAGCAACTCAACACCTCTTCTGTTCGACTGGATGAAGGCAACTTACGATCCGCTCGACAAAGGCATCATCATCTACGCGAATAGCCCGTATTGCTGCTTTGACGCGTCGAACGCCGTGTTCGTTCTCAACACGGCGAACGCGGTCGCTCGCGGCACAGTCAACGTGAGCGATGGCTCCGTGTGGACTTTGAAATGGTCCAACAACGATCACATTGAGAATGGATCGAGGCCGTCAGCCATCACCTCCATCAGTCGAACGCACAACGTAGTCACAGTGAATCTGACATCGCCAGGAATAAGAGCGCGGGTTGGTGAGATCGCGGTGGTGTGGTTAGTAAGCGATCCGAGTTTCAACGGCATGTTCAGAGTGACGGGAACGTCGTCGAATCCGCCGGAAACGCAATTCACTTACAACCAGACCGGAGCGGACACAGGGCCGATTCTAAATACCGGGAAGGCGGGGGGACCGACCGATGCGCTGCACCAGCCTTCCGACCGCGAGCCCTACCACCAGATCACCTGGGACACGAAGCGCAATTTCATGTGGCAATTCGGCGGGGATGCATATGGGGTCAACAATCCCGGGCAGAATTATTGTGCAGAGTGCCAAGCGGCCGACCTGTACCAGTTCGATTTCAACCAGCCGAATGTGATTGCCACGCAGATCTGCGGAAACTTCACAGCCAGATGCGGAGCTTCGAGGGGAGTGGACGAGGGAGCCATCGCTTACGACCCCGTCAATGATGTGATCGTTCTCTTCGCCGGACTGGTTGGCGGAACCCAGGTAAATGACACATGGGAGTATGCCATCCCGACCAACACGTGGACGCACACCTGTACGGTGAGAGGCTGCATTGGGGGCGGATTGCCGCCGGCGATCCGCAATCGCGAGGGACTGGTTTACGATCCAGCGGCGGGCGCGTTCATCATGTTCAGCGGCATCACCCACCCTACGGTACCGCTTAACGATACGTGGGCGTACAGTGCGACTACACATCGCTGGACGCAACTGAGCACCACTCTGCAGCCCCCGGCAGAACAGTTTCCGGTCATGGACTACGATCCCGATCGGCAAAGCGTGGTGTTCATCAGTCCAAACAGTCCGGCACAAACCTGGGAGCTGACGAATGTGAATGTGACTGCGGGCACAGCCGTGTGGAGGAACCTCAACATACCCAATGGGCCGACCTTGAACACTCATGTGGCCAATAATTACGGCGCTTACGATCCGAACGCCAAGCGCTTCGTGGTTTTCATGGTGAATTCCATGGGAGTGTGGAGTCTGCAGCTGCCGTAAGCAGTACTCAGTATCCAGTACCTAGTACTCAGTACTCAGTACTCAGTACTCAGCGCGGGGCGCTTCGAAGGCCTCGCTTTTCACTCGTAGGTGAAAAAACTTTCACTTATTTTTTGAAACGGGCCGCCTTCCTCATTCCGGATGGCAAATAACCAGCAACTCACCTGTTTCCAAGCATTTCGAGGATAGCTCGCGCGTGGTTTTGGCTTCCCAATTGCACACCCCAAGACTGCGTTCTTGATCGATCGCCTAAATCCCCTTAACTGCCGTCTCTGACCAGGAGAGAGTTTGAAATGTCAAAGGTGAACGTTCTTGTATTGCTTGTGGCGGCTGTATTCGGTGTGGTGTTATTCGGTGGCACAGCGCACGCGCAGCAGTGGACCAATCTGGGCGCACCTCCAACCCAGTCCATCAATCCGGACTGCAATTTCACGGTCTTCCCCTGCTACACCCCGGCCAACGCTACGCCTCAATTGCGGGACTGGATGAAAGGTACTTACGATCCGCTCGACAAGGGAGTCGTTATCTACACGAACAGTCCTTATTGTTGCGTTGATGCCGCCAACGCCGTGTACGTGTTGAATACGGCGAATGCCATTGCCCGAGGATCGGTCAATGTCAGCGATGGCACCGTGTGGATGCTGAAGTGGTCGAACAATGACCGCATGCAAAACGCCACGTCTCCGGTTGCGATCACTTCGATAAGTCGAACTAATAATGTCGTCACCGTGAATTTGACAGCGCCGGGAACTCGCACTCGTGTCGGCGAGTATGTCGTCGTATTTGGAGTGAGCGATCCCAGCTTCAACGGCACATTTAAGATTGCATCAGCCCCGAATCCGCCGGAAACAACCTTTACCTATAACCAGGTAGGACCGAATGCCGGCCCGATCCAGAACAGCGGAAAAGCGGGCGGCCCAACCGACGGACCCACTAACCCGAGCGACCGTGAACCCTATCACCAGATCACCTGGGACTCGAGACGCAATTATCTGTGGCAGTTCGGCGGCGATGCTTACGGCATCAATAATCCAGGCCAGAACTACTGCTCGAATTGCGGGGCCACCGATCTTTACAAATTTGATTTCACCCAGGCCCATCCGCCCGCGAGCCAGGTTTGCGGCAATCTCACCGCCCCCTGCGGAGCGCCGCAGGTTCAGGAAGGCGCCATTGTGTACGATCCCGGCACCGACGTGATCGTCTGGTTTGGTGGTTTAGTCCAGGGCGTGCAAGTGAACGACACCTGGGAATACCACGTCGCCACCAACAGCTGGGTACATACCTGCACCAGCAGTTCGTGTGTTGGAGGGGGTACGCCTCCTCCCATCCGCAATCGCGAGGGGCTGGTGTACGACAATGCAGCCAACGCCGTCATCATGTTCGGCGGATTGGGGCACCGACAGGGCGGCGGCGGCATCCAGTTGAATGACACCTGGGCATACAGCACGACCACACACAGTTGGACTCAGCTGACATCCCAATTTAATCCGATTGCGACCATGTTCCCGGTCATGGACTACAACCCAGATCGCCAAGCCATTGACTACATCACGCCGGATGCTCCAGCACAGGTTTGGGAACTGTCGAATATCAATGTGCAGGCAGGAACTGCCTCGTGGTCCAACTTGAACATGCCGCCGGGGCCGACCCTAGGTATTCCGGCCAACAACTATGGTGCATACGACCAGAATGCGCATCAGTTTGTTGTGTTTCGCAATGCGAGCGGCTGGCAGGTGTGGACGGCCAATCTTGGAGGAAACGGCGGACAAGCCGGGGCTGAAGTGGATCCGGCCTCGTTGACCGCACCTACCTGCGCCAATTGCGTGACCCTGACCAGCACAGGAACGACGACGCTGTTCATCAGCAGCATCAGGATCACGGGAACCAACGCAGCCGATTTCGCTCAGGTAAACAACTGCGGATCGTCGTTGCCACCGGGCGCCCGATGCTCGATTTCGATCGCCTACAATGCGTCCATCGGCGGCAATGAGAACGCCACACTGGTGATTTCGGACAATGCTCCCGACTCGCCACAAACGGTGCCCCTGACGGGAACGGGATCGCCGCAACACTGATCGGTGTGTCGGAGATATAAAATCAATGTGCCACGGCCGGCAGTATCGGCCGTGGCGCAGTTTTTTATTGCGCGATGCCTGAGTCAAATCCCACTGCGATCATGACGAGCGCCCAAGCCGAAATTGAGATCCTGGACGCTGAAGCGCACGCGGAGTATTGCGAGCAACTGCAGGACGCGCCGCAGGCGATTGCGGACACGGAGCATCAGTGGAAACTAACACGACCTCTACTGCTGACCGAGATCTTTGAGGGGCGTGGCCCTGCCCTGGAGTTCGGTTGTGCGTTCGGTGCAACTGCAGTCATGCTGGCACGCCTGGGGTGGAACGTTACAGGCATCGATATTGACCCGCGCCGGGTGCGGTTGTCGCAACTGAATGCCGCCCGCTATGGTGTGAACGCGGAATTCCTCTGGGTCGGTGATACGCAGCATCTGCCCTTCGCCAACCAGCAGTTCTCGCTGATATCGGCAAATAGTGTGCTGGAATACGTGGCGGCGGAAAAGCTGTCCGGGGTCTGCGCGGAACTGGATCGAGTTCTGAAGCCGGGCGGCATCCTCTTTATTGGCGGCACCAGCAACCGGCTGATGCCACGGGAGGCCCATTCTCACCGCTGGCTGGTCAACTATCTTCCTACCGATCGCTGGCAGCAGGGACTGTGGCCCTGGCAGATTACCACGGCCTTCCAAGGTTACTCAGATCGACTGCGGGGAAATGATCTTCTTTTCCAGGTGAAGCGCGAGGCCGGCGTGCGGGGTGGGCGGCTTGCTGCGCTAAGAGCCCTGAATGCTCTCGCTCGTGTGGCAGGCACCTCTCTGGGCAGCCTTCTGCCCAGCATCTGCCTAGTCCTTCAGAAACCGAAGCAATAGATTGCGCAGTTCGGCTCAGTCGAATGCGCAATCACCGCAATGTCCCGGAGAACGACTAATACTGCTTGACCGCCGTATTGTTGCGGCGCGACCCGTTGTTAGACCCCAGCTTCGATTTCAACGTGGCTAACGTCCACTTCAATTGTCCGGTAATGCAGGGCCAGAAATTGCCCGGGCCCATGTAGTTGTGCGTCAGGGACACGGTGGGGTCCAGCGACGTGACCCAGTGCACCCAGCCGCGCGGCACTATGATCGTTTCGCCGGGAGCGAGGATGCATTCAATTCCCTTCAGCTTTTGATATTCGGGATAGCGCTGCAGATCTGGTTTGTCGGGACGCACATCCCAGCAGTAGCTGCGCATGAATTCGTATTGGTCAGGAGAGAACAGCACCCAGTGCTTCCTGCCATCGAGCTGTGCGAGCCAGAAATGCGTACCCCACATGTCCTGATGCAAATTCGTGGTGGCGCCCTTTGGTCCGATGAATAGCCGCGGACCGGGCCTCAGCATGAAACGGGGAAACATGACGCGAAACCAATCGTAGCAATACTTCGGCTCCTCGTAGTCGTCCATCATTTCCTTGTGCTGGGTGAAGATGTCGTAGTTGTCGCGGCCGTAATACGGAAAAGTCTCAAAATCACTCACTAGAGTTTTATCGATGTAGTCGCCGAGACGCATCTTGCGGGTGAGGCTGTCCTTGTATTTGCCGTTCTCGTAGCCGTAGGTCAGGATCATGCTGTCGCCGTAATGAGCCTTCAACCCATCGAAGGTCCAGCGGGTACGCGCTTTCCAGTGAGCACTCAGGTCCTCGACGATGACCGGCTTGCGATTGAAATATTCGCGCTTGAACTCTTTCAGGGACAAGCTTGAACGCCGCTCGACCTGCCCATAGGAGACGGTCTCGTTCACGCGCGATTTTTCGGTTTGGGTAGCTGGCATCGTCTGTCCTCCAGGTACGGAACTTTGCTGAGATTACGATAGGTGCATTCGCAGAATGCTGATTTGACTCGTGATTATGCACTCAAAAGACCAACCGCCGTGTGAAGAGGAGTTTAGCAGAAGTCATTGAGTTCTAAGGCCTAAAGGGGAAGTACGAGCCAAAGTCAGCGCCAAGCGACCCCGGTTTGTGAAAATGTTTTCACATTGCTAACAGAAGTTTTCAAGACCTCCCGGAGTCCCCTATTCCGGCTTTCTCGGGGGTTGGGGGACCGAAAGAGCGGCGCCCGGAAGCTGCCATAACTGCGTGGTGCTGACCCAGACGAAGGTGTCGTGAGCCTCGTCGTATGCCCAACTCTGGTGCGATTGTTGAGGGCTGGAACCGGCGGCGGGGCCGGCAGGAATTTCGCTCATATCCCATCGATTGCGGGCAGCGTCGTATTCGTACACCGCGCGCCCATTAAAATAAGCGCCCTTGCCACGTTTCGTATCGAACGTCCAGGCGGGAAATTTATTTGCGCGATCGCGCGGCGGGGCGGTACCGCTCAAGGGCGGGAGTTTGCAGGAAGATGCATTGGAAGCGTCACCCACGCTGGTATCGGATACGCACCAGTCACCCTTGGCAGAATCATAGATCGCTACGGAGTTATACAAAGTCCCTTCGCGGCCGAGGCCGCCGAATGCAAGCACACGGTGGTTGACGGTGTCATAGGCGAGTCTCGCGGCATCGCGTGATCCGGGACTGCCGTGGGTGGACACTTTGACCCATTTTTGAAGATTATTTTCGGAGCAGCCGTAGGCTTTTGCGCTCAGGCAAAAGACGAATGTGTCAGGTGTGGGATTGCCGGCTCTGAGTCCGCCAAAGGAAACCAGCACATCATTCGCGGGATCGTACACGGTGGCATTTTCCGTGTAGGTACCGGGTTCCACGCCGCCGGATGAATACAAGGGCAGACGCTGCCAGCCCTTGGTGATTTTGTCGGCACTGCAAAATGATGTTTGAAAGACGCAGAGATACCAGGTGTCCTGAAGACTCCAGTTTTCCTGCCAACCCCAAGCCAGCCATATCGCACCGCGTAAAGAGTCGTAGGTCACATTTCCACCGATGTGGCGGGAGGGAGGGTGATCGCCAGTTGGTGAACCGGCCAAGGTTGGCTCCGGGCAGGACAGATTAGAGGGTTCTCCCGAGTTATGCGCATAGGGTGAGCGCCAACCGGAGGCTTGCCGAATACCGCGTTCAAGATTTTGTAAACGGAATTTCTTAGTGCCGGCGCCGCAGGATTCAGGAGTGTCTGGAACAACTCCCCTGCAGCCTTTGTAAGCGAACGACTCGTCGCTGATCCAGAAAACGCCGGATTGCGGAATCGTATTCTGGGGCGTGAGGGTGCCTGCGCAATTCCGCCCTACGCAAAATTCTGCCTGCTTGTCGGTTGCAGAAATATTCTGATCGAGTTGAAAAGACTGCTGCCGCAATTCCGTCTTCGCATTGTCATTGCAATCGCTGAGCAACTGCCAGGGGTTGGCAGGGGTCGCAGCGTCGTGCACCGTGTATTTCCAGAATGTCGTGGCTTCTGGACCGTTAGCGGCCGTGCTGGGAACATTCGAGTTTCCAGCATAGAGAATGAAGGAATGCACATCCGAGGCGAAGATTACATTGTTGTAGCCATTGTTGCGCAACAACGGACGATCGTAGATCCGGCACCACTGATTGGGCGGGCAGGCTTGTGCCCAGGAGCAAGGACCCAGCAAACAAAGAAACGATACAAAGATCGCCGCGCGTACGAGACCCAGTCTATTCAAACGATTCTCCCGTCCCATTGTACCTAGCGGCGGTGCTTCCAAAAAAATCTGATTGTTTTAGAAGCGCGTATCAATTCCTGGTGGACGAGGGAGGGTAGGATCTTATCGCTACGACAGATTTAAATACAGGGACACTGCGAGCTAAAGTGCGCTACAGCGAGCGTGATCTCAGCTCGCTGTAGCGCAGTTGTTTTCTGACTAGAATTGCAGAGCAGCGCCAGGCAATTGCCACAACTGCCCGTCTTCTCCTCCCTCGACCCAGACGTAAGCATCGTCCACCGCGCTGTAGGCCCAGCTCTGCTGAGGTTGTTTGTAGGGCCCGGGAGCCGGCGGTCCAGGCGGAACATTGGCTTTCGTCCACTTGTTCTGGGCCGCATCGTAGCCATAGACGTTGTCGAAGTTCAGGAACATGCCTTTACCGCGGGTTGTGTCAAATGTCCACGCGGGGAAACGATCTCTGACGTCGACCGGCGGTGGTGTTCCGCTCATGGTTGGCAGAGTACAAGAGGGAGCGTTACTCGATCCTGGCATCTGCGTGACGTCTGAGACACACCAATCGCCGGTGCTGTTGTTATAGATGGCAACCGTGTTGGTGTATTGGTGTTCAACTGGGCCCATGCCGCCGAACACGAGCACGCGATGATTCACGCTGTCCCAGCTCATACGGATAGCGTCGCGTTTCCCGGGGAATCCGCCATGAGGCGTGACCTTGATCCACTTACCCACGGTACCGTTGCACCCATAGGCCCGTGCAGGGGCTGACAAGCAGTAGATGAATTGGTCCCCGGTAATGCTCCAATGGAATCCACCGTAGGAGAAGAGCGAATCCGTGTCGGGATCGTACACGGTTGCATTCTCTTGATACGGCGCCGGTGGCAGAGTGTTGTTGCTGTACGTCGGAATGCGCTGCCAACCGGACGCGATTTGCTGGTCGGTGCAGTACGAAGTGTTGTGAATGCACAGGTACCACACATCCTGGAACGAGAAGTTCTCCTGGAATCCCCACGTGATCCAGATGCGGCCGCGCTTGGAGTCGTAGGTGGGATTGGCCACTGAATGGCGGTCCGGCGGGTGGTCGGTAGTGGCAGAATTCCCCAGGGTCGGATCGGCGCACGCGAGATTTGCTTCGTCCCCCGTCGCGTGCGAGTACGCTGACAACCAACCGGCGCCCTGACGAGCTCCGCGCGTAACCCCAGTGAGCGTCAGCGATGTAGCGCCTGCCAGACAATTGCTGTTGTCACCGGTACTGGTGCAGCCGGTGAAATTGACTACCTCGTCACCGATCCACAGGCTGCCCGACTGCGGGAAATCAGGACTCTTCAGGGTTGCGGTACCATTCTGCCCGATGAGCAGAGTGACGCTGTTGTCGTTGGGTCCGATGGCCGACTGCAATTGCAGATACTGTTGACGGCCTTCCGTGAGCGCACTATCACCGCAGCCACTCACCTGGTCCCACGGATTGCTGTTCACCGGCGAGGACTGCACGGTGTAGGACCAGAACGTTGATCCTTCCGGTCCGTTGCCGGTGGTCGAGGGTTGAATGTTGCTGTTCGCATACAAGTAGAACTTGTCCACATCGGGCACAAAGAAGATGTTGTTGTACCCGTTGTTGGGAATCACAGGCCGGGAATAAATCTGGCACCAGCCATCGGGCGGGCAATCACCCTGGACGATATCGCCGTACCCGCTCAAATTGGCCGTTTGCGGGCTGTTCGGCGCATCGTCGAGCACAGTCAGAGTTCCCGGCCTGGTGCCGGAGGTGGTAGGCGTAAAGGTAATGTTGATGGTGCAATTTCCACCCGGACCGATCGACCCGCCGCAGTTGTTGGTCTGCGAGAAGTCGCCGTTCACGGAAATGCTGGCGATGTGCAGTGTAGTGGCGAGATTGTTGTTGAGAGAGACTGGCCGCGGAGAGCTATGGGTTCCGACTCTCTGGTGACCGAAATTAACGTTCGCTGGGGTTAACGTTACCGTCTGGTCATTGTTCGAGACATTGACGTTCTCCGTGGTGCTGCCGTTATTGTTTAGATTATCGGTTGCGGTAGCCGTGAGTATATGCGGGCCGTTGCCAACCGTCGTGGTATCGAAGCTGACTTGGTACGGCGGTGTCATCACCGTGCCCAGAACAGTGGTGTCCACCTGGAACTGCACTTTCTTGATGCCGACGGGCGACGTGGCAGTGGCGGCAAACGTAACCGTACCCGAGATGTTGCCTGCATGCGGCGAGGTGATGGACACCTGAGGCGGAGGATTATTGCCGTCGTTCTGGACAGTAACATTCTCCGACGCGTGGAGCGGAGCGCCGGCGGTGGGAGTGACCACCGCCACGTCCAACAGGACGGGCCCGTTCGACCAGTTCGTCGTGTTCCAAGACATGACATAGGGCGGCGGAGGGTTGGGGCCGGGAATCGTTCCGATGATCCGGGAATTTGCTTTGAAAACGATGGCGGCGATGTTGTTCACGTTCTGAATGCTGGCAACCACGTTGATAGTGCCGGAGACGATCGAGTTAGGCTGGGGCGAGGTGATGGTCACGCTCGGCTGGTTCTGACCATTATTGACGGTGACCTGTACCGAAGCGCTGGCATTATTGCCCGCGAGGTCCGATGCGAGTGCGGTGATGGTATGAGGTCCATCGGACACGCTCGTCGAATTCCACACGAAGGCGTAGGGCGGTGCGGTAATCCTGGGTGACACAGCGATGTTGTCGACTTCAAACATGACCCACGCCACACCCGTGTTGTCGGTTGCATTGGCCGCGAGATTGATCGACCCTGAGACGATCGCGTGATTGGCCGGTGAAGTGATACTCACTGTCGGGGGAGTGTGATCTCCTCCGCCGTTGTTCACGGTCACTTGCACCGAGGCACTGGCCATATTTCCGGAGGTGTCCGATGCGGTGGCCGTGACCTGGTGGCTGCCGTTGTTCACCGTGGTTGAATCCCAGTTCATGGCGTAGGGCGGCGTCATGATGGCCGAACCCACAGGAACTCCATCCACCGAGAACCTCACCCAGGCAACAGCCACGTTGTCAGTAGCGTTAGCGGACAAAGGCACGATGCCGGATACCTGGGCGTTGTTGTGCGGCGAGGTGACTGCAACCACCGGTGGCGTTTGGTCACCCTGTTGTCCGCCTACAAACGCTTTTAGAGCGAAGTAGTAGGTCTTGGATGGATCCAGACCTGTGATCGTGAAATTTTGTGGAGTATTGGGGGGAAGCGGATCGGGCGGATTAGGCATCTCAGTCGCGGAAAACCACGGCCAGGTTGTGGCAGGATCGCCGGTGAACTGGTTCGTACCAGGATTGAACCCGAGCCAATCCACGATTCTCTTACCCGCCTGGTACTTGATGCGGTATCGCACAGCGCCATTGGGTACGGTCCACCTTAACGTGTAGGACCCGCCGCCATTGTTCTGCACTTGAATGGAAACGGGTGTGAGCTGCGACGTCGGCGGCTGCAGGATTTTTCCGACGGCCGCTTGCATCATGTGGGAGCCGTACTCGGCCCAGTTAAGACCGAAGTCCCGCGTCCCGCGTTGCAGGTACCACAGGAACGGCTGCTGCCAGCTCATGTCCCCCGAATACGCAGCCGGAACGAAGAAACTGAACCAGTTACTCTGGACATCCCCCGGCGCCATGTAGTACGGATTGTCCGGAGCATTCGGCATGTCGAGAAAAGATTCGTACACAAAGCCGGTGTTGTAGGGATCGGGATTCTGGCCTTGTGCGGTGCCGTAGCCTTCGGTCAGGTTCCACTTCGCGTTCCCATACATCAAGTCGTTGGTGAGGGTGTAATACTGCCACCCCGTGCCGAGGGCTCTGGAAATTTCGTACATGCCCTCTTCAAGAATGGCCTCGTGAAAAGAATCTTCGGTACGGCCGGAAAGTGGCGGCATATTGTCCGCAGCGCAGCAGCCGTAGTGAATTCCGCGAGTGCGACTGATGCCCTGGGATCCACCCGGAATCGGATCGCCAACCCCATACCCTGACACGTTAAGTTCAGGGAACACCTGCTTGCCCATGACTTGTTCGGCGATCGGCTGAATGTGGCTGGCATCGGCATCCCCGGTTTGCGAGTAGAGCTGATACAAACGCGCCAGACCCATGAGGCGTGCGCCAACATCGCGGCTGGCCCACATCTTGCCGTTATTCACCTTGCTCTGCGGGTTCAGGAAGGAGGTTTTGGCCCCATCCAGCAACTGGTCGTGAATGGTCTCGTCACCGGTCAGGAAATAAAAATTGGCCATTCCATACCAGTGCGCGTGCTGACTATCGATGAATTCACGTGTGGCATGATCCCAATTCGCGGAAGTAATACTTGGGAACCCGCGATAATCGAGCTGGGTAACCGGATGATTGCGCCAGGAGAATCCGTCGGCACGGGGAAAACCGTGCTCGACCATGAGGCGATAGAAGTGAGCGGCAAAGAGGTACCGCCCGGGCATGCCGCGCTCGAGGAAATTTCTAACATACGACCAGCGCAGTTCGTGCTGGTTGCCGGCACCCGCGCCCGGCCAATCATAGTGACGGAAGATCTTCGGAGCTTTGTCCTGCATGCAGCAAGCGACGTTGTGGGCGCGCATGAAAGCGTCTTCGGCGCCCGGATCGAGTAGAGGATAGAAATCGGCAGCGGCGTTGTTGTATTGAGCAATGGGAGCGCGCGCCAGCAGATAGCTCTGGAAGGCCAGGAAACTGTTCTGCGGCGAGGCGAGCGCGCTGCTGTGAAAATTGAAATAGATGTCGTGCACCGAATACGCCGGCCATGCCTGGTAATAGGGCTGTCCTCCGCCGTGGGTAAACTGGGACTGGTCGGGCCAAATGCCCACTCGCACATCCGTGCCGCCATTCATTAACTGCAGCGACTTCGGCCAATACGCGGAGAGTTGGTACACGCCAACCTCGACTCCCGCGCCGGTGCCGTCCTTAACGTCAGCCCAACCTTGCGGATATTTTGTGTGGTCGCCCGCCGTCAATACCGTGGTGCCGTGGACTATCTGGTATCCATCCTGGGCATAGGTCCATGTTCCATTATTCTGGCTGCGCGCGATGGGCGAGGCGACACAACGATCCCAGCCATTCTGCGGGCAGTTGGACGCCCCCTTCCAGTCGGAAACTTCCATGTTGTTGGAATAGGCCTGGTAGAGATATGCGGCTTCGTTGCTGGTGAAGGAACCCGTCACGGACGTATCCGTATCGGTGCCGATGTTGAACGATCTAGAACCACCCAGATTGGCGCCGACGCGAACCTCGTAGGAAGCAAAACCTTTGGTCGCGGAGTTGAAATCGCCGGATGGATTATTGGTTTCGTCGGCGTTGCGCAGGATGACCTGCACCTTGGCGCTGGTCTTTCCGCGATAGAAGTACATGCGCACCGTGAAGTGCATGTAAACGTGGCCGCCGGCATCCACATGTGAGCCAGCCGCTTTGATCACCGTGCGCACGGGACCGTTCTCTTCAATGACTGCGGTGGAGTTCGGATCATTGCTGCTGATATAAGCGTCGGTGCAGTTGCCACACGTGGTGGCGCCGCCGGAGGGGCCCATCAGTACCAAACCCTGACTGGTACCGGGTGAGATGATGGTCTTGCCGTCCACCACGACCCGATCAAAAACATCGAAGTTGTTCTTGCGGATGGTGAACTGCGCTGCACCGGTATCAACCGTGATGGTGGCGCCGTTATCAGTCGCCAGACTGGAGCCACCAAAATTTCCGCTTCCCCTCGTCAGAGCAATGCCGGTGTTCTGTCCGCCAGCGGTGATGTCCGCTTGCGTGTCCACCAGCACCCATTTGATGTTGCCCGACGGCCATCTGCCAAGGACGCGGAATTGTCCAACCGAAGCCCCGGACAGCCCGAGCTGGTTGATATTGGCAATCCCCGCAGAGTCAGGTAGAGGAATTCCAACCGTGACCGGATCCTGCGTACGGCTGATGCCTTGGGTTGGTGCTCCCGGATAGAGGGCTTCCTGAATGGTGAGCGGAACCGAAAGCTGTGCCTGTACCGGAACCGCTGTGCAAATCAACAACAGAATAATTGCTGTAGTAAAGGCCGGCCAATTGGGTCGAAACTTATTCAGGATACGAGCGAGAATTGCAAAGATCATTCTGCAGCCTCTCGGGGAATCGGCGCTTCTTTATCCCGCTAAATTTTTTTGTTGTGCAACAACTGCGACTTCAATTGAAAAGCTAACTGACGCAAAATGTATGAACCAGATGCCCATGGGCGAAGAGAAAGTTCTGGCCATTGGGCGAATGCGGCAGAGACTTAAGTAATGGCGGGCAAATTACGCCCGTTTTCACTGGCGCGTTTCCTGCTGTTTTCCCATCTGAGTTACTTCTGTCACGAACCGTCCTGTGCCTCTTTTGGCGCGCGCAGTTACTGTGGGTGTTGAACGCTTGAGCGCACGGATGTGTTTGCGTTTATCCGGGCGGTAATTCCCTTTCAATCCCCAACATCGGAGTGAATTGTTGCGGCAAGTAGCGGGCAGCATGATTGTGACCAATACCGGAGCACATTTTTAAAGGCATTCCGGCTGGTACCAGAAATCCACAAGGTAGTTTTTGCTGGGCAGAGCTTCGCTCGGCCTTCGCAAAATATTTCTAAACGCGACTGGCGAGGATGAAAGCTGCTGGATCGTTGCAGGAAAAAGTGTGAGGACGGTGTGTAATTCCTACGCCCGCAAATTTTTTCAACTGTGCAAACAAATGCACCTAATGTTTTTTCCCCACGCGCCCTAGGTAAACTCACCGAGGAAGATTACGGAGTCATCGCAAGAATGTGAATATCGCGTGAAAATCACGACGAAGGGGCGTGCGCCGCCAACTATTTCCCTACTCCCAGTTTCTTCAGCCAATATTCGGGAGAGGTTTCATAGAGGCGCGACAACACGCGTTTCAAGGAACGCTTGCCTCGAAGTTTATCGAGATATTCGCACGAGTAGCGGTTGACGGGCAGGTAGGATTCGATGGAAAAATCGCCGCCTTCGACTTGCGACAATGATTCATCGAGCGCTTTGATGGCGAAATCAATCTGCTCACGGGTGATGGTGAGCGGTGGAATGAAACGAAGAACAGGTTCGAAATACGTGAAGGTCAGGTGAACACCCTTGCTCTTGCAAAGCATGGTCACGGGGAGACCCAAGTCATCACTCGGCCGCCCGTCGGGATAAGCAAGCTCCATGCCCAGCATCAATCCCTGCCCGCGCACATCCGCGACCAGCGGGTGCCTGGTTTTGAGTTCGAGCAATCGATCCTTGAAATGCTGGCCGTTCTCCGCGGCAGCCTGAACCAAACCTTCTTCGCGGACAACATCAATCATGGCGGAGACGGCAGCGGCGGCGGCGGGATCGGTCTGATGGCTGGCGAGGTGACTGAAACCTTCGCTGGTAACGCGCTCGGCAATCTCATCCGTGGTGATGAAACCGGAAACGGGGAAACCTGCGCCGGCACTCTTGGAAATTACCAGGATGTCGGGCTCGACCTCGTGATGCTCGATGGCGAACCACTTTCCGGTTCGGCCAAAACCGGTTTGCGCCTCATCCACAATCAGCAGGGCGCCACGGTTTTCCGCGAATTTCTTGATTGCCTTCAGATAACCCGGTGGAGGAACGATCATGCCACCCGCGGAGATGATGGGCTCAACGATGATGGCGGCGATATTGTCTCCACCCGCGAGACCGCTCTCGATGGAAACCTCAAGGCACTCCAGGTTGCATTCCGGAAAGGTCCGGTGGACTGGGCAGCGAAAACAGTAAGGCGCGAGGACATTGTAAGTGTCCGGAACCCGAGGCAGATCGCCGTGATTGGAGGACTGGGTAAAAATCGTGGTCAGGCTTTTCACCGTCAAAGACAGGCCGTAGTACCCGCGCGAAATTCCAATCACGCCGGTCTTGCCGGTGAACATCTTGGCGATGCTGATGGCGCACTCGTTGGCTTCGGTGCCGGTGGAAAGAAACAGTGATTTTTTTAGCTTCTTGCTGGGCGCAACGTCCGCAAATTTGGCTGCCGCTTCCAGCACCACCGGGCTGAGGAATTGCGTGCCGATGTGGAGCACGCGCTGCATTTGCTCCGTAATCTTAGCGATGAGCTTGGGATGATTGTGGCCCAGGATCGAGCAGAACTGTCCGGCGGCAAGATCCAGGATCTCGTTGCCGTCCACGTCCCGCAGATAGCAGCCGCGCGCTTCCTCAATCAGACCGTCGGCATAGGGCATGGCCATGAGGAGGTAATCGCCATATTTTTCCCACAACGCGAGGCTATTTTTGTCGTTTGTTCCCATTGGCCCTATATCCCCGAATTCGTTACTGCAAGCGGAAACTCTCCAGTACGATACAGTATTCCTGCTGGTTTGTGGGAGGTGACCGAGGTTTTCCCGCCCCTGAAACCGGCCTTTCGAGCGCTGGCAGAGAGCGCGTGGCGAGGGCGTTTGCATGGTGGAAGTTCTCCTGACGGTGGATGTCGAGTGCTCGATGGGAGGGGCGTGGGACCACGCGGAATTCCAGCCGGTGCCTCCCGAGCGCGCCATCCTGGGAAAAATTGGATCCCAGAACTACGGCACGCCGCTCATCATGGACATCCTCGAAGAACACGGGCTCCGGGGGACATTTTTCATTGAGGTTCTGGCCGTACCCGTAGTACCGCGATCACAACTGGCCGATGCCTATGCGCAGATCGCCAGCCGCGGACACGATGCACAACTGCATCTTCACCCCGTGTACGACTACTACTGGCAGTTTCAGCAGGGAAAGATCCGGCGCGACCAGCTTCCGGCCAACATGGACCTGATCGGTGCTCTGCCGCCGCAGAGACAGGCGGAATTGCTGCGGCAAGGGACGGAAATTTTTCGCGAGTTCGTGGGCAAGACTCCGGTCGCGTTCCGGGCAGGATCATTTGGCGCCAGCGCTTCAACCATAAGGACACTGGTGGAGTTGGGGTTCGCCTACGACAGCAGCTTTAATGCGTCTTACCTGAGCCGCAGTTGCCTGATGCGGGAGAGCCGGCCGACCAACGTGCCGTGGCGCGAGGGTCCGCTGTGGGAAGTGCCGATCACGAACTTCGAAACTGGAAGCTGGGGGATGCGCGGGCTGAAACCCCTCGACGTGGGAGCGGTCAGCCTGATGGAGATGCGGCGCGTTCTGGAAGAGGCGGAGCGCACGGGTCTAAGTACGGCGGTTTTTCTGATGCACTCGTTCACGTTATTCAAACGAACCGATGTGCAATTTCGGCAGCTGCGTCCCGACCGGCTGGTGATCCGGCGCTTCCGAGCGCTCTGCAAATTTCTGCAGGAAAATGCGCGTCGGTTCCGGGTGACGACGTTTTCGCAGGAACCGAATTTGGCGTCAGCGCCGCAGGATATCCCCTTTCCCAACCTTGGGAGCCTTGTACCCTTCTGCAGGA
>Ga0070741_10008713_pt1 | contig 20157 bp, 19 predicted proteins | sample Coa_R1_4_FD_66440 | JGI IMG/M metagenome (GOLD analysis project Ga0070741, IMG submission 66440) | Surface soil microbial communities from Centralia Pennsylvania, which are recovering from an underground coalmine fire - Coalmine... | ecosystem: Environmental > Terrestrial > Soil > Unclassified ...
CAAGAGCGGCGCTAGAATGACAACCAGAATCGTTCGATTATGCTCTCTCTTCGCCGCCTGGGCGTTGTTTGCTCGTTAGGCCTAATTGGGTTCGTTTTTTCAACTGCTCCTGCGGCGCCGCGCGAAAAGTGGACCGACCTGAACATTGGACCCTTTTTTGTTGACACCGAAGGCGATACGGGTGCGGCTCGCGAAGATCTCACGCAACTTGAACAATTGAGATGGGTTTTGGGCGGGTTATTGGAGTCAAAAGATCTGCCCAGCCTTTGGCCCGTCCGGGTCATGCTGACGCAATCTGCAAAAACGAACCCAATTGGGTTTGTTTTGCAGCAGGGTCAATGGCTACTAGTCTGCCCCCCCGAATCGCCCCTCCCTATGGAACAGGCCGCGCGGATCCTGCTTGATGCCAACACACAGCGGTTGCCGCCCGAAGTGGAGTCCGGTCTTCCCAAGCTCTTCGCCACCATGCAGGCTCGCGGCAGTCATGTGACTTGGGGCGGGCCGCCGCCGCATCCCGATGTCGACTGGGCTCGGATGCAACTGTTCGCGACCAAGTTCGAATATTCGCTCAGCTTTCATATTTTCTTGACCGCTCTGAGAAGCGGAACCGATATGCGTGCGGCCGAGCGCAATGCGTTCGGCAAAGATCCGGACTCGCTGGAAAAAGAAGTTGCCGCCTATTTGGCCTCCGGCAATTGGCAATCGCAGACCATATCGGCAAGGCCGCTCGATCCAAAACGAGATTTTGGCGAGCACTCGCTGGATGACGCCTCGGCTGACGTCTATCTTGCGAATTTCCAGTTGTTAAACGACGATTCCAGCACAGCCGAAGCCGCCTACAAACAAGCCGTCGCCGCGGGTCCACCGGCGGCGGCACTGGGATATGAAGGGCTTGCGGCTCTAGCCGAGCACGATAAGGACAACCCCAAACCATTTTTTGACAGCGCAATCAAAGCAGGCAGCCGCAGCGCGCCGGTCTATGTCGGTGCGGCCGATGGTCTCGATGCAGCGCAAGCAATTCCGCTTCTGAAACGAGCAGCGATGCTGAATCCGCTGTGGGCCGAACCGATTTTTCGGCAAGCTGAGCTAACCACCGATCCTACGGAGAAACTGTCTCTGCTGAAGAAGACCACCCAACTGGACCCACGCGGCACCCAATACTGGGTTGAACTCGCCCAATTCGAAACGACTCAGGGCCAATCGACGGTGGCCCAAAGCAGTTGGGTGCGAGCGGAGGATTCCGCCGCAACTCCGGCCGAGCGCGAGCGGGTTCACCAGCTTCGAGTCGATTCCGAGCAGGAGCGTTTAGATGCCGCGGAGAAAGCAAGCCGGCGCGAGCGGGACGCAACCCGCGAGGCTGATGAACAAGCGCAGAAAGCTGAGGCTGACCGAATCCGCGCCGCCGAAGAACGGGCCAACAGCAGCAAAGGCGCTGAGCCTGAGCAAGTCGTTCCCTGGAGCGCCGTTGTGCCGCAGAAACACCTCACCGGCACACTGGTGAATGTGGAATGTCTGGGGAATAATGCCCGCCTGGAAGTGCAAGACCGGCAAGGCTCCAGCCTTCATTTATTGCTGAAGAATGTCAGCCAGTCGGGTTTGACTTGCGGACCTCAGAAACCTTCGCGGAGTGTCTCGCTTAGCTATTCGGCCCAGCCGGACGACCGTTTTCGGATCGATGGCTCGATTACCACTCTCAAAGTACAGTGAAGCTGGTTCTGCGCCCGGCAACGCCGCCCGATTTGGCTGCTTTAGTGGCAATAGAGAACGAATCTTTCGCGTCTCCGAATTGGCGAGGCCAGGAATTTTTCAAATATGAGTGTTGTGTTGCCGAATTTGACAATAAAATCACGGGCTTTTTAGTTTCCCGAGAGGTTTTTTCAGGCGATATGCAGCATAAGGCACAACGCGAGATTCTGAACGTTGCGGTTGCGTCCGCCTATCGCAGGCGCGGCATTGCTACAGCTTTGATTTCGCAGGAACTTGCACGCATGGCGGAAATTTTTCTGGAGGTCCGGGAATCGAATCTAGCCGCCCAGGAACTCTATCGTAAATTGGGCTTCGTCGAGATAGCTCGCCGCCCAAAGTACTATCAGTCACCTCCTGAAACAGCTATTGTCATGAACATGAAATGATGCTAATTATTGGATTGCGGATGGCCACTGGTGACCATTCGCGAGTGAACTACATGCACTCACACCCACCGGGCCAGATTCTTTCCCCTTATCTTCGGAACCAGACTCGGCGTGGTACTTCGATAAAGGAGATCCCTTGATGGAGAATCACACGCAAGACGATGATTTGAAAGCGCATCTGCTCGCTACAAACGACCATTTCCGAGCGCTCGCCGAGCAGCATGCGCATTTGAAGAAGCAGATTGAGGCCATCGAAGCGAGGCCGCACGTGACCTCGACCGATGAAATTGAGGAGCAGCGCCTTAAGAAGCTAAAGTTGCATGTAAAGGACCAGATGAACGAGATTAAGGCCCTATACAGGCACGCGAGCGTCGGTTAGATTTTTCCCTCGTTCTTGCCCATAGTCAGGGGCCAAGTTAAGCGGTCCCTGACAATGAGTCCTTCCTGAAAGACCTGCTATAAAGACGGCGGTTTGGTGCTCGTGGTTTGCGAGTTGGCATCACCGGAATCGCTAGAATCCGGGCGCCTCTTCAGCTTAGGACGATCTTCATCGTCACCGGTCGATTTCTTCGATGGATCGGTCTCATCCTCAATCGGCGCGTTCGAATTCGGATTGCGCCGCAGAGTAGGCTTGTTCGGATCGTCGCTGGTCTTATCCGGACGGCGTTGATTTTCGAGCATCGACAGCCGGGTCTTCACATCGTTGAATTCAGAGGTAGTGACCACATACTCCGGCTTCGGCTTCAAGGAAGCGATTTCTTTCTGCGATTTTTCAATTCGATCGTCCGTTGGGGGATGGGTCGAGAAAAGCTTCGACATGGTGCCGGGCTTCCGCTTCTCCATTGTCTGGATCTTTTCGAAGAAGTCTACAAAAGCGCCCGGGTCGTAGCCGGTTTTGTACATGTACTGCACACCGAGGTAATCGGCTTCCGATTCAAAGGCCCGCGAGAAATGCAGGAATGACATGGGGACCAAAAGCCCGGACGCCTCGTATATTCCGTACGCGGCCGCTCCGCCCATAAAGATGAGCGGCAGCGTGGCGAGCTGTGCGATATCCATGCGGGTGGCCTGCCTCGTTCCGTGGCGCGCGGCAACATGCGCAATTTCATGCGCCATTACGCCGGCCAGTTCTGCTTCGGTGTCGGCCTTGAGGATCAAACCGGTTTGGACAAAGAAGAAGCCGCCTGGCAGCGCAAAAGCGTTCACAGTTGGATCTTCGATGACTTTAATCGTGAAGGGCACCTTGGCATCCGAGTTACGCACCAGGTTCTGGCCGATCCGATTTATGTATTCCGACACAACCGGGTCGTTCACAACTTTCGACTGCCGCTCGACCTGCTGCGCCAGTTGCTTTCCGAGCGCAATCTCTTTTTCGAGCGAGTAGAAGTTGACCTTACCGGCTACGTTGCGGTCGCCGATATCATCGGGGTTCTTTTCGCTGCCCTTCGGTTTGTCGCTTTTTTTCGAATTATCTTGCGAGCTCGAATTGTCCTGAGGAAACGCCGTAAAGGGAACTGCCAGCGCAAATGCCAGGACCAAGCTTACGGGAGGCCGGAGAGAGATAAATCGCTTCACAAAAACTCCTTTACGACCAAGGACTTCGGACGCGGAGCAAGACCGCAGGCGCAAATTGGTCTGTCTCCAGTATACGGCTGTTTTGGCAAGTCAATATAGAAACTCAGGGAATCAACCACGCGGGGCTGCCGGACCTTCTTTTATCGTCCGGAAACGCCTTTGCGGCTGTTTGGCATTTGTCCGAACTGCCGCCAAGCCAAGCACCGCTCAGGCATTTACCGGGCGACCAGGAGATTCACAATGCTTAACGTATCCTCAAGAGCATGGGTTTCCAAAAAGATTCGGCGTCATTGGCCGAAGCGCCTGACACGTTATCTTCCCGGTACCGCGATGAATTTCCCGTCACACGCCAGCTAATTTACTTGAATCACGCGGCAGTCGCCCCTCTTTGCCGGCGTGCCGCTGAAGCAATGAAGGAACTGGCCGACGACGCCTGCCTATACGGCTCACTGCACTACGACCGTTGGATGGAATCATACGATGGCTTGCGCAAATCGGCAGCCCGGCTGATCAATGCATCACCGGACGAGATTGCCATTGTAAAGAACACATCAGAGGGAATCGCGTTTGTCGCGCTCGGAATCGACTGGCGTGAGGGTGACCGCGTGATTGCATTTCGCGAAGAATTTCCCGCCAATTACTATCCTTGGCTTCGCCTGGAGCAACGCGGAGTTCAAGTAACCTGGCTTTCGATTTACGACCCGTTGGACACCATAGCAGCGGCAATTCCCGGGGCGCGGCTGCTTGCGATCAGCTTTGTAAATTACTTGAGCGGATATCGCGTGGATCTGAATTCGTTGGGCAATATTTGCCGCGATAACGATTGCTTCTTTTTTGTGGATGCGATTCAGGGCCTGGGCGCTTTTCCGCTGGATGTAGAGGCAAGTCATATTGATGCGCTCGCCGCCGATGGCCACAAATGGATGCTGGGCACCGAAGGGACAGGCATCTTATATATAAGACGAAATCGACTGGACGCGATCGAGCCGGTCGAGTTCGGATGGACAAATCCGGCGCACTATGCCGACTACAGTTCCAGGGACATGACACTTCGCCCTGACGCCGGCCGCTACGAGTGCGGGACGCTGAACACAATCGGATGCTTCGGGCTTAGGGCTGCGCTCGATTTTATATTGGAGGTGGGCATAGAAAACATCTCTTTTAATGTCATGCATTTGGCCGATCAACTGGCAAGCGGCGCGCGCAGCAAGGGCTATGAACTGTTTGTGGAGCGTACAGCGCAAAACGGATCGGGTATCATTTCTATTCGTCATCCAAACGTCGACGCGCGGACCATTGTCAGCCAGTTGAAGCAGAAGCGAATTTTGGCAGCGCCGCGTCAGGGTTGGGTGAGAATGTCACCGCACTTTTATCTCAGTTCCGAAGATATCCAGCAAGTGATAGAGACGCTTCCATAGGTTTGAAGATGCAGGCTCTGTACATTACCGAACCGGGCCGGACTGCCTTGCGCGATCTGGATGAACCACGTCCTAATGCAAACGAAGTTCTGCTGAGGACGAGGCTGATCGGATTCTGCGGCACCGACCTGAGCACGTTTCGCGGCAAGAATCCGTTAGTCAGTTATCCACGCATACCTGGGCACGAGATCGCGGCTACGGTAGTGGAAACAGGTTCTAAGGTTCCGCCGAAAATTCGCGGAGGCATGGATGTCACGGTTTATCCGAACACGAGTTGCGGCACTTGCGCATCGTGTTTGCGAGGCCGAACCAACGCTTGCAAGTTTAATCAGACCTTGGGTGTGCAACGGGACGGAGCGCTGGCCGGTTATTTCACCGTGCCATGGAAAAAGCTCTATCACGCGAGCGATCTCTCACTGCGCGAATTGAGCGTGGTTGAACCGCTGGCTGTGGGATTTCATGCCACAGAGAGAGGACGTGTCGCAAGTAAAGACATTGTCGCGGTAATTGGATGCGGCATGGTGGGCCTTGGCGTAATTGCGTCGGCTGCATCGCGCGGAGCGATTGTAGTTGCGATAGATCTTGACGACAAAAAACTTGTGTTGGCGGCACGCTCGGGCGCACACCACGTTGTGAATTCCAAATCGGCGCCGGTTCACGAATCCTTAGAGAGTCTCACGAACGGTTTAGGTCCGGATGTAATTGTGGAGGCCGTGGGCGTTCCGGACACTTACCGGCTTGCTGTCGAAGAAGTCGCGCACACCGGGCGGGTTGTCTATATCGGATGGGCAAAAGAGCCCATTAGTTTCGACACCAAGCATTTTGTTCATAAGGAACTCGATATCTTGGGGTCTCGCAACTATCTCGGCGAGTTTCCTGCAGTGATCGAGTTGCTGCGCAAGAAGCAATTCCCGGTTGAAGAGACTATCTCGCGCACAGTTCCGATGTCTGAAGCGGGCGAAGCACTCAAGAATTGGTGCGACGCGCCCCAAGCATTCACAAAAATACTGGTTGACCTGGACGCCTGACGGTGCAGTACAAAGAACTCGGAAAGACCGGATTGCGGGTTTCCATCATTGGATTCGGCGCTTCTCCGTTGGGAAACGAGTTCGGGACAATAACGGCAGCAGATTGCGAACGAGCCGTACGCACGGCCATCGATGATGGAATCAACTTTTTTGATGTCTCGCCCTACTACGGCCGCACGGTGGCCGAGGCGCGTCTGGGACAGGCCCTCGCCGGACATCGAGAAAAGGTCGTGCTTTCGACCAAGTGCGGGCGCTACGACGCGTTTGATTTCTCGGCGACGCGTGTAGCCCGCAGTATTGACGAGTCGTTGACACGGCTGCGAACCGATTACGTAGACCTGCTATTGGCGCATGATATTGAGTTTGGCGGTCGGGAACAGATCATTCACGAGACACTGCCGGCGATGCGCATCCTGCAGAAGGAAGGGAAGGTCCGATCAATCGGAGTCTCGGGATTGCCCCTGAAGATGCTCGCTGACGTAGCCCAACGCGCGGATATCGATGTCGTTCTTTCTTATTGCCACTTCAATTTACTTGCGCGGGATCTGGATGAATATTTAACACCCGTTGTGCAAGCGCGCGGAATCGGGCTTATTAACGCATCTCCTCTGCACATGAGGCTGTTATCGACTTCCGGTCCTCCGCCGTGGCATCCTGCCCCCGATATCGTGAGATGGAAGGGCGCGGCGGCTGTCGCGCTAATGGAGAGATTGGGCCTGAATCCAATTGAGGTTGCGCTTCGCTTCTGCCTGAATCATCCGTATGTATCGAGCACGCTCGTGGGAATGTCGAATGCAAATGAAGTGAAGGAGAACATAAAGGCGCTCGATTTCAAATTGCCCGCGGACCTGATGGATGAGCTCGATCACGTCACCGCGCCTGTGCATTCGGTCACGTGGCCTTCCGGAAGACCCGAAAATAATGATGTATAAGATCGACTCCCATCATCATTTCTGGACGTACAATCCGGCAGAATATAGCTGGATCACCGAGAAAATGTCTGTGATTCGGCGAAATTTCGGTCCTGTCGATTTACAGCGCGAGATTGCAGCGGCAGGAGTTTCGGCTGCTATCAGCGTACAAGCGCGTCAGAGCCTGGAAGAAACGAATGCGTTGTTGCGGCTTGCAGAAAAACACCACTTTATTCGCGGCGTGGTAGGATGGGTCCCATTTATTGAAGGCGCGGTGTCAGAAGTAGTTGCGCAATACAGTTCGAACGCGAAACTCAAAGGATTGCGGCACGTGTTGCACGACGAGCCCGATCCCGACTACATATTGCGCGAAGACTTCAATCGCGGGATTTCCGCGCTAAAGCAGTTTGGACTTGTCTACGACATTCTGGTCTTTGAGCGGCACCTGCCACAAACAATTCAATTTATAGATCGGCATCCAGATCAAGTTTTTGTTGTAGATCACCTTGCCAAGCCGCGTGTCAAAGCAGGAGAGATATCGCCCTGGGCAGAGCGAATCCGAGAACTAGCGAAGCGGCCAAATGTGTATTGCAAGCTCTCGGGGCTCGTAACAGAAGCCGATTATCACAATTGGACGGAAGAACAGTTGAAGCCGTATTTCGACGTCGTGCTGGATGCGTTTACTTCCCGGCGTCTGATGTTTGGTTCGGATTGGCCCGTGTGCCTGGTTGCGATTTCCTACAAAGATTGGGTGCAGATTGTAGAGCGCTTCTGCAGCACGCTGTCGGAATCCGAGCAGGAACGGATCTGGTCTGGAACAGCGGCTGAAACATATAGCCTGTAACTGTTCGACGCACCCTTATAATAAAAGCCATTCCTATGCAATGTAATTCCCTGCTCCGGCTCCTGCCGTGTGCATTGGCCCTTACCTGGATCGCGTCGGCACAACAGCAGATGGACCCGGATTTCGCCAAGAGCGTTAAAGAGTGGACCACTCGCCCTGAGTTCATTAGCCCGCTGGTGGATCACCTGCCGAAATCGTCGACTGTGCCATCGCCAAAGGATGTGTTGGGCTACTACGTCGGGGCTCCCAAGCACCTGACGTACTACGAAGACCTGGTGAAGTATTATCGCGCGCTTGCCGAAAAATCTCCGCGCGTGAAAGTGATCGATATTGGCAAGACGGATGAAGATCGCGAATGCATCATGGTCTTTGTCGGTTCGGAAGAGAGCATCCAGAACCTGGAAACGTATCGCAAATATCTGGCGCAGCTCGCCGATCCACGCAATTTAACTGACGCGCAGGCGGAAGAAATTATTGCAAAAGCAAAGCCCATTTATACGGCGATGGGCGGTTTGCATAGTGGTGAGACAGGACCTTCGGAGATGCTAATGGAGCTGGCATACCGGCTGGCGACGGAGGATACGCCGATCATCAAAAACATCCGCGAGCATGTGATCGTGTCAATTTATCCGGCGGCAGATCCCGATGGACGTGACCGGTACACCGACTGGTATTACCGCTATAAAATCAACGAAACCAGCGAGCAGGATAATCTGGGCGGTCCTCCTTACTGGGGCAAATACATCTTCCACGACGATAATCGCGACATTAACTATTCGCAGCTACCGATGCAGAACCTGCTGCGGTGGTACCTGCAGTGGCATCCGCCGATCATGCATGAACTGCACGAATCCGAGCCGTTCATGTACACATTTAGCGGGCAAGCGCCGCAAAACCCGACTCTCGATCCAATTTTGTATGGCGAACTGCCATGGTTTTCGAATTTCGAGATGGCGCAGATGATCAAGTACGGCATGCCCGGAGTGTGGACACATGCGTTCGTTGATATGTGGTCGCCAGGTTATCTAGGATTCATGTCGTCGAATCACAACGGCATGCTTCGTATGTACGAGACGTTCGGCAATGGTGGCGCTAATACTATGCATCGCCACATCACGGGCGGATTCGGACCCGGCGGCGGTGGAGGCGGAGTTGCGCCTGGTGCAGAGCGCGGCGGCGGTCCAACGGAGCGTGAATGGTATCGGCCTGTTCCTCCTTATAAAGAGACTGACTGGTCGATGCGCAACAACACGAATTACATGGAGACCGGCGTTCTGACGGCGCTGCAGATGACCTCTGCGTTCCCGCAAGTCATTCTGGATAATTTCTATAAAAAGAGCCGCAACTCAATTGAATCGGGAAAGAAAGACGCGCCGTACGGATACGTCATTCCGAGCGACCAGCCCGACCCCACACGAATTGCATTTGTAGTCAATACGCTGCGGCTCCAAGGAATCGAAGTCGGCCGGGCAACCGGCGAGATCAAGCTGAAAGAAGGCACGTTCCCCGCTGGGTCGTTTGTGGTGAAGCGCGATCAGCCATATGGCCGGTTAGCGAAAATCCTGCTGGAGAAGCAAGTTTATCCAGATCCGAATTTGAGGACATATGACGACGCAGCCTGGACGATGGGCTTGATGACTCACACGAAAGTGGTCGAAAGCGCCGACCAGAAAGTGCTGGAGGTGCCGGTGGAGAATGTCGATCACTTCCATCCCAAGGGTACGGTGACGGGCACTTCCGCTGGCGCCGGCTATGCGGTGGTCGACAACGGCGCGGTTGAGATGATGACGCTGCGCTGGCAGTTGAAAGATGTGCCGGTGAAGATTGCAGAACAGCAATTCAAATCGGGAAATCACTCCATTCCCGCTGGTTCTTTTATTGTGCCGCCCGACGCCGGAGACAAATTGAAGACTGCAATCGAACCGTTGGGCCTGAGCGCGGTGGCGTTGAACGGTGCCCCGTCGATCCCGATGCACGATGCGAATCTGCCGCGCGTAGCCGTTTACAGCACATGGGGCAGCACGCAGGATGTCGGCTGGGTTCGCTACGCATTTGACCACTATCAGATACCTTACGATCTGATCTTCAAAGAGCGCGTGAAGCAGGGCGACTTGCGGTCGGCATACGACGTAATCGTTATTCCGAATCAAGGCCGGTCGGCAAAGCAATTGGTTTACGATATTGAGCCCAAGAAAATTCCGCTCGCTTATACGAAGACCGACAAATTCAAATACTTGGGCGACTACGGGTCATCACCTGATATCACGGGGGGGATGGGCTTGGAAGGTGCGGTCGAGTTTCAGAAGTTTGTCGATAAAGGGGGCATCCTACTTACGCTTGGCGTCGCCAGTAATTTCCCAGCGGAATTCGGGATTACTCGTCGCGTGGAAGCTGCGCGTACGTCACCGCAGTTCTATGCGCCCGGCCCGATCGTGGAGGCCGAAGTATTACACCCACAGAATCCGATTTTCTACGGCTACACGGAGAAGACGATGCCCGTCCGTTGGGCCAACGGTCCACTATTGACAGTGCCACAAACCGACCGCGGCGAGATTCTAATGCGATTCCCAGGTGGCGACCAATCCGTTCTGAGCGGCCTGATGAAGGGCGCAAACGAGATTCGCAACCGACCGGCCATCATCGACGTTCCGGTGGGAGAAGGGCGTGTAGTACTGTTTGCCACGAATCCTTGCTATCGGTGGCAGAATTTGGGCGAGTTCCGGATGCTGTTCAACGCGGTGCTGAATTTCGACGATTTGAAATCGAAAGCGTCCGAAGGCAAGCAGGCGGTAAGCAGCGAGACAAGTCAATGAAAAACGTGAGAGAGCGTGACGGCGAATTGATGCGAAGTGGATCTGTTCTGCCAACTGCTTTTTAGGAGGTCCGCCGTGATCCGTTATGCGAGCCATCAGCTATTTTCGGAAAAGCACCCGAAAGCCTTCCTGAGCGAAGTGCCTGTCATTCGTAAGAACCTCCGTCAGGCCTTCGCGGCGCATCGCCTCCATGGAAATACAATCAGTCAAACTGTAGCCCTTATCGGGCCGAGCCGCGTATAGATCGAACCCTGAAACAAAGGACTCATGGCTTTGCGCGATGATTTGCACTGCATCATCGGCAACAATTTCACGCACGGTTTGGACGGCGCGGTTTCTAAGCCAGCTATCGGCGGCAAAAAATGTCAGCAGCTCGGCCAAAACCTCCTCGGTGGTGTAAACAGTGCCTTGGCCCGAAAAGAGATGGTCAAAAGGTAACGTGTTATGGAAATACGCGTCAGCCGAATTCGTCAAAGCGATCCAATAAAATGTGTCCGCAAAAACCCGCCTCACTGTTCTCTCTTAGGAGAGCCGTAAACGTAGTGATCGTGTTGATCGGCTCCGTCGGAGGGTAGCTTAGCGCGCACTGCATCAGGTATATCGGCCCAGAGATCACGAATTCTTACGGAAAGAGGCTGTTCTCTTGTGGGCGCAAGCGCTTGCCGCAGAAGCGCTCCCGCGCATTCTTCCGCCGATACGCCTGCGGCTTCGGCTCTATCATTCAATGCGGCTATTTGCTCAGCGGGAAGATCGATGGTGAGGGTCATAAGAAGCTCCTGCTTCCCTTTCCAGGGTAAAGGACCGCATGTCTGTTGTCACCGGATGATGAAGTCGGACAGATGAATTTTTGGACGATCCGAAATGGACGCGGGGCGACAGGGCCCGTTTCTAACGGGAACAATGGAGCACCACCTCTATGTGGTGCTTCATTGCCTTACAATGGAAGTAGAGGTGAGCCGCAATTGAGGACTGAGGCGCCGAATCCAAATACGATCATCTGGTTTCAAGACCATTTCGTGCGGCTGGCGGAGGCGAACGTGAACATCTTGACCCACGGTCTGCACTATGGGACCGGTGTCTTTGAGGGCGTTCGCGGATATTATGACACGCAGCAAAAAGACCTTTTGCTTTTCCGCGTGCTTGAGCACTACCAGCGCTGGAAGCGCAACTGCGGGATTCTGCGAATCCAGGTTCCGGTGCCGCCCCATGAGCTTTGTGAGATCACGGCGGAACTTTGCCGGAGAAACAATTTTCACTCGGATATCTATGTGCGCCCGATCGCATATAAATCGTCCGCACGTATCGGGGTCGCAGCGGACGAGAATGACGCGTACGCAATTATCGCTATCCCGTTCGGCAAATACTTCGACAAACAGGCTGGATTAACGGCTGGCATTGTGGCCTGGCGGCGTCTCGACGACACGATGATTCCAGGCCGGGCGAAGATTTGCGGATCGTACGTCAATAGCGTCTTGGCCAGCGACGAAGCGCGGCGCAATGGACATGACGAAGCGATCTTCCTCAATCAGGATGGCCATGTGGCAGAAGGCGCAACGTGTAATATTTTTATGGTGCGGGACAGTAAGCTGATTACGCCGCCGGTTACTGATAACATCCTCGAGGGAATCACTCGGGCGAGTGTGATGGAATTGGCGCGTAAGGAACTTGGTCTTACAGTTGTCGAGCGATCGATTGATCGCACGGAACTCTACGTTTGTGATGAGATTTTCTTTGTTGGTACGGCGGTGGAAGTCGCGCCGATTGTTCAGGTGGATCACCGCGCAGTAGGTGCCGGAGAAATTGGCCCGATCACCGCCAAAATCAGGTCGGTCTACGCCGATACGGTTCGAGGCCGTATGCCAGCGTACCGGAATTGGTTGTGGCCGGCTTATAAGGACGCCTTAGTAGAAAAGACCGCTTAATTGTGCATGGCTTCCGCTATCTCCATAGCTGTTGAGGAACAGCGCAGAACAGCCACCGGTACTGCGGATTCTGTCGATGCCCGTTTCAACTGGCGCCGAGTAGCGAAGTTGGCGCTGGCTTCAAGAGCCTTGGATCAGCTTGAAGAAACCAAGCTGTTTCCGGAAAAGAAAATCTTGTATCAGTTTTCCGCGCGCGGCCACGAGCTGGAACAGATACTGCTTGGCACATTGTTGACCCAGCCGCATGATGCGGCAGGCGCTTATTATCGCTGCCGGCCACTCATGTTGACGCTCGGCTTAACTTTGACTGACGCATTAGCGAGCGGCATGGCCAAATCTGGCGGCGTGAGCGATGGACGCGATATCGGCGTGGTTTTCAACTTACCGCGAATCAATGGACCGACCGTTTTGCCGATGGCGGGCGGCGTCGGCACGCAATATACGACGACGGCCGGGTGGGCGCGAGCTATTCGCTATTATCGCGATACGCTGCGCGATTCCAATTATGATGGCGCAATCGCCGTCGCTTTGGGAGGCGACGGCTCCGTCGCAACAAACGGTTTTTGGTCGGCCTTAAATACAGCGACAACGGCGCGTCTTCCGATGCTGTTCTACATCGAAGACAACGGCTTCGGTATTTCGGTTCCAGGCGCGAAACAGACACCAGGCGGCGATGTCGCAGCGAATCTCGCGAGTTTTCGTGAACTGACTGTTTTATCCGGTGACGGCTGCAATCCAGTTGACGCGGCGCGCTGTGTATACGAAGCCGTAAACGCAGTGCGTGCCAATGAAGGGCCGGTGCTTCTGCGCTTTACGGTGCCGCGTTTAAGCGGCCACTCGGGACAAGATACGCAGGCGTACAAAAGCACCGAATTGTTGACGAGCGAACGGGCAAGAGATCCGCTGCCAGCGTTGAGGCGTTATCTTGTTCCGGCCGTGCTGTCCGATCACGAATGGCGAGCATTAGAAAACGAAGCGGAGCGCGACGTTCAGCGCGCCTTGGAAGAAGCAGTGGCACGCCGGGATCCAGATCCGTCTGCTGCGACGCGCTTCGTGTTTACCGACAATGAGCTTGAACAACCCTCCAGGTTCGAGCCCGAGCGTACTCGAATCAATATGCTCGAAGGCATCCGGCGGACCTTAGAGCACGAGTTGCGCGTAAATCCAAAGACACTTGTGTTCGGCGAAGATGTAGGGCCGAAGGGCGGCGTGCATGCGGCGACGCTCGATCTCCAGCGTGCTTTTGGAGAGGATCGTGTTTTCGATACCAGTTTGTCGGAAGAAGGAATTATCGGCAACGCCGTCGGTCTGGCGCTTGCAGGTTTGCGGCCTGTGGCCGAAATTCAATTCAGGAAATATGCGGAGCCCGCAACGGAGCAACTGAATGATTGCGGCACGATGCGCTGGCGGACGGCTGGAAAATTCAGCGCGCCGATTGTGGTTCGCATGCCGGGCGGATTCAGCAAATGTGGTGACCCATGGCACAGTGTTTCAAGCGAAGTGACATTCGCACATGCTCCAGGCTGGCAGGTAATTATGCCATCTAATGCCGAAGACGCGGTGGGCCTGTTGCGAACGGCATTGCGAAGTCCGAACCCCAGCATCTTTTTCGAGCATCGAGCGCTGCTTGATGCCGCGTCGGCTCGGCGGCCATACCCAGGTGACGAATTTTTGTTGCCGCTGGGGGTTGCCAACGTTGTTCGCGAAGGGGACAAGTTAACCATCATCACTTGGGGAGCGATGGTGGACCGCTGTGTAAACGCCGCGGAAAACGCGAGCGTGTCCGTCGAAGTGATCGATCTCCGAACGATCGTTCCCTGGGATCGCAGTTCAGTGGTTGCGTCGGTCAACAAGACAAAGCGCTGCCTGATTGTGCACGAAGACACGTTGAGGGCGGGATTTGGGGCGGAGATCGCAGCAGTTGTCAGCAAGGAGTGTTTCTTTAACTTGGATGCGCCCATCGAACGCTTGGCTGTGCCGGATGTTCCGCTGCCTTACAACGTTAGGCTGCTGAATACACTTTTGCCGGGCATCGACGGAATCTCGGCAAAGATCGAGGAAATGCTGGCGTTTTAATGTTGGCAGGACGGTAACGAAATGTACGCGCAGATGGTAGACACGGACGTAGAACGATTGCGCGGAGCGGCTGAGATGAGTCCCGAAGAACAGCGGTTTCAGGAGCGCGTCGACGCCGGAATCAAAATCGAGCCCAAAGATTTCATGCCGGAGGCGTACCGCAAAACGTTAATCCGGCAGATCTCTCAGCATGCGCATTCGGAGATCGTCGGACAATTGCCGGAAGGAAATTGGATCACGCGCGCGCCATCACTCAAACGCAAGGCGATACTTTTGGCAAAGGTGCAAGACGAAGCCGGTCACGGACTTTATCTGTATAGCGCGGTGGAGACGCTGGGCGTTACGCGCGAGCAAACGATTGACGACCTGCTGAGCGGTAAAGCGAAATACTCAAGCATCTTCAACTATCCGACTTTGACTTGGGCCGATATTGGCGCCATCGGTTGGCTGGTGGACGGAGCGGCGATTATCAATCAGATTCCGATCTGCCGCTGCTCGTATGGACCATATGCACGAGCGATGGTTCGAATCTGCAAAGAAGAGAGTTTTCATCAACGCCAGGGCTTTGATATTTTGCGCACGCTGTGCCGTGGAACCGAGGAACAGAAGGCCATGGCGCAGGATGCGCTGAACCGGTGGTGGTGGCCATCGTTGATGATGCATGGGCCGCCTGATGCAGATTCCAAGCACAGCGCACAATCGATGCGCTGGAAGATCAAGCTGTTTTCCAATGACGAGTTGCGGCAGAAGTTTGTCGATCAGACGGCACCGCAGGCGGACTATCTCGGATTGACGATTCCGGATCCGGATTTGAAATGGAACGCGGAGCGCGGACATTACGACTTCGGCAAAATCGATTGGGACGAGTTCTATCGAGTTATTCAAGGCAATGGTCCGTGTAATCGCGATCGCCTGCAGACACGCGTAGAAGCGCACGAACAGGGCGCCTGGGTGCGGGAAGCGGCCGCTGCTTATGCGCGAAAACAGGCCGAAAAGAAAGCCGCCGCATGAACGATTGGCCATTGTGGGAAGTTTTTATCCGCAGCCAGCATGGCTTGGCACATAAGCATGCCGGAAGCCTGCACGCGCCCGATGCCGAGATGGCCATCAAAAATGCACGCGACGTTTATACGCGCCGCAATGAAGGCGTGAGCATTTGGGTGGTGAAATCGTCTGACATTACGGCTAGCAGCCCGGGTGAGAAAGAGCCGTTATTTGAACCAGCGAACAGTAAGGTTTATAGGCATCCGACGTTTTATGACGTGCCCGAAGAAGTGAAGAACCTCTAAGAATGCCGACAATACAGTTATTTGAGTACTTGCTGCGGCTGGGCGACAATTGTCTGATTTTGAGCCAGCGATTATCGGAATGGTGTGGACACGGGCCGGTGCTCGAAGAGGATATTGCGCTCACGAACATTGCGCTTGATCTGTTAGGCCATGCACGTTTTTGGCTGTCTTACGCAGGTGAAGTAGAGGGCGCCGGGCGAGATGAAGACAAATTGGCTTTTTTGCGTGATGCCGGGCAGTTCCGCAATGTTCTACTTGTCGAACAGCCGAACGGTGACTATGCGATGACCACCGCACGGCAATTCTTCTTCGACGCTTGGCATTTGCATTTGCTGAACGCACTGGGGAGATCAAGCGATTCGCGCGTTGCCGCTATTGCCGAGAAGGCGGCGAAGGAGGTCACTTACCATCTGGAACGCAGCACCGACTGGGTGATTCGCCTGGGCGACGGCACGCCGGAAAGTCATCGAAGAATGCAAGCTGCCGTCGATGAAATGTGGATCTACACGGGCGAGTTGTTCGAGATGGACGCAGTAGACGTCGAGATGGTTCAGAGCGGGATCGGCGTTGACCTTGCAACTTTGCAATCTCGGTGGACGGAACACGTCGAAAAGACGTTTGGTGAAGCGACGCTGCAGATACCGGCAGAAAATTGGATGCAGCAAGGCGGAAAACGTGGCCTGCACGGCGAGAAGCTTGGCTATCTGCTGGCCGAAATGCAATTCCTGCAGCGGGCTTATCCAGGTGCGCAATGGTAGCCGTACAGCCAACCGTTGCGGAGATCTGGAAGTGGCTGGAAGCTATTGCGGATCCCGAGATTCCAGTTCTGTCCATTACCGATCTAGCCATCGTTCGAGACATTCAATGGAATGCCGGCGAGGACAAGCTAGTCGTTACGATCACTCCCACCTATTCAGGCTGTCCGGCAATGGACGCGATTGCGGATGAGATTAGAAGATCCATGAAAGAACATGGAATAGACCGCCTGGAGCTTGTCACAAAATTATCGCCGCCCTGGACTACCGATTGGATGAGCGATCAAGCGAAACAACGGTTGCGTGAATACGGAATCGCACCGCCGCGAGATTCGCTGGTTCAGATTGAGGAAGCTAACCCCGCGTGTCCGCAGTGCGGCTCACCCCAAACGAAGCTGATCAGCCGTTACGGTTCGACGCCGTGCAAAGCCCTCTACAAATGTTTGTCTTGCCTGGAGCCGTTTGATGCCTTCAAGCGTCATTGAAGAACCTCAGTCTGCGGCTACCTTTACTGATCATTTCTTCCCGCTAACGGTTCGAGCCATTAAGCAGGAGACAAGAGACGCTGTGACCGTAATCTTCGAAGTTCCGCCTGAACTCGAAGAACGATTTCGATACCTGCAAGGTCAGCATGTGACGCTGCGCGCGATGATCGATGGCGTAGAAGTTCGCCGGTCCTATTCGATCTGCGCAGCAGTACAGGAACGGATGTTGCGCGTCGCCGTAAAGCGAACGCCAGGCGGAGTTTTTTCGACTTGGCTGATGCAGCACGTAAAGGCCGGCGACACGTTAGAAGTCATGCCACCGGAGGGTCGCTTTCATGTGCCGCTTTCTCCAGCGCACACAAAAGAATATGCCGCTTTTGCGGCGGGAAGCGGAATCACACCGATTCTTTCGATTATTAAGACGACGTTGCTGACCGAACCACAGAGCCGGTTCACGCTTTTTTATGGCAATCGCGCATCGGGCACGATTCTTTTTCGCGAAGAACTCGCCGAGCTGAAGGATATCTACATGGATCGGTTCAGCCTGCTGCACGTAATGACTCGCGAGCATCAGGACGTCGATCTGCTGAACGGCCGCATTGACGCGGAGAAGGCTGAGCAACTGCTGAGACGATTTTGCCAAATCGACAAAATCGACGAAGTTTTTCTTTGTGGACCGCAGGAGATGGTGAATGACATCGCTGCGCGCCTGAAGACGATGGGCTTTCCTGCGACGCACATCAAGGTTGAGCTGTTCACCGTGCACGAAAATGAGCAACAGATCCGGCGTAAAGCGGCGGTGGCGGAGGAACAGGCGGAGTGCCAGGTGACGCTTGTTATTGACGGTGGAACTCAACAGTTCGCGATGCAGCGTAACGAAACCATTCTCGATGCTGCGCTCGCGCGAGGGATTGATGTGCGCCATTCCTGCAAGAGCGGTGTCTGCGCCACCTGCAGGGCAAAGTTAATTGAGGGGCAAGTGGATATGGATGCCAATTATGCGCTCGAAGATTATGAGATCGCACGCGGCTTCATTCTGAGCTGCCAGAGCTATCCCGTGACAGATCACGTGACAGTCGATTACGACCAGGATAATTAAACACGAAAATGTCTGACGATTTTTTTACTCGCCACAAGCCACTGCTCGACAAAGCAGTGGAAGCGATTCAAACGCGTGGATATTGGAGCCCGTTCTCTGAGGTACCAAGTCCGAAGGTCTACGGAGAGGCGGCAAATGACGACGGAAAGAAAGCGTTTGAGGCGCGCCTGAATACGAAATTCCCGATCGAGCAGCCTGGCACTATAGGACAAACCGGCAGCGAAAAATCACCGTTTGGGATTGAGCTCGGCATAACCTATCCAAAAGCTGATGTCGACAAATTGCTTCCGGCGGTTCAGACAGCGGCGGCGCAGTGGCGAAGCGCCGGGCCTGAGACCTGGGTAGGCGTCTCGCTCGAAATTCTTTCCCGGCTAAACAAAAAGAGTTTCGAAATAGCATACGCCGTTATGCACACATCCGGCCAAGCATTCATGATGGCCTTCCAAGCGGGCGGTCCCCATGCGCAGGATCGCGGCCTGGAGGCCGTAGCCTACGCATGGTCAGAGATGAGCCGCATTCCAAAGACTGCAACCTGGGAGAAGCCGCAAGGCAAGAATGAGCCGCTGAAGATGGAGAAGCGGTATCGCATCATTCCACGCGGGATCGGCTTGGTAATCGGTTGCTGTACATTTCCGACGTGGAACAGTTATCCGGGACTTTTTGCAAGTCTGGCAACTGGCAACGCCGTCATAGTGAAGCCGCACCCGGGCGCGATTCTGCCGCTTGCGATCACAGTTCAAGTAGCGCGCGAGGTGTTGCGCGAAGCCGGTTTCGATGCAAATGTGGTCACACTGGTCTCGCACGAAAAAGGCGATGAGGTAGCAGAGAAACTGGCACTTCGGCCGGAGATCAAGGTCATCGATTTCACCGGAAGTTCGGAGAATGGAGTCTGGCTGGAGCGCAATGCCCATCAAGCACAGGTATTCACCGAGAAGGCGGGCGTCAACCAGATCATTGTGGACTCGACGAACGACTTCAAAGGGATGACTCGGAACATCTCGTTTTCTCTGGCTCTTTATTCAGGTCAGATGTGTACGGCACCGCAAAACATTTATGTTCCGAAAGAGGGAATCGATACCGCGGAAGGACACATTAACTTCGATCAGGTCGCGACGGGCATCGGCGAAGCGCTAAATAAGTTACTAAGCGATCCGGCGCGTGGTGTGGAAATATTGGGCGCGATCCAAAATGACAGCATCTTGCAGCGGATCGACAAGGCCCGGCAGCTTGGCGAAGTGATCGTCGATAGCAAGCCGTTGTCTCATCCGCAGTTTGCAGACGCCCGCGTTCGCACCCCTCTGCTGCTGAAAACCGACGCAAGCAATTCATCCAAGTTCATGCAGGAGTTGTTCGGGCCAATAGCGTTTGTGATTGCAACGGAGAATACGGCCCAGAGCATCGCGTTAGCGAAGCAAGGAGCGATTGAGCACGGCGCCATCACGATGTCCGTCTATTCAAGCAATGAGAAGGTATTGGACGAAGTTGCTGATGCGGCGGCAGAGGCCGGGGTTTCGCTTTCGTGCAATCTGACGGGCGGCGTTTACGTGAACCAGTCGGCAGCGTACAGCGATTTTCATGCGAGCGGCGCGAATCCCGCGGCAAATGCTTCGCTCACCGACACCGCGTTTGTCGCAAGCAGATTTCGCGTAGCTCAGAGCCGGGCACATATCTGAGCGATGGCCCAAATCTTTGACACACCTTGCGTCATGGAAGCATGAGCTACGAAACGATTCTCCTGGACATTCGTGACGCAGTCGCACGCATCACGCTCAACCGTCCCGACAAGCTCAATAGCTTCAATGTGCAGATG
>Ga0070741_10008714_pt1 | contig 20157 bp, 7 predicted proteins | sample Coa_R1_4_FD_66440 | JGI IMG/M metagenome (GOLD analysis project Ga0070741, IMG submission 66440) | Surface soil microbial communities from Centralia Pennsylvania, which are recovering from an underground coalmine fire - Coalmine... | ecosystem: Environmental > Terrestrial > Soil > Unclassified ...
TTGACGGCCACGCAGAGTTTTACCGTGACCGTGACGAACCTGCCTCCCGTGGTGGGGCCTGGAGCATCGGTTAGCCTGAGCGGGAATGGAGAGTTCATCAATGTCCCCTCCAACACGTGGTTCGGGAGCCAGTTTACAGTGGAAGCTTGGGTTTATCCTAGAAACAATGCCACCGGGGCAAAGCTTTTTGATTTTGGGAATGGTTCAACTCAGGACAACGTTGCGGGGACACTGTTTGGACCCTCTGGCGGGCCGCGCCTGATCGTTTATCCCACCAACTCCGGAACGGGAATCCTGGACTCCAGTATCGCTCTTCCGACCAATCAATGGTCGCACGTCGCATTCACTCGCGATGGCGCCGGAACGGGGCACATCTATATCAACGGCCTCAGCGCGGCCTCAGGCCCGATTAATGCGCCGACCTTGGTCGCCCGAACCAATGATTATATCGGGGCCGGCAATGGTCAGGCGGATCCGTTCCTCAACGGAAGAGTTTCGGATTTTCGGATTTGGACCAACGCGCTCACGGCGCAACAGTTGACCAACGATTGGAGTTCTGCGCTCCCCGGCACGACGCCAGGACTGGTTCTGGATTACCGCTTTGACGAAGGTTCCGGCTACCGAGCCTATGATGCAACCACCGGGACGCAGAGCCCGCCGCTAAGCGGCTCCAGGGACGGATTGTTCAGCACGAAAACGACGAACTACACGGCGATCGGAACGGGGCCGGATTTTGGGTTAAACCTCGACGGGACGAGCGGCTTTCTAGCCTTGCCCAGCGGCGTGTGGATTACGGGTGATTACACGTTCGAAACGTGGGTGTATGTCAGAAGCTACAATAGTTGGTCCAGGGCGTTTGACATTGGCAACGGAGGGTATGTCAATGACGTTTATCTAGCCTTAACATCCGGAGGAAGCGGCCTGCCGGCCCTGGGCGCCTTCGCGCCTAACACCACTGGCCCCGTCCTGTCGTCATCAAAACAAATCCCCCTCAACCAATGGGTCCACCTGGCGGCCACCCAGCAAGGCGCCACCGGGACGATTTACATGAATGGCGTGCAGGTGGCCAGCGGGACTCTGGGCCTACCGGTCAATGTTGTGCGCACGAACGTCTTTATTGGCCGCAGCGATTTCGCCCAGGACGGCTATGCCAACGCGGTTTTCAATGAAGCGCGCATTTGGACTGGCGCGCGCACGGCCGCCCAAATTCAGCAGGACATGAACCATAGCTTGACGGGCAATGAGCCCGGCCTCGAAGGATACTGGCGGTTTGACGAAAGAAGCGGTCCAATTGCCTATGACCTTACGGCTAATGGGAACAATGGCGTCCTGACGGGCGGCAGCTCGTATGTGCTGGTGACCACCAACAACACACCCGCGCACTATGGCCCTGACAGCCCCAAGGGCTATGCGCTATCCCTCAACGGCCAGACGAACCAGGACGCGCGCATTCCTGCCCCGCTTGGCTATTCCTATGCGTCACTGCCCATGACCTTTCTGGCCTGGATCAATACAACCAATCCGATCGGGACGTTGGCAGCCGCCACTCCGACCTTTTCCCTGGATGACTGGATCATTTCCTTTTCGCAGGGTCATTTGCAGATCGTGTACTCTCCTCCGACCTCCTCCGCGCTTCTGAGCGCGGATTTCGGCGCCGTCGCGGATGGAACCTGGCACCAAATCGGTTTCACGACGGACAATACGAACGGTCTGAGGATTTATCTTGACGGTCAGCTTAAATCGACCAAGGCGTGGCCCGGAAGTCCCGTTCCAGTCACCTCAATTACGGACATTGTTTTAGGGAACGGCTGCCAGGGATTGCTTGACGATGTCTCTTTGTGGAATCTGGCCCTGAGTCCCGCGCAAATCCAGTCCAGCTTTACCAATTCTTTCCTCGGCAGCGAGCCGGGCTTGACGAGCCATTTTCGCTTTGATGAAGGCATTGGCAATACAGCCGTGGACACCGGCGCTTTTGGAAACAATGCTATCTTGGAAGGTCAACCCCTGTATGTTGCGCGCACCAGCGGGCCGGAAAACAATGTGCCTCTGGCCGGACGGATGTCCATGACCGTCAATGAAAACACGAGCACGCCGGTTTTCCTGCCGGCGGCGGATATTGATTCGCATCTTACGTGGAGCAACGTCTTCGACGCCAACCAGATTTTTCCGGGCACACTGAGCCTAGACGCCACCAACGGCGCTCTCAATTTCCTGCCGGCGCCGAATTATGTGGGGCCGGTGACGATCCAATACGCCGCCACCGACGGCCAGTTAGGCGGCAGCAACTCGATTAATCTCTATGTCCAACACGTCCCGCAGGCGCCATCGGTCGCCGACCTGGGTCTGAATTTCAATGGCACGAACAATGTGGTGGTGATCACGAACATCGGCGAAGCGTTGCCGACCACCGAAGTCACCGTTGAGTTTTGGGCAAAAGTCAAACAACCGACCAACCAGCCAACTTTTACCTTGAGCCAGGAGTCCTCCAGCAACCAATTCGACGCTTATGTGCCCAATCTTGGCGGGAACCATGGCATAATTTATTGGGACTTCGGCGATATCGGCAATGGCGGACGGCTGACCTGCCCGCTCTCCAGCGACATTACCGGCACATGGAACCATTTTGCGATGGTGGCAAGCAAGAGCGGCAACTACATGAAGCTCTATATCAATGGCGTTCTGCAAGCGGGACAGTCCAGCGCCAGCTCTTATACTCCGGGGCCGGGCGCGCTGCTCATCGGGCCGCCTCCGTTTGCCGGCGCCATCACTGAGTTCCGCATCTGGAACACCGCCCGGTCTTCCACGAACATTTTGAACGACATGGTGTCCTCTCTCGTGGGCAATGAGCCGGGCCTGGTGGCCTACTATCGCATGAGCGAAGGCTCAGGCGTCACCCTTTACGACTCGGCAACAACTCTAAATCCGTCCTACAACGGCTTGGTGATGGGAGGATCGCCCTACCCAACCTGGGTCGCGGGGCCAAGCAATTTCGACTACTGGCAAGTTGTCTCTTTCACCTCCAACAATCCGATTTATCTCCCGGCTTTTGATCCCGACACGCCAAACGCCAATCTCACGTGGACCATTACCGGCAATAACAACCTTCATGGCACGCTGACGCAAGTCTCGGGCGGCCGATGGCTCTATACCCCGGACCAGTTCTTCAGCGGCGGCCAGGGCGGCTTTACCTACACCGTCAGCGACGGAGTTCTCAGCAACTCTGAGACCGTTTTTATCAACGTCGCCCAAATCAACCCGCCTGTTCTGAGCGCCTTCCCGAACCAGTTGACGCCGCAAGACACCCCCACGGCGCCGATACCCTTCACCTTGACAGACAGCAGCACGCCGGTGAACCAACTCGCGCTCAGTGTCGTGTCCGACAATCAAACGCTCTTTAGCACAAACTATTTGCTGACCTTGAACGGAACCAACGGCACATTGACGCTAACGCCCAATCATGGCCAGATCGGCTTTGCCACCGTCACAGTCACGGCAAGCGACGGTCGCAACACCACATCGTCGAGCTTCATTTTCCAGGTGGCGCAGAACCCGGTTTACACCATCGTGGACCTGGGGGTGTTGCCCAACCGCTTTGCCAGCTACGGAACGGGGATCAACAATCAGGGGCAGATTGTGGGTTATTCAACCGATGGCAGTGTCAACCAAAACCAGAAACTGCCGTTCTTCTATACTGGCTTTGCCGCCAGCGGGCAGTTGTTGCCGCTGAATGGGATCACGGGTGGGGCGGCGGCGGCCATCAACGATCTTGGCCGGATTACCGGAACATTCTCCACGGCCAACGGCAGCCAGCATGCGTTCTTCTATGATCCTTTCGGCGCCGCCGCCCCGGTGGACTATGGCGCGTTGGGCACCAATGCAGGTGTTAGTTCCAGCGCGGGTTTGGCGATCAATGAGGGCGGCGTGGTGGCCGGCCAAAGCAGCACCAGCGTCAAAGGGCAGTTCCACTCCTTCGTCTCCGGCTCCACCAACCTGCTCGATCTCGGCTTCGCGGGCCAGGGCGCCGCGACGGGCATCAACGACGCCGGCCAGATCATTGGATACGTGGTGGCCGGTCAGGCCACCAACGGTTTCATCATCACGCCGACAACCACCAACGCGCCGGGCAGCACAAACTACTTCACGACCTTGCCCGGCGGCGTCAGCATCGTTCCGGCGGCCATCAACCAGTTTGGCGACGTCGTCGGGGCCGGCGATGTCAATGGCGGCGCGTTGCATGGTTTCATCCAACCCGCGGGCGCTGGCGCGATGACCGACCTGGGCGTGTTGCCAGGTTACGCGGGCAGCCGCGCCTCCGGCGTGAACGCTTTCCGGCAAGTCGTCGGCAGCGCCACCGACGCCGGCGGAACATCGCACGCCATTCTCTACGCCACCGGCAAACTCTACGACATCAACAATCTCCTGCCCTATGAAGAAACCAATGGCTGGATCTTGAATGAGGCCCGCGGCATCAACGATCAGGGGCAGATCTGTGGTATTGGAAAAACCAACGGCCACGTCCATGCTTTCCTCGCCCTCCCGGCGCGGCCCATCGGTCTGCCGATTCCGCGGCCCTTGGGCACCATCGCCCAGGCGCCCGCCATCGATATCCTTGACCCCGTGCGCCCAGACGATTCGGCCAGCACCGCTTTCTTCTGGAGCCCGCCAGACCAACAACTCTACGCCATCCGTCCGGTGACGGCGACGATCCACTGGGCGACCACCCCAGGGGTGGTCGTGAACGCGGGCAGCACCAACGCCGGCGGCGCGGTCACTATTGACGTCACCAGCAAGAGCGTCTGGCCTCGCCAGGCGCAAACGGACATCGTGGGAGCGCCAGTGCAGGTCATGCCGCAAGGCTTGCCCTCGACAGCCTCTTTCCCCTACACATTCCAGTCGTTGCTTTTCTCGACCATCGTCGGCGCAAGTGTCGATCCCTCCACGCAAGTTTTCAATCCACAAACTCCCGGCTACACTGTTCTGCGCTATCTGGTCATAACTCCGGGCTTGCCCGTCGATCCTATAAACTCCCTCAGCCACTTTGAAGTCGTCCGCAGCGCGGCGTGGAACGATCCCAATTACCTCACCGACAATTCTCCGGCTACGATTGGAACTGCCATCACAAACCCCACTCACTTCGATTACGCGGGCCGCAACGGCTACGTTTTCTTTGCCAAGTCCGTCTATGATGGCGTGCCCACGGATCCTAATCGCGCCTATGACCTGCCCACACGGACAGGGCCGATCATTCCCGTAAACCTCATTAACAAGAACCTCGCCACGCCAGACCAGGATCTCGTCGTCGTCTGGTATCACACCAACGAAATCGGCGTCGCTTGGGCGGACTCCCCTTTCCGCTACGTGCCGTCATGGCCCGCCAATCCTGACACCATTGTCATCGCCAGCCAACTCGGCTCCGGTCCTTTGGACACGACGCAAATCAACGATCCACAGGTTTACACGCAGAACGACCCAACCCAGGCCGGGTTCAATCCGAACGAAGAGCACGCGTTAATCGTGGGCGACACTGTCTATGCGCTGCGCAACGACTTGAATGGTTATTTCGGCAACTTGTCCGAGCCTTACACGCTGCTCAAGTACGTGGATGATGACGGCAATTGGAAAATGCACGTTTACAAAGTCGTGGCAACAAACAGCGCCTACCAGTTCGTTTATTCCGCCACGGCGGGCGAACAAATCAACCCGCCGCTGCCGCTCAGCATCATGCAACTCTGCCCGGAGAACAACCAGGGCGTCTCAGGGCCGTTTTACAAGGCGCAGGTGGACGGCAGTCTTTGGGCTCGCGCCGCTGGAACCTTCGGCCAAAGCACCAACATCGTCCTTCATTACTGGTATCCGCTGCAGCCCTCGTTTTACTACGGCGGTGATGCGCAACCCGGCGCCTGCATCCCCTGGCTGGATCAAGGCACCGCCAACCCGCCCGTGGACGTCACTTATGTCGTTAACTGGCCCGCCAATGCCGCCTATTTGGAAGTGGGCCAAACGCTCACCGTCCCGGTCGGCGGATTGCCCGACATCACAGACCAACTCGCGGCCAAGATCGTTTATGACGACCTGAACCCCGGTGGAGTCGAAACTGTGACCAATCTGGCGAGACTCTACGATCCGATCAGCCCGCGCACATTACTCGTTTCTCCAACTGCTTCCTGGCTCTCCTCACTCAAACTGCAAAACATCAACGGCGTCGAAGAGTTCTCCGACCTGCCATACTTCCTCCGGATTCGCTTGACCTACGATCCCATCAACAGCGCGATCAGTTTCAGCGGCATCAACGCCGCCACCACCCCAGGCGGGCCCTTGGTCCTGATGCCAAACGTCATGAGCGAACGCGAACTGCATGACATCCGCCAATTGGACGGCGACACTGGGACATCCGACTTCGACAATCTTATTGCCAGTCTCTATAACTTGACCCGCAACCCGAATCAGTTGACGCTCCACCCTGTGGGCATCGGTCAGTCAAACTATGACAAGGCCTTGCTCATTGGTCTGACCGTCGCAACCAATACGAACGGAACACTCGCCGTCGTTCCTCAAAGTTTCGGCGCCGGCCCGAAGGCATTGACCACCGGGCTCGCTGGCGTTCCCCCGGCCGTGCCGGTCACCCCCGGCGGCTCCAATTACCCGCCGCGTTACGTCACGGTTGTCGTCGACGATCCAACCACCCCGGGCTCGACCGTCTCAATGTTCGTGATCCAGGTGACGAATGGGCCATACGGCGGTTCCCTTGCGGTCATGCCCGGCGACAACGCGTTTGACCAGCGTTTGACCTTGCGATACTCCGACGACTTCGGCGGCAATCCGACTCCCTTGCAATTTGAGTGGTATTACTTCCCCGGCGACAATGGCGGCGTGGCGCCACCCAACCCACTGACCGGCGCCAACGGCGACATCACCAACTTAAACGGTTGGCTCCTTTACAGCGTGGGCGACGTGCCTGACACCGATCTGACCAATGGCATGGGCGCCCACTATGTCACCTTGGGCCAGGGCGGCGAATCCGGCTTGTTGACCATGTCCGATAATTGGTTTGTCGGCAGATACCGAGGCTATGGCATTGATGGGGAAACAAATTGGAGCGACTGGGTCGGCCAACCGGGCGGCGACCACGCGCAATTCGCCGAGGGCTGGATCAACCGCGTTTTGACGGCCCTCAATCCCTTTGACGCGCGCACCTCCGATTTCCACACTTCGCCTATCGACACTTATCAGACCATGCTCGAGCAAGCCGGGCCGCGCTATGAGGGGCCCATCGCCTTGAACGCGGACCCAAGTTACATCAATTCCGTTGGCCTCATCGAAGCCTACCAAACAGTCCTCGAGCGGGGAGAATCGCTGAGTGTTAATGGCTCCCCTTCTGTCAACTATCAACCGGCCAATCAGGCCCTGCAAAATGCCGCCAGCAAGATCTCTGATCTCTATGTGCTGCTGGGCAATGAGGCTTTTGCCGAGGCGGCGGATCCCACCATTGGTTTCGACACTGGCTCAACCTACGGCTCCCTGGCTTCTTCTCTCTTCGCTTTCGAGGACCAGGTGGACACGCTGCTCGATCAAGAATTGGACCTCTTGCGTGGACGCGACGATTCCGCCACCACCGTCCAAGCGCCTCCTGTCTATAACCGCCTCTATTGGAACTTTACCGGCGGCGATGGCGAGGCCGCGTATGTGCAAACATTTAATGTCACAGACGTCAACGGCGACGGTTTCATCAACGCGGCCGACGCCCAGCTCATGTTCCCGCAAGGCCACGGCGATGCTTGGGGGCATTATCTGACCGCGCTCACTGTCTATTACGATCTCCTGCGCAATCCAAACTTCAACTGGGTGCCGCGCGCCCAAGCCGTTTCGCTGGGCGGTGTCGCCGTGCAAGTCAATTATGAGGACGAACAGAAGTTCGCCCATGCCGCCGCTGCCAAGGCGCTGACCGGGTCGCAAATTGCAAGCCTGACCTACAATTCCGCCTACGTGGACGATCCCTCCGGCCAGTACCAAGGCTACGAGGACACAGATACCCAACGCGCCTGGGGGCTTTCGGAGTGGTGCCGCCGCGCCGGCCAGGGCGCTTACTTCGATTGGCTGACTGTCAACTCCCTTCTTCCCGCTGTCGATCCCAATCCCAACGACACCGGCCTCTCGAAAGTGGACCGGACGACCGTCACCGATATTCAGTCCATTCCCGCCGCCGCCGCCACGTTGCAGAGTCAACTAGACGAGGCCGACGCCGGCTTGAATCCATTGGGGTTGGCCAAGAACGCCGTGCCTTTCGATATTGACCCCAATCTCGTCGCGCAAGGACAAACGCACTTCGAGCAAATCTACGGGCGCGCCGTGGCTGCCATGGCTAACGCCGTCGCGGTGTGGAACCAGGCAAACCAATTCACCTCCGCATTGCGTGAACAACAAGACACCGTCAATCAATACACTCAAAACGTCACCAAACAGGACCAGTCTTATCAGGATCGGTTGATCGAAATCTTTGGCTATCCCTATGCTGGCGACATCGGAACCCCGGCAGGGGCCTACCCCGCCGGTTATACGGGGCCGGACCTCTATCATTACATGTATATGGACACGTCCGCGTTCGACTCCACTGTTCAACAGCCTAGCTCTGTGTTGACCGCCTTCTTCACCAACATGCCCGAAGCGGGCGCTTTCTTCCCCGCGGACTTGCCTCAAACCTATACACAGCCCACGAACCTTCTCAACATAAGCTTCCCGCTCGCCGACAGCCTTCATCGCTTCCAGCCGCCGGCCAGTTGGGGCCAGCGGCGGGCGCCCGGCGAAATCCAGAATGCGCTTTCCGATTGCCTGCAAAGCCAGGGGCGGCTCGATCAAGCGATCGACAACTATACGGCGCTCGTCCAGCAGATCGAGGACGCGGCCGACTTGCTGCAAGCCCAATACAATCTTCAGGCCGAGAACCAGGCGGTGCAAAACCACGCGTCGGCCACCGTGGAAGATCTTGGCGCAGGAATCGCCACGGCCAAGCTCACCGCCGCCGCCCTGGGCGCAGCCAAAAACAAGGTCGAAAACACCGAGAATATCCTGCTGGCGGGTTTGCCCACCGTGGTGGGATTGGCGAATGATTGCATGGGAGGTGTCCGCGCGAGCATCCTGGCTTCGAAAACCCTGACAACCGGCCTGTTGGATCTCGGCCAGGAGGCGGCCGACACGGCGGAAAGTTCGATGCAAGAGGCCATCATGGAGGTGCAGAACCAGGCCGCCTTAAGCATTCAAAATAACAACATTGGCTACCAGGTTCAGCAGCAGCAACTGGCCCTGGTCAATTTGCTCGAGCAGGAGCCGGGGGCGCGGGCCGACTGCGCCACCCTTCGCGAGACTCTGGCCCAAAACGTGGGCCGTTATCAAGCCGCGCTCGCGGAAGGGCAACAGGTCTTGCAACAGCGGGCCACCTTCGCCCAACAAGCCGCCGCCCAAACCTCGTCCTACCGCTACAGCGACATGACCTATCGCATCTTCCAAAACGATGCCATCCAGAAGTACGAGGCGCAGTTCGCGCTGGCACGCCGCTATGTGTATTTGGCGGCAATGGCCTATGACTTCGAAACACAGTTGCTTGGCAGTTCCTCTGGCTCGGGACAGGAGTTTCTCACTGATATCATCAGCCAGCAAAGCCTCGGTGAAATGGACAATGGCCAGCCAGTCAACGGCGTCGCCGGCTTGGCCGATCCTTTGGCCCGCCTCAGCGAGAACTTCGCCGTCCTCAAGGGCCAACTCGGATTCAACAATCCCCAGACCGAGACGGGCAAATTCTCTTTGCGCTACGGCTTGTTCCGTCAACAGGAAAGTGTCACCAATGCCCTTCCTATTAACGGCCAATACACCAATGACTGGCAGACCGAATTGGAAAATCACATCGTGCCCGACCTGTGGCAGGTCCCCGAGTTCCGCCGTTATTGCCGTCCTTTCGCGCCTGAATCGGCCGGGCCTCAGCCGGCTTTGGTTATTCCGTTCAGCACGACCATCACTTTCGGCCTCAATTTCTTCGGTTGGCCCCTTAGTGGCGGCGATAGCGCCTACGACCCGACGCTTTTCGCCACCAAAGTCCGCTCCGTTGGCGCCTGGTTTGCGGGCTATGACAACTCAGGGTTGTCCACCACGCCCCGCATTTACTTGATACCCGTTGGCGCGGACGTGATGCGCTCGCCGACCGACGGCCTCACCATCCGCGAGTGGCATGTGGTCGATCAAGCCCTGCCCGTGCCATTCCCGCTGGGTGTCTCCGCCGAGGCCGCGCCCAATTATATCCCGATTAATGACTCGCTGAGCGGAACCATGGAGAGCATCCGCCAATTCTCCAGTTTCCTGGGCTACACCGATCAAAGCCCGCTCATCGATCCAACCCAGGTGACCACCTCCACGCGCCTCATCGGACGCTCCGTCTGGAATACCGAGTGGATGCTCATCATTCCAGGCGGGACCTTGCTGGCGGATCCAAACCAGGGTCTCCGCACCTTCATCCACTCCGTCTCAGACATTAAAATCTTCTTCCAGACTTACGCCTATTCCGGAGACTAATATGAAACGAATCCTCTTGCTCCTTCTACTTGCCGCCGCGCTCCCGGTTTGGGCGGGAGTTCCGGAACCGGACAATATCATTTACGGCCAAATCTATTTTGGCACGAACCAGGTGACCGCCAAAAACACCAACGTCCTGGTTGAAGCGTGGCTTGCCACCAACGGCCCCACTGTCGCCAGCTATGCCATGGGGACGCTTTTCACCGCCGGCAACTTCTACTCCCTGCGCCTCTCTCTTGAAAACACCGACCCCACCACCGCCGCCGCCTTGCAGGATGGCGAAAAAATCTATCTCGTCGTCATCGATCCCACCGGCGTCCGTTACCAGCAGCAAATCACCGTTGGCAATCGCCTCGCCGTGCAACGCGTCGATTTCCAGCCTGTTAACAACGCCCTGGACACCAATGGCCTGCCCTCCGCCTGGGAGACATTTTACTTTGGCCGGTCCGGCCTGAATACAAACGCCCTGACTGTCAATGGCCAAACCATCTGGCAGAACTATGTCGCCGGAACTTCTCCGGTCAACTCCACCGACGTCTTCATGGTGGACGTCGCCCCCGGCGCGGACGGCGCCAATGTTTCTTTTCCAACCCGCCCCGCCACCGGCGCTGGATATGTCAATGTCAGCCGCCATTATGCGTTGGACAACGGCAACAACATCGGCGCTCCGCTTTGGACGCCCGTTGCGGGCTATTCCAATATCCTCGGCTCGGGTCAAACCGTCCTCTTTGTCGCTCCGGCCAGCAACGGGCCCACCTTCTATCGCGGGCGCGTCTGGTTGCAAACTCCTTGAAAGCCGCCCTATGAATATCGCCCATAAAGCCCCGCCGCTGCCCACGCTGGCCGTCGCGGCGCTCTTCCTCGTCGGTTGCCATCCACCCAGACCCGCCGCGTCCGCTGCGTCCGCCACCGCCTTTGCCGGCGCAGCGGCGGACCGCGTCGCTCAAATCGGCGACGCCTCCATCAGCGCCGCGCAATTCCGCCACCTGCTCCAGGCGCGCGCCGCCGGCGACCCTCAGCGCTTCGGCTCCCTCCCCGCCAAAGAAGCCCTGCTGGATGAATTGGTTGTTCGCGAAGCTTCTTACCAAAAGGCTCTCGCCGCCGGCTTTGATCGCCGTCCCGACATCGCTGACGCAGTCAAACGCCTGATCACCGAAAAATTCCAACTCGAGCAGCGAGACGCCGACGCCGACCTCCTCCCCAAGGCCATTCCCGCCGCGCAAATCAGCAATTATTATCAAAGTCATCCCGACGAATTTGCCGAACCTCCCGCCGTGCGAGGCGCCGCCATCTTCATCAGAATCCCGCCGGGCGCCGACTCCGTTCATCGCGAAACCCTGCTGGCCAAAGCCCAATCCCTCCTGGACAAAGCCCGGACAGCCACCCCGCCGCAGTTCGCCATCCTTGCCCAGGAAAATTCCGACGACCAGGCTTCTCGCTACCGCTCCGGCGACACCGGCTGGATCAGCCCCACCCGCAAAGGGGTGGACCCCGGCCTCGCCGACGCCTTGCTCGCCCTCCGGTCAACCGGCGACTTCGCGCCGCTCATTTCCGTCAAGAACGGCGTCTGGATTGCTAAACTAACGGATTCCCGGCCTTCGAGTCTCCGGCCTCTCGCCCAAGTTAGAGAACTTATTTCCTACAAGCTCACCCAAGAGCGGAACACTCGCTTGGAACAAACCTTCGACGCCCGGATGAAATCCGGCCTCGCCATCTCGATCAACAAGCCCTTGCTCGATTCCATCACCGCGCCTTCCTTGCCGGCGCCGCCTCCGCCGCCCGCCATGATTTCTTCGTTGGTCCAAACACAATGAAATCATCTGCGTTCAAGGTCTTTAAGAACCACCGCCCCGGCGGGTTGTAATTCTCCCACGGTCCGGCTAGCTCCTTCTTCAATCTCCGCATCGGGGCAGACAAGGACATGGCGACGCGGCAATGCCCCGCTGGAGGAACAGACGGCCATGCGCAAAATTGGAGCGGAGGGGAAGGCTCATGGACCTGAAGACAAGCTGGCGCGCGCTGAAGTCCGCTGTGGAGGACTTCAATGCTGACAACATCCTGACCCAGGCCGCTGCGCTCACGTATTACGCGATCTTTTCGCTCGGGCCGATCCTGGCCATTGCGCTCGGACTGGCCGGCTTGGCTTTTGGGAAGGACTCGGCGCGCCATCAAATTCACCAGGCGTTGACCGGCATGGTGGGGCCAATGGCGGCGCAAACGGTCGATTCGATGATCGGCGCGCGGTCGCATGGCACCAGTCTGGCAACGATGATCGTGGGATTGGTCGCCCTGCTCTTTGGCGCCCTCGGCGTGTTCAGTCAGTTGCAGAGCGCCCTGAACATCATTTGGAAGGTCAAGCCCAAACCGAAGGCCGGTTGGGGCGCCTTCTTGCGGCACAGAATTCTTTCGCTTTCCATGCTGATGGCCATCTGCTTCCTCCTCCTTGTTTCACTCGCCATCTCGACGGCCCTTGCGGCCCTGAGCGGACGTTTGAACCAAGCCATTCCCTTTGGCAGCGCCTTTGGCCATGGTCTCGATGTCGCTGTCTCTTTCGCCGTATTGACAGTCTTATTTTCGATGATTTTCAAATTCATGCCCGACGCGCAAATTCCGTGGCGACGCATCTGGGTGGGCGGATTTGCGACCGCTCTCCTGTTTTCCGTGGGGAAGGCGCTGCTCGGTTGGTATCTCGGCAAACAAAGCACCGCCTCGGCTTACGGCGCCGCCGGCTCCGTTATTGTGATTTTAATGTGGGTCTATTACGCCTCGCTCATTGTCCTGTTCGGAGCCGAGTTTGCCCGCGCCTGCGCCCTGGCCGCCGGGCATAAGCCCAAGCCCAAGTCCTTCGCCGAATTGTCCCACCAAGGCGAACAGCCCAAGCCAGATCCTTCCCCGTCAAAGAAAGGAAAATCCTCCTTCCGCCCGCAGCAGGCTTAGCCCCGCCAAGGACCCGTCCGGACCAAGACGCGTTCGCGCATCAACTCGCGGCGCCGCCGCCTGGTCAATGGCCGGCCAAATCCGATGGCTTTACTCCGCGTTTGTATGTGCCAAATCCGAAAAAGGACGGCGCATAAGGTCCCACGTAATCCACGTCCGCTCGCCTCGGAATTTTGTCCTCCATATGGACTCCCCAATAAGCCGCATTGACCAAAAGACGCCGCAGCCCTTCGTTTTGCAAATCCACCGCCGCCCCCGCCGTCGCGGTTAGAATCCTCGACGTTTTCCCCGATTCACCCCGGTAATCGCGAATCCATATGACCGGCGTCAGCGGATGGTTTTTCGCCCCTTCCACCGGCGCATCGGTGGGATTCATCCCCGACAGAACCTGGCCATACACCAGCGCCTGCGCGTCCCTTGGCAGATGTTCGACGGTGTAAACATCCGAGGGCCACCAGAGATGATCGACTCCGCGCAAGATGGGGTGATTGGCCAGCGCCTCGTTGATGATTCCGCGCGTGCTTTCTTTGCCGTGCTCGCCGTGATGGCTGACCCATGTCTCCCCGAGAACTTGTTGGCCAAAACCGCCCGGCCACGCGCGGTCCTGCCAGTCAAATCTTGCATAAGGGCTGTTGGTGTGGCGCGCATACGCAAAGGCGTGCGTGCTCGTGCGCAGCGCGATGATCGGTTTGCCCGATTCCCAATATTTGACAAAGTGTTGCATTTGCCAATCCGGCAATTCTCGAAACCGAAGCTGCATGATGCACAAATCCGCCTCATCCAGCGCCTCCATTCCAGGCAGGTTGGTCTGACAATCCGGATCCACCAACCCATCCGCGCTCATCGAAAAAAGGACCGTGCAATGAAAACCATGCCGCTCCGCCAGAATGCGGGCCAGCATCGGCAAGCCCTCCTCCGAGCGATACTCTTCGTCGCCGGCCAGGAGGACGATATTCTTGCCCACGCCCGGGCCGGACTTGCCCTCAAATTCAATTCCAGCCCCTGCCCGGCACAGTGGCGCAGCCAGCAGCGGGGCGCACAGGGCGACGAGACATCCCGTCGCGCGCAAAAATTTCGGCATTGGCCTAATCTGCCTCAGGCCCACCCAGGCGGCGAGCATTGTTCTGGAGGTTGGGGTTAAGGGCGCCGCCCGGCGCGAAAAATCGCCTCAAAACGAAAAGACGACCCGTTGCTTTCTGGCGTGAGAGTTGGGGTGGAACCTGCCACCCTTCTGTTGTATGCACAAATGGCTTCTCCTCCTGGCCGCTTTCCTTCCATTGGCGGTGGCTGCGCAGGACAGCCAACTCGCGCGCGATGTGACGGCGTATGGCGCCAAAGGAGACGGCCGCACGCTTTGCACAGCCGCGATCAATCGCGCGATCAGCGAGCGCGCGGCGGCCGGCGGTGGGACGGTGGCGGTTCCGGCGGGGAAATATCGATGCGGGTCAATTGAATTGCTCAACAACGTCACGCTGCGCCTGGAAGCGGGCGCCGTCCTGGTGGCGAGCACGAATCGGGCGGATTACGGGGCGCAGCGAACGTCGGCGATTGGCGAGTCGCCGGGGGAAGGGCTGATCACGGCGCGGCAGGCGAGCAACATCGCGATCACCGGACGCGGGGTGATCGAGGGGAGCGGCTTCTATTTTGTCGATCCGGTGAAGTTGAAGCTGACGGAGGGGGCGGATTACGACAAGCGGCGGATTCGCCAGGGCGAGGATTATCTCAACCCGAAATACGGGACGGCGGATGGGCCGCTGGAGCCGAAAGACCCGAGACCCGGCAACCTGGTTCGGTTCTTCGACTGCACCAATGTCCTTCTTTCCGGCGTGACGATCCAGAACTCGCCGCTGTGGACGGTCATGGCCGCTCGGTGCGAAAGAGTCAACATCACAGGCGTCAGCATCAACAGTTTCGCCAGCGGACGACGCGTCCCCAATGACGACGGCATTGACCTCGTCGAATCCCGCCTCATCCACATCAGCGATTGCGACATCCAAACAGGCGACGACTGCATCGCCGTCCTCGGCAGTGAAAAGGTCACGGTGGAAAACTGCACGTTGTCCTCCCGCTCCACGGCGGTGCGCGTCGGTTTCGCCGGCAAAAACATCCGCGACTGCGTGTTTGCCAATCTCATCATCCACGACAGCAACCGCGGTCTGGGCGTCTATGTCCGCGGTCTGGGCTCGGTGGAAAACGTCCTCTTCTCGGATATTGTCATCCGCACCCGCCTCATGACCGGCCATTGGTGGGGCAAAGCGGAGCCGATCCATGTCTCGGCCATCGTGCGCGACACCAACACAGACCAGCTTGGCCAGATCAGGAATATACGCTTCCGCAACATCGTCGCCGAAAGCGACGATGGAATTGTTCTTTACGGCTCGCCCCAAAGCATTCTGCGCGACATCTCGTTTGACGACGTCAAAATCCGCGTGCGCAACGGCCCGTTGCAGCAATCCTATGGCGGCAATTTTGACCTGCGGCCGAACCGGGACTTGAACGGGGCGCTGTTCGCGCACGACATTCCGGCGTTCTATGGGCGGTATGTCGAGGGCGTGACGATGCGGGGTTTGTCCGTGGCGTGGGATGACGGGTTGCCGTCCTTTTTCAGCCACGCCGTCGAACTGGAAGACTTCAACAATATTGTGATTGACGCACTTCGCGGCGGCCCGGCGCCGAACTCGGCGGAAAAATCCGCCATCACTTTGGCGCGAGGCCGCGGCATTTCCGTGCGCAATTGCCGGGCGACGGCGGGAACGGCCGCGTTTGTCTCGGCTGGGCCGGCGGTGGAAGGAGGTCTTTTCAACAACAACGATTTGCGTCTGGCCGGAAAGGTGTTTGCCCCGGACAACCCTTCGTTTCAAATGGACGGCAATCTGCTGCCCGGGACCGCCCAACGCTGAACGGCGGGCGCAGAACGCGCTGCCGAAAAAGGGGGGGCACGCCATTTAAACCACGCCCGTCAGCGCGGAAGGGTGGCTGAGTGGTTGTCGCCGAAATTGACCCTCCAGACCTTATGAGACCGCTTCTATTGTTGACCCAGGCGTTTTGAGAAAACCGCGGTTTCACCGTCCATCCTTACAGCTAAATCGTAACGAGCGGCAAAGTACTCGACAAACGACCGATGGAAGTCGGTCGTAACATCCCGCAGTTGAAAGGACGTTCCAACCTTTCGGAAGTTGTAGCAGTCAACCTGCCACATTGGGACATTGGTGCTCGTCCAGTTCATCGGCTTTTTAAAAGCTACGGAAGAATGCGGTGAAAGCAACTGAATTAAGCCAAAAGACGCACAAACGGACAAACCCCTAAGCAGAGTCACGGGGAGGGCGAATTGTGGCCAGGGGCCGCTTTAGCATCCTGATTTGCACAATTCCAACTCCCGAATGCAAAACACCACGTTTTCGGGCGGCTTGGCAAGCCGCTAAAATTTGGGGCGTCCTATTTCCTTCTATTTTTCCGTGGAAGTGGTTTTATAGAAGTAAGTTCCTAAGGTATGGATAGGCAAGTTCGAGTGAGATTTGAGCGGCCGCCGGGGCGCGACGAGGAAGCATATCTCTCGTGGATCTGTGACCGAGGAGCGACGAAGGATGCCGTCAAATGGGAGGCCGAACTTCGGGTCGCCGGAATTGACCCTCCAGACCTTATGAAACCGCTTTTGCGGGGGAAGGGTTCGCTCCCCTCGGGTTCATGCAGTCCATATAGCTTTCATCATCCCTGTGTGTTCGGCAGTCTTCAACATGGGCTGATAGACGTACACCCACCCTTTGGGATTGTATGCCCCGGAATGTTCCTTGATGACCACAATCGTGCCATAAGCCACGAAGCCATTGCGTTGCTCAAACTCGATTCCAAGACTGATCTTGTGTTCTGCTTTCACCGCCGTATCGCCTGACCCAACCACAATCACGTACTTAATCTTCCGCGAGTCCTGGGTGGACTTCAGGCGCATCGGCTGAACCAGTGCATTGCTCCTGCTTCCCAAGATTCCAAAAGGCTCGTAACCTTTTTCTATCCAGCCGTTGACTTCATCCGCAAGCCCTTGAAACTGACTGTGCAGCCTTTGCACCGAAATTTCGTCTTTGTGGTTCATGGCGCTCCACTGCAATAAGCGGCGCTGCCTCTGATGTCAAGTGCTATTTCAAGAATCTAGAAGTGGTTAAGTGGTTTCATAGGGTATGGAGAGGCAGGTTCGAGCGGGATTTGAGCGGCAGCCGGGGCGCGACGAGGAAGCATATATCTCGTGGATCTGTGACCGGGAAGCAACGAAGGATGCCGCCAAAGGGTGCCGAAATTGACCTTCCAGACCTTATGAAACCGCTTTTAGGTCTTAGCGCCTTGCCAGTATTTTCCAGAGACGATAACTCAGCACGCCAAGAGTAAATCCCAGGAGCGCCAGGAATACTCCCTGCACACGTTTTTTGCGCATTTTAAGCCTTTCATGTTTCCCACCACGGCCTTCGGAGGATCATTTGGTTTTCCTTCATTTCTTACGGCCCATTGCGCAGAGCACAAAGCCAGCAACCACCATCAATAGCAAGAGAAACAGGCCGTACGATGGCGCCCCGGAGCATGAACTGCATTTCCGTGCGGCGACTTGCGCCAAAAAGCCCTCCTCTCCCGGGCGCGAGACAAAACTGCGTGGTTTGATTCCCAAACCGGGGCCACACCGCGCCCCCTCAGGCCAAACCCCCTTGCTCAGGGCGTCTTTTCATGCCCTATAAACCCCGCCTCGCACTGCGCAAGAGTTGCTGAGCGGTTGAAGGCGCCTGACTCGAAATTGACAATACTATTTCATCACACTTCCTCAGCCATCATAAAGCGTTGTCAACCAAGCGTTCGAGACCCCGCGGCCTCCTCACAAATCCTCAGAAATCCGCCAAAAAAACCCAAACAGTATCAGATTGCAGTATCAGATTTCCGAGATCGCAATTCAAATGCAAAAAGTCCGACAACACCAACCCAGAAAAACACCATCCCGCACGCGTGCCGCAAACTTTGCCAGAGGAAACTCTCAGTTGGATGCATGATTTGACCTTCCAGCGAAATGGTCGCGCCCCGCGAGACAGCTGCTTGACAAGTTTTTTGACTTTTAATGTCAATATCATAAGTGCCACGTTTCAGATACCAAGATCCGCCCGAATAGTATTGAATTCTTCCAAACCCAAATTCGGACCCCAGCGAAATCGACGACACCTGTACGTTGGTGACAATTGGACCATTGTAGTCTTGGGCGACCTGAATCGCCAAAGAACAACTCTGGGTGTCAGCCCCTATCCCAAGCGACAGATCGCCATTCGTAAGCGGCATAGCGACGACTAAATGGTATTCTCCGTCACTTTTTATCTTAGCCTGCATTCTGACCGATAAGCCGGCCGCCGGAAAGGGTAGGGTGTCGAATTCAGAATCGGACTGAAAATATGTCATCACAGCACCCACTACCGTCAAACCGAGAAGAATACGGCGAAGCGTTTTCATCAGTATTACTGACTATATTGTCCGCCCTTAAAAAGGGCAACAACTCCAAAGACTGCAGACAGTTATTAGAGTATTAAACAAGGTTAAGCGGCGGGGGCCGGGCTCCGCCCGGCTCCCCGCCGCCCAAACCCCGTCAGGACACGATCTCCGCCTCCTTGACCACCAGCCGCTTGTCCCGTTCTTCCCAGCGCAGCACTTTCAGCGTCACTTGCTGGAATTCCGCCGGCTTGGGAAACGCCGTCACGATGGCCCCGCGCACGCGCTTGCCACGCCCACAAATCTGCGTGACGGAAAAAGGAAAGACCAATCTGCATCCGCTCCATTCCCGTTCAAACCGCTTTGCTGCCGGGCAGTTTTTGCGCCATTAAGATCTCCGCCTGTCCGGGCGGGGAAGGGTGGCTGAGTGGTTGAAGGCGCCTGACTCGAATTGGACACTATTTCCTCACACATCCTCAGGCGTCCTAAGCCATTGTCATTCAAACCCCGGACCGTTCGCCTCCTCCTCACGAATCCTCAGGAATCCGACGAAAATCCCGAACAGTATCAGATTGCAGTATCAGATCACCAACGACAAGAAGCGGTGAGACAATACCAAGGATTACAAATGTTCGGAAGCGCCGCAGAATATACTTGCCCGTGACGACTGTCGCGTATGCAGGGCGAAGACGTACAGCAGCTCAATCTCCGAGATCATGAAAACGAATATGGCCCGGATGAAATTCGCGAGCAAATCGGAGGGGTTTTGATCGTTATTTCGGGGACGCCCCATGGGCGAGTCAAACAGATAGGCCGGTTATTCTTAATAGCCGTTAGCGCGGATTTGTATGTTTCGTGATGATGCATATGCGAAATTATGCCCAGCGTGCCGACGCCCCATCCGGGTCGGGAAAGAGCCCCCCAGAGCGCGTCTACGCTTGATGTTTTTTTTGTTTCCGCACTTGTCGCATGCGGTGTCTTTGCTTTAGAAAGCCGTTTTCGACTCCCACTAAAGGCTCCGTTGTATTGCTACTTTTCTGGCAGCCCCGAGCCAGGAGAAGAGCCCTATCCGCCGACCTGGATGGATTTCATAGCCGCTGTGGGGGTGTTTTCGATCCTTATAACGCTCGTATTTGGAGTGATAGATTTCGCTCGCAAGTGCAAGTGTTGCGGCAAGCCGCTTACACGCCGGGACAACGGCGTATAAGAGACGCG
>Ga0070741_10008715_pt1 | contig 20154 bp, 14 predicted proteins | sample Coa_R1_4_FD_66440 | JGI IMG/M metagenome (GOLD analysis project Ga0070741, IMG submission 66440) | Surface soil microbial communities from Centralia Pennsylvania, which are recovering from an underground coalmine fire - Coalmine... | ecosystem: Environmental > Terrestrial > Soil > Unclassified ...
CCCGTGAAATGCCTGGTGAGACGTACTTCGTCCGGGGCTCGGTGGTCCTCGACCCCGGCTTCGCCGCGATCTACACCTACGCCCGCTCGGCGGACACCGAGATCCCGAAGCTCGAGGAGGGACAGGAGCTCGAGCTGGAGGGCGTCCAGCTGGAGGGGAAGGAGACGCCGCCGCCGCCGCGGATCAGCCAGGGCAAGCTGATCGAGATGATGGAGGAGCGGGGCCTCGGCACCAAGGCGACCCGCGCGGACATCATCCAGAAGCTCTACGACCGCGGCTACGTGTTCGGCAATCCGCCCGAGCCGTCGGAGACCGGGATCGCGATGGCGAAGGCCTTCGAGCACTACGTGCCGCGGATGGCGACGCCGGACATGACCGCCGAGATGGAGGCGGAGATGGACCAGATCGCCGCCGGCGAGATGAGCAAGGAGCAGGTGCTCGCCGACAGCCGGGACATGCTCCGCTACGCCTTCGATGAGATGGGGGACGACGTCAAGACCGAGGACGAGGATTCGAAGTGGCGCAAGTTCGCCCGCGAGGTCTGGGCAGGGATGGACCAGGACCGCGTCCTCGGCCCCTGCAAGGTGTGCGAGGAGGCCGGCCGGAAGCAGCCCGACGGCTCCCCGAACATGCTGCGGATCATCAAGGCCCGCAAGTCGGGCAAGCGCTTCGTCGGCTGCCAGGGCTGGGACGGCGACAACCCGGACTCGCCGGATTCCTGCGACCAGACCTTCCCGCTGCCCCAGCGGGTCCGCGGGCTCTACAAGATCGAGGAGGTCTGCTCGGTCTGCGGCCGCACGCCGCGCCTCCAGGTCGTGCCCTGGCGGGGCCGTCCCTGGAAGCTCTGCCTGAACGACGAGTGCCCCTCGATGGCGGAGATGAAGCGCCGCCGCGAGGAGCGCGAGAAGGCGAAGGCGGCGAAGCAGGCGGCGGAGGCCGCTGGGAAGGACGGCGGCGACGAGGCGGTCAAGGAGGCCGAGAAGATCGCCGGCCAGGCCTCGGCGACGAAGGTGAAGCGGGCCCGCAACGGCGGCCACTCACGCACGAAGGCCGGAACCCGCCGCGCCAAGGCCGGCGCCCGCCCGAAGCCGGGCGCGAAGAGCTAGCCGGGTTCCGCGTCAGGCGCTGCCGGCCGCCAGCAGAACCTGGTTGGCGAGGCGCAGCGTCCCATCGGCGTCCGCGTCGCCACGGACGTCATCGGCGATCGCCTGCCACGCCCTCTCCTGGACGTCCTCGGGCTGAGTCTCCAGCAGCTTGTTGATCGGCGCGACGATGTCCTTGATGTAGCCGCTGAACTCCTCGGGTGAGCTCCACTCGAACGTGATCTCGAGGTCCTCGACCTCGATGTCCGAGAAGCCGCCCCCTTGGAGCAACCCGCCGATCGCCTCGGGGGTCGGGCGCGAGAGGGGACCCGGGGTCCCGGGCGGCGGAGGCGGGGCGTCGAGCAGCTCCAACACGGTCTTCATCGGGCGAGCGATCATCGGAGAGCGCTCGGGCACTCCCCACGAGCTGATCGCCATGCGCGATCCCGGCTTCAGGAAGCTGCGGATCCGACCTGCGGTCCCCTCGCCGTCGGGCTCGAAGATGATTCCCCAGCGCGAGACCGCGGCGTCGAAGCTCTCCTTCGGGAAGTCGAGGCTCGAGGCATCGGCGACCATGAACTCGACGTTGCCGAGGCCCCTCTCGGCGGCGCGCTCGCGGCCGTACGCGAGCATGCCCTCGGAGATGTCGGTCGCGACGACCCGTCCTTCGGGACCGGCCTGCCGGGCGGCGGTCAAAGCCGGCTCGCCGTATCCGGCCGCGACATCAAGCACGTGACTGCCGGGCTCGACGCCGGCAAGCTCGACCAGCCTCTCGCTGACGACCAGGGTGTAGCCGTCAAGCCAGCTGGACCACTTCTTCCAGCCGACCGAAGCGTCATCCCAGCTCGCCTTCTGGCCCTCCCGGAACTCGACCGGATCGATTGCGTTCGCCTCCATTGCTCCTCCTCCTCGCCTTCGGAACCAGCGACGCTAGCCGATCGCCTGGCCCGGCGGTGCTGACGCCCGCGGTGACGCGGCTAGCCGGTGGCCTGGATCTTGCGGCCGCGGGCCGAGGTGCAGGAGGCGATCACGGGGCCGCTGGGCTGCGTCGTGCAGTGCCAGTCGCCCACGGTGCCCGACCCGGTGTTGAGCGCGGAGAGCAAGGTGGAGTGCGCCTCGTCGCAGCTGGCCGGGTTTCCGTCCTTCGCCGTGGAGGTGACCGTGTATGTCTTGCCGCCGTTGGCGCTGCCGCTGCCGATGATCGGCGCGCAGTTCTCGGCCCGCACCGTCGGCTTGCCCTTCGATGGGCCGCCCGCCGGCGGGGTGGCCGGCGGGGTAACGGCCGGGGCGGTGGAGGCGGCGATCGAGGTGGTGGGTGGTGCCTGCGAGACCTTCGCGTTCTTGTCGTTGTCGCTGCCCCCGCTGACCAGCAGGACGACGACGACGATCCCCGCGGCCACGAGGGCACCGATCCCCAGGACAGGTCCCCAGCGAGGTCCGCTCTGTCCGGTCCGGAGGCTCGGGGCGGTGGCTTCGGCCTTGGCCGCGCTCGCCGACGGCTTCGGGGCCGCCGGTTTGGTCGCGGTCGCGCCGCTCGATACCGGGCCCTCGGCCTTGGCGGCCTCGGCGGCCGCGGGAGGAACCCACTCGCCGTCGGCTTGGCCTGCCTTCGCGCCCGCCTTCGCCTTCTCGGCTCCCGGCGCTGGCTTCGCCGCGGACGAGGTCCGCTTCGCCGGGGTCTTCCGTGCCTTCGGCGGCGTGCGCTTCGCCGGGGACCGTCCCTTCGCGGAGGTCTTGCGCGCTCCCGATGAAGCCGCGGTCGTGGACTTTCGCCCGGACGCTGACTTGCGAGCGCCGGAGGTCCGCTTCGAGCCTCCGGATTTGGAGGATCCGCCCTTCGATCGGCTGCCCTTTCTCGGCTCGGCCATGACCTCGGATTATCGAGAAGCCAAGCGGTTCAGGCGCCGGTTGTGGGCCCGCCGTGACGGATCTTGCGCGGGGCAGAAGAAGGGCGGCCCGCAGGCCGCCCTCGCATGCCGGTCAGCGACTGCGTTCAGACGCCCTCTTCGCCGCCGTCGCCGCCACCCTCCTGATCGCCGTCGCCGCCCTCTTCGGGGGCGCCGCCGCCTTCCTCCACATCGGGTGCGGGTGTCTCGGGTGACTCGAACATCTCGCTCCCTTCTGTTTGGTGACCGGTCGCTACCCGCACGAGGCCCTTGAAAAACCCGCGGGCTCGAGCCGCTTTCGCCCAGCGCCTGCGGGGTGGCGCGGGCGGGCGGTTAGCCTGGTCGAGATGTTCGTCTCGCTCGAGGGAATCGACGGGTCCGGCAAGACCACCCAGGCCAAGCTGCTCGCCACCGCGCTCGGCGACGACGTCGTCCTGGTCCGGGAGCCTGGCGGCACGGAGACGGGCGAGCGGATCCGGCAGATCCTCAAGGATCCTGCTGTGGAGCTCGACCCGCTGGCGGAGCTGCTGCTCTTCTGTGCCGCACGAGCCGAGCTCGTCGCCCAGGTTCTCGGCCCGGCGCGCCAGGCGGGCCGCGACGTGGTCTGCGACCGCTTCAGCGATTCGAGCGTCGCCTATCAAGGCGTGGCGCGTGCCCTGGGGGCCGAGCGCGTCGAGGAGATCTGCGACCTCTCGACTGGCGGGGTGTGGCCGGACGTGACCGTCCTGCTGCGGATCGATCCGGATCGAGCCGCGGCGCGGATCGGACGTCGCCGGGCGGACCGCTTCGAGGGGGAGGGGATCGAGCTCCAACGCCTCGTCGCCCAGGGCTACGACGAGGTGGCGCGGCGGCATCCCGAACGCGTCAGGGTGGTCGACGCCGACCGCGATCGCGACGCCGTACACGCCGACGTGCTTGCGGAGGTTCAGGGCGTGAGGGCGGCGTGATGGAGGTGGCAGCCGAATCCACTCCGGCTCCAGAGTCGCTGGAAGAGGCGACCCGCCACCAGCCCCGGGCCCGCGTCGCGCTCGCTGCGGCCCTCCGCTCGCCGGCCCACGCCTACCTCTTCCGCGGACCGCGCGGATCCGGGAAGGCCGCCGCCGCGCGTGGCTTCGCGGCGGCGCTGCTCGCGGAGGGTGCCCCCGACCCGGACGACGCCCGGCGGCGGGTGCTTCTCGATCCCTCGCCGCACCCCGACCTGGTCTGGCTCCGTCCCCCCGGCGCCCAGCACCTGGTCGAGGAGGTGCGCGAGTCGGTGATCCGCGCGTCGAGCCTGAGCCCGATCGAGGCCCGGCGGCGGGTCTTCGTGATCGAGGAGGCCGAGGACCTCCGCGACGAGAGCCAGAACGCCCTGCTGAAGACGCTCGAGGAGCCCGCCCCGTTCGCCCACCTCATCCTGATCTGCTCGGAGCCCGAGCAGCTCGCCGAGACGATCACTTCGCGCTGCGTCCCGATCGAGTTCGGGCCGTTGTCCCCCGCCGCAGTTCTCGAGGTGCTCGGCGGCGGCGAGGACGCCGCCGCAGCGGCAGCGCTGAGTGGAGGCGACGCGGAGCTCGGCCGGCTGCTGCTCACGGAGCGGGGGGCCAAGATCCGCGCGACGGCCGAGGCCGCCGCGCGGGCGGCCCGCTCAGCGGACGCCCTCGCCGAGCCCTGGCGTGGGCTACTCGACGCCGCCAGCGCCGCGGGTGAGGAGGCCGGCGCCGCGCAGGAGCGAGGCCTGGTCGAGGAGGCGGCGGCGAGCGGTCGCCGGGGCCGAAAGTCGAAGCTGGCCCGGGAGGCGATCGAGCAGGTGCGGAGGACGGAACGCCGCGCCCGGACGCAGGCTCTCGATCTCGGCCTCGCCCTCTGCTGCGCCTGGTACCGCGACCTCGCCGCAGTCGTTTCGGGGGCGGAGGACCTGCTGATCAACGCCGATCGGATCGAGCAGCTGCGGGAGGATGCCGATGATCTCGATCCGGCCCAGGCGAGGCGCGCCGTCGAGTGGGTGCTCGACACCCGCCGGCGCCTGCGGGTCAACGTCTCCGAGGAGCTTGCGCTGGAGGCGCTCTGGCTTCGTCTCCGGGAGACGCTCTCCCGGTGAGGGGTCCGGGCGCGCGAAACGAGTCGTCCCCACCAATGTGAGCAAGCGGTAACAATCTGTGCACATGGCCACCGGGAGCCCTCGTAGCACCAGGGGCGGGGAGAGAGGCCGCCGGATTCCGATGCGGCTCTGGCTCGGCGCGGCCTTCGCCGGGGTTTCGCTGATCACAGCCGCGTCCGTCTACGTCTTCGTCGACGACTCCTCGGGCCGAACGCTGCAGAGCGAGTCCGCCGATCTGGCCGTCGGCAAGACCTCGAGTCTCGCGGACGACCTGGCGAAGGCCGACAAGCTGCACGCCGCCAATGTTCTCGCTCAGGCGAACACCTCGACCTTCGAGGCCTGGGCGGTCAACCGCCACGGCAATCCCTTCGCGCCAGGTCAGAACCTGGCCGCCCTCGCGTCGGTCGCCGGGAAGCCCGAGGCGGTGCGCGTCGCCCTCAGCGGGCGCAGCTACCGCGCGAGCCTGCCCGACAACGTCACGGTCGCGGCGTCACCGATCTTCGGGCGGAGCTACGTTCGTGGCGCGACCATCGTCCGCGCCGCGCCCCCTCCCGCACTCACCCGGGCGTTCGACCAGCTCCGGGGCGATCGCCTGCGCGCGCTCCTGATCGCGATCGGGATCGGGATTCTGGTGGGCTTCCTCGTCTCGTCCCTGATCGCGATCCGGGTGAGGCGGCTCGCCCGGGCGGCGGAGCAGATGGCCGGCGGGCACTTCGACGTGTCGCTCCCCGCGGGCGCGGGCGACGAGATCGGCGATCTGACCCGCTCGCTCGACGTGATGCGCCAGGAGCTCCGCAAGAGCTTCAGCATGCTCGCCACCGAGCGCGACCGGCTCTCAGCGATCTTCGACGGCCTGACCGAGGCGGTGATCGTGGTCGGTGACGACGGTGGCGTCCGGTTCACCAATCCGGCCGCCGAGCGGCTCGTCGACAACGGCAAGCCGGCTCCCGCCCTGGTCCCGGTCCTTCATCGCGCGGCCGAGCGCGGCTCCGCCGAGATCCCCGCCCTCTCGATCGACGGCAGGGTCTTCGGCGTGCAGGCAAGACGCGTCCCCGCCGAGCACGCGGTCCTGCTCGTGGTTCGCGACCGGACCAGCGAGCTGCAGCGCGAACAGGCCGAGCGCGAGTTCGTCTCCAACGCGGCGCACGAGCTGCGCAACCCGCTGGCGGGGATCATGAGCGGCATCGAGGTGCTGCGCGGCGGCGCCAAGGACGACCCCGACGCGAGGGACCGCTTCCTGGGCCGGCTGGCCCAGGACGCCGAGCGGATGACGCGGCTGACGCAGTCCCTGCTGACGCTCGCCCGGGTCGAGGCCGCGGGGGAGCGGGATCCGGCACAGGTGGTCGACGTCGCGGTGGCGGCGGAGGAGTCGATCGCCGCGGTCGAGGTACCCGAGGGCGTCGAGATCGCCAGGGAGGTCGATCCCGACCTGGTCGCCCAAGGCGACCCGGTGCTCCTGCGGCAGGTGATGATCGGGCTGCTGACCAATGCCTGCGCCCACACTCCACCGCCCGGCGTGGTTACCCTTCGCGCCTCTCGCGGCGAGGAGCAGACCGTGACGATCGAGGTCGAGGACACCGGCAGAGGGATCCCAGCCGAGGAGCAGGGGCGCGTCTTCGAGCGGTTCTACCGAGGCTCGGGGACGCTCGAGGGCGAGGGCTTCGGACTGGGCCTCTCGATCGCGAAGCGCATGGTCGACGTGATGGGCGGGGAGATAGGACTGCGCTCGGAGCCCGGCAGGGGCAGCACCTTCTGGGTGCGGCTGCGAGCAGCCAAGCCGACCCCGACGCCGGTGGCATGAGCAACTCGCAGAGCTCCAGCCGGATCCTGGTGGTCGACGACGAGCTCTCCGTGCGCGAGTCGGTCGGCTACGCCCTCGAGCAGGAGGGCTTCGAGGTGACGCTCGCCGCCAACGGGGAGGAGGCCGAGGGGCAGATCTCGGACGACGCCTTCGACCTGCTGATCCTGGACATCATGATGCCCGGCAAGAGCGGCCTCGACATCTGCCGTGAGGTCCGGGCGCACAGCCCGGTGCCGATCATCCTGCTGACGGCGAAGGACGCCGAGGTCGACAAGGTCGTCGGGCTCGAGGTCGGGGCCGACGACTACGTCACCAAGCCGTTCTCTGTCCGGGAGCTGCTCGGCCGCGTGCGCGCGCAGTTGCGTCGCCGCGAGCTCGACCGGTCGAGCGGCACCGAGGGGACCTCGATCGACGCCGGCCCGGTCTCCATCGATCTCGCCCGGCACCTGGTCACCGTCCGCGGCGAGCCGATCAACCTGACCCGCTCGGAGTTCCAGGTCCTGCGACTGCTCGCCGAGAGCCCTGGCCAGGTCTTCTCGCGCAGGGAGATCATGGAGGAGCTCTGGCAGACGGAGTTCCGCGGCGACGTCCGCGCCTGTGACGTCCACATCTCCAACCTGCGGCAGAAGGTCGAGCGCGATCCGCAGAATCCGGAGCTGGTCCTCACCGTGCGCCGGGTCGGCTACCGCTTCGCCGAGGCGTCCTAGCGCAGATTGAGCAGCTTGCAGCCCACGGGCACCGAGCCTGAGTCGGGCAGATTGCCCACGGGTGCTCCGCTCGTCCAGGTATAGGCCAGCCGGGTGAAGATCCGGCGCCCGTTCGAGCAGGTGTGCGGCTTGCTCGCCCGCAGCGACATCGGGGCGGTCTTCACGTGGCCGCGCGCGCAGTCGGGGTTGCAGTCGTTGAGCTGACCCGTGCCGGCGCCCACCGCGGCCTTCTGGCCCCACCGGGACCAGACCACGCCCGTGGCGCCCAGGCTCGCGTCCCCGCATGCGAGGATCACGGTCGCGGGCTTGAACTTCGGCTTGGCGCAACTCGAGATCAGCAGCGGCGGCTTTCCGCTGGCGCTCGCCGGCAGGCCGCTCGCCCCCGCACTGGGCAGGCCGGCCGCGCCGATCAGTCCGGCGACCGCGAGTGCCGCGGCCAGCGCTGCGCCGGGGACTCGTGTCCTTGCGGAGCGCATGAGCCTTGAGCCTACCGGGGTCATCGAAATCGGGTAGTGCAAGTGCGGATTTCTACGGATGACCGGCCACCCCGGCAGCACTAGGGTCTGAGATTCCGGACCTTGGTTCGGGGAAGGGGGCCAGGCACAGACGACGTCCAGCCAGGGGTGGGGACCGAATCCGTGCCGTTCGATGTAGGGAGAAGGCACATGATTCGTATTCCGAGTGGTAATCGGGTCCGGCGCAGGCTGGCCGTGGCGCTTGCACTGGCGTGCGGCGGCCTCTTGTTCGGCGGGCTCTCGAGCGCGTCGGCGGCGACGCCGCCGTTCACCCAGTGTCCGCCGATCGGTAACGACACGAGCTGCGGCACTCTGATCACCGTAAATCCCGATGGCACGGGCACCGTCGACAGCGACCCGAGCCAGGGACCTTACGACGGCAGCGAGGACACGCTGATCGGCCTGCAGAACAACTCGACGGGCACGGTCAGCAGCGTGGACCTCTCGTCGACGACGGACCTGTTCGGGTTCGACGGCGACGGGATCTGCACCTACACGGGTGGGCCGCCGTGTGGCGCGACCGGTTACGAGGGTCCGGGAACGTCGTTCTCGAACATCGCCGCTGATTTCACGAGCGGAACGGTCAACTTCAGCCCGGCAGTCGGACCCGGCGGGTCTGCCTACTGGAGCCTGGAGGAGGACATCAACGCCGCGAACATCAACCTGGGCGCGATCGCCGTTCAAGGCATCTCGTGTGGGTCGATCGACGTGAGCGCGGCCGGCTACAAGCCGAAGAAGTCACTCAACCCGACGATCCCGGGAGTGCGCGCCTACGTCAAGGTGAGCACGCCCTCCACGGTCGTCGTCAATGCGACGCTCAGCTTCAGCGGCGCCGCAGCGGCGAAGAGCGTGAATCTCGGGTCGTTCACACTGGTTGACAACGGGAGCAAGAAGCTCCGGATCCCGGTGCCGAAGAGCCTCGGGCTCAAGATCGGCGACCAGGTGAAGCTCAACCTCGCCATCAAGTCGACGCCTCTTTCGGCGCCGAACTGTCAGGGTGCAGCGACGAAGAACGTGTCCCTCAAGACGCGCGTCGTGCACATCCTGAAGAGGGAGCACAACTAGGGATTCGACGCGAGCGGCCGCTCCGGGAGCCTCCCGGGGCGGCCGCCTTGCGTTGCCTCTAACGCCGCCGCTTGACGCAGCGGCGATGCTTGTGCTGCCGGTGGTGTTTGCGGCAGCGCTTCCGGTGCGCGCTTCCCGTCGTCCCCGCGGTGCCCCCGCTGCCCGTCGTGGTGCCCTCGCCGCCGCTCCCGCCACCACCGTTCCCCCCACCTCCGCCGGCGGTCCCGGTGTCGGCCTGCGCGCTCCAGCCGACGTTGCCGGCCTCGTCGATCGCGCGGACCGCGACGTAGCGCTGGTGCGCGGGCAGGGTGTAGGTCTGCGGCGAGCCGGCGGCCTGCGGCGCGGGCGGATCGGCGAGCGGCGCCGCGTTCGCGAAGTTCGTCGGGTCGATCGGCGAGTCGGAGGTGACGATCTCGTAGTGGTCGGCCGTGCCGCACCGGGCGTCGTCACCCGGGGCTGTGAAGCTGAGCGTGTCGCCGTTCACCCCCAGGCCGGTCGGCGTCGACGGCGGGGTTCCGTCGCGGTCGTAGTTCCCGGACTGCTGCTGGTCGTGCCGGAAGGTGGGCCACTCCATCTGGCAGGCGGGCATGCCGGCCTGGTTCCACTCGAACAGGTAGCCCTCGCGGGTGATGTCGGCGATCCGCCCGTCGTCGGAGAGCGCCGCCGGGGCGAACAGCCAGCCGCCGGTCACCTTCGGGAAGCCGGAGATGTCGAGGCCGCTGGTCCCGTCATAGGCGTGGAGCAGGCCGAGGCCGGTCCCGGCGACGACCTGATTCCCCGAGCCGTTCAGGGAGGCGATGTCCGATGCGGACAGGAACTGGAAGTCGTCGGTGATCCGCGGGAAGGCGGGGAGTGAGAGTCCCGTCTGAGGATCCCAGGCGCCGATCAGGTGGTTGTAGGGAGCGTTCTGCCCGCTCAGCAACAGGTTTGCGAGGTCGGTGGAAGAGAGCTCGTACTTGACGAGCGCCGGTCCGCTCGCCGGACCGAGCCTCCCGATCGAGGTGGACTCGAACAGGTTGACTCCTCCGGTGCGGTCCGTGGCGTCGGAGAGCGGGCCGTAGTTGGCCTGCTGCATCGAGTGCTCCAGCGACCCGTCCGGCTTGTAGACGCCGATCGTCGCTGACCCCGTCGCGGAGGCGACCACCCTCGTCTGCCCTCCCAGCTTGACGATCGCCGGGTCCTGGCCCGGCCCGATCAGCGGCAGCGTGTCCTGGATCGCCCCGTTCAGGTGGATCGGCCAGCCGGGAAGGAAGTGGCCGTTCGAGCCGTCGACCGCATAGACGCGCGAGGAGCCACCTGCGGCGTTGGCGAGCAGGTCGGTCAGCGCCTGCCCGAAGAGCCCGGCGATGTCATCCCCCGAGGGCGGGCTTGGATCGTAGGTCTCGTTCGTGGCGACCACGATGTCGTCGATGCCGTCACCGTTCAAATCGCCGATCGCGGGCTCGTTGATCGACTCGGCGATCATCCGCTGGTCAGCGGGAACGGTGGGATCGACGAGCTGGACCGGGAAGCCCGGCACGGGGTCGCCGTGCGAATCGAAGGCGTAGAGGTGGCCGTCGAGCGACGGTACGACGATGTCGAGCTGGTGTCCCGGGCCCTCGAGGCGCGCGGCGACCGGGCTGGAGAGGAACCCGCACTTGGGATGGACGAGCGGCTGTGACTCGTTCGCGGGGTCGCAGAAGCTCGGATCGGAGCTGACCGGGAAGCCCGGAACCGGGGTGCCGTCGGGCTCCCAGGCGTAGATGTGGATCCCCGCGGTGTCGACGACCTCGGGTCGGCCGTCTCCGTTCAGGTCGGCGATCAGCGCACCGCGCGGCGGCTCGCGCGGGGGCGTGGAGGCCTCGAGCGCGGCGAAGCCCGGCGCGGAGTCGTGGCCCTCGGCGGACTTCTCGAGATCGGTGTGGACCGGCCAGCCGGGCAGCTCGGAGCCGTCGGGCTCGTAGGCATGGATCGCGCCGTCCTCGGTAGGGACGATCAACTCCTGGACGTTGTCGCCGTTGATGTCCGCGTAGCGAATCGGCGCCTCGCCGCCCGTGCCGAGCTTCTTGGGGAAGGTCGCGCGCAGCGTGTCGTCCTTGGCGGAGGTGAAGACGCGCCGGTCGACACCGGGGGTCGGGATCGTCGGGTTGGTGACGACCAGCCGGACCGTGAACTCGCGCGAGTACGGGTTCGGAGAGTGCGAGGAGAAGGTCGGGCCACCAGGGTCCGCGGGCGGCGTGTAGCTCGCCAGCGCGGTCCGGACGGCGTTCATGTCGACGCTGCCGAAGTCGGTGACGCTGGAGCTCGAGTTGCCCTCGTTGACGGTGTGCCAGGAGGCGGGCGTCTCTCCGGCGCCCCATTCGAGCTTCCAGTGGAAGTTGCCGGCCGGGGCGAAGCGGGCCTGCGCCAGGCCATGGATCGGCAGGCTGTCGCCCGTCACCGGCGCGTACCAGTCCGGCGAGTCGATCGCGGCCTCCGGCGGGATCTTGCCGCTCTGGGCGACGGCGACGGCCGCGCCGAGGTTGACCCGGCCCCAGCCGAAGTGCGTCGTCCACTGGTCGATCGAGGGGGCCGAGGCGTTCGCGCCCGGGTCCGGCACGCCGAGGCCCGTGGTGTTGCCGGTGGTGACGCGCTCGGCGGTCTGCTCGAGGATCTCGCGGGTCTCATCCGGCCGCAGCTGGACCGGCGGCGAGGCATCCCTCGCGGCGCTGATCACGAGGGCCGCGGCGCCGGCTGCCTTGCCGGTGTTCTCGGACCCGGTCGTGCCCTCCATCGAGATCGAGCTCTTGCCGCCGTACTGGGTGGTGTTGGCTCCGCGGAAATAGGTCCCGACAGGGGCGCTGGTGCCCGGACAGCCCAGCTGGAGCGGGCCGCAGAGACCCTCGAGCCCCTGCGCGATCTGGTTGCCGTTCTCGGTGCCGAGCCCGACCGTGTCCGGCACGGTCCCCTGGATCAGCATCGCGTGGCCGTAGTTGGCGGGGTAGTTGTGGTTCCCGGTGTTGAGGTCATCGCCGGAGTACGTTTGGACCACGCCGTGGTCGTACGCGTACTGCGACGCCTGCTCCGCGAAGGACGAGTGGTAGGTGCTGCCGTTGGCGCCCTCGATCACGCCGGCCCCGTTGTCGGTCGCGTAGAGCATCCCCATCGCGAACGTGTTGCCGTCGGAGACGAACGTGTCCCAGATCCGGATCGGCATCAGCTGGCAGTGCGGGCAGACGCCGATGCCGCCCTGACCGTCGTTGCCGCGCTCGGCGGCGTTGTCCGCACGACCGGAGCCATGGTTCCCGGCGGCGAAGTAGCTCGACGCGTCGTACGGGTCGTTGTCGTTGTCGAAGAAGTCCCAGCCCGCGATGTCGTCGACGAAGCCGTTGCCGTCGCCGTCGGTGCCGTCGCTGAAGGCGGCGATCAGGTCCTCCGCGTCGAGCAGCTTCGGGTCCCCGTGGACGCCGTCGTCCGAAGAGACGCGGCTGTCGCAGACGTAGTCGAGGACGTTGAACGCGCCGTCGCCGTTCGCGTCGTACGCGTCCGCCATGCTCGAGCAGCTGCCACCGGGGACGCTGCCGGGATCCGATGAGGGCGAGGCCCGGTCGTGGATCGGAACGGGCAGCTCCCCCCTGTTGAGGTGGATCTGCGTGCGCAGCTCCTCGCGGCTCCACTTGATCCCGGTGTCGAGGATCGCGATCACCGAGTCGGGTCGGCCGCGGTCGAGCTTCCAGGCGCCGGATGCGTTGAAGCCCGAGATCTGCGGCTGTCCGGCGTGCGGGCCGTCGCCGTAGATCGCGGTGAGCCGGCTGCGCTGCGACGGCCAGCCGAAGAGGCCGAACTGCTCGTCGAAGATGTTGGTGTTGCCGACCCCGTCAGGGTCGTCCGGCTCTGCGCCGTCATAGCCCGGGTCGTTCGGCGTGTCGTTCCGGTGCGGGTTCGTGACGCCGAACTGCTGCTGAGCCGCCGCGGGAGTGTTGTCGGCCGGATGGTCGAAATCGCGGGTCGCAGCCCGTGCGGCCAGCGGCGAGACGAGCAGGGCGAACAGCAGCGAGGCCAGCGCCAGCCGCGGTCGGATGCCTCCGTGCCTGCCCCCGTCCATCCCGCGGGAACGCTAGAGCGTCAGCTCAGCGCCCGCGCCAGTTCGGTTCGCGCTTCTCGGCGAAGGCGGTGGCGCCCTCGATCGCGTCCTCGGAGCCGAAGACCGGGGCGACCAGCTCGCCCTGCTTCGCCCAGAACGCCGCGTCGTCCCACGACCACTGCTGCCGCAGGATCGCCTTCGAGGCACGGAGGGCCAGCGGGGCGTTCGCGGCGAGCTCGGCCGCCAGCTCGAGCGCGACCTCGAGCGCCTTGCCCGGCTCGGCGAGCCGGTTGACGAGCCCGAGCTCGGCCCCCCGCTCGGCCGTGATCGTCTCGCCGGTGAGGGCGAGCTCCATCGCAACGGCACCGGGCAGCCGCCGCGGCAGCTGGCGGAGCGCCCCGCCGGCGGCGACGAGCCCGCGCTTCACCTCGGGAACCCCGAGCTTCGCTCCCTTGGCCGCGACGATCAGGTCGCAGGCGAGCGCGATCTCCAGGCCGCCGGCGACGGCGAAGCCCTCGATCGCAGCGATCAGGGGCTTCTCGGCCGGTTGCTGGACGATCCCGGCGAAGCCGCGATCGCCGGCCCAGGGCCGCTCGCCCGAGGCGAAGGCCTTGAGGTCCATGCCGGAGCTGAATCCCTTGCCCTCGCCCGCGATCACGCCGACCGAGAGCTCGTCCGACGAGTCGAGCTCGGTGAGCGCGGCGTCCATCGCCTCGGCCATCGCCAGGTTGACGGCGTTGCGGGCGTCCGGCCGGTTCAGTCTGATCAGCAGGACGCGGTCGTGGCGCTCGGTGAGCAGGGGCTGGTCGTTCATGTGGCGGGGTTCATACCGGATCGCCGCGGCGCTCGCGCCTACAATCGCCGTCGTCACCAGCACAGGCCGGCGTAGCTCAGCTGGTAGAGCACTTCATTCGTAATGAAGGGGTCAGCGGTTCGAGTCCGCTCGCCGGCTTCTCTAGCCCAGCCCTGCGGCCCTCGCGATGAACCCGAGCCGGCTCGCGACCCGCGCGTAGATGCTGGGGCCGCCCACCCCGCAGGGGAAGGAGCCGGAGCTGACCGCTCCGACCAGGCGCGGGCCCTCAGGCGTGTCGGCGACCAGCGGACCGCCGCTGTCCCCCTCGCACGAGGTCGCGTGGAACGGCAGCCGGCTGTGCAGGCGGCGGATCCGCTTGCCGAGCGTGCAGATCATCGAGCGCGCCTGGAAGCCCCGCCCCTTGCCGTAGGCGCGGTCGCACTGGCGCGGCCGGTAGACGCGCTCCTTGGCCGCCTTCAGCCGCAGCGCCACGCGGAAGCCCCAGGCGCTGCGAGTCCCGAACCCGGCCGAGCGGACCAGCATCCCCGGCCGGGTCGCCGCCCTGTCCTCCGCGGGGCTCGCGAGCGCGACGGGCTGCGCCGCCGGCGCGCTCGCCAGGGTGAGGACTGCGAAGTCGTTGGAGTCCTTGCGTCCGTTGTAGGCGGGATCCAGGACCACCCGCGTGACCTTGATCCGGGGAGGCCGCCGACCGGGCGCGATCGAGGGGCTCCCGGCGAGCACCGAGAGCTGCCTTCGCTTGCCGCCTTTCGCGCAGTGGGCCGCGGTCAGCACCGCCCGCGGTGCGATCAGCGAGCCCGAGCAGATCAGGCGCCGTTTCTGCTCGAGCGCGACGGTGAACTGCCACCCCGCCGCATTCGCCTTGCCGCCGCCGACGATCCGCGGCGCCGGAGTGGCGTGCGAGGCGCCAGCCACAACGCCGAGCGAGATCGCGGCGAGCGCGGCGGCGCGCCATCGGACCGGCGGCTGCCTCATCCCCCCTGAAGGGCGCGATAGCGGTCTCGCAGGAACCCCAGTGCGGCTGCCCGCTGATCCTCCGCGGCGAGCAGCTCGGAGTAGCCGAGCTCCGCCCCCGTGAAGCCGGTGGCGTTCCAGAGCTCGCCGGAGACCTCGGCGGACCAGGGCCCCACGTAGAGATAGGGCTCAGCGTGGGCATCGTCACCGGGCGAGGCGCCGAGGTTGGCGCGCTTGCCGTCGGCCTCGGAGCCGATCTCGATCGCGATGTCGAAATGCTCCGGCCAGAGCTGAACGAGTGTGGGATCGCCGTCGGCCTCGTCGGCGCGAAGCTGCTCCAGCACCGAGCAGGCGAAGCCGTAGAAGTCGCCGAGGGCGCTCGCCGACGCGGGGTCGATCCCCTCAGGAAGCGGCTCGCGGCTCTCCTCCCGGCCCCGCTGGCGGACCAGTTCGCCGTGCTCGACGCGGACCTGGCAGTCCGCGCCGTCCTGCTCGAAGAACGGCGTGCCGAAGCCACCGCGCGTGTAGCGGAGAGCGATCTCGTTGTCGGGCTTCCGCGCCGGCGAGACCACGCCCTCCGCGACCTGGTGAAGGAGGACGCGCGTCCCGGCGAACGAGCCGGGCAGAGGCTCGAGCCGCTTCCACGCTCCGAGCCACCGCTCGGCACACCAAGGGGCCAGGTCGGGCTCCTGGCGAGCGATCTCATCCCAGGTCAGATCGCCCCGCCCCTGCACCGGGGAGACCAGCTCGCGGCCCTCGGGGACCTCACCCGGCGCCACCGGGTCGTCGGCGTAGGGTGGCTCGGTGACGGCCGGGGGCGACGGCTCGAGGACGCGGACCTCGTAATCGCCGCCCAGCTTGTCCTCCGCTTCGGCCCTCGGGTTCGCCATCGGCCTACCCTAGCCCGGCCCGTACGATTGCCGGCGTCCTGAAGCCGAGCGCAACCATCGTCATCCCGACCACGATGCGGCGGGACACCGTCCCGACGGTTGTCGAGCGCGCGGTGGCCTCAGTGGCCCGGATGCCGGCGGGTGAGGTCATCCTGGTCCCGAACGGGCCCGTCGAGGGCCGCCGCCGCCTCGACTTCCGCTCGCCCAGGCTCAGGATCATCGAGAGCCAGGTCCCCGGGACAGCTCCGGCCCGCAATCTCGGCGTGCGCGAGGCCCGCAACGACATCGTCCTGTTCACCGATGACGACTGCCTGGTCTCCGCCGAGTGGACCGAGGCCCTTACCCGGCGGCTCGGCGGCGCCGACCGCCTCGCGACCACCCCGGTGAACGTGCGGCGGCTGGGACCGATCACCGCGCTTCTGGACTACCAGCGGATCTTTCACGTGCGGGGGGTCGACGCCGCCGTCGCGAACTCCGCGATCGGCGCGAGCATGGGGATTCGCCGCAGCGAGGTTGCCGGCGGCTTCCCCGTGGATATGACCGCCGGGGAGGACGTCGAGTTCAGCGCCGGCCTGCGCGACGCGGGAATCGAACCGGCTTTCGTGAGCGACGTACCGGCGCCGATTCACCTGCTGCCTGAGGCGATCGAGACGATCACGGTCCGGTTCACGAGGTACGGCGCGAGCCCAGCGGCCCTCTTTCTGCAGAAGGGGCGCCCCGAGTGTTCGATCCCGCACGCGACGTCGCTCTATGACTCGTTCTGCCGCAACGAGCTCGAGGCGCCGCGGCGGTTCGAGGAGATCGCCGACCGCGCGCCGCGCGAGCTGTTCGCCGCCTTCGACCTGATCCTGACCGGGTGCATCCTGACCGGCTACCTCGAGGAGATGGGGAAGCTGCTCGGGAGGGAGATCATCCGGATCGACCATCGCGGTCTCGAGTCCGGCTGGCGCCGGATAGACGAGGCCCTCCGCACGGCCTTCCCGTGGAGCGAAGACTGGGACCGGCTCCCGACCGACCTCAGGCGCTGGCACGTCCCGCGCGAGACGAGCGAGCCGGAGTTTGCTGCTGAGATCGGGGGCAACCTCGCGCGCCACGCACCCCTGGTCGCGGGCGCGGGACCGGATCCCGAGCTCGACCTGGCGGCAGATCAGGTGAAGAGGCGCGCCGATCACGCCTGGGCCGTGGCGAACGTGATCCTGGCCGACCTCCGCGAGGGCCGGCTCGAGCCCGAGATCGACGCCGTAGATGCCCGCCTCCGCGCGGGCGGGGTCGCCTTCAGGGAGGGGATGGAGACGATGGAGACGATCGCGATGGGGCCGGTTGCACGACTTCGCCACCAGATCGCGGCCACAGGCGGCCGTACGTCCTAACCGCTCGGGGCTGCGCCCCTCGCTCATGATGGTGCGGCCTGGTGGCCGCCACCAGATCGCGGCCACAGGCGGCCGCACCTCCTAACCGCTCGGGGCTGCGCCCCTCGCTCATGATGGTGCGGCCTGGTGGCCGCTAGAGCCTGACCAGGTTGGCCGCCTCGATCCCGCGCGTCACTCCGCGGAGGTCGAGCACGAGCTGCGACTCGTCGACCACGCGCTGGTAGTCGATCGATGGATGCGCGGTGACGATGCAGACCAGGTCGGCCCGGGAGAGCGACTCATCTAGCGCCGCCGACTCGAGCTCGAGTTCGACGAGCTCGGGGACGTGCGGATCGTGGTAGCCCACGTCGGCGCCGAGGTCGCGCAGCAGCCGGATGATCTTCAGCGCGGGGGACTCGCGGATGTCGCCGACGCCGGCCTTGTAGGAGACGCCGAGGAGGAGGACGCGTGAGCCGTTGGTCGGCTTGCCCGCCTCGTTCAGCGCACGCTCGATCCGGCGCACGCACCAGAGCGGCTGGTTCTGGTTGATCTTGCCGGCGAGCTCGATGAACTCGGTATAGAAGTCGTGCTCGCGCGCCTTGTAGGAGAGGTAGAAGGGATCGACGGGGAGGCAATGGCCACCCATGCCGGGACCCGGATCGAAGCGCATGAAGCCGAACGGCTTCGACGCGGCGGCGTCGATCACCTCCCAGACGTCGATGTCGAACCGCTCGCAGAGCATCGCGAGCTCGTTGACGAGCGCGATGTTGACCGAGCGGAAGATGTTCTCGAGCAGCTTCGAGAGCTCGGCCGCGTCGGGGCTCGACAGCTCCAGCACCTGATCGCAGATCTCGGAGTAGAGCTCGACCGCGCGCTCGGTGCACGCCCTGGTCAGGCCGCCGACGACCTTGGGGGTGGTGCGGATCGTGAAGTCGGTGCGGCCGGGATCGATGCGCTCCGGCGAGAAGGCGAGGTGGAAGTCTCGCCCGGCCGCTAGCCCCGACTCCTCGAGGATCGGGCGCAGCCGCTCGCGCGTCGTGCCCGGATAGGTCGTCGACTCGAGCACGATCAGCTGGCCCTGCTGGAGGACCGCCGCGATCGAGGTCGCCGCATCGACCATGTAGGAGAGGTCGGGCTCGCGCGAGTTGGTGAGCGGCGTCGGGACGCAGATGATCACCGCCTCGCAGGAGCTCAGGTCCGGATACCGGCTGGTCCCCGTGAGCCGGCCGTCGAGTGCCGCGAGACGCTCGGACGGGACGTCCTCGATGTAGCTCTGCTTCGCCGCCAGGGCGTCGATCTTGAGCGGGTCGGCGTCGAGCCCGACGACGTCGTGGCCCTCCTCCGCGAAGGCGACGGCGAGCGGCAACCCGACGTACCCCAGCCCGACGACTCCGACTCTCATGGCCGCCAGTGTAGGTGGCGGCTTACTTCGCGCTGGATGGCGTGTTGCCGTAGCTGATCTGGTGGATCCCGATCAGGTGATCGACGAACTTCTTGCAGGCGGCGGCGGTCGGCACCACCTTGAAGCCGTCCGGATCCACGGCCGTCAGGTTGCCGATCACCGCCGGCGCGTCGACTCCGAGCAGCCCCTGCAGCCAGTTGACGCCGTCGGCGCGGACGCTGACCGTGATCGGCCCACCCCGACTGGAGATCTCGCCGACCGGCCAGTAGGGCCCCTGGTCCGGCCGGTAGGGAATCGCCGCATCGACCCCGGCGGGGAGGTGCTTGGACAGCCCGGGAGCGGTCACGGTCACACCGGTGACGGGGCTGACGTACTGGAGGGAGAGGTCCCATCTCCCCGGCGGGAGGTTGATCACCTGGCTCGCGGTCGAGCCGGGGGCCAGGCTGTTCCTGATCGGGATCTGCTTGAGCGCGCTGCGGCTCCCCTCCGGGAGGACGCCGGTCGAGCCGGTCGCCTTCCAGTAGAGCCGCTTGGCGACGACCGAGCGCGGATCCCAGACCAGCGCCTGGCCGCCCGCGTGGACATACGGCGCCACCGTCGGCCGCTCGCAGTTGAAGATGTGTCCCGGCCTGGCCGCCTCGAACAGGATCGCGATCGGCGGCGTCGTCCCCGTCCGTTTCCAGAGCTTGTACGAGGTGGTCTGCTTGACGAGCGCCCAGCCGGGGGGCGGCTGGCTCTGGTAGACGGCGCTGGTGGTGACGGCGTAGGTGAACTGGTTGAGCACGTTCGACGGAACCGAGTCGAAGTCGATGGGTAGCCGCTGGTCCTTCGAGACCTGGACCGGGACGTGGAACTCGGCGTTCGCCGCCGGGCTGAACACCTCGGCGGTGCCCAGCCCGTAGTCGGTGAAGCGGTCGCTGGTCAGCGAGAGCACTCGCTGGCCGGCCAGGTCGGCGCGCAGGGTGGCCAGCTCGTCCAGGCGCTCGGGCGGCGCGACGACCGCGTCCCGCAGCGCGAGGAACGACGAGTAGGCGGCGAGCGCGACGAAGACCACCGCGAAGACCCGCTTCGGCCAGCCGCCTCCGGGCGAGAGCAGCGGGAAGAGGACCAGCAGCATGATCGCGGACGCCGGAATCACCACCGCCTTCGCCTGCACGTAGAGCCCGAGATGCGCCCCCCGGGTGAGCACGTACATCACGGCGCCCGCTGCGACCGCCGCGGGGAGCGCCAGGTCCCGTCTCTCGATCCACCAGAACAGCCCGTAGGCGAGCCCGGTGAGCCCGATCAGGCCGTAGATCCAGTAGGCGGACAGGTCGTGGATGCCGAGCAGCCACGAGCCGCTCGGCCACACGCCGAGGCTCTCCAGCGGGGAGACCACGTAGCGGAGCTTTGAGTCGGTCGAGGTGATCGTGTGGAAGGCGCCCGAGCCGGCGAAGTCGATCGCGCGCGGAAGCAGGGCCAGCCCGAGCACCGCGACGACGACCAGCGCCGGAACGGCGATCGGCCGGGCGCGCCGGATCAAAGCGCGGGCCGCCTCGGCCCCCTGGTCCCGGCGCACGCGCCAAAGCTC
>Ga0070741_10008716_pt1 | contig 20154 bp, 22 predicted proteins | sample Coa_R1_4_FD_66440 | JGI IMG/M metagenome (GOLD analysis project Ga0070741, IMG submission 66440) | Surface soil microbial communities from Centralia Pennsylvania, which are recovering from an underground coalmine fire - Coalmine... | ecosystem: Environmental > Terrestrial > Soil > Unclassified ...
ACACGTTCCCCGCTCGTTCGAGGAAGTCGCCGATTGTGAGTGCCACTCGCATGGGCTGCACGGTACGCCGTCGGAGCGACCCGGGGGTCCACCGGCGAGAATCACATCGTTGGTATTTTGTCGGGTCATGGACGAGTGCCACGGGCTGCTGGTCGTGCACGACGACGGCCGGGTCGAGTGCCTGGAGCCGGACTGCGTCGACACCGACCGCCTGCGCCACGAGTGGCACGGGCCCTGCGCCGACGTCCCCGGGCTGTGCGACTGCGCCGACCGGGACGAGCACCGCCACCGCCGGGCCGCCTGACTCGCAACTCGCCGGACCACCGGCGCAGGGCCGTCTACCGTCCTCCCCCGTGCCCACGCTGTCGAGCTTCGCCCTCTTCGCCCTCGCCGCCCTGGCCCTGCTGGCCGTACCCGGCCCCTCCGTGCTCTACATCATCACCCGCAGCATCGAGCAGGGACGGCGAGCGGGGCTGGTGTCAGTCCTGGGCATCCACACCGGCTCGCTGGTGCACGTGGCCGCCGCCGCCGTGGGCGTGTCGACGGTGCTGGCCGCGTCGGCCGCCGCCTTCACCACCGTGAAGCTGCTCGGGGCGGGCTACCTCGTGTTCATCGGCGTGCGCAAGCTGCTCGCCGCGTCGCGAGCGGACGGCGCCCACGAGGGTGTCGCCGACGACCCTGAGCCGCCCCGCGTGGGCCTGCGCCGGGTCTACGGCCAGGGCGTCGTCGTCAACGTCCTCAACCCCAAGACGGCCTTGTTCTTCCTGGCCTTCCTGCCCCAGTTCACCGACCCCGGCCGGGGACCGGTGGCCGCCCAGGTGGTGGTCCTCGGGCTGTGCTTCATCGCCCTGGGCATGTGCAGCGACGGCACCTACGCGCTGGTGGCAGGCGCCCTGGGCAACCGCCTCCGGAACAACCAGCGATTCGCCCGCCGGCGCGACCAGGTGAGCGGTGTCGTCTATGTGGGCCTGGGTTTGACGGCGGCGCTGGCCGGCCACCCCGCCCGCCGGGCGGCCTGACCCCACCCACCCCGTTCTCGTTGCGCTGGCGCTCGCCTATCGAGAAGAAACGCAACGAGAACGGGGGGGCGGAAGGGGTGAGGCGTCGGCGGGTCCCGCTAGCTGCGGGGGACCTGCGTCCAGGGCAGTTCCTTGTCGGTGCGCACGTCGCCCGGGAGGCCGAGCACGCGCTCGCCCAAGATGTTGCGCATGATCTCCGACGTGCCGCCCTCGATGGAGTTGGCCCGGGACCGCAGGAACGCCTTCTGCACCGAGTCGGACCCCATGGCCGTCTCCGGGCGCACCATCTCGTAGGTCGAGTACAGCATCCCCTCGGGGCCCATGAGCTCGATGCAGAACTCGTAGATGCGCTTGTTCAGCTCGGCGAAGGCCAGCTTGCCCGTCGACCCCTCGGGCCCGGGCGTGCCCTTCTGCCGGTTCTGCGAGGCGCGGATGTTGGTAAGGCGGTTCACCTCGGCCTCGATCCAGAGCTGGGTGAGCTTGTCCCGCGACACCGCGTCCTTGTCCTCACGCTTGCGCCACAGGTTCACGGCCTCGGCGATGGGCCCGGACCCCTGGGGGGCGACGGCCCCACCGATGGACACCCGCTCGTTCATCAGCGTGGTGAGCGACACCCGCCAGCCCTCGCCCACCTCGCCCAAGCGCTCGGCATCGGGGATGCGCACGTCAGTGAAGAAGACCTCGTTGAACTCGGCCTCACCCGTGATCTGGCGCAACGGCTTCACCTCGACGCCGGGCGCGTGCATGTCGACCACGAAGTAGGTGAGGCCCTTGTGCTTGGGCTGCTCGGGGTCGGTACGGGCCACGAGCATCCCCCAGCGGGACAGGTGGGCCAGCGTGGTCCAGACCTTCTGGCCGTTGACCACCCACTCGTCGCCGTCCCGCACGGCCCGGGCGGACAGGCTGGCCACGTCGGACCCGGCGCCCGGCTCGCTGAACAGCTGGCACCAGATCTCCTCGCCCGTGAACAGCGGGCGCAGGTAGCGCGCCTTTTGCTCCTCGGACCCGTGGGTGACGACGGTGGGCGCGCCCATGCCGTAGCCGATGGGGTTGCGGTAGTACGGGTTGGGGCCACCGGCCGCGGCGATGCGCTCGGCCGCGATGCGCTGGAGCCTGGGCGCCAAGCCCAGACCGCCGCTGCCCTCGGGGAAGTGGACCCATGCCAGCCCCAGGTCGAACTGGGCACCGAGGAAGGTGCGGGAATCGGTGGACTTGGGGTCGTGCTCGCGGAGCAGCTGGTCGACGCGTTCTGCGACCAGGCGCTCGTCGGCACTGACGGGAGTGTCAACGACGGCCATGGCCGCAGGTTACGAGGCGACCTCGTGGTCTTGCATCTCGAACCACACGGCCTTGCCCGAGTCGAGGGGCGACACGCCCCACCGGGTGGCCAGCGTCTCCACCAGCTGCAGGCCCCGACCGGACTCGGCGTCGGGCGGCGGCAGGCGGCGCAGGGGCGGCCGGGCGCTGCCGTCGTGGACCTCGACCCGTACGGCGCCGTGCTCGCGGCGCACGACCACCTCGATGTCCGAGGCCACGTGGATGATGGCGTTGGTCACCAGCTCGTCGGTGCACAGGAGGATGGCCTCCTCTTCGGGACCGCCGCCTCGCCAGCGCACCAGCACGTCCCGCACGAAGCGCCGGGCCGCGGCTGCGCTCGTCGGGTGCGAGCTCAAATGCGTGCGTGCTTCCGGCCGTCGCTCCGATGCCATGTGGGCTGGAAGCCTGCCCTGGTTGTCCGCTTCGGGCAAACCGGGTGATCTTCGGCCACCGGTCACAGCTAGGTTGCCCGCCGTGGTGGCCGCCAACGTCGCCGTGTTCGTGGTGGGCGTCGCCCTCGTGGTGCTGGCCGCGGGGTCGGCGGTGCGAACCATGGTCGTCCCCCGTGCCATCCCCTCGACCTTGTCCCGCCTGATCTTCCTGGCGATGCGGTACGTCTTCCTCGCCTTCGTCGGCCGCTCGCCCTCGTACGAGCGGCGGGACAGGGTGATGGCGTTCTACGCGCCGATCTCGTTGCTGATCATGCCCATCGTGTGGCTGGCCATCGTCTTCTCCGGGTACTCGTGCATGTTGTGGTCCCTCGGCGTACACCCGTTGCGCCGGGTGATCGCGGTGAGCGGGTCGTCGCTCTTCACCCTCGGCTTCGCCCAGACCAACGATCTGCCCACCGAGGTGCTGGGCTTCACCGAGGCGGCCGCGGGCGTCGGCCTCCTCACGCTCCTCATCACCTACCTCCCCAGCCTCTACGCCACCTTCTCCCGCCGCGAGACCACCGTCGCCCTGCTGGAGTCCCGGGCGGGCGGAGCCGACAGCACGTTCGGGCACGGGCCCAGCGGCGTCGAGCTGCTGTGGCGGTACCACGTCATCGGCTTTCGGGGTGGGTTGGACGAGGTGTGGGAGCAGTGGGAGGCGTGGTTCGTGGAGGTCGAGGAGAGCCACACCTCGCTCCCGGCACTGGCCTACTTCCGCTCGCCCCAGCCCGACCGGAACTGGGTGACGGCCGCCGGCGCCGTGCTCGACGCCGCCGCCCTCTACGAGTCGACCCTCGACGAGCCCCGACAGCCCGCGGCCGAGTTGTGCATCCGGGCCGGGTACCTGTCGCTGCGGCGGGTGGCCGACTTCTTCGGCATCCGGTACAACCCCGGTCCCCGCAAGGGCGACCCCATCTCCATCACCCGGGACGAGTACGACCAGGCCTGCGCCTACCTGGCCGAGGCCGGCATCGCCCTCAAGCCCGACCGGGACCAGGCCTGGCGGGACTTCGCCGGATGGCGGGTGAACTACGACCACGTGCTCGTGGCCCTGGCCGGGCTGGTACTGGCCCCGCCCGCCCTGTGGTCAGGCGATCGGGCCGTGCCCTTCCGGCCCCAGCGCCTGCTCCGGCCCCGCCTCCGCCCTCTCTCCTGAGCGGCCCGTTCGACAGAACCGCTTCAGGGGTGGCGCACAACCGTCGAATGGGCGGCCGGTACGGGAATCATCGTCTCCCCGATGGGGTTACTTTCACATTGCAAGTAACTAGTTTCGAGGAGGACGTGTGCCGTCCGACACCATGACACTCCCGCTCCTGCCCCTGACCACGGGCGTGGTGCTCCCCCAGATGGTGGTCACCCTGGCGCTGGAGACGCCGGAGGCCCAGGCCGCGGCCGACGCCGCCCTGGCCGGTGACCGCCTGATCCTGCTCGTGCCCAAGGTGGCCAGCACCTACGCGCGGGTGGGCACGGTCGCCAAGATCGAGGAGGGCGGCGAGCTGCGCAGCGGCCTGCGCGTCCTCATCATCCGAGGCCTGCACCGGGCCCAGATCGGCACCGGCGTGCCCGGCACCGGCACCGCCCTGTGGGTCGAGGCCGAGCGGGCCGACGAGACCCCCGCCACCGGTGACAGCAACCGGGCCAACGAGCTGGCCCGCGAGTACCGGGCCGTCATCCAGAACATCCTCGAGATCCGGGGCAACTCCTCGGTGGCCGAGGCCCTCCGGGAGATCACCGATCCCGGCACCATGGCCGACACGGCCGGCTACTCGCCCGACCTCACCGTCGAGCAGAAGATCGAGGTGCTGGAGACGGTCGACGTGGAGGCCCGCCTGGAGAAGGTCCTGCGCTGGGCCCGCGACCTGCTGGCGGAGCTCGAGCTGAAGGACCGCATCCGCTCGGACGTGGCCGACGGCATGGAGCGCACGCAGCGCGAGTTCCTCCTGCGCCAGCAGATGAACGCCATCCGCAAGGAGCTGGGCGAGGACGGCGGTGACGACGCCGTCGAGCAGTACCGCGAGAAGGCCGCCGCCCCCGGCGTGCCCGAGCCCGTGCGAGCCGCCATCCTGCGCGAGGTCGACCGGCTGGAGCGCATGCCCGAGTCCAACCCCGAGCACGGGTGGGTACGCACCTGGCTCGACACCATCACCGAGCTGCCGTGGGGCGCCCACTCCGACGACGACGTGGCCATCGCCGAGGCCCGCCGTGTCCTCGACGCCGACCACACCGGCCTGGAGGATGTGAAGGAGCGCATCGTCGAGTACCTGGCCGTGCGGAAGCTCCGGGCCGAGCGCGGTCTCAGTGACACCGACCAAGGCGGCCGGGGCCACGGCATGATCCTCACCCTCGTGGGCCCGCCCGGGGTGGGCAAGACCTCGCTGGGCGAGTCCGTCGCCCGGGCCATGGGCCGGTCGTTCGTGCGCGTCGCCCTGGGCGGCGTGCGGGACGAGGCCGAGATCCGGGGCCACCGGCGCACCTATGTCGGCGCCCTGCCCGGTCGCATCGTGCGGGCCATCAAGGAGGCGGGGACGATGAACCCCGTCGTCATGCTGGACGAGGTCGACAAGGTCGGCTCCGACTGGCGGGGCGACCCGGCGTCGGCCCTCCTCGAAGTCCTCGACCCCGCCCAGAACCACACCTTCCGGGATCACTACCTGGAGGTCGACCTCGACCTGTCCGATGTCCTGTTCGTGGCCACGGCCAACGTGGCCGAGGCCATCCCCGGCCCGCTGCTGGACCGCATGGAGGTCGTGCGCCTGGACGGGTACACGGAGGACGAGAAGGTCGCCATCGCCAAGCACCACCTGCTCCAGCGGCAGGTGCGGCGCAACGGCCTCAACGAGGACGAGGTGACCATCAGCGACGACGCCCTGCGCTCGATCGTGGCCGACTACACCCGGGAAGCGGGCGTGCGGAACCTGGAGCGGGAGCTGGGCAAGCTCCTGCGCAAGGTCGCCACGGCCCTGGCCGGGGCGACGGCCACCGCACCGGTCGTCGTCGGCGTGGACGACGTGCGCACATGGCTGGGCCGGCCCCGCTTCTTCTTCGAGGCGGCCGAGCGCACGGCCGTGCCCGGCGTGGCCACCGGCCTGGCCGTCACCGGCGTGGGCGGCGACGTGCTGTTCATCGAAGCGTCGGCCCGGGACTCCGACGGCGAGGGCCTCACCCTCACCGGCCAGTTGGGCGACGTGATGAAGGAGTCGGCCCAGATCGCCCTGTCGTGGGTGCAGGGTCACGGCGACGTCGATGCCAGCGGCAAGCGCTTCCACGTGCACGTCCCCGCCGGGGCCGTGCCCAAGGACGGGCCGTCGGCCGGCGTCACCATGGTGACGGCGCTCATGTCCCTCCTCACCGGCCGGCCCGTGCGGTCGAGCGTGGGGATGACCGGCGAGGTCACGTTGCAGGGCAAGGTCCTGCCCATCGGCGGGGTCAAGCAGAAGGTGTTGGCCGCCCACCGGGCCGGGCTGCGCGAGGTCGTGCTGCCTGCCCGCAACGGACCCGACCTGGAGGACGTGCCCGAGGCGGTACGGGAGGAGATGACCTTTCACCTGGCATCGGACGTGACCGAGGTCTTGGCCGTCGCCTTGGAGCCGGTCGCCTTGGAGCCCGCCGCCTAAGGAAGTTCGGCGATGAGGGTCGCAGCCACCTCGGCTGCGACCCTCACCATCGTCCCGCCCGCCTCGGGCAACAGCTCGACGGTGTAGAAGGTCGACGGCGGCATCCACCCCTCGATGCGGTAAGGCTCGTCGGCGTCCACCACCTCGCCCAGGGAAGCCACTGCCGCCAGCAGGCGCGGGCACGCCTCCACGGGCAGCACGTCGAGGGTGAACTCGACCTCGGCGCTGGGACCCGGCGGGTGGGCCAACGCCGCGACGGCGGCATCGTTGACCTCCTGCATGCGGCGCCCGTCGCCGTCGGTCGTGTCGGGATGCAGCGACTTGGCCAGCCGCCGCCGGGCCGCGGTGATCTCCCGGGCAGTGGCGCCCGGAGCCAGGCCCAGGACCTCGAACGGGTCCGGCGTGGTCACGAGGCCGACCAGCCCTGCCAGTCCCGCAGGTCGATCTCCAGCACGGCCGCGTCCAGCGGGTGGTTGGCGTACTGGGGGTACTTGGCCCGCAGCAGCTCGACGGCATGGGGCTGGGCGTCCAGGACCCGGGCGGGGCCGCCGGCGCGCACCCACCACAGCCGGTCCCAGTCCTCGTCCCACTGATGGACCAGCAGTGTGGCCGTGCCCATCGCTCGCACGTCGGCCAGGCGGGCCAGCTCGGTGGTGCGCTTGGGCTTGCTGTCGACGGCCGACCACGCCCGCTCGCCGCCCTCGTCCACCGCGAAGCAGACAGGCACCAGGCGCCCGGCGCCCGTCCCCAAGACGGCCACTCGGGCCCCGGCCAGGCGCTCGCGCCACTCGGCCCCGTTCACGACCGGAGGGTAGCGGGGTAGGTACCAGCCATGAACGACCAGGATCTCATTGCCCGCATCTCCAAGCTGGTCGAAGAGGAGCACAAGCTCGAGCGCCAAGGCGGCGAGCTCGAGGCCCCGGACCACGAGCGCCTGCGGGCGTTGGAGGTGCAGCTCGACCAGTGCTGGGACCTGTTGCGCCAGCGCCGGGCCCGGCGCCATGCGGGCGAGAACCCCGACGAGGCCGCAGCCCGCGACCCCCAGATCGTCGAGACCTACCAGCAATAACTCCCCGCCAACCGTTCTCGTAACGCTGGCGCCGCCTATGACGGCGTGAGCGTTACGAGAAGCGGAAGGGGGGGTAGGCGAGGGCTAGGCGCCGACGGCGTGGAAGCCGCCGTCCACGTGGATGATCTCGCCCGTCGTGGCCGGGAACCAGTCCGAGAACAGGGCCACGCAGGCCCGGGCCGCGGGGTCGGGGTCGCTCACGTTCCAGCCCAGCGGGGCCCGCTGGCCCCACACCTGCTCGAACGTGCCGAAGCCGGGGATGGACCGGGCCGCCACCGTCTTGAGCGGGCCGGCCGACACCAGGTTCACCCGGATGCCCAGCGGGCCCAGGTCCCGGGCCAGGTAGCGCGACGTCGACTCCATGGCCGCCTTGGCCACGCCCATCCAGTCGTACTGGGGCCAGGCCTGGCGGGCGTCGAAGTCCAGGCCCACGATGGACCCGCCGCCGCTGCCCTTCATGAGGGGCACGGCCAGGTCGGCCAACGCCTTGAGGGAGTAGGCGGACACGTGCAGGGCCACGGACACGTCCTCCCACCCGGCGGCCAGGAAGTCGCCGCCCAGGCAGGCCTCGGGGGCGAACCCGATGGCGTGCAGCACGCCGTCCAGGCTCCCCCACCGCTCGCCCAGCTGGGCCGACACGGCGGCCACCTGGTCGGCGTCGGTGACGTCCAGCTCGAGCACGTCCACCGGTTTGGGCAGGCGCCGGGCCGCCCGCTCGGTGAGGCTCATGGCCCGCCCGAAGGAGGTGAGCACCAGCTCCGCCCCCTGCTCCTGGGCGATCCGGGCCACCGAGTGGGCGATGGACGAGTCGGTGAGCACACCGGTGACCAGCAACCGCTTGCCGTCCAGCAACATCAGGTCCCTCCTGTTCCCTCGTCTAGAGGGGCGTGTTCGAATGGCGGCGCGCGGGCAGGTGCTCGCGCTTGTTCCGCAGGGCTCGCAGGGCCGACGCCACCGCCGCACGCGTCTCTTCGGGGGCGATGATCCGGTCGACGTACCCGCGCTTGGCCGCGATCTCGGGTGAGCAGTACCGGGCCGAGTAGTCGGCCTCCAGGGCGGCCCGGTCCTCGGCCGTCACGCCCTTGCGGCCATGCAGGATCTCGACGGCGCCCGCTGCGCCCATCACCGCCATCTCCGCCGCCGGCCAGGCCAGGTAGTGGTCGTTCCCCACGCCCTTGGAGTCCATCACGATGTAGGCCCCGCCGTAGGCCTTGCGCAGGACGACCGCCACCCGAGGCACGGTGGCCGCCGCGTACGCGTGCACCAGCTCGGCTCCGTGGCGGATCATCCCCCGCCACTCGATGTCCTTGCCCGGCTGGAAACCAGGCGTGTCGACGAACGTGACCAGCGAGACGTTGAACGAATCGCACAGTTGGACGAAGCGCGCGGCTTTCTGGGAAGCCTCGATGTCGAGGGTGCCCGCCAGCCGCGACGGCTGGTTGGCGATGACGCCGACCGGGCGCCCGCCCACCGAGCCGAACCCGGTGACGACGTTGGCCGCGAACCCGCCCCACAACTCCACGAACGTGGCGTCGTCCAGCACGTCACGGACCACCACGCGCACGTCATAGGACGCGTTGGCCGTGTCGGGCACGGTCCTGGCCGCGATCGAGCAGGGCCGGTCCACGGGATCGTCGGTGGGCCACACCTCGGGCACTTCGTGGTTGTTGTCGGGCAGGTACGACAGCACCATCGAGATGGACGCCAGGGCCTCGTCCTCGTCGGCCGCGGTGAGGGCGGCCACGCCGCTGCGCAGCCCGTGCACGCCGGCGCCACCGAGGGCCTTGGCGTCCACCTCCCGGCCGGTGATCTCGGCCACTGCCTTGGGGCCGCTCACCCAGGCGGTGGCGTCCTCGGTCATCACCACCACGTCGGCCAGGCCGAGCAGCAGCGACGGGCCGGACACGCACGGTCCCACCACGGCCAGGGCGACGGGCACCACGCCCGAAGCCCGATGCAGGGCAGCCGCCACCCGCCCCCACGCGTGCAGGGACGTGACGCCTTCGCGCACCTCGGCGCCAGACGTGGCCATCGAGCCCACGATGGGGATGCCGAGGTCGACCGCCTGGCGCACCAGGGCGGCGATGGTCTCGCCCTCGACGGGACCGATGGCGCCCCGGTGAGGCCCGCCGGCCAGCCGGAACCAACCGACCTCCCGACCGTCCAGCTCCCGTATGGCTGCCTCGGCCGCACCGCCCCGCTCGGCGGCGATGGCCAGCAGCGTCACGCCTCGGGCCCTGGCCCCAGGACCAAGGCGGCGTTGTGGCCGCCGAACCCGAACGAGTTGGACAGCACCGGCTTGCGCCCCACCTGGCGGGGCGAACCGGCCACGACGTCGACGGGGATCTCGGGATCGGTGTGCTGGTGGTTGGCCGTGGGCGGCACCAGGCCGGAGTCGGCGGCCAGCACCGACGCCACCGCCTCGACGGCACCGGCGGCGCCCACGAGGTGACCGGTGACGCCCTTGACCGACGTGACCGGCGGCGGCGTGCCCCCGAACACCTTGGCCAGGGCCTTGCCCTCGGCGGAGTCGTTCAACGGCGTGGACGTGCCGTGGGCGTTGACGTGACCGATGGCGGACGGTTGCAGCCCGGCGTCCTCCAGGGCCAGCTCCATGCACGCCACCGCGCCGGCACCGTCCTCGGCGGGAGCGGTGATGTGGTAGGCGTCCGAGTTGCGGCCGTAGCCCAGCACCTCGCCCAGGATGGTGGCGCCCCGGGCGACAGCCCGGTCCCACCGCTCCAGCACGAGGAAGGCAGCACCCTCGCCCATGACGAAGCCGTCACGATCGGCATCGAAGGGCCGGGACGCAGCTGCGGGGTCGTCCCTGCGGGTGCTGAGCGCACCCATGCGGGCGAAGGCGGCCAGGGCGACAGGGGTGATGGACGCCTCGGTGCCGCCGGCCAGAACCACGTCGCACGACGAGTCCCGGATGAGGCGAGCGCCCTCGCCCACCGAGTGCCCACCGGCCGCGCAGGCGGTGGCCACGCAGAGGTTCGGCCCCGTCCACCCGTGGTGCATGGCCACCAGGGCGGCGGTGGCGTTGGCCATCATCATGGGCACCAGGAACGGGCTCACGCGCGTGGGCCCCTTCTCCAGCATCACCAGCTCTTCGGCCTCTTGGGTGGCCAGGCCACCGACGCCCGTGCCTGCGATGACGCCGCAGCGGTGGGGGTCGGCGCCCAACGAACCGGCCGACGCCAAGGCGTCGACGGCCGCCGCGAACCCGAGGTGGGCGACGCGATCGGCGCGCCGCACCTCCTTGGGCCCGAGGTAGGCCACCGGGTCGAAGTCCTCACCGACCTCGCAGGCGAAGCCCACGGGGTGGTTCGACGCGTCCCACCGGCGGATGGGCGCGGCCTTGGACGTGGCCGCGCACAGCGTCGTCCAGAACGTGTCGAGGTCCAGACCGGCGGGCGTCTTCACGCCCATGCCGGTGATGGCGACGCGCGGCCTCCCCAGATGGTCGACGGCGTCCGTCACGCCCGGGCGGCCAGCTTGCCCAGCACCACGTCGACGGCCTGGCCGACGGTCTTGATGCCCTCGAGCTCTTCCTCGGGGATGCTGATGTCCATGCGCTCCTCGAGCGCCATCACCAGCTCCACCAGGTCCAGGCTGTCGGCGCCCAGGTCGTCCTTGAAGGTGGCGTCTTCCACCACCGCGTCGGCGTCGACACCCAGCACCTCGGTGGCTGCGTCCTTCACCGTGCTGAGCACGTCGTCACGGGTTGTCACATTCACTCCTTGTTGGGTTGTGCGGTCTAGTGGCCCATGCCCAGCCCGCCGTCCACGGGGACGACGGCGCCGGTCACGTAGCCGGCCACGTCCGAGCAGAGGAAGGCCACCACGGCGGCCACCTCCTCGGGCGTGCCCATCCGGCCGGCAGGCACCTGGCCAACCAGCTCGGCACGGCGCTCATCGCTGAGCGCTGCGGTCATGTCCGTTGCGACGGGACCCGGCGCGACCACGTTGCACGTGATCCCCCGCGACCCGACCTCGCGAGCCAGGGAGCGGGTGAGCCCCACCAGCCCGGCTTTGGCCGCCGAGTAGTTGATCTGCCCGGCGGAGCCGGCCAGACCGGCGACTGATCCTACGTTGACGATCCGGCCGAACCTGGCTTTCACCATGGCGGGCAAGGCCCGGGTCGTCACCGTGAAGGCGCCGTCGAGGTTGATGGACAGCACCCGGCGCCACTGGTCCTCGCCCATGCGCAGGGCCAGGCCGTCGGCGGTGACGCCTGCGTTGTTGACGAGCACGTGCACCGGTCCGAGGGCCGACTCGACGGTGGCGAAGGCGGCGTCGACGGACTGGCGGTCGGTGACGTCGATGTGCACGGCCACACCGCCGATGTCGGCCGCGACCTTCTCGGCCCCGTCCTGCCCGCTGGCGTAGCCCACGGCCACCCGGAAGCCGGCGTCGGCCAGGGCCACGGCACAGGCACGCCCGATGCCCTTGGAGCCGCCGGTCACCAGCGCGACCCGGCCCGTCATGCGCCACCCCATCGGATGACCGCACTGGCCCATGTCATGCCTGCGCCGAAGCCGGACAGAAGCACCAGGTCACCGTCCTTGGGCGACGCTTCCTCCAAGGCGAGCGGGACCGACGCCGCCGATGTGTTGCCGTACCGCTCGATGTTCGTCACTACCCGTTCGGGAGCGATTCCCAACCGGGACACGGCCGCTTCGATGATGCGCACGTTGGCCTGGTGGGGGACGAACAGGTCGATGTCGTCGGCCGTCACGCCCGCCCGGGCCAGGGCTTTTCCGGACGATTCGACGACCACGCGCACGGCCCGGCGGAACACCTCACGACCGTCCATGTGCAACCAGTGCTGGCCCGCCGCCACCGACGCCCGTGTGGTGGGAATTCGACTGCCGCCTGCATCCACACCCAGCAGGCCGGCGGCCGAGCCGTCGCACCCGAGGTCCCAGGACAGCAAGCCGGTGTCGCCGTCGGTCCGTCGCACGACGGCGGCCCCGGCGCCGTCACCAAAGAGGATCGCCGTGGAGCGATCCTCGGGGTTGACAATGCGGCTCAGCGTCTCGGCGCCCACGACGAGGATGGCGTCGAGGTTGTTGGCCACGATGAAGGACGACGCGGTCACCAAGCCATAGACGAACCCGGCGCAGGCGGCGCCCAGGTCGAAGGCCCCGCAGTGGAGGCCCAGGCTCTCCTGGACGTACACGGCGGTGGCCGGGATGGTCGTCTCGGGTGTGGCCGTGGCCACCACCAGCAGGTCGATGTCGTCGGGCACCAGGCCGGCGTCCTTGATGGCCGCCCCACCGGCGGCCGCGGCCAGGGTGGCCGTCGTCTCACCGGGGCCCGCGAAGCGGCGCTCACGGATGCCCGTGCGCTCGACGATCCACTCGTCGGAGGTGTCCAGCCGAGCCTCGAAGTCGGCGTTGGTGGCGATCTGGTCGGGCACGGCTGTGCCCATGCCGGCGACGAACGCCCGCGTCACGCTTCCAGGACTCGCAACCACGCCACCGGCTGGCCCTCGCGGACCCGCTCACCAGGGTGGGCGAGCATGCCCATCAGGAAGCCGGCGAAGGGGCTGCGAACCTCGACCCGCTCGCCCGAGACCTGCAGCACGCCGACGGACTGACCCTCGGCGACGATCTCGCCCTCAGTGGTCACCGTCTGCGGCTCGTGGGGCTCGAACACGCCCAGGCAGGGGGCGACGATCACACGCTCCGGGACACGCAGGAGCTCGCCTTCGACAACGGCCAGGCTCATGCGGGCACCTCGTTCCGTGGCAACGACAACGCCACTCTCCTCTTTCTCGTCGGGTTCCCCAGGCCCTTCTCCGACTGATGTCCCCACGCAATGGTTACACAGATTGATAGAACGTTGCGATGAATTCGTATTAACGTTGAGTTTCGTGGATGAAAGGTGGCGTGTCGAGGAACTGGCCGAGCGGGCCGGCCTCAGCGTCCAGGTCGTCCGGTCCTACCAGGGCAAGGGGCTGCTCCCCCCGCCCAAGCACGAGGGCCGCATGGCCTACTACGACCACCGGCACTTGGATCGCCTGCGGACGATCCGGGACCTGAAGGCCAGGGGCCACTCCCTTCGGGCGGTGGCGTCCATGCTCAACGATCACCGCCGCCCGGCCCTGGGCCCGGTGAGCCAGGGCATGCTCGACCGGGAGGAGCGGCTCTCCTTCACCGAGCTGGCCGAACGCACCAACGTGCCTCCTTCCCTGCTGCGCTCGCTGGAAGCCTCGGGCGTGCTGCGCCCGGTGCGTGCCGGCGAAGAGGTGACATACACCACCTCGGATGTGCGGGCCGTGAAGTTCCTGCTCAGCCTGGTCGGCAGCGGCGTGCCCATGGAGGAGTTCATGTCCGTGGCCCGCGTCCAGTTGGAGGCGGCCGACGCCGTGGTCGACGGGGCCGTGGAGCTGTTCATGCGCTACGTGCGCGACCCGCTGCAGGAGTCGGGCCTGTCGCCCAAGCAGGAGGCCGAGCGGCTGGTGGCCGCCTTCCGGCTGCTGGTGCAGGCCGCGTCCGGCCTCTTGGCCTACAACTTCGAGCGGGCCATGCTCAACGCCGTGCAAGACGCCATCGAGGCCAAGGGCACCCGGGTGGAGCGAGCGGCCATCCGCCGCGAGGTCGGCCGCCGCACCGACGTGGCATGAGCGGCGCGTGACCGCTGACCTGGTCGGGCTTCTCCCCCACCGCCCCCCGTTCCGCTTCGTCGACGCGGTGGACGAGGTGGTGCCGGGCGAGTCCGTGCGAGCCCGCTACCGGGTCACCGGTGAGGAGGCGTTCCTCGCCGGCCACTTCCCGGGCAACCCCGTGTTCCCCGGCGTCATCCAGCTCGAGGCGCTGGCCCAAGCCGCGGCCGTGGCCCTGTTGAGCGACGAGCGCTACGCCGGGAAGCTGCCGCTGTTCGGCGGGGTGGAGGAGGTCCGGTTCCGCCGCATCGTGCGCCCGGGCGACGAGCTGGAGCTGGCCGTCACCATCGAGCGCCTCAGCAGCCGGGGCGGGTGGGGCCGGGGTCGAGCCAGCGTGGGAAGCGAGACCACCTGCGAGGGCCGGATGTTCTTCGCCCTCGCCCCCGCGCCGGGCTGACCCCCCACCCCACCCCGTCCCTCCATCCCGTTCTCGTAACGCTGGCGCCGCCTATGACGGCGTGAGCGTTACGAGAAGCAGCGGAGGGGGCTAGGCCTCGGGGTTGGGTCGGGTGGTGAAGCTCACGCCCCACGCCGTGTTCTGCTCACCGTCGATGCTGAGCTTCCACGTGTACCGCCCCCCCGGCGGCAGCGGGATGGGGCCCAGGTTCACGGCGAGCGGGAGGTCGATGGGGCTGCCCTCGGGGATGCCCTCGGGGCGGCCCACCTCGAAGTCGCCCCGGATCTCCACCAGCTGGCGGCCGTCCGGCGTTTCCACGGCCACGGACTGGCCGTCGGCGTCCTCGAGCCACAGCTCCCAGTGGTGGGTGGTGACGGCCTCGTGCCAGTCGACCTCGATCTTCAGGGCGATGGCCGACGGCGAGGGCTGCGGTCCGGTCAGGCTCCAGCCGCCGCCGAGGATGTACAGCTTGCCCTCGGCCACCTGGGCGGCGTCGCACAACATCATGGTCGCCTTCACGCCGTCAACCTAGTGTCCCGGCGTGGCTGACCCATCCCTCTTCGTCCCCCCTGCGCCCGACGCGCGCACCTTCACCACCGAGCGCATCGTGCGGCTGGGCGATGTCAACCCCCACGGGCGCCTGCGCCTCGACGCCCTCGCCCGCCACCTCCAGGACGTGGCCTACGACGACGCCCACGAGGCCAAGGTCGAGGAGCCCGACACGTGGGTGGTACGGCGCCTGGCGCTGGCCGTGGATCGCCTGCCCCGGTGGGGCGAGCTCGTGTCCCTCACGACGTTCTGCGGCGGCACCGGCAGCCGGTGGGCCGAGCGGCGGACCACCGTCGCCGTCGACGGCCGGCCGTGCGTCGAAGCGGCCGCCGTGTGGGTGTTCGTGGACATGGCCAGCGGGCGCCCGTTGCGCATCCCGCCCGGCTTCATGGACGCGTACGGCGAGGCAGCCACCGCCCGGAAGATCGACGCCCGGCTCCGGCACCCTGGGCCCCCCGCCGGCCTGGCGTGGCGGCCGTGGCCGTTGCGGGCCACCGACCACGACGTGCTCGGGCACATGAACAACGCCGCCTACTGGGAGCCGGTGGAGGACGAGCTGGCCCGAGCGTTCCCCGACCGGCGAGTGCGGTGGGCCGAATTGGAGTTCCGCACGCCCGTCCTTGCCGACGACGACGTGCGGCTGGCATCGGTGGTGGACGGCGAGGTGGTCCGGGTCTGGCTCGCCAGTGCCGGCGGCACCGTTCACGCCAGCGCGTCCCTAGGCTGAGCCCGATGCAGCTGGACCCCGAGACGATCTACCGGCGCCGGTGGTGGACGCTTGCGGTCCTCTGCCTCTCGCTGGTGATGGTGATCGTGGGCAACACCGTGCTCAACATCGCCCTGCCCACGTTGGTGAAGGAGCTGCACGCCACCAACACCCAGTTGCAATGGGTGGTGGACGCCTACGGGTTGGCGTTCGCCGGGCTGCTCCTGACGAGCGGCGCGCTCGGCGACCGCTTCGGGCGCAAGTACGCGCTCAACGCCGGCCTGTTGATCTTCGGCATCACGTCGACGTTCGCCGCCTTCTCGTCGTCGGCCAGCCAGGTGATCGCCGCCCGCGCCGTGATGGGGCTGGCCGCGTCGCTCGTCATGCCCGCCACGCTGTCCATCCTCACGAGCGTGTTCCCGCCCAACGAACGGGCCCGGGCCATCGCCATCTGGGCCGGCCTGTCCGGCGCCGGCGCGGCCATCGGGCCCATCGCCAGCGGATGGTTGCTGGAGCACTTCTGGTGGGGATCGGTGTTCCTGCTCAACACGCCGGTGGTCGTCACCGCCCTGGTGGCCGGGCGGTTCCTGGTACCCAACTCGCGCGACGCCCACCCGGCCCCGCTCGACCCCGTGGGTGCGGGCCTGTCCATCCTGGGGCTGGCCACGCTGGTGTACGCCATCATCGAGGCGCCCCTGCACGGGTGGGGCTCGGCATCCTCGTTGGTTGCGTTCGCGGGCGCCGCCGTCGTGCTGCTGGCCTTCGCGCTGTGGGAGCTGCACACGCCCGACCCCATGCTCGACCTCCGCTTCTTCAAACAGCGGGGGTTCTCGGCCGGGGCCGGCGGCATCACCCTCAACTTCTTCGCCATGTTCGGCATGTTCTTCCTGCTGACCCAGTACCTGCAGCTGGTCCTCGGCTACGACCCGTTGGAGGCAGGCGTGCGGGTGCTGCCCTTCGCCCTCACCATCATGGTGGCGGCCCCGTCCAGCGCCCGGGTGGCCGAGCGCATCGGCACGCGTGGCGTGGTGGCCACCGGCCAGTGCGCGTTGGGCTCCGGGATGTTGCTGCTGTCGACGTGCGGGGTGCACACGAGCTACGGCCGGTTGGTGGTGGCGCTGGTGGTGATGGCGGCAGGCACGGGCCTCACGGTGGCACCGTGCACGGCGTCGATCATGTCTTCGCTGCCCATGCGCAAGGCGGGCGTGGGCTCCGCCGTCAACGACACCACTCGGGAGCTGGGCGGTGCCTTGGGTGTCGCCGTACTCGGGAGCCTGGTGGCTTCCGAGTACACGGGCAAGCTCCGGCCCGCGCTGGACGCCCTGCCCGCGCCGCTGCGTGCCGCCGCCCGTAACTCACTGGGCGAGGCTCTGCAAGTGGCCGCCCGCATCGGCGGGAGCGAGGGCTCCCGCCTGGCCGACACGGCCCGGGCCGCGTTCACCCACGGCATGCACACCGCGCTGCTCGTCGCCGCCGTGGTGGCGTTCGGCGCGTCGGGCCTCATCGCCCGGTTCATGCCCGCCCAGGTGTACGTGGGCGGCCCCCCCGACGTGGTGACGGCCGGGCCGGCCGAAGCGCCGGCCGCCGAAGGGCTGGCTGCCGAAGGGCTGGCTCCCGACGGGCTGGCCGCCGAAGCCCTGGAGCCTTAGGCCGGCACCGGCCGGCGCTGCGGCTCCTGCTCCGGCTCGCAGCGGTTCACCAGCTCGCCGATCCCCTCGATGCTCGTGCGCACCACCTGCCCCGGTTGCAGCCACACGGGCGGGGTGCGGGCCATGCCCACGCCGCCCGGCGTTCCCGTGGAGATGACGTCGCCGGGGTCGAGGGTGACGACGGTGCTGAGGTACTGCACGATCTCCACGGGCGACCACAGCAGGTCGGACGTGCGCCCCTCCTGCATCAGCTCGCCGTCGACCTCGCAGCGCAGGAGGAGGTCGCGGGCGTCGTCCACCTCGTCGCCCGTCACGAGCACGGGGCCGACCGGCGTCGCGCCTTCGAACGTCTTGCCCTGCAACCACTGGCCGGTGCGGTACTGCCAGTCCCGCATGGAGACATCGTTGAGCACCGTGTACCCGGCGATGGCGGCGTAGGCCTCCTCGGCGCTGGCGTGGCGCACCGACCGGCCGATGACGAAGGCCAGCTCCACCTCCCAGTCGACGTCGGTCGACGCGGCCGGGAGGCGGATGGGGTCGCGCGCCCCGATGAGAGCCCGGGCGAACTTGGCGAACAGCGTGGGGTGGGCGGGCACCTCGGCCGACTGCTCGAGGATGTGGCTGCGGTAGCTGCGGCCCAGGCACACGATCTTGTCGGGCCGGGGCACGAGCGGCGCCAGGTCGGCGCCGGCCAACGCCACGCGGCGACCGCCGGTCACGGCGCCGACAGCAGCGACCGGCCCGCGGCGCAACACGTCGCCCACGTCGGTCCCGCCGATCTCGATGAGCTCGTCACCTTCGACCCGGGCCGCCCACGTCCCGGTCGCATCCCGCACGGTCGCCAGTCGCATCGGGAGCGCAGTCTGTCAAAGCACGGGCGCGCCCTCGTCCAGCCAGCGGTCCTTGCACGAACTGCACGCGAGCTGCACGCGAGGCAGAAGGATCCAGAGGTCCTCGTCGGGCGTCTCCTGCCGGCAACGGCCGCACAGGCGCGGCGTCACCGCGGCTGCCCGGTCGACGTTGGCGAAGCGCACGGCCAGCGCCAGGGACCCCGCCCCCCGGCCGGGTGTGCTGCCTGCCGTTGCCACAAAGCGGTCATCGGCCCTGCCCCGACCGGGCTTTATGACAACCCCCCGATTTCACTAGCCGACCCACTCGATCGCACTAGATCATGGCTGCCCGGAACGCGCCGAGTGCCCGGGAACGCGCCGATTCGATGACTGGCCCGCGCCGCCAGACCGCCCTGGCCGCGCTCACCCCGCGATCGCGGCGTCAGCGCGGCCGAACGGCGCCAGGTCGGCGACCAGACCTGTCCAGCCTGTCTGGTGAGACGCGCCCAGCCCCGCGCCCGTATCACCGTGGAAGTACTCGAAGAACAGCGGATCGTCGGGCCAGTCCGGCGGGAACGCCCGCGTGGCCGCGAAGACGGGCCGGCGGCCACCGGCATGCGGGTCGGGCAGGAAGATCGACCGCAGCCGGCGGGATAGTTCGTCGGCCACCTCGCCCAACGTGGCCTGCACGCCCGAACCGGTGGGCAGCTCCACCGTCCACGAGTCCCCGAAGTACCGCTGGTACCGCCGCAACGACTCGATCACCAGGTGGTTCAGCGGGAACCACACCGGTCCCCGCCAGTTGGAGTTGCCCCCGAACAGCGGCGTGGCCGACTCGGCCGGCTCGTAGTCCACCCGGCAGGCGGTACCGCCGATCTCGCCCTCCCACGGGTGGTCCAGGTGGGCGCGCGACAGCGAGCGCAGGCCGTGGTCGGACAGGAACTCGGTCTCGTCGAGCATGCGCGTGAGGATGCGGCGCAGGCGCTCGGGCCCGACGATGGACAGCAGGCGGGCGTCGGCCTGGCCGGGCTGGTGAATGTGGTCGATCACCGCCGCGAACTGCGGCTTGTGGCGCACGAACCAGCGCATGCGCGTGGCGAAGTCGGGCAGCCGGTCGAGCAGGCCCCCGTCGAGGATGGCCACCGCGAACAGCGGGATGAGGCCCACCATCGACCGCACCCGCAGCGGCGTCTGCCGGCCGGCGTCGTCCCGCAGCACGTCGTAGTAGAAGCCGTCCTCCTCGTCCCACAGGCCCTGGCTGTTCATGGCCGAGGCGATGTAGGTGAAGTGCTCGAAGAACTTGGTGGCCACGTCTTCGTACGTGGGGTCGTGGGCGGCCAGCACCAGCGCCATCTCCAGCAGGTTGAGGCAATACGTCGCCATCCACGCGGTGGCGTCGGACTGCTCCAGTTCCCCCGCGGCCGGCGGCGCCTGCGAGCGGTCGAAGGGGCCGATGTTGTCGAGGCCGAGGAAGCCGCCCTGGAACACGTTGTTGCCCTCGGTGTCCTTGCGGTTCACCCACCAGGTGAAGTTCAGGAGCAGCTTGTGGAACACCCGCTCGAGGAAGTCGTGGTCCCGCCGGCCGTCGATCTCGAAGACGCGCAGCGCCGCCCACGCGTGCACGGGCGGGTTGACGTCGCCGAACTCCCACTCGTACGCGGGCAGCTGGCCATTGGGGTGCATGAACCACTCGCGGCACAGAAGCACGAGCTGGTCCTTGGCGAACGCAGGGTCGACGTGGGCCAGGGCCACACAATGGAAGGCCAGGTCCCACGACGCGTACCAGGGGTACTCCCACGTGTCCGGCATGGAGATGACGTCGTGGTTGTTCAGATGGCGCCACGCGTGATTGCGGCGCAGTCGGCGGGAGGGCGGGGGCGGGGGTTGGCCGGGGTCGCCTT
>Ga0070741_10008717_pt1 | contig 20152 bp, 15 predicted proteins | sample Coa_R1_4_FD_66440 | JGI IMG/M metagenome (GOLD analysis project Ga0070741, IMG submission 66440) | Surface soil microbial communities from Centralia Pennsylvania, which are recovering from an underground coalmine fire - Coalmine... | ecosystem: Environmental > Terrestrial > Soil > Unclassified ...
GACCCATCCTTCATGGATCTGTTCAGCTTCGTTCACCTGGGCAATGACTGCGAAAGCGCGATGATGTTTTGCGGAACCACGTGAATGAAGCCGCTGCGAGGGCTGTCTATATCCGCTATCAGAAGGAACGCGACAGAGACCACCAGCGGTAGCACGAACATCAGGCCGGCTTTTGGTCCAGTCTTACGCGCACCGTAGCCGACCAAGAGGTTGCAGCAGATGGCGATCAATGTCATCAGGCTCCACGCGGATCCTGGGATACGGTTCCGCCATGCCGCCTGGGTATATCCCTGCGAATTCAACACGTCATTCATTCCCGAAACTACGAGCGCAATCACCGGGGTCGGCCGCGCCGTAGCTTGGGCCTGTACCGCCGACCACATGTTCGTCTGTAGCTGTGCGGTCTCGTCATTAATCTGCCGAAGCTCGTGCTGGTCGCGGGTGTGGTAGAAACCGAGACGCAAGTCGACATATTTCCTAAGCTGGACACGCACCGCCGCTGTATCCGCCTCAGCCAGCAGCCCTGCCCGGAGATATTCCGTGCCGATCGCGTTGGCCTCTTCTTCCTCGAGGTTCTTGCGTTGGTCGTAACGGGTAGTGGCCATGGAGAAACTGAATCCGATGATGAGACCCAGCAGCGTCAGAGTCGCAGCCGCTACGACGGTGAAATCATCGCGCTCTTCGTCTTTCAAGGGCCGAAGCCGGCGCAAGGAGGCTCCGATTTGCGCCGCGACCCAGAGCATCAACAACGACAACAAGAAGAAAAGGCGGGGATATTGCCACATGGGTTGCTCCTCGCTCCGTTCGAACTCCAGCAGCGTGCACGAGTTTCAGCTGTAAAAGCTCATGCGCTCACGTCCGGATCACCGGCGGCTCTCAACAACGTCCCGCATCCAATCCTCGTCGCCATGATGTCATTCATGATGGTGTTGGCTCGATGACGCCGGGCCGCTTCACGAACACGGCCACGCGGAGACTCCGACGAAGACGTGCATTGCTGATGGCGCCAATGCTAAGGCTGCCAACCGCCGCCCAACGACTGGTATAGGGCCGCGTAATATTGCAGCTCCAGGTACCACGCCTGCGACAGCAGCAGCGCCGACTGGAAATACTGCTGCTCGTTGTATTGCACTTCGAGAAAAGCGGTGTAGCCGCCCTGATAGCGCACGTTGGAGAGGCGCACCAGGTCCGCATAGGTATGGGTCTGTTCTTCGATCTTCATGCGGAACTTGCGAGCCTGCTGGTAGCCGATGAGGCTGTTCGACACGTCGTTGAAGGCGGATTGCAGGGTCTGCTTGTACTGCAACTCGGCCTGGTCGCGCTGCGCCCACGCCAGCCGGTAGTTGCTGCGGATGCGCCCACCTTCAAAGATGGGCTGCGTTCCTGAGCCTGCAATCGCCCAGAATGTTCCCGGGCCGGAGAGGAACGAGTTTAGCGCCGTGCTCTGAGCGCCGAACTGGCCGGTAATGGCGAACTGCGGGAAAAACAGCGCCTTCGCGACACCCACGTTGGCGTTGGCGGCGACCAGGTTCTGCTCGGCCTGGCGCACGTCAGGACGACGGCGCAGCAAGTCCGAAGGCAAGCCCGCCGGTATCTCCGGCAACTCCAGCTGATCGGTTAATGACAAGCCCCGCTTGATGGGCCCCGGATTCCTGCCCAGCAGTATGCTCAGGTTGTTCTCTGACTGTTCGGCGAGTTGCTGATACGTAATCACGCTGCTTTCGGCTTGTTGCAGGATGACCTGCGCCTGGTAGACGTCGGTGACGGCAGCCTCGCCGCCATGGAATTTGATGTTGTTGAGTTTCAGGATCTCCTGGTCGGCTTCTACGGTCTTTCTCGAGTACTCGAGCTGGTCGTCGTACTGGAGCAGCAGGTAATAGTTGGCGGCGACCGAATTGATCAGCGAGATCTGCACGACCGCTCTGCCGAACTCGGTGGACAGCAGCGTCGCGCGTGCCGATTCGGTGGCGCGCCGGTACTGGCCCCAGAAGTCGACGAGGTAGTTGAAATCCAATCCCAACGTTCCGAAGGTGGGCGCGCCGGGAAGTTGCAGATTACGCTGATAGGCAATAGATCCGAAGCCGTCGACGCTGGGAAGTTGGTTGGCGCGAACGATGCCGAGATTCGCGCCGGCCTGCAGCACGCGCGTGGCTGCGACCCGCAGGTTGTAGTTATTAGCCAGCGCTTCCTTGATCAGCCCCTGAAGAGCTTCGTCCTGGAACACCGCAGTCCATGATATGTCGCCAAACGTTTGTCCCGGCTGACCAGCAACCTGACCCGGTGCCGGCTGCTGCGGGCCAGTCGTCGCAGGTGACGGGCTGGGAGTTGGCTCTGACGGTTGCGCTTGCGCCGGCGGAACCGCCGGCGGCGGCTGCGGGGGAGTTGCATTCGACGGCTTTGCGGCCGGGGGCACGGTCTCTAACGGCGAGGGCGCCGCTGTTTTGGACGGCTGAGCTTCCGGTGCCAGCCCACGATAATCCCCTGGAACGTCAAGCGGCGGCCGCTGGTAGTTCGGGCCCACCTTGCACGCAGCGAGTGCGAATAGCAGCACAACAACTGCGCAGGTCTTCATGCTAGTCATCGCCCGATCCCTCCGCGAGGCCCGGCTTCGGCGGCGCATGCGGTGTCTTCTCCTTCGAGAGCCATGTGCCAAATTTCTCCACAACCTCGAACGACACCGGGATGAAGAAGATGGCCAGGATGGAGGCGGCCATCATGCCGCCGATCACGCATGTGCCCAGCACCCGCCGCGATATGGCGCCGGCGCCCGATGCCGTCCACAGCGGCACGCAACCGAGGATGAAGGCGAACGCCGTCATCAGGATGGGACGCAAGCGCAGCCGCGCGCCGGTCAGCGCTGCCTCGATCAGCGGCTTGCCCTGGTCGTACTCAAGCTTGGCGAACTCCACAATCAGAATTGCGTTCTTCGCCGACAATCCGATGAGCATCACCAGCCCGATCTGCGCATACACGTTGTTGTCGAGACGGCGGAAGTACAGCGTCGCAAATGCGCCAAACACGGCGATGGGCACACCCAGCAGCACGCTGAACGGAAGCGTCCAGCTCTCATACTGCGCGGCCATGATAAGGAAGACGACGAAGAACGCCAGGCCAAAGATAATGGCAGGCGAGACGCCCTGCGAGGCCTTCACCTCCTGATACGACATGCCGCTGAAGTCATAGCCCATCTGCGCCGGCATCGTCTTGTTGAAGACGTCTTCGAGTGCGGCAATGACCTGCCCCGAGCTATAGCCGGGCGCGGCCGAGGCGTTGATCTGCACGCAGTTGAACAGGTTGTAGCGCATGACGAATTCGGCGCCGCTGCGCGGATAGGTGCTGGTCAGCGTGCTGAGCGGCACCATATCGCCGGCATTGTTGCGCACGAAAAACTTGCCGAGATTGCTGGCATTGGTGCGGAAGTCGCCATCGGCCTGCACGTACACCTGCCATTGCAGTCCGAAGCGGTTGAAGAAGTTGACCAGCGAGCCTCCCATGAAGGTCTGGACGGTTTGATAGAGCTGGTCCAGCGGGATCTGCTGCGTCATGGCTTTGGCATTGTCGACCTTCACGCCGACCTGGGGAACGCCGAAGAGTGCCGTGGTCAGCACGCCGGAGAGCTCGGGACGCTTGCGCGCCTCGGCCATGAAGAGCTTCGTATTCTTCGCGAGAAAGTCGATGCCGCTGTTGGAGCGGTCTTCAAGGATAAAGGTCGCGCCGCCGGAGGTTCCGACGCCGGGAATCGCCGGCGGCGGAAAGGAAAACGCGATCCCGGAGGGCACCCGCGAGAGCTTCTTTGCCAGATTTGCCTTGATGCTTTCATAGCTCTCGTCCGGCGATTTCCGCTCATCCCAGGGCTTCAGCGAGACGAAGAAGAAGGAGCTGTAGGTGGCGTTCACGCCGCTCAACATGCTGAAGCCCATCACCGAGCTGACATACTGCACGCCAGGCGTGTCCAGGATGGCCTTTTCGACCTCGCGCGCGGCCTCGGAAGAACGTTGCAGCGACGAGGCCTCAGGCAATTGCAATCCGGCGAAGAGATAGCCCTGGTCCTCGTCGGGCAGGAAGCTCTTAGGCAGGCTCTTGCCAAAGAAGCCGGCGGCGACCGCGAGGATTGCCAACAGGACGAAGGCGAAACCCGCCTTGTGGATCAGGTGGCTGCAGGCGGACACATAACCGTCGGTCGCCCGCCCAAATCCTTTATTGAACCAACGGAAGAATACGCCGAGCGGGCCGCGGGTAGGTTTGCGCGGCCTGAGGATCATCGCCGACAACGCGGGGCTGAGCGTCAGCGCGTTAAATGCCGAGAAGAGCACCGAGATCGCGATGGTGATGGCGAACTGCTTGTAGAGCTGGCCGGTAATGCCGGGGATGAATGCCGTCGGGACAAATACTGCGGCCAGAATCAAGCCGATGGCGATGACCGGGCCAGAGACTTCTTCCATCGCCTTGATGGTGGCGTCATGCGGTGATAGGCCCAGCTCAATGTTGTGCTCCACCGCCTCCACCACGACGATGGCGTCATCCACAACCAGGCCGATGGCGAGGACGAGCCCGAGCAGCGAGAGCGTGTTGATGGAGAAGCCAAGCATGGGAAAGACCATGAAGGTCGCAATCAACGAGACCGGCACGGCCAGCAGCGGGATCAGCGTGGCCCTTACGCCTTGCAGGAAGATGTAGACCACGAGGATGACCAGGATGATCGCTTCGAACAGCGTGTGGTAGATCTCCTTGATGCCGGCGCTGACCGCCAGCGTCGTGTCCAGGGCGGTAATGTAGTCGAGCCCCTGCGGGAAGCGGCCCTTGGCTTCCTCCATCATCTTGAGGACGTTGTTGCGGGTCTGGATGGCGTTGGCGCCCGGCGTGAGATAGAGCGCAACCAGCGCCGCGGGTTGGGTTGGCTTGCCTTCGCCTGCAGCCCCGAGCCTGGAGGTGATGGAGTAATACTGCGAGCCCATCTCCACCCGGGCCACATCCTTCAGGCGGAGGATGGAGCCGTCGGGCTGCGCGCGCACCACAATTTGGCCGAACTCCTCGGCGGTTGGCAGGCGTCCGGGAGCGCGCACATTGTAGGTGAATTGTTGCCCGTTCGGGACCGGCTCGCCGCCGATCTGGCCGCCCGGGTTCACTTTGTTCTGGGCCCGCACCGCATTGGTGATGTCGGAGACGGTAATGCCCAGATTCGCCAGCCGGTCAGGGTTCAGCCAAATGCGCATGGCGTAGGGGCCGGCGCCGAAGATCTGCACTTGTCCCACGCCCGGAATGCGCGTCAGGGCGTACTGCAGGTTGATGGTGGCGTAATTGGCGAGAAAGACGTTGTCGTAGGTGCCGCTTGGCGAATAAAGATCGAGCAGCATGAACGGCGCACTGGTGCCCGGCTGCACCAATACGCCCTGCTGCGTTACCTCAGAAGGGAGTTGCGAATTGGCCTGGCCCTGGCGCATCTGCGCCAGGATCTGGTCGGTGTTGACGTCGGTGCCCAGCTCATAATCGATGTTCAGGGTCATGCCGCCGCCGGAGCTGGCGCTCAGCGAGTACATGTAGTTCATGCCGCTGACGCCCGACATCTGCTGCTCGATCGGCGTGGCTACGGATTCGGCGATGGTCTGCGCGTCGGCGCCGGGGTAAGTCGCTTTTACCTGGATGAGGGGATCGGCAATGTTGGGGAACTGCTGCGTGGGCAGCTCCAGCACGGCGACGGCGCCGGCCATGGTCATGAGAATGGCAATGACGATGGCGACAATCGGGCGATTGATGAAGAACTTCGACATGTCAGTTGCTCCCGGCTGCCGCCTGCGTTGTCGCGGGAGTCCACGGCTTGGCAACCACGGGAACGCCTCCCGTCTTCATCAGCTCCGGCGCCGCCGCCGCGAACTGCTGCACCTTCTGCACTCCTTCTACGACCACGCGCTCGCCCGGCTTCAGGCCTTCGGTGACAATCCAGTTCGGCCCCACACGCTCGCCCATCTTTACTGGACGGAACGTCGCCTTGTTCTCCGGGGTAAGCACGATGACCTGATAGTCGGTCTGCACTTCGATCACCGCAGCCTGCGGCACCAGCAGAGCGCCATTATTCACGCCGGCCGCGATGCGCACCCGTCCGAAACCTCCAGGGCGAAGTACGGCGTCCGGATTGGGAAATTCAGCCGCGATCTGAATAGTCCCGGTCGCGGTGCCGACCGCGCGGTTGATCGAAATGATGCTGCCCCGGTACTTATAGGGCTCGTCATTCGCCTGGGTGTAGCTGGCGATGTTCTTGAGCTTGGAGAGGTTCGCCTTGCCGGTAATGTAGCCGGTCACTTCGGGAGCGAAGTTGAGGAAGGCGGCTTCGCTGACATTGAAATAGGCCCAAATGGGATTCACTTGCGAGATGGTTGTCATCTTGGTCGTGGGGCCGACCAGGTCGCCGATTTGCGATGTGGCCGTGCCCGCGATGCCGTCGATGGGAGAGTAGATTTTCGTCCAGGCCAGATTCAGCTCGGCATTCTGTTCCGCCGCTTTCGCGGCCTGTACCGAAGCGCGCATGGCCTGCTGGTTCGCCAGATCATTGTCGAGCTGCTTCTGCGGGATGGCATTCAGCGCCGCCAGTGGCGTGTCGCGCGCGACGTCGGCATCCAGCCTGGCCAGGTTCGCTTCCGCGACCGCCACGTGCGATTTCACTTCTTCCAGCGACGCCTGGTACTGGCGCGGGTCGAGCTCGAACAGAAGCTGGCCCTTCCTGACAAAGAAGCCATTCTGGTACTCCTGCCGGAGCAGGTAACCCTGAACTTTGGGCGTGATGTCGGCGTTCACCGGCCCATTGAGCTGCGCCACATACTCCTGCACAACCGGCACGTTCTGCTGGGCGACTTCGCTAAACAGCACCTCGGGCGGTTGAGGCGCGGCTTTCTCTTCTTTCTTTTCGCAGGCCGTCAACCACAGCACGCCCAGAGAGCAAACCACAATACAAACCGCAGTCCTGAATTTTGGGGACACGACGAGTTCCTTGGGATGAGCTTCTTTCGCGATAAGCAGCGCAGAACGCATTCCGGTCAGTCAGGCTCGACCCACGGTGTAGGCGCACGTCGAGACTTCCGATTCGATTCTCCGCGCCTTCGGCAACGGACAACAACTAGGGAAATCCCTAGCAGGCGCAGAGCGTGGGTTCTTCGGCACTCCTGCACGTGCTGGAGTGTTCGGGCCGACCCTGGGACTGCGCCGAATGCGCCGAATCAGCGTCAGCGGGCCAGCGGAAGCGAAGTCGGGTGTTCCAGGCGGAATTCCACCAACGATTCGCTGGGCACCTGGACCTGCTTGCCCTTGCCCGCTGCAGAGACAACGGTGCCCGTCGCAGCGCCAGCGCCCAGTCCAATAGCAGCGCCCTTTCCGCCGCCGGCCAGACCACCGATGAGTGCGCCCAGCCCTGCGCCACCGGCAACCTTTCCTGCCGTGCTCTTGCCCTTGCCTTGAGACCTCATTTCAAACGTGCTCGTCAGCAGCGGATAGGCGGTGCCGTTGATGACAATGTCGGTAAGTTCAAGCGTCAATTCGGCGCCTCCCGACATCTTGCCGGCCTTCTTTGCGTTCTCCAGCCGGCCATAAACGGTTGTTCCGGCGGGCGCCACCACTTTGTTGTCGACCTGCAGATTGGTCTCCAGCCGGGCGGTGAAGCGATATCCCACCTGCTGTTTGCTGGAATCCACGCCGTCGACCATGCGGATCAGAAGGCGTGTGCCTGCCGGGACTGTGACCTTGTTTTGCGCCGCCGACGAGGTGGAAATAGCCGCTAGTGTGAGCAACAATGCTGCTGTCGTAATAATCATCCTGTATCGCATAAGTGCATTCTCTCCTTGGCGAGCTTACGAGCCTTGTCCCACAAGCGGCAAGGACGAGGCGATTTGCAGGTCGATGATCTCCAGCAGCTGCTCTTCGACCTGCAGGAAGCGTGCGGCCTGGACCCCGCCCAGCGCGTCCTTCATGCGGCCATAGTATTTCGCCACTAGTTCGGTGCGTTGCTTGCGATACTCGAATGCGTTCTGTACCAGTTCGTCCGCCTTGGCATCGGTCATGTTGTCGTAGCTGGCTGCGTAGTCCTTAATGTTCTCCAGCCGCTGATCGTTCAGCTTTGTCAGTTCGCCGTCGTACTCGTTGTAAATGGGCCAGAACTTCGCCGCGTCATTGAGGTTCAACGCCATCACGGCGCCCATGATTTCCGTCTTCTGCTGGCGCACGTCGGAGCGCAGCAGTTCGATGTATTCCTGGACGTTCTTCTGCTGCGTGTCCGTCATGGTCGAGGGCGGAGCTTGTTTCTGGACACTCTTTTGGGCAAGCGCACCCGGACAAAACAAAAGAGACACTACAAAGGGGAGACAGACGATGGCTCCGTTTTTCATGCGATTGTCCTTCCTCCATGCTGGCGCGGCAGAAAAATACCTCGTCGTTCCACCGGCGGGCGAGCAGCTTAGTGTTTAATCCCTGGCCGCTCTGTCGACAACTAGGGAAAACCCTAGTTAACACGGTGTGCTGCGGGCAATTAGTCTGCCTCCATTTGGGAGAACGAGGGGAGCGGTGCTATGTGCGGTCTGAGGTGCGTTTCGAAGCCATCAAGAATTGCCATTCGGCTGTTTCGCTACGTCGTGGTTACCGTCTCCGTACTCGTTTCTCTCAGCGTGACGCCGGCCATCGCAGCCGACGCGCCTGATTATGTTCGTTTTTCCAAGCCTGAGCTGCTGACGTTTGACGAACTCGTCGAGCTGGAGATGGCAGATACTCCGCCACCAGCGCTACAGGAGAAGCTCGATCGTGTGCTGACGACGCCCTTCATCAGCAACGACGCCTATCTCGATGGTGCGAGGCCGAAGCGCCCCACAAGCCCGGAGCTCGGGCCGTATATGCGCGCCGTGTTTTGGAACATCGAGCGCGGCATCCAGTTCGATCCCATCCGCATTGCGCTCTCCGAACCGGACAAGTTCGACCAGGTCATCGCCGAAAAGAAGGACGCAAAAGCGAAGCCGCTGACGCCTGAACAGTTGAAGGTGGTGCATCAGCAGCTCGACATGTTGCAGTCTGCCGACCTGCTCATCCTCAATGAAGTGGACTACGGCGTCACGCGCACGGAGTATCGCGATGTTGCGCGCGATCTTGCCCAGGCGCTGCACATGAACTATGTCTATGGCGTCGAGTTCCTGGAAATTGACCCGCTGAACCTCGGCCTGGAGAAAGTCGAGATGGCCGACAAGAAGGCGCAGGCAGACATCCAGAAGTCGTTCGACGTGGATAAATCGAAGTACCTCGGCATGCACGGCACCGCGGTCTTGAGTCGCTATCCGATCACCAAAGCGACCCTGCATCCCCTGCCGGTCTGCTACGACTGGTTCGGCGGGGAGAAGAAGGCGATCTCGGCGCTGGAGAAGGGACGCCGTACGGGAGCGAACCTGGCGTTCATGGAAAGAATTGCTCGCGAAGTGCGCCGTGGCGGACGCACGGTGTTGATTCTGGAGCTGGCGGTGCCGGAATCGCCTACGGGAGCGGTGACGGTTGTTGCCCCGCATCTGGAAAACAAGTGCAAGCCGGAGTGCCGGGTGAAGCAGGCCGCCCAGGTTCTGGAGTGGATCAAGAGCGACCCGAATCCGGTCATTCTGGGTGGCGACCTGAACACCTCGGGCACGGATAGCGCCCCCGTTTCCGTCTCCAAGGTCCTGACGAATCGCGTGAAGGACTATGACAGATGGGCGACCAGCGCCATCAAGTGGTCGACCGGCGCACCCACGGTATTGCTGGTACCGGTGAATTTCATGCGCAACAAAAACGACCCCACCGGCTTCGATGTGCCGGTCGCGTCGCGCAAGAGAGAAGCCAAGTTGTTCACCAACCAGCAAGGGTTCAAGTTCGACGACGGCTACGTCTTCGATTTCCGCGGTGAAGACGCGCGCAGCGCCGACGGCCGTGGCGGCACGTTGAGCGATTCAAACCAACGCGGCCCGAAAGGGTTCCGCTACACCTTCGCTATGGCCAAAACCTATGGAGGCCTGGTAGGTCAATACAAGCTCGATTGGTTTTTCGTGAAAGGCTATGCGACCGACTCGCGCAAGCCGGGAGGCAAGTACCAGTTCGCGCCGCATTTCGGCCGCACGCTGATGGAACTGAACAGCGCGCCCGACGAAGATCTCTCCGACCACGCCCCCATGACCGTCGATCTGCCGCTGAACGAACCACCCGCTGTTGGGCCGGCCAAGCCGTGAGTGACATGCGCGAGGCCGAGTTATGGTTTCTTAGCTGTCCAGTCGATGATATTCGTCAGTTTCCAGGGGTTCTGAAATAGTTCGAACTCTATTTCGCCGTCCTTGTTCAGCTTGAGTTTCGCCGCCGGGTACAACACTCCGGTGCTCTTGTTTTTATCCTGATCGTTAATCTCAACTTCGCCACACGTCAGGCTGTATTGCTCCGAGCGGCTCATGTTTCTCTGCTCGAAGATGGTGACGGTACGGTCGGTCACAAAGCGGATCTTGCGACCTGTCGGCGTGGGAATCGATCGCGCGTACGCTATGGAATAGCCCGTCGTGCTGGGAATGCGAATGCGGCCGACGCCCTTCATCTTGGACAGGGCTTTCACCAGCGCGTCATTGCCACCTTTATCGAAGGCAGCCTTCAGCGCCTGTCGATCGTCCATCGTCGAGAATTGATTGATGAGGATTTTGAGATCGAACTGCTTGCCCATTTGCGTGCCGGTGCCGCGAGCTCGGGTGTCGATGGTTTCAACCTGAGCAGCTGCGAAAACCGCTGTCATCAGCGTAATGATGAGAATAATGGGACAAAGTAGCTTGACCGCGTTCGATTTCATCTCAGGCCTCTCCGCAACGTTGAAACTTAGAATGCACCCGGTATTCCCGATGTTCTTGTCTAATTCCGGCGAGGACGCGATTGCTACTGGGGAAATCCCTAGCTGTGGGGTGCGATTAGCAGCGGCGTATGATGCGGTTGAGTCCGCATCCTGCAACATCACCCGCGCGATGTCGACCGGGAACTAGCAGAGGGAGGCCACATGCGAAACACCTGTTGGAGGAGATGGTGGAGCTGCTTTGTTGTCCTTGCCGCGTCCGGGACCGGGCTCGCGCAAGCACAACATCCGCCTGCCACGGTGGTCGTCAATGGACAGACCGGCAAGGCCGACGTAATCCGGGAGAACGGACACAGCTATGTTGACGTGGCGGGGCTGGCGCAAATCGCCAATGGTTCGCTTAGCTTCAAAGGCGACACAATCATTTTGACCTTGCCGGCCCTGGCCGGAGGTGCGGCAGCAGCTGAGCCGCCCAAAGCGGTAGACGACACGGCGCTCTCGCGCTCCTTCATGAAAGCTGGTATTGAGGAGATGGCACTGCTGCGAGAGTGGGGCGCCGCCGTCGGCTACGTCATTCAGAACGGATATCCCCTCCAGGAGCAGTGGGCGGCCAACTACCGCGAACAGGCGGCAAACGGACTACGGTCGGCTACGGTCGCAGCCACGACGGCCGGCGACAAGAGCGCGCTGCAACTGCTCAGCAATGAATTCGATGGCGTCCGCCAGTGGAGCGACGCGCTGGTCGAAGCCAGCAAGAACATGGCGACGGCGAAGTACTCGATGGCGCCAGGTTCGTTGCGCGATGAGCCACAGTCGCAGAAGTTGATCGCCTGCTGGCGTTTCCTGGGCTCCATGCTGGGAAGCGGCAGCTTCCAGGATGACAACTCGTGCCATTGAACACGCTGGTCACCTCCACTTCTCGACGGCTGCCGCTGCTTCCCTTGGAGCTCTCCGCCGGAAGCTCGCATTGATTTCTCCCGACCTCCTATTGGCACAACCGGTGACGAGCGACTCGGGAAGTGTCGGCCTAAGCTTCAATAACCAACGGCAACTTCGGAAGCTCTGACTGGCACTAAAGGGTATAAGTGGGCTCTAAGCTAAGAAAAATCATAGACAGGGGCCCTCGGTAACACGATAATTGTGACGCCACTCACACCCTTTCAGGTAGCTGTCGGTCCATCAAAGCGGTGATACAAAAAATCCGCACTCCGATGCGGACGTTTCCAGCGCCGAACGACGGCCGGCAAGCGTGATGTAGCCGAGGCGTCACCGGTCGCTCAGCAGGTTCAAAATTTATTTGGGTTCCTGTCCCCAGTTAGGACCGCATTTTGGCTTTCACGAGCGGCCGATCGATGCCGGGCCCCCACAGCAGATGCTTCGCCCCCGCCGCGACGCTTTGCGCGTCGATGCTGCCGCCCGGCTGGCATTTGGACAACAGCAAACTTCCGCCTGCCAGCGTGTTCCTGTTTGCCAAGCCATTACCGTGGCAGCATGCTCACTGGGTGATCGCCGGTGGCGTACTGGTCATTCTCACGCTGGCGTTGCTGGTCGCATATCTCCTGTACAAGCAGAAACAGCTCGCGCGTGCGCGGCGCGAGCAGATGAAACTCAGCGGCATGCTGATTAACGCGCATGAGGACGAACGCAAGCGGCTCGCGTCCGAGTTGCATGATGACTTCAGCCAGCGGCTGGCCCTGCTGTCGTTGGGCATCGAGACGGCGGCCGACGGCGCACCTCCAGCGACGCAAGCGCAGTTGAACGAGCTGCTGAATTCAGCCAGCGAGATCGGCGCCGACATTCACACCCTCTCGCATCGCCTGCACTCGTCCACCCTGGAGCGGTTGGGACTGGTGCCGGGAGTGGGGTCCTACTGCAAGGAATTCACCGCGCAGCAGGGTATTCCCGTGATCTTTTCACACGGCGATGTGCCGCGCTCGGTTCCGCCCGAAGTTGCATTGTGCCTGTTTCGCATCGTTCAGGAAGCGCTGCGCAACGTGAAGAAACACAGCCGGGCGTCAGTCGCAAAGGTCCGCCTGGCGTATGAACACGGAGGGCTGCACCTCTCGATCGTCGATGATGGCGCCGGCTTCGATGCCCGCCAGGTCGCCCTGCAGGAAGGCCTCGGTATTCTCAGTATGGAGCAGCGCACACGGCTGATTGGCGCGCGCTTGGCTGTCATCTCCGCGCCGCAACGAGGCACGCGCATCGAGGTGTTTGCGCACTGCGATGCGGGATTAACCCCCGACACGAGCCTGGAGGCCGAGGCGAGCGAAATGCAAGACGCAAAGGTAGTGGAGAGCCGATCATGAAAGCCGGCCAGCCGCGGATCATGATTGCGGACGATCATGCTGTCTTCGCCGACTCCCTGCGGCTTCTTCTGCAAAATCACTACGAAGTAATCGGCATTGCCGTGAACGGGCGCGCCCTGTTGCGGGAAGCCGCCAGGCTGAAGCCCGATGTCATCGTGGTCGATGTTGGCATGCCGCTGCTCAACGGCTTCGACGCCGCGCGGCGCGTACGCGAGAAGCTGCCGGAGGTGAAGCCGGTGTTCCTGACCATGCAGGACAACGCCAACCTCGCGGCGGCGGTGATGGAGTTGGGTGCCACGGCGTTCGTGCTGAAGCAACAGGCGGGCTCGGAGCTGCTGAAAGCTATCGAGCAAGTACTCTGCGGCAAGAGCTATCTCACTCCCAAGCTCCGGTCCAATGACTGGACAGTGATGAAAGAGCGCGCCCGCCAGTTCTCGAAAGACCTGACGCCGCGGCAGCGCGATATTGTTCAGCTTTGCGCGGAAGGATGTTCGATCAAGGAGATTGCCGGGCAGCTCAACCTCAGCGAGAAGACGGTGGAGTTCCACAAGCACCACATCATGGAATCGTTCAATCTGAAGAACAATGCCGAGCTGGTGATCTTCGCGCTGAAGCGCTCGCTGATTGCCGTGGATCCGGCATCGAATACTCCCCTCCGGCTGTCTTAAGCTACGGGAATGTCGCGTAGAAATACCTTCCAAGCGGATAGGTTTTCAGCAGCCTACTCAATCGTGTCCAGGACGACGCCTCCCCAGTCCGTGCAATTGGCGCAAAATGACGCGCGATAGAGACTAACGCAACGGGCCGAACTAGGGTTTTCCCCAGTTGTTGACATTGTCTGGCGGTGTCTAGGATGGCTGCGGCTGTTGCACTATGTCTTCGGCCAGTCATTCAGAAATGCCCAATGCAACTGCTCAACCCTGGAGGCGTCATGATACAAGCCTCACCGGTCCGACCGTGGATCACGCCTGCATGTGAGCAGCGAACGGCTCGTCATGTGTTGGACGACTGAGCGTTGCGAGCTATGAACCAGCAAGTCCGAAAGCGGGCACGAGTGCTTCTGGCCGACGATCACATCGCGGTCATACAACGCGTGAGCTTGCTACTGCAGTCGGTCTATGACGTGGTGGGGGCCGTCAGCACCGGCCGGGAGATGGTTTCCGAGGGGCTGCGGCTGCGTCCCGACGTAATTGTGGCCGACATCTCCATGCCGGATATCACCGGAATCGAGGCGGCGCACCAGTTGCGCGCCCGCGGCTCTCTAGCTAAGTTCGTGTTCCTCACCATTCATTCTGAGGACGAATTCATCGACGCCTGTATGGCAGAAGGCGCGCTGGGCTACGTGGTGAAGACCCACATGAAGTCCGATCTGATTCCAGCCATCAACGCGGCGCTTGCGGGCCGCTCGTTCGTTTCTCCGACGTGAACGCGCAGCAACCTGCTTGAAGGAAGGTGCGCTGTACAGGAGAAAGCGCATTTTTGCAGCAGCGGTTGTCGGGCGTGCTGCTGCTCTCCACCGCAGCTTTGAGGCAGAAGATCGTCAGCGGCGAGGGACAGTACAATACCTTGTAGAGCCAGCGGCGAAACGCGACGTCACAGCCCCAGCGCTGATCAGGCGCCGCCCGGAGTTCCAATGAGCGCCCAAAGCACCCCTCGCACCCCTCCTCTCTCCTACGTCGAGGTTACCGAACAGAAGCGCCTGAACGAAGCCCGCGAGAAGGGCATTCCCTGGAAGAAGTGGGGCCCGTACCTGAGCGAGCGGCAGTGGGGTACAGTCCGCGAAGACTACAGCAGCGACGGGGATGCCTGGAGCTACTTTTCCCACGACCAATCGCGCTCGCGCGCCTATCGCTGGGGAGAAGACGGGCTCGCCGGCATCTGCGACGAGAAGCAGCGCCTTTGCTTTTCCGTGGCGCTGTGGAACGGACGCGATCCGATCCTGAAAGAAAGGCTGTTCGGCCTGACGAATAGCCAGGGCAATCACGGGGAGGACGTCAAAGAATATTACTTCTACATCGACAGCACGCCCACGCACTCGTACATGAAGTATCTGTACAAATATCCGCAGCGGGAGTTTCCGTATCGCGACCTGGTGGAAACCAATGGCCGCCGCTCACGCGAGGAGTTGGAATACGAACTGCTCGATACCGGCGTCTTTGACGACGACCGCTACTTCGATGTCTTCGTCGAATATGCCAAGGCCGATCCGGAAGACCTGCTGGTCCGCATCTCCGTCCACAACCGCGGACCTGAGGCGGCGCAGATCCACGTGTTGCCGACGCTATGGTTCCGTAATACGTGGTCGTGGGGCGACGGCGAATCGAAGCCGGCCTTGAGCCAGGCTGGCGAAGACACGATATGCGCTTCGCATGCTCAGCTTGGCGAGTACGGCTTGCAATGCGAAGGAGCGGGCGAGTTGCTCTTTACCGAAAATGAGACCAACGTCTTCCGGCTCTGGCATCAGACGAATTCCACGCCGTACGTGAAGGACGCGTTTCACGAGTATCTGATCTCAGCCCGGAAGGATGCGGTCAGTCCCGCGAAAACAGGAACGAAAGCCGCCGCACACTACGTATTCGAGGTTCCCGCAGGCGGTTGCAAGGAGGTGCGGTTGCGCCTTTCGGCGAAGCCGGCAGGCACCGGTTTCACCGACTTCGATCAGGTCTTCGCCGCCTGTCTCGCCGACGCCGACGAGTTCTACCGGCGCATCACGCCCCAGAACCTCACCGAGGACGAGCGTCGCCTGCATCGCCAGGCGCTCGCTGGAATGTTGTGGACCAAGCAGTATTACTATTTCGACCTCGACAAGTGGCTGGTCGAGCATGACGCCCATCCGCTGGTGGGCAGCCGCAAAGTGACGGCACGGAATGCCGAGTGGTTCCACATGCTCAACAGCGATGTCATCTCCATGCCCGACAAGTGGGAGTATCCCTGGTACGCGGCATGGGACCTCGCGTTTCATACCATTGCGCTCTCGCTGGTCGACTTCGACTTCGCCAAGGACCAGCTGCTGCTGATGCTGCGCAATCTGTACGCCCATCCCAACGGGCAGATTCCCGCCTATGAGTGGAACTTCAGCGATGTAAACCCGCCAGTGCACGCCTGGGCGACGCTGTTCCTCTATCGCATTGAGGCGGAGTTGGGCCGCGCCGATATGCGCTTCCTGGAGCGCTCCTTTCAGGGGCTGATGCTCAACTTCAACTGGTGGGTGAACCGCAAAGATCCCGAGGGCCGCAACGTCTTTGCCGGTGGATTCCTGGGGCTCGATAACATTGGAGTCTTCGATCGCAGCGCGCCATTGCCCACCGGCGGCCATCTCGACCAGGCTGACGGCACCGCCTGGATGGCGTTCTATTGCCTCTCCATGCTCGAGATGGCAGTCATCCTGACCGAATATGACGTCATGTACGAGGAGATCGCCTTCCGTTTTCTCGAGCAGTTCATCTGGATCACCTACGCCATGGACCGCATCGGTGTGAACCATGACGAGATGTGGGACAGCGCCGACGGGTTCTTCTATGATCTGCTGCATTTGCCCAACGGCGATGCCGTGCGCTTGAAGATCCGCTCCATGGTGGGCCTTCTACCTATATGCGCGGCAACCATCTTCGAAGGAGGAGCCATGGCCCAGCATCCCCGGATGTTGGACTTGATGGAACTCTTCCGCAGGCGCCATCCCGAAGTGCTGGAGAAGATCGCAATCATGGACGGCGGCTTCGTCGGTTACGCCCAGCGCCGGCTGGCATCGGTGTGCAACAAGGAGAAGCTGCAACGAATCCTGGGCTACATGCTCGACGAGAACGAATTCTTCAGTCCGTACGGAATACGCTCGCTGTCGCGCTATCACCTTGACCATCCATTTGTGTTCGATCTTCAGGGTCATGAGTATAAGGTGCAGTATCTGCCGGCGGAGTCGAACACGGGGATGTTCGGCGGCAATTCTAATTGGCGCGGGCCGATCTGGATGCCGGTGAACGCGATCATCATTCGCGGCCTGCTGAACATGTATCCGTTCTACGGTGACGACTTCAAGGTCGAGTGTCCCACCGGTTCGGGCAAGTACATGACGCTGTTCGAAGTCGCGAAGGAGATCGGCGATCGCTTGGCGAAAATCTTCCTCCGTGACGAAAGCGGAAGGCGTCCGGTGTACGGGGGCACGAAGAAGTTCCAGGACGATCCGTACTGGCGCGATTACATCCTCTTCTACGAGTACTTCCATGGGGACAACGGCGCAGGGTTAGGTGCAAGCCATCAGACGGGTTGGACGGGGCTGATCGCGCGCTCGCTTGACCTGTTCGCACGGCTCACGGCCGAGGACGCGCTGCGGAATTCTAAGAATGTCATGGCGGAGATCACGCGCAAACAGGTGGCCGGGAACTAGGTCTCGACAGCGCTAAGCAAAGAAGGATTACGACCCAGCAGTGGGCAGGGCTTTGTACCGAAGTAAAAACTCACCAAACGGTTTGCAACTGATTCGGACATAGCGGTGAGTTACTCTACCTCTACAACGGATCACGCAAGCATATTTAAGCCTGCCGCCGAGTAGCTTTATGCCAGCTAGCGAGAAACTCGATACCCATCGCAAAGCTCTGACCCTAAATCTCGATGCGTCTATTTTTGGTTCCTTTGCCGAAATCGGCGCCGGCCAGGAGGTCGCGCGCTGGTTTCTGTTGGTTGGAGCAGCCTCGGGATCGGTTGCCAAAGCCATCTCCGCCTACGACAAAGCGGTCAGCGATGATCTGTACGGCGCTGGCTCACGCTACGTATCCCGAGAGCGCCTCGTGGCCATGCTGTCTCGCGAGTGGGCACAACTGCTCGAGCAACTGGACAACACTCGAGGATCGCAGACCCGCTTCTTCTGCTTTGTCGATACCGTTTCGGCCCGCAACTATGCGGGAACCAACGAAGCCCACGGTTGGATCGGGCTGCGCTTCCAGCAGGAGCCGCGCGGCGAACCTAACGATGTGCTGTTGCATGTCAACCTGCAAGACCCGACCAACCTGCTCCAGCAACAGGCCATCGGCATCCTGGGTGTAAACCTGATCTACGCCGCCTTTCATCAGTCGCAGACAAAAGAGTATTTCCTGGAGAGCGTTGCCGACGACGTTACGGGTCGAATCGAAATTGATTATGTGGATCTGCGCGGCTCCGCCTTTCAGCCTTGGGACCAACGCACGTTACTGGCGCACCTGGTATGTACGGGGCTTGCCCGGGGAGTCTGCTTCCCTGCGGCCGGCTCTCCGACCCCGCCTACGGAGGTTCTGCACAGAAGAGCTCTCGTCCTCGCGCCAGGATACTTCGCACATGCGGATCCGGCCCACGCAGAAATCCACACGCAGATGATAGCTTCGGGCATTCAGCAGTTGCAGGAAGAGTTAGGGGAAAGCAAGGTACCGCCACGGGGGTTCTTCTGCCTCACCCTGGCGCCGCTCAGGACCAACGATCGGGTTCCCGAGATCGCTGACGTACTTCATCGTATCGAGGCGTTGGGTGCGCGAGGTGGCGACGTGTTGCTGGTTCGCGAACGCGAGCTCTACACCTTGACCGAATTGGTGAACCGCTACACCAAAGAACCAGTCCGTTTCGTCGTCGGTCTCTCCCTCCTGATCCGAATGTTGCACGATCGCTATAACAAGCTGGATGACAGTCTGCTGAAGGCTCTGTCGCACCTGTTCGCACAGAATGTTCGCATTTACGCTTATCCGATGAAAACGGCGGACCTGCAAGAATCCATTCAGGGCATTGATGCTCTCGACTGGGAGTGGAGCGAAACGAACGGGTGGGTTTCTGCGCGCCAGTTACATCCAGCGCCGCCGCTGGGATACCTCTACTCATATCTTCTCGCCAGTAACTTTCTCGTTCCCATAGAGGGTGATTAAAGAAACGTAACTCGCTTCGTTGAGATTTCCGCGCAGTCGTTTCTTGATTGAAGTTGAGTGAATTTCAGCGAGACCAGCTTTCAATTGCTCGGAATACCGAGAATCGCGCCAGTACGGCATTTGGGGCAAGGTTGATTATTGCCTCCAGTCGAAGCAGCTGTTGGCGCTTTGGCTCCAGGCTTGTCAGGTACTCACGCCTGTTCCGACCGCAGCAGAGTGACATCCATCTGGTAAAACTTGAAGGTGTTGGCATCGGCGCCGTTGCCGGTGACTTCTTGCCGGTAGCGATCCAGCACGTCGGTCACGAAGATTGGTTTTTCGCTCTCCGGCAGAAGCTTCGCCCACTCGACGAAGGTTACTGAGCCGAAAGCTTCGAAGGCGGAGCGGGACTTGAAGTCCCATGCGCGGTCTTCGGTGCTTAGACTGCGGACCCGCAGCCCGTTGCGCTCGGCCAGCGCGGCATATTCTTCGGGACTCAGGTGAAGATACGGGTCGTGGAAGTTCTGGAAGTAGCGGGACCATCTCTCCGACAGCCGCGTTTCCTCGATGACATCTTCAAGGCTTTTGCGTTCGCCGCGCGGCACCAGGCGCAGCCTGGCGATGGCGCCGCTCTTCATGGCGGCGCGTATCGAGCGCAGGGCCTGGTCCTGCTCCGGTACCCAGTGGAGCGCGTTGAACGAGACTACCAGGTTGAACTCGGCATGGAAGCTGAGCGAACGAATATCCGCAGCCTGGAAGCGCAGATTGGGACGCGCGTAATGCCCAGCCGCGAAGGCAATCATTTCCGCGGAGAAATCGACACCTAGCACGCTTCCTTGTGGAAGGCGGGCCGCAATCTCCGCGGTAATTTTGCCATTACCGCAGCCCAGATCGAGCACCCGCTCGGTACCCTGCAGCGCCAGCAGCGCCAAAACCTCATCCGCCATGACCTCCTGAAGGCTCGCGATCCTGGCGTAGCCCGGCGCATTCCACTCAGTCATCCCAGCTCTCCACGCTCTTGCTCAAGTCTACTGGAGAGCACGACTGCCGGGTCACTACAGGGGGACGCCGGATTCAAACTGTAGTGTGGTGATGCGGCCGGCTGGAATGGGTAGGCTGATCGGAAAGAGTGCGTCTTGGTAACGGCTGCCGTTGTTGCGCGAAGCAATCGG
>Ga0070741_10008718_pt1 | contig 20150 bp, 23 predicted proteins | sample Coa_R1_4_FD_66440 | JGI IMG/M metagenome (GOLD analysis project Ga0070741, IMG submission 66440) | Surface soil microbial communities from Centralia Pennsylvania, which are recovering from an underground coalmine fire - Coalmine... | ecosystem: Environmental > Terrestrial > Soil > Unclassified ...
CGCACGCGATCGAGCTCGACTGGGCCGAGCCCGGAATCAAGCACGGCCAGTAAGGCCGGGCCCTGACCCTCCGGGGTGGCGGCCGCGCCGCCCCGGAGGGTCGACGAGCGTCCTGCAAGCCGCTCGTACGGGGTAGCCTCAGCGCTGGCATGACTCGCGCCGCTCCGAGCATTCCGCCCGATCGCATCAAGCGGCTCGCGGACTTCCGCGCCGCGCTGCGGGCCTTCGAGCGGCACGTCGAGCAGGCCGCGCGGAGGAACGGCCTGACGCCGCAGCGATTCCTACTCCTCCTCCAGATCGAGGGCGCCGCCTCCGGGAACCAGCCGATCGGCGTCGGCGAGGTCGCGGAGCGCCTCCAGCTGAGCCCGAACACGGCGACGGAGCTGATCACGCGGGCAGAGGAGGCCGGGCTCGTGAGGCGGGAGCCGTCGCCGGACGATCGCAGAGCAGTCCGGCTGCGCGTCACCCCGCGCGGCTACGACCAGCTGGAGGCGACGCTGGTCGAGGCCGAGAGCTACCGCGAGGAGCTGAGGGCCGCCTTCGACCAGCTGGTCGACCACTTCGAGCGGTCGGTCTAGGTCTCCAGCCGGCGCGCGGTGTCAGCCGACGTGCGAGGGCTTCGCGCCCAGGTCTCGCCCGCGCGGGTCGAGCTTCCGGGCAACCTCGGCGCCGGCTCCGACTTTGTCGACGACCCAGTGGTCGGCCATCTCGCGAACGACGTTCTCCAGCTCGGGCTCGTGGTGCTCCGGGATGACGACGAAGCGCGTCGCGACCGATCGGACCCACTCGTACTCGTCGAGCGGGAGCCGCACACGGCGGACGCAATCGCGCCGCGCGCATTCGCAGATGAACTCCAGCGTCCGGCCCTTCGAGCGCCCGAGCCGGTGGGAGCTCTGCTCGATCGCCTCGTTGACGTTCCGGTATAGGCTCTCGTTCCGCGCCGCCCGGGCGCGGCGGAGGTCGAGATCCGCGGTGCGCTTCTCCGACCGCGGCCACCTGAGCTCGCCCGCGCCGTTTCCGAGGCGTTCGAGCTGCGCATCGACGGCGCGGCGCAGCTCGTCCAGCCGTTCGCGATGAGCCTCGACGCGCTCTCGCATCAGGACCGCCCGCCAGCGGCTCTGACGGGCGAGCGCGATGGTGACGGGACTGGGCGTCGTCTCCTCGCGCACGACCCGCGCTGCCAGCTGGTGCAGGTTGATTCCCGAGCTTCGAGCGGCGTAGCGGAGCAGCGCGAAGGCCTCGTCGATGCTCAGCGCCAGACGCTCGCGCAGGACCCCCTTGGCTTGCTCGATCACGACCCTCGACTCGAGAGCCTGCTGGAGCTGCCGGTTGAGCTTCTCGGCAGCGGCGAGGCGCTCCAGCGCGCGTCGCTCTACGTCTGACACCATTCGCTCGCTCTCTGTCTCGCTCAGACGGTACTCCTGCCCTCCGGTTCGAAAACGCACTCGATGGCGAGGCGGATTCGGATGCTTCTCGAGCGTCGACGGCTGCGACGGGAGCCGGGTCGCGGGAGCGACATGGTAGCCGACCCCCGTGGAGCGGGACCAGGCCGGTTCGCTGGTTCCGGTGCGTCCGCGGCCCGCGGTCGCGGCGCGGTTTCCGACGGATTCCTAGGGCTGCGGGGCCGACGTGCAGCCGGCGGTGTGGACGTCAGAGACCGTCACCGTGCCGTTCTCGAACGAGGCGTCGATCGCGGAGATGCCCCAGTGACAGCTTCGCGACCGGTTCTTCGCCCGCGGAACCCCGGCCGAAGCAGATGTCGCGAGCACGAGGAGGGCGAGAGCGGAGACGACGACGGTGCGCCGGCGAGGTCGCTTCGTTGGCCGCATGCCTCGATGGTCGACTGCATCTGTGAAGACTTTGTACGCACCGGGTAAGAGTTCGTCGGTTGGCCGGTCGTCCACGAGAACCGGGCGGACGCGACGTTCGTCTCGCCTGACGCGTCTGCATCCCGAGCTCGCGGCGTCACGTTTCCCGCGCGTCGACCGGGAAAGGTCCTGCGCGATGACGCTTCCGCCCGATCCGCAGCCTCCGCAGCCTCCGGGGCTGCCGCCGGACCCGCTGCCGCCGCCGACGCCCCGGCCGCCGGACCCCGATCCCGGCCGCCCCTCGCCGGACCCCTAGGATCCGTCGCCGCAGGCGATCTCGACCGGGACGCCGCCGCTCAGCGTTTGGTAGACGACGCAATAGCGCTCGGTCAGCTCCAGCAGCTTCGCGAGCCGCTCCTCGTCGGCCGAGTGGCGCAGCCCGAAGATGAGCCGGATGCGATCGAAGCCGACGGGCGCGTCCCGCGCGACACCGAGGGTGCCGCGGAAGTCGAGCTCGCCCTCGGCGCGGACGGTTCCGGAGACCTCGAGCCCCATCGCCGTCGCCACCGAGGCCAGCGTCACGCCCGCGCAGGCGACGAGCGCGTCGAGCAGCATGTCACCCGAGCAGGCGAGCGCGCCGTTCCCGCCGGTCGCGGGATGCAGCCCGGCCTCGACGAGGCCGCGGGCGGTCTCGACCCGGCAGGCGATCCGCTCCTGGCCGAGCGTTCCCTCCGAGCGGAGCGTCAGCCGAGCCGCCGTCGGATCGTCCCGGTACCGCTCCTTCAGCGGGGCCTGGAGCGCTCTCAGCTCGTCCCGGTCCACGACCTCGAGTCTAGGCGAGCGCTCGTCCACCCCGTACGCTTTCGGGATGGTCGCCTGTCCCGCCTGCGGGCAAGAGAACCCGGATATCGCCCGTTTTTGCCTGGCGTGCGCGACGCCGCTCGCGGCCGCAGCCATGCCGCCGCGGGAGGAGCGGCGCGTGGTCACGGTCGTCTTCGTCGACCTCGTCGGCTTCACCGGACGCTCGGAGAAGCTCGACCCCGAGGACGTGCGCGCCATCCTGAACCCGTACTACGAAACGGTCAAGGCCGAGCTCGAGTCCTTCGGCGGCGTCGTCGAGAAGTTCATCGGCGATGCCGTCATGTCGGTGTTCGGCGCCCCGACGGCCCACGGCGACGATCCGGAACGAGCGGTCCGCGCCGCGCTGGCCGTCTGCGACGCGGTCTCGAAGCTGAACGACGAGCACCCCGGACTGGAGCTCCAGATCCGCGTCGCGGTCAACACCGGCGACGCGGTCGCGTCGCTGGCCGCCACGCCGGGCTCCGGCGAGGCGATGGTCGCCGGCGACGTCGTGAACACGGCGGCGCGGCTGCAACAGACGGCCGCGGTCGGGACGGTGGTGGTCGGCGAGGAGACGTTCCGCGCCACGAACGCCGCGATCGAGTACGAGGAGATTCCGGCGGTCGTCGCCAAGGGAAAGTCGGATCCGGTCGCCGCCTGGAGGGCCGTCGGCACCCGCGTCGCGTCGGGCGAGCGCATCCTCTCGCAGGTGCCGCTCGTCGGCCGCAGGCGGGAGCTCGAGCTGCTCCACAGCCTGTGGGAGCGGGCGACGGTCGAGCGGCGCCCGCACCTCGTGACGATCCTCGGGGCGCCCGGGCTCGGCAAGACGCGGCTCAGCGTCGAGTTCGTCAAGCGTGTCGAGGAGACGGGCGGCAGCGCCGTCCGCGGCCGCTCGCTTCCCTATCGCGAGCACAGTGCCTACTTCGCCTTCGCGAGCCAGGTCAAGAGCCTCGCGGGGATCTACGACACGGACGGCATCGACGTCGCCTCGGCGAAGCTGCGGGACACGGTCTCGGGGATCGTCGCCCCGGACGAGGCGCAGCAGGTCGTCGAGCACCTCGCGATCCTCCTCGGCCTCGACCACGCCGCCTCCGCGCCCGACCGCGAGAGCCTGTTCTTCTCGGCACGCGTGTTCATCGAGGCGGTCTGCCGCGATCGGCCGACGCTGCTCGTCTTCGAGGACATCCACTGGGCCGACCCGACGCTGCTCGACCTGATCGAGCAGCTCGCCGCACGGCTCCACGACCTGCCGCTGCTGCTCCTGACCCTCGCGCGCCCGGAGCTGCTCGACGCGCGCCCCTGGGGCGGCGGGCTGCTCGCCTACTCGGCTCTTCCGCTCCAGCCGCTCGTCGGCGAGGACGCGCGCGAGCTCGCCGGGATCCTCCTCGCCGCAGCCTCCGAGAACGGCCGGGACGAGCGCGCGAAGGACATCGCAGCGGCGGCCGAGGGCAACCCGCTCTTCATCGAGCAGCTCGCCGCCGTCATGAGCGAGGGCTCGGTCGGCCGCGACGCGCCGCTGCCGTCGACGATTCGCGGCCTGCTCGCGGCGCGCCTCGACGCCCTGCCGGCCGAGGAGCGCTCGCTGGTGCTTGACGCAGCCGTCGCCGGCCGAACCTTCTGGCGCGGGATGCTCGAGCAACGGAGCCCCGAGCCGGAGGAGCTGCAGCGCATCCTCGCAGCCCTCGAGCGGCGCGACCTGATTCGCCGTGACGCCACGTCGTCGTTCGAGGGACAGGAGCAGTACTCGTTCAAGCACGTCCTGATCCGCGACGTCGCCTACGACCTCCTCCCGCGCGCCGAGCGCCGGGCGCGCCACGCGGACGTCGCCCGGTTCATCGAGAGCTGCACTCCGGAGGCAGGCGAGCCGCTCGTCGCCCTCGGCCGGCACTGGCGTGACGCGGGCGACCACGAGCGCGCCGTCCACTACTTCCTGGAGGGCGCGGCCGAGGCCGAGCGAGGCTGGGCCAAGGACCTGGCGGTCGCGCTGTACAAACAGGCCCTCGAGCTGATGCCCGAGGACGACAAGGAGGGCCGGCGGGCGCTGATCGGACGTCTGGCGGTCGCCCAGCAGGCCTACCTGCACGTCACCGACGCGCAGCTACGGCGCGGCGGGACCTAGACCGGCGGGAAATCCGCCGGGGTCACGTCGCCGGCGATCTCGTCCAGCGCGTCGATCGTGTGCAGGCCGAGCTTCTTCGAATGCTCGAGGACGATCTCCTCGTTCGGCGCCTCGTAGACGCAATACGTCCGCACGGTGCCGTCCTCGCCGACGACCACGTGACTGTGCTCCCAGACGATCTGCGGGAACTCGTCCTCGGTCAGCGAGCGGGACTTGCGCCCGACGTCGGGCATCTGCTCGGTTCCCACCTCGAAGCTGCGAACGATCAGGTACCGGGGCACGGCCGCATCCTAGTCGCTGCAGGCGGGAGGGAAAAGCGCGCCGCGCGGCCCCTCGTGAGATCGGATGAGGAGCGCCTGGCTAAGCCGCCGGCGGTGGCCGTCGCATCGGCCAGAAACGGGGTCCGTCCGGGACCCGGAGCTCGCCGAGGTGGACGAACCCGAGCCGCTCGTAGAACGCCGCGCTACGCTCGGTGCTCGCTTGGAGGTACGCGGGCACTCCCTCGCTGTCACAGCGGTCGAGCGTGGGACGCAGCAACGCCGCGCCGAGGCCGCGACCCTGAAAGCGTCTGGCCACACCCAGATAGCGAACGTAGTAGTGCGGCTCCTCGAGATGGCTGTCCTCGAAGACCCTTTGCAGTCGCCTGGCTCGGGAGAGCCGCGGGCCGAGAGCACGCACCAGGCCGATCGCGCCGGAGAGGGAAACCGTCATTTGCCACCTGCCGGGCGGCAGCTCGAGGCTCGCACCCCGGAAGTCGCCGATCGTGAGCACTCGTCCGGCCGGAAACACGTAATCCGCAAGCTCGATCTCGAGCAGCCGCCGCAGGCGCCTGTCGCTTCTCTCGCTCGGAGCCAACCATTGCAGGACCGGATCGGCCGCGAATGCGTCGGCGAGTGTCGCGCTCAGCTGCGCCAGGTCACGGACATCGGCCTCGCGCACGCTCTGCGAGAGCGTTTCGCCTCGACCCACGCGACGACGGTAGCAAGCGCCTTCTTAGACTCCGGGCGTCCCGACGACGAACGTCGCGCGTGTCTTGCAGCAGGTGGGTGTGCTGCCCGAACCTCCCGGCTAAGAGGCTCTAGGTGCCGAACGCAACTGTTGCCAGTCTGTTGCAAACGCCCGGGTGCGTCCCGCGCACGCGTAGGGTAGCCGCGACCCAGTCGGGCCGACGATGCGCGTGGTTGAAATGACGTTCGCCAGCTGCGCACGATCGTCCTTCCATGCACCGGAGACTGATCGTCGCCATGTCGATCGCCGCGCTCGCCGGAATCGTTCCGCTGGACGCCCAGGGTCACGCAGGCCCCCTGCACATACATGACCTGCCTGTCACCTTCACCGGGTCCGTGAGCGCTCGGCAGGTTCACGTCCGCGCGTACGTGTGCCTCTCTTCGGCGTCGGAGGCGACCAATGTGGCCCCGGCGAGTTGCGTCTGACCGGTTCGTGATCTACCAGCGGAGATGGACCCCGCTGCGCAGTCTCACCGAATACGACGACGTAACGGTGAGCATCGCGAAGAACCGGGGAGGCAAACCCTGCGGATGGGTGCGTTTCAGCGATCGCTTCGAGTGGCCCGAAGGTTTCGCCGGCTTCGACAGCCCGATCAACTGCTACGGCATCTCCTTCTCGATCAACGTGAGAACGGCGTTTTCCTCCTCGGCCGAGCCGAGAAAGGCATTTGCCACCAAGCGAGTAGCCGTGAGACTGCCCGAACGCCTAGGCACGAAAAAGGCCCCGTCTCCAGGGCCTTACGAGGAGCGGATGATGGGACTCGAACCCACGACCTTCTGCATGGCAAGCAGACGCTCTAGCCAACTGAGCTACATCCGCACGCGGCGGCCAGTATAGCCGCTCGATTCCGGGCCGACTCTCAGCCGGCAGCGTCCAGGGCCTCGTTCACCAGCCGGTCTGCGAGCTCGTTGTGCTCCCGGCGCACGGCCGTGTAGGTGACGCTGCCGATCCGGCGTGCGAGCGAGCTCGCCTCGAGGAACAGGCCGCGCAGCGTCTCGTTCTTGACCCGGTACTCCCCGCGCATCTGCTTGACCAGGAGCTCCGAGTCGGAGACGACGGTCAGCTCGTCGATTCCGAGCTCCTCCGCCCGCCGGAGCCCTTCGACCAGCGCGCGGTACTCGGCCACGTTGTTCGTGGCGACCCCGATCGCCTCGCCGCGGGCGTCGAGGACGGTCCCGTCCTCGGCCTCCAGGACATACCCGTATGCGGCCGGCCCGGGGTTGCCGCGCGCGCCGCCGTCGGTCGAGAGTCGCGCCCTCACGTTTTCCTCGCGCGAGCCGGGGGAAGCGCTCCCGTATGGCGTCGCTCAGGGTGCAGCCCCGGAACACGCCCGCGGAGCGGGCTGACGCGCCGGTCGAGATCGAGGTCGACGAGACCCACGGGGAGCATTCGGCAATCATCGAGGACTGGGCCGAGCCGCGGCAGGCCTGGACGGCGACCTTCCGGGAGGGTCACGACTTCGGGCGCGCCAACAACGTCGAGTGCGAGATCCTCTTCGTCGCCGGCGAGCAGACCTCGTCGCTCACGTTCCGCCTCGACCAGCTCGACGCGGTCGAGGACACGGGGCAGGAGCTCGTCCTCCGCTTCGACGAGCGCGACGGGATCGCCAGGTTGGCCCGCCTCGGGGCGACCGGGCTGGACGTGGAGCTCTTCCACGTCCTCACCTTCACGTAGGACTACCGCGTCGAGAGCCCGTTCAGCAGGCGCCGGCTCAGCCTGTGGCCGAGCTCGCGCTCCAGGCGCTTGCGGGCCGGCACGCGGGGGCGCGCGGCGGTCATCTGCCCGACGAGCTCGCAGTGGGCGAGCAGCCGATCGAGCCCTCGGTCGGCCCGAGTCAGCTGCATCCAGTCCGGCGCCGCGCTCATGCCCTTCACATCGTCGCGGACAGACCGGACAACATCCCTCGAACTATGGGACCTGAGGGCTCGTTCACTGGGACTTCAGTTCCACGCGGCCCCTGCCGATAGACCGGGTGATGCTTGCCGCCCAGAAACCTGCCTGGCTTCCGCTCGGGACGCTTCTCGTGCGCAAGGGCCTGATCACCAACGAGCAGCTCGAGCTCGCCCTCCTCGACCAGCAGAAGACCGGCCTCCGGCTCGGCGAGCTGCTGGTCAACTGGGGCTGGGTCGACTCGGCCGCGATCTCGAAGGCCCTCGCCGAGCAGTACGAGCTGGAGTTCGTCGACCTCGACGATGCCGAGCTGGATCCGGCCGCGCTGGCGCGGCTGACGGCGAAAGAGGCACGCCACCACGACGCGATCCCGATCCGGTTCCTCGAGGACGGTCGCCTCCTGGTCGGCGTCGCCGACCCGACCGACGTGGGCGTGGGCGACGAGCTCCGCGCCAGGCTCGGCGCCGTCAGCCTCGTCGTGGTCGACCAGACCGAGCTCCACCGAGCGCTCGCCCGCCACTACAGCTAGCCGCGCGGCCGACGGTCAGGCTCCGTCGCCGGGTCCCGGCTATTCCGCCGTGTCGATCTGCGCCTTCTGCAGACGCCCGGAGTAGTCGACGTAGATCGACTTCCACTCCGTGAAGACGTCGAGCGCTGCCTGGCCGGCCTCGCGGTGGCCGTTCCCCGTGTCCTTCGTGCCGCCGAACGGGAGGTGCACCTCGGCGCCGATCGTCCCGGCGTTGACGTACGTGATGCCCGCCTCGAGGTCGCGCATCGCCAGGAAGGCCGTGTTGACGTCACGGGTGAAGATCGAGGACGAGAGGCCGTAGCGGATGCCGTTCGCGACCCGGATCGCCTCGTCGGCGCCGTCGACGGGGATCAGCGCGGTGGTCGGGCCGAAGATCTCCTCCTGCGCGACCCGCATGCCGGGCTCGACGTCCGCGAAGATCGTCGGCCGGTAGTAGAAGCCCCGGTCGAGGCCGTTGCCCGTCGCGACCTCGCCGCCGGTGAGGAGCTTCGCTCCCTCGTCCCGGCCGATCCCGGTGTAGGAGTGGATCTTCTCGAGCGCGGAGCGGTTGATCACCGGCCCGACGTCCGTGTCCTCCTCCCACCCGGGCCCCAGGCGCAGGCGCTCCGCCGCCGTCACCAGCTTCGACTGGAGCTCGCCGTAGACCTTCCGGTCCACGACCACGCGGCTCGCCGCCGTGCAGCGCTGTCCCGAGGTCCCGAACGCCGACCAGACGATCCCCTCGACGGCGAGGTCGAGGTCGGCGTCGTCGAGCACGATGATCGCGTTCTTGCCGCCGAGCTCGAGGTGGATGCGCTTCAGGTTGTCGGCGGCGGCCTTCATCACCGCGACGCCGGTCTCGCGCGAGCCGGTGAGCGTGATCACCGGCACGTCGGGGTGCTCGACCAACCGCTCCCCCACCGCCCCGCCGCCGCCGTGGACGACGTTGACGACCCCCGGCGGCACTCCCGCCTCGCTCAGCAGCTCGACGAATCGCTCCCCGAGTGCGGGCGTGTCAGTCGCAGGCTTGAAGACGACGGTGTTGCCGCAGACGAGCGCCGGGGCGATCTTCCAGGAGGGGATCGCGATCGGGAAGTTCCAGGGCGTGATCACGCCGATCACGCCGATCGGCATGCGCACGCTCATGTTGAACTTGTCGCGGAGCTCCGACGGGGTCGTCTGGCCGAAGAGCCGCCTGCCCTCGCCCGCCATGTAGAAGCTCATGTCGATCGCTTCCTGGACGTCCCCGCCGGCCTCGGGCAGCACCTTGCCCATCTCGCGCGCCATCAGCAGGCTCAGCTCCTCCTTGTGCTCGCGGACGAGCTGGCCAAAGCGGTAGAGGATCTCGCCCCGCGCCGGGGCCGGCACGAGCCGCCATTCCTCGTACGCCTGCTTGGCCGCCTCGACTGCGCGGTCGACGTCCTCCCAGCCGGACTTCGGGAAGGTCCCGATCAGCTCTCCCGTCGCCGGACTGGTGCTGTCGAAGGTCTCGCCGGAGGCGGCGTCGACCCACTCGCCGCCGACGAAGTTCTTGAACGCCTGCGTGCCGACGGCCATCGCGCCCACTCTAGCGCCGGTGGCGCCAAGCGCCGCTAGGCGACGTCGAGTGTCGGGAAGCTGCCCGTCGGGCGGGCGCGGCGGCGGTCCCGGATCGAGCGCATGCCGCCGTACGCCCGGCCGCGGCGGCGGTCGGGACCCTGGCGGCGGTCGACGATCACCGTCACGTTCGGGTTGTCGCGGTAGTACGCGACCATCTTCTCGAAGAGCTCCGCTTCGAGCTCACGCGGGATCACGCAGTAGATCATCGGGCCACCGAACCTCATTGTACGAATCGGTTCGGCGGATTCCACCCCGCGGCCGGTTTCCCGGTCGCCCCCGACTTCCGGTCAGGCGGCGGTCGTCTGGACGTCCGGTACGACGCCGAGCCCGTGCTCGAGCCGGGCGTTCCACTCCGTGAACGTCGCTTCCAGCTCGGAGGGCTCCATCCCCCGCTCCGCGAGGCGCACGGGCTGCGAGGAGTCGCGATTGATGCGGTACTGGTACCAGGAGATGTCCCACGAGAACGTGATCACGACGTCCGCGCTCGGGCCCGAGAGGAGCACGACGCTGACGTTGGGGTCGCCGAGGCTGCGCGCGATGCCCTCGATCGTGCGCAGGCCGTCCGAGCCGTTGAAGAGGGTCGCCGCCTCGACGATCGCCTGCTCCCGCGACGAGAGCCGGCGAAGGATCGGCTCCGACACGATCGTCTCGGGCACCGGCCGGCGCTGCGCGCCGAAGATGGCGGCCAGGCTCAGCGAGCGCCGCCGCCGCGCGTGTCGCACCGCAGGGCCGATCGGGCTGCCCTCGCGCACCCAGCCGTGGTCGAGTGCGATTTCCTGGCAGAGCGGGCACACGTCGACGAACTCGTCGACCCCGTCGGGAGCGAAGCGAACCACCTGCTCGCCGAGCAGGAGCGTGCGCTCGCACACGGCGCACTGCTTCGCGTCCATGACCCGAATCGACCGCACGGCCCGCCAACTATAGGCGACGTGCAGGGGATTCTTCCAGGGAGACGCGGAGCGCTGCCCTAGACCTTCTCTTCCTCCCGGGCGCGCTTCGCCTCGTCGATGATCTTCTGCGCGATGTGGGCGGGCACCTCGTCGTAGCGCAGGAAGTGCATGTGGTAGTCCCCGCGCCCGCCCGTCAGCGAGGTGAGCGCCTGCGAGTAGGTGAGGATCTCGGCCATCGGCACCTCCGCCTTGATCGAGGTCATCCCCCCACGCGGCTCCATGCCGTGCAGGCGGCCGCGCCGTGAGTTGAGGTCGCCGTTGACCGCGCCCACTGCGTCGTCGGGGACGGTCACGTCGACCTCCATGATCGGCTCGAGCAAAACCGGGTTCGCCTTCTCGTACGCGGCCTTGAAGGCCATCGAGCCGGCGATCTTGAACGCCATCTCCGACGAGTCGACCGTGTGGTACGAGCCGTCGACGAGCCGGACGCGGACGCCCTGCACCGGTGCGCCGGCGAGCTCGCCGTGCTGCATCGCCTCCTGGATCCCCTTGTCCACCGCCGGCCGGAACCCCTGGGGGATCACGCCGCCGACGATCTCGTCGACGAACTCGTAGCCGACGCCCTCCTCCAGCGGCTCGATCACGATGTGCGCGTCCCCGTACTGGCCGCGGCCCCCGGTCTGCTTCTTGTACTTGCCCTGCGCGCGCGCCTGTGCGCGGATCGTCTCCAGGTAGGGAACCCTCGGCTGGTGGAGGTCGACGTCGACGCCGAACCGCCGCTTCAGCCGCTCGACGGCGACCTCGACGTGCATCTGGCTCAGCCCGGCCAGGAGCTGCTCGCCGGTCTGCTGGTCGCGGCGCAGGGTCAGCGTCGGGTCCTCCTCGGTCAGGCGGCGGAGCGCCTGGCCCATCTTCTCCTCCTCGCCCTTCGTCTTCGGCGTGATCGCGAAGCTCATCACCGGCTCCGGGAACTCGAAGGCGGGAGGCTCGCCGGCGACCTCCTTGTCGGCGAAGAGGTCGCCGGTCGCCGCGTCCTTGAGCTTGGCGACGGCGCCGATGTCGCCCTCGCCGAAGGCATCCGCCTGCGCGTGATCCTTGCCCTGCATCGTCATCAGGGAGCCGAAGCGCTCCTTGTTGTGGCTCCGCGCGTTGGTCAGCGTGCTGTCGGCGCCGACCGTGCCCTTCAGGACGCGGAAGACGTTGATGCGGCCCGCGAACGGGTCGGCGATCGTCTTGAAGACGAACGCGGCCGTGCTCGCGCCCTCGACCGAGATCGCCCCCTTCTTCTTCGCCGGGCTGGGCACGCCCTCGACGAGCAGGTCGAGCAGCGCGGTCGTGCCCAGGTTCTTCGTCGCGACCGCGGCCGCCACCGGGAAGACCTCGCCGCGGGTGACGGCCTCCTTGAGCGCCTTCGCGACCTCCTCCTCCGACAGTTCCTGCCCGTCGAGATAGCGCTCCATCAGCCCTTCGTCGGTCTCGACGACCGCGTCGAGCAGCTTCTCGCGGTACTCGGCGGCGAGGTCGGCGGCCTCCGCGGGAATCTCGACGCGCTGGCCTTCGCGCGCGCCTTCGGGGCTCGTGTACGCGCACATGTGCAGCACGTCGACGATCCCGGTCAGCTCGTGCTCGGCGCCGATCGGGATGTGGACGGCGACGCAGCGGTCGGAGAGCTGCGAGCGCAGGCTCTCGAGGGCGCGGAAGAAGTCGGCCCGCTCGCGGTCGAGCATGTTGACGACGACCACCCGAGCGAGGGAGTCGTCCTCGGCGCGGTGCCAGACCCTGCCCGTGCCGACCTCCACGCCCATGACCGCGCTGACGACGACGAGCGCCCCCTCGACGACGCGGAGAGCGGCGATCGCCTCGCCCTGAAACCCCGCGTCGCCCGGCGTGTCGATCAGGTTGATCTTGCGGTCGCGCCAGGAGGCGTTCGCGAGGGACGCGGACAGCGACATCTGGCGGCGATGCTCGTCCTCGTCCCAGTCGGACACCGTCGTCCCGGCCTCGACGGTGCCGAGCCGGTTGACCGACCCCGACTGGAAGAGGAGCGCCTCGACGAGGGACGTCTTGCCGGTTCCTCGGTGGCCGACGACGGCGACGTTGCGGATCTTTCCGGGCTCTTGAGCAGGCATGCGCGCGCGAATCCCTCCCGTGCAGGTTGTCTGTGACGCCGATCTTATCGGCGGCTTCCCGCTCGGCCCCTGGCGGACAGCCCCGCGCGGCGGTACCAGCCGCGCCTTCCGGCGCGGAGGGCCTGCCCCTTCGGGTCAGGCCCTTGACGGACCGTCCCGCGTGGCGGGACTGCGATGTTCTTAGTCGTCCGCGCCGGTGCGTGCCGCGACGTTGCCGGCCAGCCTCGACTTCAGGCGCAGGATCGCCTTCGTATGGAGCTGGGAGACGCGCGATTCCGTCACGCCGAGCACCTCGCCGATCTCGCGCAAGGTGAGCTCCTCGTAGTAGTAGAGCGTGATCACGAGCTTCTCGCGCTCGGGGAGCCTGGCGATCGCCTCGCTCAGCGCCTCGCGCAGCTCGGTCTGGTCGAGCGCCTGCGAGGGCTGCGGCCCGGACGTGTCCTCGATCGTGTCGATCAGCGAGACCTGGTCGCCGCTGCCGGACGACACCGTCCAGAGCTCGTCCAGCGCGGCGATCGACGAGCGCGAGATGTCGGTCAGGCTCTCGTCGAGCTCGTCGGTCGAGATCCCGAGCTTCTCGGCGATCTCCTCGTCGGTCGGCGCGCGATGCAGCTTCGCCTCGAGCGCGGCGATCGCCCGCTCGATGTCGCGGGCGCGTGACCGCACCGAGCGGGGCACCCAGTCCATCGCGCGCAGCTCGTCGATGATCGCTCCCTTGATCCGGGAGATCGCGTACGTCTCGAACTTGACGTCGCGGTCGGGGTCGTATCGCTCGATCGCGCCGATCAGCCCGAGCAGCCCGTACGAGACGAGGTCGCCCTCGTCGACGTGCGCCGGGAGCCCGCTCCCGAGGCGGCCCGCGACGAACTTGACGAGCGGCGCGTAGGTGAGGATCAGGCGATCGCGCACGGCACGATCGCGGGTCTTCGCAAACTCCCGCCACAGGGGCTTGGTGTCCTCGGTCACGGCTACGCCTAGAGAATACGAGGCTTCCCGGCGATCACCTCGGGCTCGGAGCTACGGACGGAGCCCGCGGACGGCCAGACCGGCCATCCAGAGGGCCAGCGCGGCCGCCCCGGCGACGATGATCCACTCCTTCGCCGAGCCTGCTGCGAAGGCGATTCCCGCGAAGGCGATCGCGAGCAGGAGGAACAGCGCGCCGAGCGCGCGCCGCTGCGGAGCCCGGTTCACGCGAGGGATGGTAGTCAGGCGGATTCCGGATCGGGCTCGCCGTCGCCGCCGGAGTACGGCTTGCCCTCCTCGTCGGCCTCGGTCTGGCCGCGCGCGGCCTCGTCGGGCTCGCGCTCGTCCTCACGTTCCTCGTACGAGCTGTCGGTCACGAGCCACGCCTACCCCGAGGTGGCCGCCGATACACTGACCCGCGTACCGAGGGGCGTAGCTCAGTTGGTAGAGCGGCGGTCTCCAAAACCGTAGGTCGGGGGTTCGAGTCCCTCCGCCCCTGTAGCCTCAACCAAGCAGAAAACGCCTAATTTGCAGCAGCTTCGGCTCTTGAATCTCTCTCATCACGTTACGCCTGAGTCCGCCGGAATCCGCCCGAATCAGGTTACGACTGTCGCGCAACTGTCGCGCGGTCCGGTCAGATCGAGGGCTTGAGCCGCAGTGGGACGAAGCTGCTCTGCGCCTTGCCGTTCACGTAGAAGATCAGCATGTGGGTGCCTTCCGCGCGAGCGGTGAACTCGATGACAATGGGCGTTGTCCAACGAAGCGGGCCAACACGACGAAGGTCAGTTCGGCTGGGAAGGTCTGGGTGGTGAGCGTGTCGAATGCGGCGTTCTCGAGGGTCTTGATCATGCCGCCCTCGAACGACACAGACGAGCACGGGATGGCCCATTCGATACGCATCAGGATTCAGCGTCCTCCATCGAGGCATATAATTTTGACCGTCGTGAGCCGACGGGGAGAGTGATGCAGTACAAGGCTGTAGTCCTGAACTTCGACCGGCGCACAGTGAGCTACGTTGCCGGGCCGGAAACCAAGCCTTCGACGAAGGCAAAGGCTTCGGCCACCCGAAGCACACCCCCCACGCCAGCAAGCAACTCGAAGTAGAGCAGACGTTCGTCTAGGCGGTCTACCGACTCGCCGAAGATCGCTCGAGATAGGCGTCGACGAGGCCGACGGCCTCGTCCTCGTTGCCGGGCATCAGGTGCCCGTAGCGGTCCAAAGTGATCTGGATCGAGCTGTGCCCGAGGTAGGTCGAGATCGCCTTCACGTTCACGCGGGCGGCGATCAGGATCGACGCGAAAGTGTGACGTGCTTCGTGCAGCCCGATCGGGTCGAGCTCGACCGGGAGCGACTTGCCGGTCAGGAACGCTCCGACCACCTCGAGCGCCCAGGCGCGCATCGACCGCCGGATCAGCATTGGCCGGTTGAGAGGTCGCCCGTCGAAGCCGAAGAAGAAGCCGCTGTTGTGGCCGCGCGCGAGCCGGTGCGCCGCGAGGTGGCCGCGCAGGGCGGCGACGATCGGCACTTTGCGCTTGCCGGCTGCTGACTTCGGTTCGATCAGGCCGGCCTTCTTGTCCCAGGAACGGTGGACGTGGATGACGCCGGCGGTGAGGTCGACGTCCTCGTCGTGGAGCGCCTGGATCTCGCCGAGTCGGAGTCCGGCGTAGAAGGCGACCGCCCAGGCGGCGCGGTCGTGCTCGGGATGCTCGGTGTTGAGCGTGGCGATCAGCGCGGCCGCTTGCGCGGGCGACGCGATCCGTTCCCGTCGGCCTCGCACCGCCGGCAGCTCGAGTGCGGCGGTCGGGTTGACTGCGACCTCGCCGCGGCTGAGCGCACGCCGGTAGACGGCCCGGAGCGGCAGGAACGTGTTGCGGATCGTCGACGGGTCGACGCCGTCGGCGAGGAGCCGATCGGCGAGGTCTTGCAGCAGCAGCCGCGAGACGTCCGAGAGACGAAGCGCGCCGAGCTCGTCGAGGATCCGCAGCCGCATCGCCTGCTCGTAGCCTCGGAGCGCGCTCGGCTTGTACACGTCGCCCGAGCGGGTGCGGATCGTGCCGTCCTCCGCCCCACCCTTCCACGCCTCCCACGCCTGCGTCAGTGTCGTCTGAGACGGGGCGCGCATGGTTCCCTTGCGGAGAGCCGGGAGCGCGTCTTGCCGCCACGTCCTGGCGGCGCTGAGCGTCGGGAACGTCTTACGGATCCGCTTGCCCTCGCGCGCGCTCCAGACGTGCGCCTGGAACGTCGGTTTGCATTTGCAGTCGGAGTCGCGGTCTTTGAAGGCGGGACAGCTGCGTGCGTGGCGAGTTGCGATACCGGGTGTTGCCCTGGTCGCCATGGCAGGTCTGCTCATCGCTCCTCCGTTCGTTCGTAGAGATTGGGGCCAGGGGTGTAGCGTTTTCCCCTCATTCCGCCGATTAGGAAGCCCCTCTTTTCTGCTTTTTCGAGTTGTGTGCGGATCGTGGGAATAGTCGGCGTGAATCTGAGTTCGCGGTGCTTACGGCTTCGCTTCGCGAGTTCGGCGTAGAACTTGCCGCGCTCCCATTGGCTCTGTGGTGTGTCGAGTACGGCGAAGTATTCGCGGGCAAGCCACCTCAGGTACTCGGGCGAGTGGGGTGCTCGTCCACCTCGTCTGCGGCTTTTTGCGCCTGCTGCGACTGCGTCAACTCGAGATTCTTCGCCGGGCGCAGGCGCCCATCCCTGGATCGTGTTCGCTTGTAGGTGAAGCGGTGCGTCGCGTAGTTTCGCAAGCGCTCGGTCGCGAATCGTTCCGAGTGCGATGCCGTCCTTGAGTGTTGCGGGGGGGACTTCGCGAGTGGGGTCGTCGAAATGCTCGAACGCGACTCGTGTGAGTCCGAGTCCAGATGCGCCTTGTTGGAAGTACCCGCGGATGAGCCACGGCTCGTCGGCGTGAATCGTGACTGCCAGTAGGTAGGCGACCGCATCTGATTCGCCTGGTTCGTCTGACGGGACGGGACGCGCGAATACCCACGGAGGATGCTCAACAACGGGCTCGAGTGGATCCCGGAAAACGATAGGCATCTCTGTGTCCGGGCGCGCCTTCCCCAGGAAGTGAGAAGCCGCTAACGCGAACTGCTCGCGGTCAGCGTCGGGGAGAGGTGGAAGGTCGTCGCCGGGCACCTAATCGAGCAGCCTAGCCCAGCCGTAACTTCCAGTCAACATCTCGGCTACAGATGATGAGAAGCTGATTTCAAGCAGGCACCCCTTTTTATCATCTCCAGAGCCTAAAGTGCTGGAAACATGGCAGCCACCCTCGAGAAACTCACGCAGTCCGTGCGCGCCCGTCAAGCGCTTCCCGCGCCCTCCGCCCGCCGTGCGCTGCGACAGGCCGCTGGCGTCTCGCTCGCCGATGTCGCGTCTGTTGTGGGTGTCAGTCGTCAGGCCGTTGGTCTGTGGGAAGCCGGCCTGCGTCACCCACGAGGCTCGAACCTCGACTCGTACCTCGGGGTGCTCCGCGCGTTGCAGGAAGCGATGCGGGGATGACCGTCAGCGCCGAGACTCCGCTGCACGCTTCGCTTCGGGAGTTCGATCGGCTGCTTGAGCAGCTGCTCGTCCCGGACGCGGGCGAATTCCCCAGAGAAAGCGTGAAGCCCGGCTCTGCGGGCTTCAAGGCTTCACGCGGAAAGGACGAACATGGACACCCTAGCGAACATCCCCGCTGACAGCCGATTCGACGAGGCCGAAGCCGACGTCGATCACGGCACCGCCTGGCGCTACCGGGAGCCGGACGCGCCCAACCCGCTGACGATCCTGGTCACCGGCTGGTCGACCGGGGTCACGAAACTCGGCGAGGCCGAGTTCCTGAACGGCATCGACCGCGACGGCAGGAAGTGGTCAGTCCTCGTCGGCAGCGTCGTGCTGACGAAACGGCTGATCGAGGGCACCGTCGAGGAGTGGAACGGCGTGAAGAACGAGTTCGTCGTCACCCGGACACTCGGACGCGTCCAGGCGGGCGAGGTCGTGTCGATCAAGTACGTCGGCGACGTCAACGGGGCGCGATACGCGTACCCGAACTTCAAGGTGAGCCGGAAGCCCCGCACGGCCGGAAGCAGCAGCGGCGATCACAGCTGGCCGGTCGAAGCCGCGCCGCAGTTCGTGCCTGCGGGCACAGCCGGTGAGAGCGCCGAGGTTGCCGCGTCACCCGACAACGACATTCCATTCTGAGCCGGGGATCTGGGGACCGAGCCGATGGCGGCGACGCATCAGGATGAGCAGGCGGCGGGCGAGTTGCTCGCCGCCGCGCTCACATATGCGGCCACCGGTCTGCTGGTGCTTCCGCTCGACGGGAAAGTTCCGCGGAACAGAGGTGGCTTGACGAACGCAAGCTCGGACCCCGAGGTTGTCGCCGACTGGTGGCGCCGCTGGCCGGACGCGAACGTCGGTATCCGCACAGGGACCGAGTCGGGGTTGGTAGCCCTCGACGTCGACACGCCGAAGGGTGGCGCCGGCACACTCGCCGAGCTCGAACGCAAGCATGGGAAGCTCGCGAAGACCGCCCGCGTCCTGACCGGGGGCGGAGGCGAGCACATCTACTTCAAGCATCCCGGCCGAGAGGTGCGCAACTCCGCGGGTCGTCTCGGGGCAGGTTTAGACGTCCGCGGCGACGGAGGCTACCTCGTCGTCCCACCCTCGATACACGACTCCGGCCGCGTGTACAAGTGGATACGGCCGCTCGAGCGTGGCATAGCTGACCCGCCGGCGTGGCTGCTCGACGACCCCGGAGCGAGCCGCAACGGCTCCGCCCCACCCGTTGGCGACGCGATCCCGCAGGGTGAACGCGACACGACACTCGCCTCGCTCGCAGGGACTATGCGCCGCCGCGGCATGGGCGAAGCGGAGATCCTCGCCGCGCTGAAAGTCGCGAACACGCAGCGATGCCGGCCGCCGCTTGAAGAACGGGAGGTCGAACGGATCGCAGCAAGCATCAGCCGCTACCGACCTAAGCAGCAGGTGGCGCCTACTGGTGATCAGGAGGCTGGGCAGGAGCCCTTTCGTCTCGAAGTGCTCTCCGCCCGCGACCTCTGCGCCCTCCCGGACCCGCCCGCGTCGGACGAGCTGCTCGGCCCGCTGCTCGTCCGCGGGCAACGCCTCGTGCTCGGCGCACACACCGGCGAAGGGAAGACAACCTGCGCGTTCCAGGCGATCCGCGCCGTCGTCCTCGGCACCCCCTTCCTCGAATGGACCGGACGAGGCGAAGGGCGCGCATTGATCCTCGACGCCGAGCAGGGGTTGCGCAGCGTGAAACGGCGGCTCCGCGAATCCTGCCTCGACGACTGCGACCAAGTGGACTACGTTCGCGTCCCGGACGGGCTCGCCCTCGACACCGACCCACAGCACGTCGCCGCCGTCGAAGAAACCCTCGCCGCCGGCGAGTACGCGCTCGTCTGCGCCGACCCCCTCTACAAGCTCCACACCGGCGACTCGAACGCCGAACGCGAAGCAGTCGACCTCATGCGCCGCTTCGACGACTGGCGGGAACGCTACGGCTTCGCCCTCCTCCTCCCCGTCCACTGCCGCAAACCGCTCCCCGGCACCAAATTCTCCATCCACGACCTCTTCGGGTCCAGCGCCTACGTCCGCGGCGCCGAAGTCGTCCTCGGCCTCCAACGACTCCGCGACGGCTACTCCCGCCTCCACTTCCTCAAAGACCGAGACGGCGACCTCCCAATCGGCGCCACCTGGGGACTCCTATTCGACCGCAACGAAGGATTCCGCCGCGACCCCGACGACGGCAAACACGAACCCAGCACCGCCGACCAAGTCCGCGACCTACTCGAGCAAACCCCCTGGATGACCAAGGCCGCGCTCACCACCGCCACCGGCAAAAAGATGCGCACCATCGAACAGGCCCTCCGCGAGCTCGACGCAACCTCCCGCCGCACTCCCGGTGGCAGCGGACGCGGCGAGAACCTCTACGCGCTCCCCGACGCCGACACCGACTCGCAGCCGACTCACACCCGATCCGCACTTTTCGAGGACTGATGAAAAACCCGACTCGCATCCTCGCAACCCGCACCTATAAGAGCACCACTGCGTGCGAGTCGGCAGCACCCCCCCACGCACCCCGATTCGCAGCCACTCCGCAGCCGCCGACACGCACCATCAGCACACGAGTCCCTCCGGACGCCACCGCTGCGCCAGAAGAAGGCGCGCGGTGGCTACCTGCCAGGGGCTCGACCCCCCCGCGGACAGACCGGACGCAGCCCGCACGCGCGCGTGACTGGAAGGGCGGCAGATGAACCACCCGGTGCTGCCCCGGGGTCTGTCAGATCTTCGGTGTAAGTCCTGTTGTCTATTTTGTTAATCGTTGATCTCGATTCGTCCTTCGAAGGTCACGGCGAAGGCGTTGAGGGCGGGCTTCCAGCGGTTGCTCCAGCG
>Ga0070741_10008719_pt1 | contig 20145 bp, 14 predicted proteins | sample Coa_R1_4_FD_66440 | JGI IMG/M metagenome (GOLD analysis project Ga0070741, IMG submission 66440) | Surface soil microbial communities from Centralia Pennsylvania, which are recovering from an underground coalmine fire - Coalmine... | ecosystem: Environmental > Terrestrial > Soil > Unclassified ...
GGAGCGTGTTGCATTTGCAGAACCAATGGCGATTCGAGTATGCCTCCCGTCCTCCGCGATGTACACCTTGGCGTGCAGGCCACGGAGCGAACTTGGAGTGGCACTTGCGTCCTCGCCGTCCTCGGTTTCCGCCGCCTCGGAAAGTCTCATCACGCGGCCAAACGCCGCTACAGCTTCGCGCGGGAGCTTGGCCAACTCTTCAATTCGGGAGATCAGCAGCACTGGCTCGTCAGTCGTCCCGGCGAGCTGTTGCAGGACCCCGGCCGAACAAAAAGGCGAGGTCACCGCCAGCCTCTTGGAGTAGGCAGGTAACCATTTTCTTCGGCGGAGCCCAAGCACGTGAAACTGGAGAGATTCGAAATTCAGCGGAAGTTCCCAATCTGTACGTCGCACCTCATCGGCAAGGGCGTAAGCTTGATCGCGCATCGCGCCAGAGACTGGCCTTTCCGCTAAATCCGGCAGGCGGCGAATCAGATCCGCCAACTCGCGATTCATCGCCCTTGTCCGGCCGCCCGGCTCTCCCTCGAGTACAAGCGAGACGTCCCAACAACGGTCTGCGGTCAGATTGCGCGAGAGGACTATTAGACGCAACGGATTCGGTCGTCACGGTCCCGATAGCGCAGTACCCAGAATTTCGGGTGAAAACTACCTCCACCGGGTGCTCGGACCTCCATCACAGCAGGCTCCAGTTGGCTGTAGAGCACGTGCTGTTGTTCGGGTGCGTGGATTGCTCCGTGCTGGCAGTAAATCCCCAGCTTCGAAACCGTCCGGTTCAGCGCCTCCAGTATCGCCACAGGGTTGCGCAGCAAGTCGCGCGAGTCTTTGTTTGCGAACAGCGCCAGATGAAGAGGAACTGAAAGCAGCGTGGTCAAGTCGAGAGAGTATGTTGCTGCAATCGCCTGGTCGAAGGCATATCCCAAGGGCGGCTTCAACACATCCGTCAGGAGGGTTCGCTGGTCTGGGTCAAGCATTGGCGGCGTTCGGTTCGGCAAAGGCCGTCTGCAGGTCAAACAGAAACTGGTTGGCTGTCCTCCACCGGTACGAGAGCCGCACCAGTCCGGCTGCTCCGCTCCATTGGTCCAGCGCGCGCTGGTTCGTAAACCGGGAGTGTAATCCCTTTAATCGTTGTTCCCGCGAACGAACAAGAGCCCGGGCTCCCGCACTTTCCACGAGTTCCGACGTGCCAGCCCGTACGAATCCGACCCAGTTTGCGACGAAGGTCATTGCCGCTTGAGTGATCGTGTGGTTGGGGTCGTAAGCCACTCGCCAGAATTGCGAAAGATCCCAACTGTCTACCTCGGTCCAGTTTCTCGTTGCCCACTCGGCAAACTCGTCTCGGTATAAATTCTGCCAATCGGCCTTCTTGCGCAATTCACTCAGCATCAAGTTGTAAAGAATTGCGGCGCCGTGCATGACTTCAGAGAAGATACAGGCATGTTTCAACAATTCGCGGTGCTCGGCGGAAAAACGAGCCTGATCCGGGTGTTCCCATGGAAACTCGACCTCGGCGGGCAACCCATCGTTCACCAGGAGGGCGAAAAGACTACGTGGGTGCGAGACCACTATGCGATCCCGCAAATAGGAAGCCTCCTCCATTGTCAGTTTCGTAGAAGGATTGGCCGGGAAGTCCGCCGGCGCCGGTACAATCTTGCGATCCCAGGTTGAGGGACCGCTCTCAGGTTCGCCATCTTCAGGGCTGCGAGCGTGGGAGCGCTCACGATAGATGCGATCCAGCGCCCCGTAATAATCCTCTTGTGATCCGGGAAAACGTCGGATGCCCCAGGAACCGAGCGCGGCCCAATATACAGAACTGGGAAGCCTTTTTAGCCGTTGCCGGGCCACTCGTCCGAAAACGCCTGCTCTGTCTTCCTGTTCCAAAAGGGGCTCGATCATGTCGATCTCGAATTTTCGCGCCCTGGCCGCGATCTGGCTGCTGGAAACTCGTTGCTCCTCCAGCCTCATGTACATCCAGGGTATGAACAGTGCGTATCGAAGCCGCGTCTGAATGGTACTCGTGCCGGGGAAGAGTTGATCGGCGAACGAATCACGGATCGCGCCAAGGCCAAGCTCGTCTCGTGATTCTCGCTCCTGAAACAGCGCCAGGATTCTCTGGGTTCGTTCGCGCTCGGCAGAATCGTAGTCGAGCCACGCTAACGTGGAAGCCATTATGTGGATATCGGACTCTGTAGACTTTTACTATAGCCGCAATCAATCTGATTAGAAAGATAACCAAACATAACAAGATCCTGTCGGAATCCAGCGGCTCGCACGCGCCGGTCGATTAACCAGGAACAACCCGCCCTCTGGGATTGTCGTGGCGGCCAGTCCTGCAGCCGGTTGGAGGAGTGCATTTGTAACGTGGACCTCGGTCTGCAGGCAACCTCCCAGTCGCCGTTACCGCTGACTACTACAGTTTGCCCGACACGGGCAGAATCTATTTGGATGATAGGGGCCAGCTGTTCTGGCCATGCCGATCTCCTGAGAGGGCGCGCTACAACAGTATGCCGCTAATAGCCATAGCATCGAGCAAGAGCCCACTCCTTCTGTGGCCACCCGCTCCTGGGCGCCGTTCAGGGCTTGTACAATACGAGCGAACCCCGGAACCTATGTGGCTCCGGTATCAGTACCGCCGAAAGAGAGACTCGCCCGTCGAGCGGACAGGATGCAGGGCTGGAGCATGCTGGACAGACTGCAGGGATCGTTGCGGATGCTCCACCTTACGCGGCCTGGGCAGTGAACGTCACAGTTTCCGGCGGCTGCGACGTCGCGTGGGACGGCTCACGCGGGTCTTTATCGGCAGTTCCGGGGTGCCTGCTCCGATTGTGAAGCCGCAGATGTGCACATAGCGCCCTCCAGCCCAGAGGGCTGCTCCCGCCACCGATCTCCCTCCAAGCCGAACGTCTTTGCCCATTCCTATGGCCGGCTCGGCCGCCGCGGGAGCCTCAGCTATAGTCTGGAGAAAACGCACTGCATCGCTGTCATCGTGGCCTTTGGGTGCAGCACCATCAATTTCCATGGCATCCAGCGCGTAACTGCGCACCAGCTTGGCGAAGACGGACCGCATCGTGGCGGGATGGTCGAACAGGTCGAATCCGAACTCCGTGCCGATGGCGAATGCTACACCGCAATGGTTATCACTGTAGGCGAAGGCTCGTACGTATTCCTCCACGGTGATGGCGTGCCGCTCGAAGACAGCCGACATGGCCTGCGTCGGCGAGTCGGTGTTCATCCTGGCGGCCTTGGCGGCGATGTCGTCCCACACCGCGCCCTGGTCCGACCGTCGTGAACCGGACGTCCGCATGGATGCGGAGACCTGCGTCACGCGCGCCGCGCGGCCGCGGGAGTACATCACGTGAGATGCTGGTCGAAACTCCGCCGACTCCATTTGCCACCGCCCCGCCTCCACGCAGGAAACCGGGATGACGGTGCTCTGTTTAGCGCCGACCAGGATGGTTAGATTGAGTACCCGGTTCTGTTTGGCGCCCACTAGTTCCTCACCGTCGAGCAGGAGCACGGGCTTTTCGCTGCGATTCTCAAACCGCAGTTCCGGTACCGAACCCCCGTCTACCTCCGTGATTCTGGCGAGGCCTTGGTTCATGGCTTCGTCAGCCAAAAGGTAGTCGGGGATCGGCGGTACGGGCTCATTCCTCGACAGTGAAAACAACGTCAAGTTACGGAAATGTTGCGGGGCCGAGATCTGCAGACTGGCGATTTCTTCTGGAAGTGGCTTCATGATTTGCCTCCTGGGCATACACTCCAGATTGCAAAGCAAGGGCCACGCCCGAGCAGCTTTTAATCAATATTTTACGGGCGCGATTCGTGGCGGCGCGACAACCCGCGTGGACCTTGGGTCAACCGCGGTTGTCGAGCTTGCCTTTAAGAAACTTGCTGACTGCCTGCTTGCTGACTCCCAGCAGTTCCGCTGCGCCGCTTTGATTGCCCCGGCACTTCTCCAGCGCTCGCAGAATCAGATGCTTTCGCGCCTGAAGCAGAAACAACTCGAGCGAGAACCCCGGCGCCGGTTCCGGCAGAGTCGCCAGCGGATCTGCCGCGTGAGGTCTGCTCGTAATCAAAAGCTCTTCCGGTTCCAGCACGTCTTTACGGGCATAGAGCACCGACCGCTCCAGCACGTTCGAAAGCTCCCGCACGTTGCCCGGCCAGACATACCGTTCCAGGCGGCGCAAGGCATCTTTGGAAAGTTGTCGAGGCCTGCTCCGCCGCATGTTAATGCGCTTCAGCAGTGCGGCCGCGAGACCCGGGATTTCGCCCGGCCGTTCGCGCAATGCCGGTAGTTTGATCTGCACCACTTCCAGCCGGTAGAACAGGTCTTCGCGAAAGCGGCCAGCCGCGATCTCCTGCCGCAGGTCTCGGTTGGTGGCCGCCACGATCCTGACATCCACGTTTCTGGGTTTCTGCGATCCCACTGGCTCGACGCGCCCATCCTGCACCACGCGAAGCAACTTCGCCTGCGCGTCCAGCGGCAATTCTCCAATCTCATCCAGGAACAGCGTACCGCCGTCAGCTTGTTCGAATTTGCCTTTCTGCTCCATGGCAGCGCCCGTGAAAGCGCCTTTGACATGCCCGAAAAGATGGCTCTCCACCAGTTCCTTCGGGATTGCTGCGCAGTTGACGGCTACCAGTGGCTGCTCCCTGCGATCGCTGAGCTCGTGCAGGAGCCGCGCAAAGAGGTCTTTGCCGGTTCCCGTTTCCCCCAGCAGCAGTACGGGCAACTCGGAACCCGCTGCGATGGCGGCGCGCTCAGCCGCCTCGCGCAGGACTGCCGAGCCTACAAATATGCCGAGCTTCAATAGCGCATCCTCGAGCCCCGGGTATGCCGGCTCACTTTGCCGTCTCGCAGTAGGCGCAGAACAGGCGTCGGCGAACGGTCTGGAAAATGCTGGCGGCTGCTCCTCGTCCTTTGAAATTGAGAAGTATTCCTGCGGCATGACGAGGTCGCGCAGGCTGGACCAGTCGGCGCCGTCCAGACGGACCTCTTTGACATTGCCGGCGCCGAACAACGGCTCGGCAGGCGAACCCACCTGCAGCAGCGTCGCGGGCAGGACGCCGCTGGCAGCCAGCAGAAACCACGCAGCGCGCATTTCCGCCGTGCCGCTGGAAACGCAGACGAAATTCTCCGTATCGGTGGAGCTACCCGCGATGTGCCGAACCTGCCGGGCAAGCGCTCCCATCACCGAGGAATAATCCTTGGGATCGGAGACCGGCAATTCGTGATGTACGACGCGGCATTCCGGCCAGCGGTCCTGAATGGCTTCCTCCGTGCTCGTGGCGGCCTGGGATAGCTGCGGCGTGTGGAACAGGTGGACGCGGTCGAAGGCCCGGGCTCCCAGGATCGAGAGTATCGGCCCGGGGAGTTCCTCCTCCTCCACTCCCGCGGGCATGAATGGGTCTTTGTGATCGACGAACGCGAAGAGTTGCTGGCAGATCTGTTCCATCATTATGTCCAACCTACAACTCGCAGACGGTCGCCTGGGTGTAGCTTGCGGCCAGTTCCACCAGGCGCCGGTGATGGGTGAAAAAGATGACCTGCGTCTTGGCGGAAAGCGCGTTCAGGGCGGCCAGTGCCGCCGATGCCCGAGTGTCATCAAAGTTCAAAAGCACGTCATCTACAATGAAGGGCGCCGGCTCGTGGACCGAAAAATAGTGTTCCACGCTGGCGATGCGCAAGGCAAGGTAGAGTTGGTCCAACGTTCCATCGCTCATTCCGGCGAGCGGAACAATTTGTCCCGTGGGCCGGACTCCTACCAACCGGCTGCTTCCCTCCTGACTTTCCACGCGAAGTGCCGCGAAGCTCCCGCACGTCAACTGCGCGAACAGAATGGCGGCTGCTTCGAGCACGGGGCCCTGGTTCCGATCGCGATAGCGCTCCACCGCCTTGCGCAGGACGAACGATGCCGTCTTCAGGCGCACATACTGTTCCACCTCACCGGCCAGGCGCCCTGCGATACCACTGGCCCGCTGCGCGGCCGTCGCCGCCTGGTCGCCGCCCCGCATGGCCAGGGCTTCGGCGTCCAAGGCCCGCCGCTTCGTCTCGACTTCGGCCCGCTCCTGCTTGATGAATGCGGCCTGCCGCTCGATTTCCTCCAGGCAACCGGCGATCGAATCCGCGTCCACAGAGGCGGCCTCTGCGAGAAATTCTTCGATGGTCTTTCCTGCGGACACCAGGCGCAGCCGGGCATTATATTCCCCCATCCGGCGCTCCAGGTCCCGTCGTCTGGTGGAGATCGCCCAGGCCTCATGGGCGGCCTGACTATCCGGCGCCGCGGCCTCGCGATAAAGCGCATCCAGGTACGCAACGCAGCGGCTCGCCGTTTGCGCTGCCTGATTCAACTTCACCTGCGTCTCGCGCTGCCGCTTGTTCTCTCGTTGCAGCAGTTTGTTGTTCTCGTTGGCTTCAAGGAGGGTTCGATGCAGCTGAACAATGGCAGCCTCCGGTTCCAGTCCGCCAAGCGGCGGGGAAAGCCGCGCTACCAGCTTCGCAACGCCAGCCGTAAAGGTCTCTGCGTCAGCCTGCATCTTTGAGATTCGTTCGGCGAGCTCTTTGGCTTTGTTCAGGCCGGCGATGATATCACGAACGCTGTTCAGGTATGCCTCGGCGGCTACGGGCGATGCCGTCGATTCCAGGCCGGCATCTTCCAGCGCCGCCGCCCACTCCCGCCGCCATGCGGACACGCGCTCTCGCGCTTCCGCCACCTTCGTCTCGATCCGCGAGATTTCCGCTGTCTGCGCCTGCCGCAGCGCAAGAACCGTCCGGCGTTCTTCGGCGGCTTCCGCGGCTGCGCTCAGCACGGCTTCCGCGGCGGTCAGGAGATCCGTGGCGCCTCCCGGTGGGACTGCGCCAAACGGCCCAAATAAGACGGCCAACTCAGTGGCCAACGCCGTTTCCGCCTCGTCCATTGCTTTTAGCTCGTAGCGCATTTCGCGCAGGCGGGAGCCTTGCTCGACGATCGCGCCTCGCCGCCGCAGCCACGTCAACATGGCCGAGGGTGATTCCGGAACCATGCCGCAGTCCGCCCAGGCAGACCGCCAACGCTCCAGAACCGCATCGAGATTCTCGCGCGCCTCGGCCAAGCCATATTTTGCTTCCTCGCATCGCAAAGCCAGCCGGGTGATTTCGGAATCCAGGATCATGAGGCGATTCACCCGATCGCCTTCCTCGCGGATGTGGTCGGCCACCTGGTCGGCATCGCGTACCGCCACCTCGTAACTTACGGCCAAGTCGGTTTGGCCGGTGCGCGCGAGGAAGTCGCGTTCTGCCGGCTCGTCTTTGGCAGCGTTCTTCCACACACGCTTAATGGCAGTCCAGCCCAGGTCGCGCAGTTCGCGAGCATCCGCCAGCGTGGCCAGGGTCGGGACGGCATCCAGCCCGACAATTCGTTCGCGTTCCGCCTGCTTGAGAACCTGATCCTGGCTTGCCTCTGCCAGCTTCTCACGCGCCTTGGCTTCCGCCGCGCCGGCGTCCTGCAACGCCGCCCGATATTCCTCTACGGCCTCCACCTCCGGAACCGGCAACGCCTCCAGGTCCTCGTCGGAGCCGTGCCAAAGCGACAGCCCGCGCAAAGCGAGTTGCAAAGTCTTCTCGCCGGAGGCGATCTTCGACCGCAGTTCGCGCACGCGCGCTACGTCCAGTTCCCGGCGAGCGCGATTCACCAGCGCTCCCAAGCCACCCGTCTCGGGGATTGCGGGCAGCGACGCGATGGTGGCCTCGCTTTCCGCCAGTTTCCGGCGAGCGTCGTCAAGGGAGCGGTCGAAAGCTTCGAGATTGGCTTCCAGGCGCGGGACCTGCGGCGCAAGCTCTTGAATCCGGTTGCGGGCGAGCAGGCCGGGTTCCAGTTGCGCGGCTTCAGCCAGAGCCATCCCCGGCTGCAACCTTTGAGCCTGTTCCAGCAACCCGCGTTTCAACTCTGCCAGTTCCGCCACGCGCCGGTCGCAATCCTTTTTCGATTTCTGAATGGAGCTCTTTTCCTCGAAAAGCGCGCCTATCGCTTCATCGGCCGCCAGGACGTCCGCGGGAACGTAAAACCGCGCAATCGCTTCGGCGATGTGCGCCAACTCATCCTGCAGACCGGCTTCGGCCTGCCGCGCTACTTGCAGCCGGCTCTCGCCAGCCTCTAGTCTTGAACCGTAGTCTTCGGGCAACACCACAGCGGCCACGAGCCCGGCAAATTCCAGTTGGGTTTGCCTCAGCAGCGAAATGGTCGGCAGCGCCTCTCGAATGCGGCCCAGCCGCTCGCTTTCCCGGCGCAGATCTTCGATCTTCTCATCGCGGGCGGCCAAGTCCCGGACCGCCTGTTGCAACGCTTTCTGATTTTCCTGAAAGCGCGCGATCGCGACCTGGCTGCGCTTAAGTTCCAGCCCGTTCTCCTGCAGTTCGCGCAGACATTGGTGGATGACCTTGCTGGATGCGCGCGGCGTGAACAGTTCCGCGGCGTCAGCCTCAAGCCTTGCCAGCGTGGCCTGCAGTCCGCTCAGCCCGGCAGCCGATGCGAACAGCAGTTGCCCGATCTCCCCCTGTCCTTCGGCCAGCGCACGCCCACCCCTAACCAGCGCAGCGTGGCTGATGCCGAACATGTTGGTGAACGTGTCGCGAGTGATGCCGTGCAGGGCGCGTTCGAGCAGGCTGTCATCGACCACGGTGGAGTCGTCTGCCGCACGCAGTGGCTGCTTGTTGGCTTTACGGCGGATGAACGAAAGTCCGCCGCTGTTCGAAGAGAGAGTCATCCCAATGCGCAGGTTCGGATATGCGTGCACGAACGATTCGGGTGTCTGCGGCGCAATCCCGAACAGGCCGTCCTCGAGCGCGCGGAGGGTAGAAGTTTTGCCGGCTTCATTAGGGCCGTAAGCGATGGTGAACGGGTGGCCGAATTCCAGACGCGTTCCCGTGAAAGGACCGTATGCGATCAGATCGAGCACGTCCAGTCTCATTCTCGCCCTCCTTCCAGGAGCGGTTCGACAGAAGCCAGCGCGTTGCGCAAAACTTCGGGATCCTGCGGATCCACCCATTCCTGACCCGCCGGCGCCGCCGCCTGCAACTTGCTTTTCAAGTCGGCGAACTGGGCTTGCAATTCGACCATCAGCCCGCCATCCTGGCCTAACTCGTGAATGAGGGACCGCAACTCCGCCATCGGCCCGGCGTCGGATTCGTCGGTCTGGCTGGGCGCGCGCGACACGAGTTCCAGTTTTTCTATATGCACCGGAACGGCAGCCTCCTGCGCCAGCATGCGGATTCGGGACTTCAAATCCAGCGGATCGCCCGCAGCCCGGTTCCACGCGGGGCCGTGCCCCTCCAGCCGAATGCGCACTGCGAGGGTCCGGCCCTCCGCTTCCGCGACGGCGCGTTCGATTGCGCCCTGCGCGAGCACCTCGAGGTCGCATGGCGCGGCCCGCTCATCCAGTGGAATCGGCAGGACCTGCCAGCGCACCACGTCGAGAGGCTCGAATTCCAGCGACACACCGCCTGTGTCGTCCACGTCCACCAGGTAACAGCCTCGCGGCCCGCACTCGCGGACGCTGCGACCCTGTATGTTCCCCGGGTAGACCACCCAAGGCTCGCGCGCCAACTCAGTTCTGGTGTGAATATGTCCCAGAGCCCAATACTGATAGTGGCGTGACCGCAGGCTATCGAGCGAGCATGGCGCGTACAGTTCGTGTCCGGCAGCCCCGCTGGCCGATGTGTGAAGCACGCCGACGTTGAACGTGCCCGTGTCACCGACCGGCCAGGTGGACGTCAGGTCTTCCTCCACGTGCTGGCGGCGAAAGCTCTGGCTGAAAAGCGCCGCGTCGCATCCGGGCAGCGGGATACGCTCCGGCCGCTTGTGATCGAAGAAGTGAATATGATCGGGCCACGGCAGCCCCAGGATCATCCGGTTGGCTGCATCGTGGTTTCCCAGGGCAATGTATGCCATGATGCCGGCATCGCGGAGTCTTCTCATCTCCGAGATGAAATACAGGCCGGTGTTGCAATCGCGCCATTCACCGTCGAACAGATCGCCGGCGATGACCACGAATGCGGCTTCACTCTCGATCGAGAAGTCCACCAGCTTGCCGAGCGCTTTCCGCGTGGCCAGGCGGATTTCTTCCAAAGGCGCGCCCGGATATTCGTCGAGCGACAGCAGCGGGCTGTCCAGGTGAATATCTGCCGCGTGAACGAAACGAAACGCCATGAGTCCTCCCTACACCGCTGATATCGTCGAACCGTCCGCTTCCACTTCGCGCCAGCCGCCCAGTAGCGGGAAATACAATCCCATGCGCACCGGCCGGTCTTCCAATGCCGCGAAGAGATCCCGGTAGCGTTCCAACTGTCCGCGATAGCGCTCGCGCTCATTATCAAGGAAAGCTTCGACGCCGGACCCTCCATGCGAGCTGCTCTTGTAGTCGATAATCCAGCGCGTGTCGTGCTCGTCGATGAACGTGCGGTCGATGCGCGCGTTAACCAGTTCTCCCGCGACGATCCCGCTCAGCGCATACTCGCAAGCCGCGCCCGCATGCCCGCCGTCCAGCAGCCAGCGGCCGCGCCCGTCCGCCACCGTCAGCGCCAGCGCGCTGGCGACACGCCCGGCTGATTCCGCCAGATCCGATGCCGGCACGCCCAACGAGAGCAGCGCTGCACTGTATGCCGGGCGCTGCGCCTGGATCCTGTCGCTGTTCCATGCGGGGCAGCCATCCTCTGCGATGCGGCGAAGCATCTGGTGCACCACCGTGCCGATATGACGCAGCGTGTCGCCCACCCACCGGAAACTCACCCCGGTCGCGGCGTCCCCGAAGGAAGGCGCCGTCTGCGAAGCCGCTACCGATGGCGGCATCGCCGGGAGGCGCCAATCCGCCGCCAGGCGCTCGATGGATTGAGGCTTCCGTTCGGGCTGCGTTGCAACCGCGTCGGGCACGTTGGCGGCGGAGGCAGTCTGAAATAAAGGTTCCGCAAAGGTCCACAGCCGTTGCAGCAGCGAGTTGGAACCGGGCTGCTTCAGTTCCATCGCGCCGTCGTCTTTGGTTTCGAACTGCGTGTGTCCAAGCAGGTGCAGTTCAGATTTGGCACGCGTGGCCGCCACATAAAGCAACCGCCCCATCTCGTACTCGCTCTTGCGCGCCTCGATGAGTTTCAGATAGTCGTAGGTGCGGTCAGAGTCGGCGCCCGTGGCGTGAATGGGCGCCATCAGCAATTCCGCCGTCGCGCCGAGGCGCGGCCGTTCCAGCCATAACATCAAGCGGGACTCGTCGGCGCGGGCCGTCCGTCCTAACCCGGGCACGATCACCACGTCGAACTCCAGACCTTTGGCCTTGTGGATCGAGAGGATCTGCAGGCCGTCATCCGCATTCGGGTCGGGAATGGCGCGCAGGTCTTCAACCCGCCGGGCCAGCGCGGCTGTGTCGAGGTGGCCTCCATCGTCCATCTCGTCGAGGAGTTCGAAGAATGCGTCGGCATTGTCTCGATCCGCAGGACCGGCGATGCAGGCCGGGCCGCCGAGCGCCAATCAGGCCCCTTCCACCTGCGCGCGCAGCGACGCCGGCCGCTGCCGCAGTGCAGTCTCGAGCACGGTGCGCACACGGGCCAGTCGGCACCGGGCATCCAAGCCAAGCTTCGCCTCATTAGCGCCTTCCCGAATCAAATTCCAGACTGCGGCGCGCGGCTCCGCTCCCACCACCGTGTGCAGATCTTCCAAGGTCAGGCCGCACCACGGTGCGCGCAGAATGCTCAACCAGGCTGTGCGATCGCACGGATGGAGCAGCGCGCGCGTCAGCGACGTCAAATCGCGGATCAGAGGCTGGTCCGCGAGCGAATCGATTTCCACCGCCCGGAAATGCATCCCCGCGTCGCGCAATGCCGGGATGATCCGCGTCAGATGGCTGCGCGCCCGCACCAGGATTGCCACCTTGGAGCCGCGCTCCCTTGCCTCGCGAATCACGTCCACCACGCGCTTCGCCTCAGCCGCGTCATCCCGCCCGATGAACGGGTGGAGCGTCACGGCCGGCCTCGGGCCTTCGGGTTTCATGCTGACGGAGGCACAGAACGGAATCGCGCCTGTAGTGATCTCCTCGTCCGCCGGTAGGACCGACGGGAAAGTTTCATTCACCCAATCGACAATCCCTTTGTCGGAACGGAAATTTGCCGAGAGCCGAACGGGTTCGAGCGGTATGCCGCCAATGCCATCACGGCCCGCCTTCAGGAATAAGCCGACTTCCGCCTCGCGAAAGCGGTAGATCGACTGCATCGGATCGCCTACGGCGAAGATGGTGCGTCCGTTACCCGGCTGCCATCCGGCTGTGAGCTTTTCCAGCAGCGAGAACTGGCTGACCGAGGTGTCCTGGAATTCATCGACCAGCAGGTGCTGGATCCGGTAATCCAGGCAGAGCGCCAGGTCCGTAGGCTGGTCGGTTTCTCCCAAAGCCTGCTGCGCCGCCATCGCAATCTCGGTGTAGTCCGCCTCTCCGCGCTGCTGAAACGTCACCTTCAACTGCGCCACTGCCACGGGCAGCAGTTCCAGGAGCGCGGCGAGGGCCTGCCACTGCTTCTCGGCGAACCGCGCGTCGGGCAGGTGACGCAATTCCCCGAGCGCCAGGCGCAGAGGCTCGTCGTCGCCCAGGCCGTTCATCAGTTCTATCCACCTCTGCTTTAGCGCCTTTGATTTCGGTGGAAAACCCGTGGCAACCGTGACAGTCTTGCGCCAGGCGTCGTCGGTCTTGATGAGAAGAGTCTCCACAATTCCCAGCCAGGCATTGAGGTCCCGGGAGTCCGGTAACTCTACCATTCCGTCGCACCGAACGGCCGCTCCGGGGCGGCCGGCGGCCAACAGATTCGCGCCCGCAGCCGCAACTACCGAAACGAGTTCCGCAATGAGGTTGTCGGGCAGCAGGGCGCGTGCCCGTTCCACGCTCTCGGTAATCACGTTTTCGAGCGCGCTCTCCAGCGCCGCCCGCGCACCCGAGGCATCTATGGGACCCGCGACGTGTCGCAGCCACTGGTCGCGGCGCGCCAGCATGTCCGCCAACAAGCCCTGCAGCTTCTGAAAGTCGTTATCGAGGTGGACCAGCAGCGCAGCAACCGGTTCCGACCACCGCTCGGATTCCAATAATTCGATGGTCTGCTGTGCCGCCTCGGCGCACAGTTCGCGTGCGTCTTCGACGATATTCGGAGGCGCCCCCAGGCGTGACAGCCATGGCATCTGGCGGACGAGCGACGCACACAGGGAATCGATCGTCCTAATACGCAGCCGACCCGCGTTCTCGTACAGGTCCCAGCCGAGGGCCTCGCTGCGCGCCTTAACGGCACGCGCCAGTTCCCAAGTTAGTCGTTCGTGGTCCTTTTTCGGCTGTGGGCCGGCCGCGTCGCGCAAGGCCTTCACCACGCGCTGGCGCATCTCGCTCGTCGCCTTCTTGGTGAAGGTGATCGCCACTATCGCTTCCGGCTGATCAACCACGCCGAGAAGGGTAAGGTATCGCTGGATGAGCAGTTCGGTCTTTCCCGAACCCGCCGGCGCCTGCACGATGAACGATTGCGCGGGATCCAAGGCGCGTCTTCTCTGTTCCGCATCCGGGATGCTCATCTATTCAACCTCCAGGTTTGAATATGTTTCGGACTCCGCCACACGGCACAAGCCGGCGAGCGTGCAGTAGCGGCAAGTCTTCACGGGCGCCTTCGGGTCCGCTTCTGCGTGGCCGGCGCGGAACTCCGCAGCCAGGCGCTCCATCACGTTTCGCCAATCCGTGATGCGCGTGGCCAGGTTGCTGGAATCCGCGCCGGGGATCACCACCGCCCCATCGACTATCCCCTTGAACTTCAACTCCCCCGTCTTGAGTTGTCCGAACAATACACCTGCCAGCGGCCTCTCGCCGTAAACCACGCTGTAGAGGGGCAACTGCGGCTCCTCGGGGCGCTCGGTTTCCCAACTCCTGATGGTTGGCGTGCCGGTCTTGTAATCGATGATCACGTCGCGTTCACCGGCAATGCGGTCGATACGGTCGATTTTCACTTTGAAATGGATACCGCCTACTTCCGCGACTTGTTCCCCTTCCGGCTTGATTACTTCGAAAGGTTCGCGCCCCTTTTCGAGTTCCAACCACTCCGTGACAATGTTTTCCACCCGCCGGCGCTCCAGAGCCGCGAAGCGTTCCGGCAATGGCGCCCCGCGCCGCTCTTCGAAACGTGTCACCGCACGCGTCACCGACTGCCGGACTACGTCGGCAATATCCGCGCGAGTGCACAATGCGTGATGTGTGCGTATTTCCATCCAGAACTCTTCGAGCGCCGAGTGGAGCAGCGTCCCGCGCTGCCTGGCATCCAGTCCCGGCGCCGGCACTTCAAGCTCTTCCGCGCCCAGCCGCAATTCCACGAACGCCCGGAACGGACAGGCGGCCTGGTATTGAAATACCTTGGCGCCGCCGCGCTGCCAGGCCTCTTCACCCAGGGCCGGTCCCACTTCGTCAACGATCCGTTCGACCGCCCGGGCTTCCTGGATAGCGTCGGCACAAGTGGCGTTGTCCGCGGCGGGCAGGTCCGCCGGCGCCGCCTTCGCAACGGAGCGAATCAGCGGGCTCAGCGACAGTTCGCGGTCGCCCTCGTGCGTGGGGTGGCTGAGTACGATATCGGGCGAACTCGCCAGCATCCGCCCCGTGACGAGCTTTGCGAATGCCAGTTCCCGCTCCGGGGAGCATCGCGGCACGCCGGCTTCGCGTTGCAAGTGGATCGGGAGGAAGGGGTCCGGGCTGGGCGATCCGGGCCACGATTCGTCCGTCAGACCGGTCACCCAGAGATGATCGAAGTGGAGCCCGGTAGCTTCCAGAGTTCCGAGAACCTGTACGGGAGCATCCGGACTCTCCGGTTGAAAGTCCGAACCTCCGGCGATCCGCGTCAACAAGGAGAGAGCTTCCGCGGCAGACATTTCGCCTGTCAGGAAATCGGTCCCAGCGAACCTGGAGAGGGTCTTCTTCCAAGCTTCCCCCGCCTGGTATTCCCCGGAGTTCAATGGCTGCTCTCCGGGCCAGCCCGCAGCATCCAGCATGCCGGAAAATGTCGCGGCCCAATGCGCGGCTGTCTGCCTCTCCGGCGCCGCGTCATGCGCTTTCAACCAGCCCGCGAATGCGCGCACCAGCAACGGGCAAGGTGAAGGCTGGCGGCGGGCCTCCTCGCTCGCCTCGGCGAGGGATAAATTCGTGCGTCCGCTTTCCCGCAGGCGCACGTCCAGCAGGCCGCGCGAAACGCTCAATATCCGCGCCGCTCAGGTAGCGGTCGCGGAGCAGGGCGCTCATCTGGCGCCAGTCGGTGGAATCCGCGGACATACCGAGGATACCGAGCGCGCTGCGCACGATCGGGTAGCTCGCCAGAGGCTTACCGGCGGAGAAATTCACCAGGCGCGACGTCGCTTCCGCTCCGGGCATTTGCGACGCTGGTTCGAGGATCGCTCGAAAAACACGCTCGACCGCATCGCGGCGTGCGGCCAGGTCCGGCACGATCACGCCAATGCTTGCTGGACCGTTTGTCTCCAGCAGCTTTCGGGCCCATCTCGCCGCTGCGAGGATTTCCTGGTCGGCGTCGGGAAACGGCACTCGCACCGCCCTCTCCTTTTGCGGCGCTGGATCTGCTCCCACCATCTGCATCTCGCAACCGGCGCGACGGCAGGCTTCGATAAAATCGGCTTGCTGCGGCGTGAACTCGTCGAAACCCGCCAGAAGCACCTTGGACGGCAGGCGCAGGGCAGCAAGGGCGGCACTCAGGCGGTCTGCCACGCTGGCGCCGTCGATCCAGCTTCCGTTCCTGCAAGTCTCCCTGAAATCCCGTGCCCATTGTGCGAAGGTGCGCGCATTCTCGTCGCCTTCGGCTTCGATACGCACCAGGTCCAGACGCCATTGGACGGCGAGTGCCCATGATTTCTGGACTGCCGTGGCCGTTGCACCCACCTGAAGCAACTGGCTCGCCTGCGGAGAACGACGAATCATGCCGTCCCACAGGACCCATTCCTGCCATGCGTCCAGCCGAACCGGCGGGTTGGGCGCGGTGAACTGGAACTCCTCCCACAGCGTCGCCAACCACGCTGTCCAAGACAGGATCGTAGGCGCCTCCCACGCGGCGACGCCGCGTTCGGTCTGCAATTCGTTGTATTGGAGGCGCAAGGTGCGGGCCAGCCGCTGGCTGGCTGTCACAATCGGAACACTCCCACGAATGGCGATCAGAATGCCTTCATGCATAGGGGACCTCTTTATCGGCTATTAAACCAATCTATGCCGGCCAGTGGCTCACGGCGTGAGCCTGTTATCCGATTTCTGAGGAATAAGCGGAAAGAGCCTTCTTGAGGGCGGCTGACACGCTCTCGCGGAGTTCCGGTGGACCGAGGACTTCCACCTCCGATCCAAACCGCATAATGTCCATCACCAATTCCCGCTCAGCCGAGTAGGGGACTTTCAGGGTATACGTGCCATCGGCGCCGAACGACCCTTTCTGAAGCCGGTGCCATTTCTCCCGGGACACCCAACGGGCCATTTCCGGCGTGAAGCGCAACACGGCGGTGCGCACCTGCTCGCCCGAAAAGATCCCGTAACCGGCGCCCAGTTCGCAGTCGAGTTGCTCGTCCGGAACCGGAAGCGCCGCTTCCTCTACCTCAGAAGCGTCCAGAATAGCGTCCAGCGCGAAGCTCCGCAATGCTTCTTTGTGTGACACCAGGCATCCATGTACCAGTTGTCGCGATAGTGGACGAGACGCTGCGGCGAGACCACTCGCTCTGTCTCCTGATCGCGCGTGCGGCTGTAGTACCGGATGCGAACCCGTACGCGGCCCAACAAGGCGCGGCAGACAATCTGGAAAAAGCGTGAGGAGACTGGACGCGACGCCATTTGCAGGATCCGGATGCGACCTTCCAGGTCGGCATCGGCGCCGCCGGGCCCCATCAACTTGCGTAACAACGTGCGCAGAGGTTTCAGGTGCTCGTCAAGAAACGACGGCTGAATGCGGGTGACAAGTTGATGCAACACAAGCAGGGCATGAATCTCCGCTTCGCTCAGGTAGACTGCCGGGAGAGAGAACGGAGCATCGAGGCGATATCCGCGAAGTTCGCGATCCCAGACGATCGGCGCCCTAAGCCGGTCCTTCATATAGGTCAGGTCGCGGATGACGGTCGCCCGCGATGCGGAGGTGTTCTCCATAAGCACTTCGAGCGGCGTCGCATGCCGGCTCTTAAGCAGCCGGTCGATCTCGTAGATCCGCTCCATCTGGTTCATCGGGGGGCCGCTAAAGTCGGGGCCTTCGTCCTGTAGACCCAGCATCTTAGCATTGGATAAACCGGGACTTGCCGACGTGAGATCCAACAAAGTTTGACCGACTTACCGGAGAACACCGTGCTGAAACTGGTTGGACTTTTTGACTGGGTGGGCGGCCTATAATTCGGGGCCGGCCGGTTTGCGCAGAAGGCCTGCTATGAAACGTACGTCGGACCGGTACTCTAGAGCGGTCGGCCATTGCTGGCGCGAGAGCGAACACGTGGTTGTCTTGCAGGTGCGCAGCGACCGAGGATGACCTTCCAGCCGTTCCTCGCAGCCACGGCCTCCTTAAAAATACCGGCGACCTCAACCGGGTCGACGCGTTCGTCGGAGATGCGCACTTCGCTGCGGTATTCCTCGGCCAGAGTTCGTCTCTCCAGAGCGTTCCTCGCTCGTTCAAGAATGCGCGCGTAGGCTTCACACGAGTAGGCGAAAGTCTCGCGTTTCCGATAGTCAATGTCGAGAAGCCACTCCCGGGTTCGCGTTTGGCGGAGCCCAATCGCGCCGCGCTTGGTGTTGTGGAAAATGTGCGCGACCTCGTGAACGATGAAATCGGCGAAAGGAGCTTCCCCGGCAAAATACTCCGGTGAGACGGTGCAGGTAGTTTCTTCGCTCAGGCCCATCAGTCGCGGTGCATCGTCCGCGAGCAACTGCGCGCCCACACCGGTCAGGTACAGGTTGGCGATGGTCCACGCACTTCCATGGAAAGGCTGCGCGAATAATACCGATTCGATGTTTGCATCGGTCAGAAAGACGACGGCTCGTTCGACGGTCGCGAGCACCAGACCCTGCTCGGCTTTTGGGAAGAGTCCCGCGACCATCGGCTTGACCTTCACGCGTGTGAGCGCGGCGGTGTCGATCTCAGGCACGGACGCGTGGCAAAGTCCCTCGGCCAGTCGCTTCACGGCGCTTACGAGAGCGCCACGAAGCTCTTTATGAGCACGCTCGGCGCGCTCCATGAAGCCGCCATGCCAAGACGGGTAGAGCGGATCACTCTCACCGGTTCGCAGGTACAGTTGAACCGTTTCAGCGATCAGGTCCTGCGATTCGGGGGTTGCAATGTCGTCAGAGGATCCCATTATGTTGTCATTCCGTCAGACCGTTACTGTGCCGCATAGCCGAAACGGATGAGTAATCTTGCCTGGCGCCTCTCCACAATCATACAAATTCGGCCTGCATAGCCCGTGCCCGGCGACAATTAGACCTCTCGGCCGCTGCTTCATCAGCGCTAGTGCTGTAAGCGCGGTGCAAAGGACGTGCATCGGACCGATTCGAAACTGCTCCAGTGGCACGTCTGATTATTGTGCTACGTTAAGCTGCGTGGCCCTCGGTGATAAGAAGTCAGCACCAACGCAGCGCGGTTTAGGCAGTATCTACAGGCGCCGAATCAAGGATCCAGATGGCGCCGAACGCGAACTTCCGGTGTCGCATGTTCAGTTCAGCGTTAACGGCCAACAGTACAGGGAATCCACGCACACGGACAGCTACAACGAAGCGCAGAAGTTCCTAAAGCGGCGCATCGCGGAGGTGACCACAGGCAAATTCCACGGAACCGCTATGGATCGGACATTGATGTCCGACCTGCTGAAGGACGTGATTGCTGACTACGAACTGAAGGACAGGCACAGTCTGAACAAGATGGCCCGACCCTTGATTGAAAATCGATTGATGCCCTACTTCGGCCGCAGGCGAGCGACCACGGTTACCGTGCCCACTATCACTGCATATGCGCGCCAACGCAAACAAGATGGCGCCGCAGTGGCCAGCATCAACCGAGAACTAGCTCTGTTGCGCAGGTCTTTCAAGCTCGGCAGTCTTAACGGCAAGGTCGGCGCCACTCACATACCGGACTTTACCAATCTGCTCCAAAAGGAAAAGAACGCGCGGCAAGGGTTCTGGGAGCATGGCGAATACAATGCTTTTCGCGACGCTCTGCCAGTGGACGAGCGTGCCATGTTCATCTTTGGATACTGGACCGGATGCCGGTTCGGTGAAATCGCTCAGCTTGAGTGGAATCAAGTGGACCTGACGGGCGGCGCCGTACGCCTTCGTGATGACCAGACAAAGGCAAGAGAACCGCGCATCATTCCCTTGGGTGGGCCAGGCACGGAGTTGCATGACATGCTCGTCAACCAGCAGAAGCGACACTTGGCTCTGTGCCCTGACTCTCCATGGGTCTTCTTCAGGCAAGGAAGCGCGAACCCCAACACAAAGTCTGCGCGGCGCGGCCATCAGGTAGTGGACATCCGCAAGGCATGGGACAAGGCGGCGGAAGAAACGGGCGTCAACCGGCTGTTCCACGACCTCCGCAGAACCGGGGTTCGCAACCTCGTGCGTGCGGGTGTTCCCGAGAAGGTTGCCATGCTCATCAGCGGTCACAAGACCCGCAGCGTCTTCGAGCGATACAACATTGTGGATGAACGAGATTTGCACGATGCCGCTGACAAACTGTACCAGCATCTGCATGGGAAGAACGGCGACGAGCAGTAGGCGACAGCGCCCCGGCGCTTGTGCCTCGGCGCGAAAACTTTCTCACGTTGTGCTAGTCGCGGAACCCGACAGATCCTGCTTCTTGGCCACATTATGCAGATGGGTGGCCATCGATCGAATACGCAACTGCGCAATACCCGTCCCAAATGATAAGATGAAGAGGACAATGGAGAAGCGGAACGCCAAGTTGGCTAGAACCGACGCCGTGGCCGAAAGTTGCGTGCTGGCGGAGGGTCCAGGGGTGTCTAGCACAAATCTAGCACAAAACAAGAACTCCGCTTTCCCTATTAGCCGTAAGTTGTTGTAAATAAATCGGGCCACCCTAGCTCAGTTGGTAGAGCGGCTGATTCGTAATCAGCAGGTCGCCGGTTCAAGCCCGGCGGGTGGCTCCAT
>Ga0070741_10008720_pt1 | contig 20144 bp, 20 predicted proteins | sample Coa_R1_4_FD_66440 | JGI IMG/M metagenome (GOLD analysis project Ga0070741, IMG submission 66440) | Surface soil microbial communities from Centralia Pennsylvania, which are recovering from an underground coalmine fire - Coalmine... | ecosystem: Environmental > Terrestrial > Soil > Unclassified ...
CGTGCCGTTGCCGTAGGCTTCCGCGATCGCGTCGAGCTTCAGCCACTGTTGCGGCGTGACGACGCCGCCCGGCAGACGCGTGCGGATCATGAACTGGTAGGCGGGCTCCAGTTTCTGCAGCCGACGTTCTTCGCGCAGATCGCGATCGTCCTGCTGATAGCTGCCGTGGAATTTGATGAGCTGCGTGTCGGACTCGGCGATCGCGCCGGTGACCGGATCGGCCAGGCTCTCGACGAGCGTGCCGCGCAGCCGCCGGCTCGCGGCCTTGATCGTCTCGACGGGCGATAGGGCGTCGGCGGCCATCAGTACACATCCCGTGCATAGCGGCGATCGGCGGCGAGCGCGCTCAGGAATTCCTCGGCCTCTTCGAGGCTCTTGCCACCGTGCGTGGCGACGACGTCGCGCAGGGCCGCATGTACGTCCTTGGCCATACGCGTTGCGTCGCCGCACACGTAGACGTGCGCGCCATTTTCGAGCCAGGCATAGAGCTCGCGCCCGCTCTGGCGGATTCGATGCTGTACGTAGACCTTGTCGGCCTGATCGCGCGAAAAAGCGAGATCGAGCCGTGCGAGTTCGCCGCGCTTGAGCGCCTGCTGCCACTCGGCTTGATAGAGGAAATCCGACCGGAATTGCGGATTGCCGAAGAACAGCCAATTACGGCCGCGCGCGCCGACCGCGGCGCGTTCCTGGACGAAGCCGCGGAACGGCGCCACGCCGGTGCCAGGGCCGATCATGACGATATCGCGCGAACCGTCCTTCGGCAAGCGGAACCGCTCGTTGGTTTCTACGAATACCGGGATGCGGGTGTCCGCGCCGCGGTTCACGAGAAAATGCGAAGCGGCACCCAAATGGTCGTGACCGAACGCCTGGTAGGCGACCGGGGCGACGGTCAAATGCGCTTCGTCCTCCACCGCTTTCAGGCTCGACGCGATCGAGTACAGCCGCGGTGTCAGTGGTCGCAGCGTCGAGACGAGGTCGGCGGCCGTCCACGACGCCGGAAATTCGCGCAGCAGATCGATGAGCTGATAGTCCGTGAGCAGGCGCGCCGCCGCTTCTCCGGGTTCGGCCAGGATCGCGGCAAGTTCGGTGTTGCGCGCGCGTTCGGCATGCGCGAGCGCGAACGGGCGCGCCAGCCGTGTGATTTCGCGCTTCTCGGCGAGCCAGCTCGCGAGCGGCAGCGTCTGTCCGTCGATGGCGACGGCCGTCTGCGGACCGGCGCCGATCGCTTCGGCGATCGCCTGGACGAGAGTCGCAGGGTTCGTCGGCCAGACGCCGAGCGCGTCGCCAGGCTCGTAGCTCAAGCCGGAATCGCGTAGGGAAAGTTCGATGTGACGAATGTCTTTCGTGCCGTCGCGAGAAGTGATCCGCTGGTTGGCGATGACTTCGGCGGCGAACGGGCGTTCGCGATTCCAGACCGCCGCGGCGCGCGCAGGCCGCAGGGGAGTGACTTTGGCGGAGACGCTCGTCGACTTGAGCGTCTCTCGTGCCGCGCCGAGTGCGCGTTCGAGCCAGGGGCGCGCGACGCGATCGATGTCGACGTCCGCGTCCGCGCGCGCAACCAGACGCGCGGCACCGAGCGCGGCGAGGCGCTCGTCGATCGCCGCTCCGACGGCGCAGAATTTTGCGTAGCTGCTGTCGCCCAGAGCCAGCACGGCGAACTTCAGCTCGTCGAGCCGCGGTGCACGCTTGCTCGCCAGGAATTCGACGAACCCGCGCGCGTCGTCGGGCGGATCGCCGTCGCCTTGCGTGCTGATCACGACATAGAGCAGACGCTCGGACTTGAGCTCGCGCAGCGGATAGGCATCGGCGCGCAGCAGACGTACGGCGAGGCCCGCCGCTTCGGCATCGCGCGCGAGCGACTCGGCCAAACGCTTCGCGTTGCCGGTCTGGCTTCCGAATACGATCGTCAGTTGCTGTTGGCCACCCGTTTCGACCGCGGCGAGCGGTGCCTCGCGTGCGATTGGCTCGCTGCGCGCCGCGAGTCCGGCGGCGTAACCCGAGAGCCAGTGCAGCGCGGCGTCGTCTAGACCGTCGACGAGACGGGCGAGCAACCCGGCTTTTTCTTCCGGGAGAGGCACCAATGCGCGAATCGGTTCGGCTGACACGGGTAGGCGAGATAGACGTCCAAACGATGGACGCATGCTAGGCCTCGCCGCCGTCACGCAAAAGCAATGCTTCGTTATACGCTCATGCGCGGTGGTTATTGCCAGGCCTGCCACAGGGTGGGCATGCACCCATCGCCGGCGATTCGGGGGACGTTCAGTACTGATATATCGAGTCGTGCCGACGGGCGATGCGCTTGCAACCCATGCCGCTATTACGGCTGGTTGTGAAAGAGGACGGCAGCGACAGCGCCATTGCCGTTCCGATAAATCTAATAGTCGAGCAAACGATCCGTGGCGATCAGCACTGCGAAGAAAAACGCCGACGCGGTGCAGCCCTCGACCAGGCCGTAAACCGCGCGCCAGGACCGGCTCAGTCGGTTGAGGAACCGCTCGCGCGTGCTATGCAGGCGCAGAACGATGAAGGCGAGTGCGGCGAGAGCCAGCGCCGGGACGAGACCGGCGGCGACAGCGAGTCCCGGTGAAGGCGCTTCGATCGAGCCGAAAACATTGAGTGCCAGCAGCAGAGCGCCAATGCACCAATGCAGTGCAAAGCCGAGGCGGAGGTCAGGAATCGCGAGGGGACGAATTGAAGGCATGGAGAGCATATCCAGTTCTGTGACGGAACTAACACGTAATACGCTGGCGAATTCGGCGCTCCGCCACCGCGAAGCCGCTCATCGCATAGCCTCATATCGACATGGCGAATTGCCAGTTCGCGGTGGGGAAGCGGCAGCGTAGGCTTCCGTCCCATCACTGCCGGAGACCCCATGCAACGCAGGATATTCTTGCTGCTTGCCGGCCTGGCGATCGGTTTTCATGCGCATGCCAGGGACGGCTCGCTTCTGAACGTTTCCTACGATCCGACCCGCGAGCTCTATCGGGATATCGATTCCGCGTTCGCCGCCGATTGGCAGACGCGGACCGGCGAGACGATAACGGTCCGCCAATCGCACGGTGGATCGTCGAAGCAGGCCCGCGCGATCATCGATGGACTCGAGGCCGATGTCGCCACGCTAGGCATCGCTTCGGACATCGACGCGCTTCACGATCAGGGCGATCTGCTGCCGGCAGACTGGCAGTCGCGCCTACCCGGGAACAGCACGCCGTATCGATCGACGATCGTGCTGCTCGTGCGTAGCGGCAATCCCAAGGCGATCCATGACTGGCCGGACCTCGCACGGCCGGGGACGGTCGTGATCACGCCCAATCCCAAGACTTCGGCGGGTGCTCGCTGGAATTTCCTCGCTGCGTATGCGTACGCTCTGCGCGCGAATGCGAAGGACGAAGCGAAAGCCTCCGAGTTCGTCGCGAGCATCTACAAGAATGTCCCGGTGCTCGACACCGGTGCGCGCGCAGCGACGCTCACGTTCGCGCAACGCGGCCTCGGCGATGTGCTGATCGCGTGGGAGAACGAAGCCTGGCTTGCGCGGCAGGAATTCGGTGCGGACAAGTTCGAGATCGTGGCGCCGTCGTTGTCGATCCTCGCCGAGCCGCCCGTGGCGGTCGTCGACGTTTACGCGAAGAAGCACGGCACCGAGGCCTTGGCCGAGGCGTATCTGCGCTTCCTGTATACATCGAAGGCGCAGGAGATCATCGCGCAGCACCATTACCGGCCCGTCGATCCCGACGTGGCCGCACGGCATCCCGGCGAATTCGCCGCCACCGAGCTCGTCACGATCGCCGATTTCGGTGGCTGGAAAACCGCGCAGGCAAAATTCTTCGCAGACGGCGGCGTCTTCGACCGCTTGTACCAGCGCACGCCGTGAACGCCGTTATCGCCGATCCTGCCATCGGACCTCAGCTCAGCACTCGCACGGTGCACAAGCGCGCTCGCGCGCCGCGATCGGCCTTGCCGGGATTCGGGCTCAGTCTCGGGTTCAGCGTCGTCTATTTGTCGCTGCTCGTCTTGTTGCCGCTGGCGGCGGTGTTCCTGCGGGCGGCGGGACTCGGGCTCGACGGCCTTTGGCGCGCGCTGGCCACCGAACGCGTACTGCATGCGCTTGCGCTTAGCTTCGGCGGCGCCGCGACGGCGGCGGCGATCAATGCGGTATTCGGCGGACTCGTGGCCTGGACTTTCGTGCGTTACGAGTTCCCGGCAAAGCGCTGGTTCCACGCCCTCGTCGATCTGCCGTTCGCGCTGCCGACGGCGGTCGCCGGTATCGCGCTCACCACGTTGTACTCGGAGCACGGTTGGCTCGGCGCACCCCTTGCCAAGCTCGGCATCAAGGTGGCGTATACGCCGCTCGGTATCGTCGTCGCCATGGTCTTCATCGGTCTGCCGTTCGTCGTGCGCACGCTCGAGCCCGTGCTCAGCGAAGCGGAGGCGCAATTCGAAGAGGCGGCCGCGACGCTCGGAGCGACGCGCTGGCAGACGATCGTCCATGTGATCGCGCCGACGGTGCTGCCGGCGCTCATGACGGGCGCGGCGCTGGCGTTCGCGCGCGCGGTCGGCGAGTACGGTTCGATCATCTTCATCGCCGGCAACGTGCAGAAGGTCTCCGAAATCGCGCCGCTGCTCATCATGATCCGGCTGGACGAATTCGACTACGCCGGCGCCACTGCGCTCGCGGCGTCGATGCTCGTGCTGTCGTTCGGCGTGCTGCTCGCGATCAATCTGCTGCAGGCGTGGAGCCGCCGCCGTGGCTGACGTCTATCGATCGAGCATCGGCGAGCCAACCGCCGTGCGCCGCGTCCTGATCGGCACCACGCTCTTGTTCCTCGTCGCCTTCCTGCTGCTGCCGCTCGTCGTCGTTTTCACCCAAGCGTTCGCGAAAGGCCTCGGTCCCGTGCTGACGGCGCTCGCCGACGCCGACACGCTCGCCTCCATCCGGCTCACGCTGCTGGCGGCCGCGATCGCCGTGCCGCTCAACACGTTTTTCGGCATCGCGGCGGCCTGGGCGGTCGCGAAATTCGAGTTCCGCGGCAAGAGTCTGCTCGTAACGCTCATCGACCTGCCGTTTTCGGTCTCGCCCGTCATTGCTGGCATGGTGTTCGTGCTGCTCTTCGGCGCTCACGGATGGTTCGGCCCGTGGCTCGCGGCGCACGGCGTCAAGATCGTATTCGCATTGCCGGGAATCGTGCTCGCCACGACGTTCGTGACCGTGCCGTTCGTCGCACGCGAGCTGATTCCTCTCATGCAGGCGCAGGGCACCGACGAGGAACTCGCGGCGCTCAGCCTCGGCGCCAGCGGCTGGCGCACGTTCTGGCACGTCACCTTGCCGAACATCCGCTGGGGCCTGCTCTATGGGGTGCTGCTCTGCAACGCGCGCGCCATGGGCGAGTTCGGCGCGGTGTCGGTCGTGAGCGGCCACATCCGCGGGCTCACGAACACGATGCCGCTCGAAATCGAGCTGCTCTACAACGACGCCGGCGCGCTCAACGCGGCGTTCGCCGTGGCGGCGCTGCTCGCGCTGCTCGGTTTCGTCACGCTGGTAGCGAAAAACTTTCTCGAATGGCGCCACGGCGACGAGCTCGCCGCACTGCGCGGACATTGATCGCACACGACGGAACACGCATGGACATCACGATCCGTGGACTCGAAAAACGCTACGCCGACGCCAGCGCGCTGAGCGGTATCGATCTCGACATTGCTTCCGGCGAGCTCCTCGCGCTGCTCGGCCCGTCGGGTTCGGGCAAGACGACGCTGTTGCGCGCGATCGCCGGGCTCGAGCCCGTGGAAGGCAGCATTCGCTTCGGCGACATCGATGCCGCGAATCTGACGGTGCAGGAGCGCCGCGTGGGCTTCGTGTTCCAACACTACGCCCTCTTCAAGCACATGACCGTGCTCGACAACGTCACGTTCGGCCTGCGCATGCGCGGAGGCGGCGGACGCATGCCGCACGAGGAGATTCGCCGGCGCGGGCGCGAGCTTCTCGATCTCGTGCAGCTCGGCGGTCTGGAGCGGCGCTATCCGAACCAGCTTTCCGGCGGCCAGCGCCAGCGTGTGGCGCTCGCGCGTGCCCTCGCGATCGAGCCTCGCGTACTGTTGCTGGACGAGCCCTTCGGTGCGCTCGATACGAAAGTGCGGCGAGAGCTGCGCGCGTGGCTGCGGCAGTTGCACGACGAGACCGGCTACACCACGGTGTTCGTGACCCACGACGAGCGCGAAGCCGCGGAGCTCGCCGACCGTGTCGTCGTCATGAATCGCGGGCGCATCGAGCAATTGGCGGCGTAAGCTCACGCGCGATGCAGCACGCGTCGCCAGGTCGGGACGTCGCGGGCGCCAAAATGATACTTGTATAATTCTCCGCCCCGCAGGAAGTGGAACTCGCCGGCGCCTTCGGCTGCCGCGCGGCGCATCGCAGCCGCGAGCGCGACGGCGCCCGGACTGTAGCGCGACCACGCCGGATCGAATGCGCTCATGTAGAAGTGCGCAGCCCGTCGGCACTGCAGGACGAGCACCGCCGCTATCGTCTGCCCGCTTGCTTTGACTTGTGTCACGCGCAGCAAGCCGGCGGCGTCGAGTGCCGGCACGACGTCGGCGAAGAATGCGCGCATGAGCGGATCGGCGAATACCGCTGAAGGCGCTTCGCTGCCGTAGCGACGCGCATGCAGCGCCTCGAACGTGGAAGGCGCCGCGGCGACATCGGCATGCGACGCGGGGCCGAGCTCGACGTCGCCGCGGGCAAGCAGAATGCGCTCGGCGCGACGCAGGTTCCTGCGCCACTTCGCAGATACGCGCGCGAGTCCGTCGCCGTCTGCAAGCGTGACGACAGGGCACGTCACACCCGGCGTCACATCGCTCGACCAGCCGCGCGGCGCTGGCGCATCGCGCAACGGCGAGTTCGCGGGCAGTTGCTGCAGATCCACCGTCTCGCAGTCCCGTTCGACGGCCGACCGGCAGAGCGCCTCCAGCACTTTTGGCGCGTCGGCCGCCGGGCACAAGACCTCGCAATAATCCGACGGTCCGGTGCCCGCCAACAACAAGGAGCGCCGCCAGACGAAGTAGAGCGCCAGCGCGCGCAGATCGTCGAACGCAATGGCGGACGTCCGGCCGGGTGCGTAACGCCGCGCCCATGGCAGCAGCCACGCCGGGGACTGGAATGGCGTCGCATCGGGCAGGCGTAGCCAGAGCTCCCACCAAGCGGGAACGAGGCGCGCGAGCGCATCGATATCGGCGGCGTGTCCGTAGTCGAGGTCGGCCGGAGCAGCGAGGGTCATGACGCGCCTATCGCAATGGCCGTGCCAATGACGCCCGGCAGCTCGGGCGCGTGCTCGGCATCGCGCTCGGCGCGCGGTACCTACTTGTCGCGGTTGTGAGCGATCGGCAGACGCAACGTGAACGTCGTGCCTTTGCCGAGTTCGCTTTGCACTTCGATCGTGCCGCCGTGTTTCTGCACGATGCCGTACGACACCGAAAGACCGAGACCGGTGCCGACACCGACGGGTTTGGTCGTGAAGAACGGCTCGAAGATGCGCGTGACGTGCTTGGGATCGATGCCCTTGCCGTTGTCGGCGATCGCGACGAGGGCATGGTCGCTCTCACGCGCGGTGCGGATCGTGATGCGGCCGCGACCCTCCATCGCTTGCGCTGCATTCACGAGGATGTTCAGGAACACCTGGTTGATCTGCGAAGGCAGGCATTCGATGAGCGGCAGATCGCCGTATTCCTTGACGATCTCGGCCTTGTACTTGAGCTCGTGCCAGGCGACGTTGAGCGTCGTCTCGAGGCCCGCGTGCAGATCGGCGTATTGCCATTCCGCTTGATCGACGTGCGAGAAATCCTTGAGGTCGTGCACGATCTTCTCGACGCGCGTGACGCCCTCGACCGACTCGGCGAGCAGGCTCGTCACATCGTCGCGCAGATACGCGAGATCGACTTGCTGCTTGATCGCATTGACGTCGGCGACGCCGGGCGGAGGCGGATCGAGCGAGCGCTCCAGCTTCTCGTACGCGTCGAGCACCGAGAAGATGTCGCGCAGATAACCCGTCAAGCTGTCGAGGTTCGAGTGTACGTAGCCGATCGGATTGTTGATCTCATGCGCTACGCCCGCGGCGAGCTGACCGACCGACGCCATTTTCTCGGACTGCAACAACTGGTTCTGCGCGCCGGCGAGCTGGTTGTTCATGGCTTCGAGTTCGGCGTTGCGTTGCTGCAAGGCGAGCTCGACCATCTGGCGCACTTCGATCTGCTCGCTGAGCTCGCGTGTGCGTTCGGCGACGCGCCGCTCGAGGTCGGCATTCGCCGCCTTGAGCGCATCGGCAGCGCGTTTGCGCCCCAGGCTGTTGGCGATCTGGTACGAGACGAACGTGAGGAGCCGCTGATCGCCGGGTCCGTAGCTCACTTCGGGGGAATAGCTCTGCACCGCGACGACGCCCATGAGGCCGTCGGCGCAGACGAACGGCACGCCGAGCCACGATTGCGGCGACGGTCCCACGAGCTCGATTTCCCCGGCCGCATGCAGGCGTTCGATCCCGGCCGCATCCGCGAGCAAGGCCTTGCGCGTGCGCAGCACGTATTCGGTCGCGCCGTTGCCCACCGGGCGCCTCGCCGGCGCGGAGACGTCGCGCTCGTCCACGAGATACGGAAACAGCAGCATGGCGTGCTCGGAATCGAGCAGGGCGATGTAGAAATTTCGCGCGATGATGAGTTCGGCGACGACCACGTGCACGGCGCGATAGAACTCCTCCATGCTGCCGGCGCTGTTCGAGAGCTCGGCGAGCTGGTACAGCACGCGCTGCAGATGTTCGGCGCGACGGCGCTCCTGGGCTTCCTCGGTCAGCACGTCGTTGGCGAGCGCGAGTTCGCGCGTGCGTTGCTCGACGCGCTGTTCGAGCTCGTCGCGCGCCTGCCGGCGCTCGAGTGCGGTCAGGATGTGGCTGCCCACGAACGAGAGGAGCGCTTGATCGTCCTCGGTGTAGCGCTGCCGTTCGACGTAGCTCTGTACGACGAGCGCGCCGTATACCTTTCCGCCGCGGCTCATCGGCACGCCGAGCCAGTCGAAACTGCGCGGCCCGAGCGTGTGCAACGGCCCGGATACCTGCTGCTGGAGCTGGTCGTGCGAACCCATGAGCGGACGGCCGCCGCGAATCAGATACCACGTCAGGCCGCGCTCGAAGTAGTCCATCGGAAACACGGTGCCCATGTCGGGCTTCTCGTTGTCCGCGATATCGGCGAAATACAGAAAGCGGATGGTATCGGAGTCGGGGTCGTACAGCGCGATGTAGAAATTCTCCGCATACATGAAGCTGCCGACGATCGCGTGCAGGCCGGTCATCATCTCGAGCATTTCGAGATCCGAGCTCGCCATGTCGGCGATCGCGAACAGCGCGCGCTGCAGTTTTTCCGATTGTTCGAGACCCTTCAGCGATTCGACGAGGCGGCTCTTTTCGAGCAGGTTGACCAGATAGGGCCGCAGCGCCGTGAAAAAGCGCTGACAGGCGTTGAAGCACACGCCGTGATCGGCCACGGGGCTTCGGCACAGCAGCACGGCGCGAGCCTTGCCGCTTCGTGCGCAACAGGCAAAGCCGTGCGCGTCTGCGATCGGCACGTCGGCGGCCGGCGACGCTGCGCAGAGCGCATCGAGATGCGATGCGTCGACGTCGAACACGCCGGTCGGGCATACCGTCCAACCGCCGTTCGTGTCGAGCGACCACGCGAGCGCAGCCTCGATGCCGGCGCCCTTCGCGGCATCGACGATCGAGCTCACGGCGGAGGCGAGATCCTCGGCGTGCAGCAGCGCGTCGGCGCAGGCGGGCACCGAACCCTGGCCTGACGGTGCGGGGCTGGATGGAGAGATCGGCGTGGCAGCTGTCGTCTCTTGCATGCGGATCAGGAAAAAGCGGGTGGCGGCGCGCCGTCAGTGCGCCGAGACGAACCGAGCTCGTAACGACGGATTACTTCGCGCATCTGCACGCGCAGTTCGTCGTCGTTCCAGGGCTTGGTCAGGAACTTGTAGATCGCGCCGTGGTTGATCGCCTCCGTCACCGAAGCGAGATCGGAATACCCGCTCAGGATGATGCGGATCGTGTCGGGGTAGAGGTCTTTCACTTTGGCCAGGAACTCCGTGCCGTTGCCGCCGGGCATGCGCTGATCGGAGATTATCGCCTGGACGTCGTTGCGCGCCAGGATATCGAGGCCGTCGGCCACGTTCGAGGCGGTCAGGATGCGGTAGCCGTCGCGTCGCAACGTGCGCGTGAGTGCCCGCAGGATGTTCTCCTCGTCGTCGACGAGCAGGACGGTCGGCGTGCCCCCGCGCGAGGCGGTCTCTTCCGTGGCATAGCGATGGTGCAGCGTTGCGAACGCTTCCTCCGCGCGTACCGCAGGGCTGAAGTAGAAACCCTGGAACTCGTCGCATGCATTGCGCTGCAGATAGCCAACCTGTGCTGCGGATTCGACGCCCTCGGCGAGCACCGTCATGCCGAGCTGGTGCCCGAGCGTGATGATCGCGCGGCAGATGCCTGCGGCACGCGGGTCGGAGCTGATGTCCTCGACGAAGCTGCGGTCGATCTTGAGCTTGTCGAGCGGAAACTTGCGCAGATAGCTCAGGCTCGAATAGCCGGTGCCGAAATCGTCGAGCGCGAGCTTGACGCCGAGTTCCTTCAGTTCGCTCATCGTGCGGATGACGCGGCTCACGTCGCCGGTCATCATGCCTTCGGTGAGTTCGAGCTCGATCAGCGAGGGCGGCACGGACCAGCGCGAGAGGGCCGCCTGCACGCTGGCGACGAACTCGGCACGTTCGAGCTCGGCAGCCGAGACGTTGATCGCGATCGTGAAATCGGAGGCGCCGACGTCGAGCCATGCGCGCGCATCGCGGCAGGCGCTGTCGAGCACGAAGCTGCCGATGTCGACGAGCAGACCCAAATTTTCCGCTACGCCGAGGAACCGCATGGGCAGTACGAGCCCGAACTCCGGGCTTTCCCAGCGCACGAGCGCTTCGAAACCGAGTACTTGCGAGTTCTGCGCGCGAATTTGCGGCTGATAATGGATCGCGAGCTGGTTGCCTCCGATGGCGTCGGCCAGGCGCGACTCGGTGCCGAGCGGCGCTTCGTCAGGCAGGGATTTGACGGCGGCGGAATCATCGAGCATGGCAACCTCCTCGCAGCTTCGGCACCTCGACTCGCGGTGCCGCCGATCCGCACGAGGATCGACGTTGCCTATCCTAGGCCCATGACCAGGCGCCGAAAATCCGTACGAGCACGTATACGTACCGCCGCGGGCCAGTCAGGGCATGGCACAGTCGAACGGTAGCCAGTGCATCAGATCGCTGCGTGCAGCGAGCCACGGGCCGAACGCCGTCGCCAGGGCGCTTGCGAGCAGCAACCCAGCCGCCGCCGAGCGTATGCCGCGACGCTCGAGCAGCCGCAAGCTCTGCCGCGCCCCGTGCGCACCCGCGAGCACAGCCGGTGCGGTGCCGAGGCCGAATGCGAGCATGGTGAGCGCGCTCTGCAGCGGATCCATTGCGAGCCACGCAACGAGCAGCATGGAATATGCCAATCCGCACGGCATCCACCCCCAGAGCGCGCCCAGTGCGAGCGCCTGGCCAAGGTTCCGCACCGGCAGCAGCCCGCGCGCGAGCGGCGCCAGCCGTGGCCAGAGGCGATGGCCGAGCGCCATGTCGAGCCCGCGCCCGCGCAGCAGCAAACTCAGCGCGACTGCCGCGATCGCCACAGCACCGATCCCGCGCAGCACGAGGCGCACGCGCTCGGCGTCCAGCGCCTGGCCGAGCGCGGTTCCCGCGCCGCCGAGCAGAAGCGCCGCGAGCACATAGCTCCCGATTCGGCCAGCCTGGTATCCCAGAAGCAGATCGAATCGCGGGCGACCGTCGGCGCCGGCGCGCGTCGCGATCGCGAGCGCCGCGTTGATGCCGCCGCACATGACCAGGCAATGGCCACTGCCCGCGAGGCCGAGCGCGAACGCGCCGAGCAGGGTAAGGGCTTCACTCATGCGTCCCGCGCCCGCTCGAATGCGGCGATTCGTCGCTGAGCGGCATCAGCGCCGGAGTGTCGAGATCGTCGAACTGCGCGTGATTCACGCCCCAGAAGAACGCGCATACGGCTACGCCGAGCAACACGACGCTGAGCGGGATCAGCACGAGAATGATGTTCATGTGGCGGCGATCTCCCGATGGATTTCTGGCGGCGTTGCCAAAGGCGTGCGCGGCAGTCCGATGCGCAGCGAATTGAGCACGACGAACAGGGAGCTCGCCGACATGCCGATCGCGGCGAGCCAAGGCGGAATCAGGCCGAACGCCGCCGCGGGGATGCTCAAGAAGTTGTACGCGAACGCCCAGGCCAGGTTCTGGCGCAGGATCGCGAGTGTCGTCCGCGCCAGCGTTCGCGCCTCGGCGAGCGCAAGCAGGCGGCCGGAAGCGAGCACGATGTCTGCGCTCGCCTGGGCAAGGTCGGCGCCGTCGCCGAGCGCGACGGCGAGATCGGCGCCGGCGAGCACGGGCGCATCGTTGATGCCATCGCCCACCATCGCAACGAGTGCGCCGCCGCTGCGCATGGCGCCGAGCCGTGCGAGCTTGCCGGCAGGGCTCAGGGCGGCGTGGAAATGTTCGATGCCGAGACGGCGCGCCAGCTGGCCGACTGCCGCGGGCGCGTCGCCGCTCAGGATTTCGAGCTCGGCGCCTGCGGCCCGCAGTTCGTCGACGGCAGCTTCGGCATCTGCACGCAACGCCTCGCGGAAGCGGAAAGCGGCGAGCGCGGCGCCGCCGCCGGCGAGCACGACGCGTCCATCGGCGAGGGGAGGGTGCGCATGTTCGCCGAGCGCGAATCCGGGCCTGCCGAGTCGATATTCGTGCCCGTCAATGCGTCCCGACACTCCGGCGCCGGCGACGCTGACGAGTTCCTGCGCAGGGGCCGAACCGTCGGGTGCGGCCGCACGTATGGCCGCCGCGAGCGGATGCGTGTTGGCGGCTTCGAGGCTCGCCGCGATCCGCAGGCAGCTCGCCGCGTCGAGCGCGCCGAGCGGCTCGATGTCGACGAGCTCGATGCGCCGTGCCGTGAGCGTGCCCGTCTTGTCGAAGACGATGCGGCGTACGTGGGCGAGCTTTTCGAGCGCATCGGGCTTGAGCACGAGCACGCCGCGCTGGGCGAGCACGGCCATCGCACGCGTCAGCGCGGCAGGTACCGACAGCGCGAACGCACACGGACAGGACACCACGAGGACGGCCAGAGCGGCCGGGAACGCTCGCGTGGGATCGAACCACCACCAGCCGAGCGCGGTGGCCAGTGTCAACGCGAGGACGCCCGCGACGAAGCGCGCCGCGACCCGGTCGCCGAGCTCGGCCCAGCGCGGCCGCTGACGCTGCGCGCGGCCGACGAGGCGCGCGATCGAGGAAAGCACCGTATCGGCGCCGATGCGCGCGATCCGGAGCTCGATCGGCCCCGTGCGAGCGACGCTGCCTGCGAACAGCGTTTCCCCTGCTCGGCGCCGCTGCGGCGCCGACTCGCCCGTGAGCAGCGACTCGTCGACCTCGCAGAAGCCCGCGACCAACGTGCCGTCGCCCGGGATCGCGCCGCCGGCCGCCACACTGACCACGTCGCCCGGCGCGAGCTCGTGCACACCGACGGTTTCGAGCGCACCGTCGGCGGTGCGCCGTGCGGCGACCGCCGGCTGCGCGCGCGCCAGGGCGTCCGTCATGTCGGCTGCGCAATGCCGGCCGCGCATCTCGATGTAGCGTGCGCCGAGCAGCAGGAAAACGAACATGCTGGCCGAGTCGAAGTATACTTGTGCACCGCCGCGGACGGTCTCGACGATGCTCGCCGCGTAGACGAGTGCGATCGCGAGCGCGACAGGCGTGTCCATGCCGGGTGTGCGCGCCCGCAGCTCGCGCCATGCGCCGGCGAAGAGCGGCGCGCCCGCGTAGATCACTACCGGCGTCGTGGCGAGGAGACCGAGCCAGCGGAAGAAATCGCGCGTGGCGGGCGGCATGCCTTCGAATGCGCCCGCGTAGAGCGCTACGGCGTACATCATCGATTGCATCATGCCGAGGCCGGCGACGACGAGACGCTTGAGCGCCGTCCGCGACTCGCGTCGCGCGACGGCATCGAGCGATGCCGCGTCGAGCGGCCGCGGTTCGTAGCCCAAGTGCGCGATGCGAGCAAGAATGTCGCTGAGCGCGATCTCGTCCGGCTTCCAGACGAGATAGAGCCGCTTGGCGGCGGCGTTCACGGCGATGTCGCGCAGCCCCGCGAGCCCGCGCAGCGCGCGTTCGATGAGCCAGCAGCATGCCGCGCAACGCAGCCCGTCGACGAGCAAACAGGTCTCCGCATCGCCGTCCGCGCGCTTGCGCACGTAGAGCTGTTGCAGCTCCGCACGATCCCATGCACGGAAGTCCTCGACGACTGCCGCACGGGCGGCGGGCGCCGTGCGCAAGCGGTAGTAGTCGTCGAGACCGAGTGCAGCGATCCACTCCGCCGCGGCGCGGCAGCCGATGCAGCACACGGCGTGCGCTTTGCCGCCGACGTCGGCGCGAAGCTCGACGCCGCTCGGGATCGGCTCGCCGCAATGGAAGCAGTGCGTATCGGCCATGGCACGCTCAGGGCGTGGCGTCATCCGCAGGCCGCGCGGCGGCAGCGGGCGGCAGCGGCGACGCCAGGGGTCCCGGGGCGGCGACGAGCTCGTCGCCGTGGCGCACGGCGGTCGCGACGAGCGCGAGGGAGCCCGCGACCATTCCGGCAAGCAGCACGAGGATCAACCATACTTCGGGTACGCGGTACCATGTCGAGGCGGTCTCGTTCATTTGGGCTCCGGGACGAAGAATTGGGCGATTGGGGTGGCTCGAATGTCGTCGCCGCCGCTGACGACGAGCGTGACCGCGTGCATACCGCGTGCGGCATCGCGATGGGCGCGCAAGGTGAGCGGTACGTTCGCGACTTCACCCGCACCGACCGTCGTCGACGGGCTGCCGACGATGTCGGCGGCGGCGCCGGGAGCGGTCGCAAGCGCGAGCTGCTGCGCGCGATCCGTCTTGTTCACGAGCTTGAGCGTGTAACTGTTCTCGATCGCACCCTCCGCGGTTTCGCGGTACAGCGCGTTCCGGTCGCGCAACACTTCGACGATCAGCGGAGCGCGGTGTGCCACTCCCCAGGCGAACGTTGCCACCAAGGACGCGAGCAGGGTGCCGTAGAGCACGATGCGCGGACGCAGAACGCGCTGCGGATTCCCGCCGAGCATGTTGTCGGTCGTATAGCGCACGAGCCCGCGCGCATAACCCATTTTGTCCATGACGGCGTCGCAGGCGTCGATGCACGAGGCGCAGGCAATGCATTCGATCTGCAAGCCGTCGCGGATATCGATGCCAGTCGGGCACACCTGCACGCAGGCGTCGCAATCGACGCAATCGCCCAAGCCGAGCGCGCGCGGATCGACGCTGCGCCTGCGTGCGCCGCGCGGTTCGCCGCGTGCGCCGTCGTAGGAGACGATCAGCGTATCGCGATCGAACATCGCACTCTGGAAGCGCGCGTACGGACACATGTACTTGCACACCTGTTCGCGCAGGTAGCCCGCGTTGCCGTAGGTCGCGAAGCCGTAGAACACGATCCAGAACGTCTCCCATCCGCTGAGAGACAGCCCGGCCGCCGCACGGCCGAGTTCGGCGATCGGCGTGAAGAAACCGACGAACGTGAAGCCCGTCCACAAAGAAAAAAGTATCCACAGCGCCTGTTTGGACGTCTTGCGCAGCAGCTTCTCGCGCGTCCATGCGCTGGCGTCGAGCTTGATGCGCTGGTTGCGCCGACCCTCACAGAGGCGCTCGATCCACAGAAACACTTCGGTCCACACGGTCTGCGGGCAGGCATAGCCGCACCATAGCCGCCCAGCGAGCGCCGTGAAGAAGAAGAGGCTCAGGCCGGCGATCATGAGCAGCCACGCGAGCCAGAAGAAATCCTGCGGCCAGAAGGTCAGGCCGAGCACGTAGAACTTGCGCGCCGGCAGATCGAACAGCACGGCCTGGTGTCCGTTCCAGCGCAGCCACGGAAACGCGTAGAACACGCCGAGCAGCGCGAACACCGCGCTCGTGCGCAGGCGCGCGAAGCGGCCGTCGATTTCGCGCGGGTATACTTTGGGCTGGGCCGCGTAGAGCGATTCGCCTTCGACGGGAACGAGCAGGGCCGCGATGCGTTTCATGTTCGGCGTTTCCCCGCCGGCGAGAGCAGCAGGGCCGTGAACGCGCTGGCGCCGAGCGTGGAGGCCCAGAACATGAAGAAACCGATCGTGTAGCCGAGCTCGCGCGATATCGGCATATGCGCCCAGGTGATCCCGGCAAGCTCCGCGGGATCGACGACGGCGAAGAACACCATCGTGGCCACTCCCGCAGCGAAGAAGGACGGCCACAGGACGGCACCGAGCAGGACGGATTTCACGGTGCGGGCGCGCCCGATGCTTTGGCGCTTTGCGATTGCGCCAGCACCCACGCGGCGACGAGACGCGCACGGTCAGCGCCGAGGACGGGTTCCCAACTCGGCATCTTGCCGCTGCGACCGTCGCGGATCGAGGCTTTTACCTCGTCGAGACTGCCGCCGTAAAGCCACACGTTGTCGGTCAAGTTCGGCGCGCCGATCACGGGGCTGCCCTTGCCCTCCAGTCCGTGGCACGCGATGCAGATCGTCATGTAACGCGCCTTGCCCGCCTCCGCGAGCGACGCGTCGACGTGGTGGCCCGAGAGGCTCAGCACGTAGTTCGCCACTTCATCGACGCCTTTTGCCCCGAGGGCTGCGCCTAGCGGCGGCATCACGCCTTGACGGCCTTTGAGCACGCTGGTCAACACCGTGTCGGGCTGCCCGCCATAGAGCCAGTCATCGTCGGCGAGATTCGGATAGCCTTTGGCGCCTCGCGCATCCGAGCCATGGCAGACGGCGCAGTTGTTGGCGAACACGTTGCGACCGAGGCTCAGGGCCTTCGGGTCGTGCTCGAGTTCTTCGATCGGGCGATTGCGAAATTGCGCGAACACCGCGTCGAGCTTGCGGTTGTTCTCGGCAAGTTCGGCGGCGACCTCCTTGCCGGACGTCCAGCCGAGGGCGCCGGTATTGCTGCCGAGTCCGGGATAGAACACGAGATACCCCGCGCCGAACAGGACCGAGAGCAGGAACAGGCCGAGCCACCAGCGCGGCAGCGGATGGTTGTATTCGGTGAGGCCCTCGTCCCAGACATGGCCCGTCGTGGCACCGGTGGACGGTGTGCGCGCCGTGACGACGAGCAGCCAGACGAGCGCGACGATGCTGGCGATCGTGAGCGCGGAAATGAACCAGCTCCAGAACGCGTTCATGTGCCGAACTCCGAATGGTCTTCGACGAGAGGCAGCCGGGAGGCGTCGCGGAAATCGGCGTGCCGGCGCGCGCTGTACGCCCAGCCGACCATGCCGGCGAACAGCACGATGAGTAGCGCCGTGACGATGCCCATGATCATGGTTGGTTCTCCTTCGGCCCGAACTTGCCGAGTCCTTGCAGGTAAGCGACGAGCGCATCCATTTCCGTCTTGCCGTTGACGGCGGCGGCGACCGCGGCGAAATCCGCCTCGGTGTACGGGTCGCCGAGGCGCGCGAGGCCGCGCATGTGGGACTCGACTTCGGCCGCCGACACTTTGCTCGCGTTGAGCCACGGGAAACCGGGCATGTTCGACTCCGGCACGACGTCGCGCGGATTGACGAGATGCACGCGGTGCCAGTCGTCGCTGTAGCGGCCGCCGACACGCGCGAGATCAGGCCCGGTCCGTTTGCTGCCCCACTGGAAGGGACGGTCGTAGACCGATTCGCCGGCGACCGAGTAATGACCGTAGCGCTGCACCTCGGAGGCGAGCGTGCGGATCATCTGCGAATGGCAGTTGTAGCAGCCCTCGCGGATGTAGATGTCGCGACCCGCGAGCTCGAGCGGCGCGTAGGGTTTGAGTCCCGGCACCGGCGCGATGACCTCGGCCTGGAACATGAGCGGTACGATTTCGACGAGTCCGCCGATGCTGATGACGACGGCGATCAGCACGGCCATGAGACCGATGTTCTTCTCGATGACGGAATGGTTCATTTCGCTCTCCCTCTCATGCGGCGACGGCCAGCGGGATCTGCACCGCGACGCGCTCGCGCGCCGAAGCCCAGGTCTTCCACACGTTCCAGGCCATGATGAACATGCCGCTCAGGACGAGCAGGCCGCCCGCGAGACGCGCCACGTAGAACGGATACGTCTGCGCGAGCGACTCGATGAAGGTGTAGGTCAGCGTGCCGTCCGCATTCGTCGCACGCCACATGAGGCCTTGCGTGACGCCGGCGATCCACATCGAAGTGATGTAGACGACGACGCCGATCGTGGCGATCCAGAAATGCAGATCGATCGCGCGCGTGGAGTACATGCGCTCCAGTCCGAGCAGGCGCGGGATCATGCAATACAGCGAACCGATGCTGATGAAAGCGACCCAGCCGAGCGCGCCGGAGTGCACGTGGCCGATCGTCCAATCGGTGTAGTGCGAGAGCGAATTGACGGTCTTGATCGACATCATCGGCCCCTCGAAGGTCGACATGCCGTAGAACGACAGCGCCACGATCATGAACTTCAGGATCGGATCGGTGCGCAAGAGGTGCCAGGCGCCCGAGAGCGTCATGATGCCGTTGATCATGCCGCCCCACGACGGCGCGAGCAGGATCAGCGAGAAGACCATGCCGAGCGACTGCGCCCAGTCGGGCAGGGCGGTGTAGTGCAGATGATGCGGGCCCGCCCACATGTATACCGCGATGAGCGCCCAGAAATGCACGATCGAGAGGCGGTAGGAGTAGATCGGCCGTTGCGCCTGCTTCGGCACGTAGTAGTACATCATGCCGAGGAAGCCGGCGGTCAGGAAAAAACCCACCGCGTTGTGCCCATACCACCACTGCACCATGGCGTCGACCGCGCCCGAGTAGATGGGGTAGGACTTCCACATCGACACCGGGATCGCCAGGTTGTTGACGATGTGCAGCACCGCCACGGTGATGATGAATGCGCCGTAGAACCAGTTCGCGACGTAGATGTGTTTGACGCGGCGCTTGGCGATGGTGCCGAAGAACACGACGCCGAATGCCACCCACACGATGGCGATCAGGATGTCGATCGGCCACTCGGGCTCGGCGTACTCCTTGCCCTGCGTGATGCCGAGCGGCAGCGTGACGGCGACCGCGACGATGACCGCCTGCCAGCCCCAGAACACGAACGAGGCCAACCGATCGCTGAACAGGCGCGCCTGGCAGGTGCGCTGCACGACGTAGAACGCAGTCGCCATCAGCGCGCATCCGCCGAACGCGAAGATCACCGCATTCGTGTGCAGCGGGCGCAGGCGGCTGTACGTGATGTACGGAATGTCGAAATTGAGCCACGGCCACGCCAGCTCCGCCGCGATCCAGGCGCCGACCGCCATGCCGACAATGCCCCAGACGACGGTCGCGATCGTGAACTGTCGGACGACCTTGTCGTTGTAGGTCAGTGAGGTTTCCATGTGCGCTCCGATGTGTTTCGCCGCGCAAGTCTCGCGTCCGTGCTCGGCGCGCGAGTTGATCGAAATCAATTCGAGGTGCGGGCGCGGACACGATGCGAACTTGATCCAGATCAGGATCGCGACGGCAGCGTCCGGCTAGCGTGCGCGCAGCGCCGGCAGGACCGGCAACTCCGACTAGTCGAGGACATCCCGATGAACACGAACGACACTCTCGCGCGCCGCAGATTTCTCACGCTCGCCGGCGCCGCCATACTGATCGCGCCGCTCGCGCGGCGTGCAGCCGCTGAGGAACTGCCGCTGTTGACCGCCGCCGATCCCACCGCAGCTGCGCTGGGCTACGCGGACGACGCTGCGAAAGTCGACGGCGCAAAATACCCGACGCACAAGGCCGGCCAGTTCTGCTCGAACTGCAAATTCTTCCAGGGCACCGACAAGACGCCGACCGCGGCGTGCCAGTTGTTCCCGGGCAAGGCCGTGACCGCCAAAGGCTGGTGCAGCGGCTACAACGCCAAAGGGTAGAATTGCGGCGACTGTCGAAGGAGCGCGCCGTGGCCGGAACCTCGGAATCGCAACTTCCGCTCGGGGCCGGAACGCGCGCGCCGAATGTCTCGAAGCATGGCGGCTACGAACGTCTGCTG
>Ga0070741_10008721_pt1 | contig 20143 bp, 13 predicted proteins | sample Coa_R1_4_FD_66440 | JGI IMG/M metagenome (GOLD analysis project Ga0070741, IMG submission 66440) | Surface soil microbial communities from Centralia Pennsylvania, which are recovering from an underground coalmine fire - Coalmine... | ecosystem: Environmental > Terrestrial > Soil > Unclassified ...
TACCACGTCAGCACCTCATCCTTTCCATACCGCGCAACCAGATGCGCAACCACCGCCTCGACCAGCGCCTGCCACTTCGCATAATCCTTCGGAGGATTGTTCGACGCGCCTCCCAGCACGTCGCCCGGAAAATGCTTCTGGTACGGCTGATCTGGCTTGCCCGGCAACTTCGCCGCCAGATCCTTCGGCATAAAACCCAGCTCCACCATCGGCTTCACGCCCGCAGCCTTGTACGCGTCGAAGATTCCATCCAGAATCTTCCACTCATACACCGGCCTGCCCTGCGCATCCTCGTGATACACGCCCGTCGAGCTCCACTTCAGCTCCGGCGTCCCATCACCCGAGGTCAGCAGATGATGCGAGCGGATGTAAACCGGCACCGGACTCATCGCATGCAACTCGCCCAGCAGCTTCCGCCCGTTCGCAGCCGTCGCATAGTTCGCCTCGTCAAATCCGAACCACCGGTAGATCGGCTCATACCGCCCAACCCTCTTCGCCAAATCCACCTTGATCTCGATCGGCTCCTGCGCCAGCGCGCTCCCCGCCGCCAGCACCGCACCCAATACCAGCAGTCCGCGTAACCATCGCCGCATTCTCATCTCCATTGCAGAACTCTACCCTGATCACCACCGCGCCCAAAACAACGATCACGCCGGCCCCGCAAATTCGTTAGCATGGCTCCCATGACCTTCAGCCGCATCGCTCCAGCGATCCTCCTCGCCTTCACTCTGCCTCTCGCACCTCCCGCGCACGCCCAGCGCGGCCAGCGCAACTCCCAAGCGCCCTCGCCAGCCCCCTCGCAAACTTCGACATCTCCGCAATCCACTCCCGCCGCCACGCCCGCGCCCAGCGAAACCACCGCTCCCGGAGCCCCCGCTCCTCCGCCCGGCACACCCAAACAGCCCGAGCACCCGCAAGCCCTCCCCAACCCGCTCCCGCACGACAAGTCCGTCGCGCAGACCGTCACTGTCAACGGCCACACGCTCCACTACACCGCCACCGTCGGCACCATTCCGCTCGAGGGCAAAGACGGCAAGCCCACCGCCGAAGTCGTCTACACCGCCTACACCCTCGATAATGCGCACGACCGCCCCGTGATGTTCGCCTTCAACGGCGGCCCCGGCGCCGCCTCCGGCTTCCTCAACCTCGGCGCCGTCGGCCCCAAGCGCGTCTCCTTCGGCAACCAGGGCGAATCCCCCTCAGATCCCGCCATCCTCACCGACAACCCCGGCACCTGGCTCGACTTCACCGACCTCGTCTTCATCGACCCCGTCGGCACCGGCTTCTCCCGCTCCCTCGTCCCCGACGACGAAGCCAAAAAGCTCTTCTACGCCCCCACCCCCGACATCGAGTACCTCTCCCTCGTCATCTACAAGTGGCTCGTCAAAAACCAGCGCATGCTCTCTAAAAAGTACGTCATGGGTGAGAGCTACGGCGGCTACCGTGGCCCGCGCATCACCCACTACCTCCAGACCCAGCTCGGCGTCGGCGTCAACGGCCTCTTCCTCGTCAGCCCCTACCTCAACCCCGACTTCGGCGACCGCAACCTCTCGCCCATCCCCTGGATGATCACCCTCCCCTCCATCACCGCCGCGCACCTCGAAAACGAGCACAAGCTCACCCCTGACGCCATGCAGTCCGTCATCGCCTACGACGAAGGCCCCTACGCCTCCGCGCTCATCTCCGGCCCTGAAAACGCCGCGCAAACCAACGACATGATCGCCCACGTCACCGAGATGACCGGCCTCGACCCGCAGTTCGTCAAGTACTCCGGCGGCCGCCTCTCCACCCAGGCCTACCTCCGCGAAGTCCACCGCGAAAAAGGCGAAATCGGCTCCGTCTACGACTCCAACGTCACCGACCCCGATCCCTTCCCCTACTCCCCCGACCAGGAAGGCTCTGACCCCATCCTCGAGTCCGGCATGGCCCAGATCACCCAGGCCATGGTCAACTTCGACACCGTCACCGTCGGCTGGAAGGTCGACGACCGCTACAACCTGCTCTCCTATGACGTCGGCCGCCTCTGGGACCGCCAAGGCCCTGACCTCCGCCGCGGCGCCGTCGCCGACCTTCGCGAAGCCCTCGCCGCCGACCCCAAACTCCACGTCGTCATCCTCCACGGCTGGAACGACCTCTCCTGCCCCTTCATGGGCTCCATCCTCACCCAGAACCAGCTCCCCGCCACCATCGCGCCCCAACTCACCGTGCACGAATTCCCCGGCGGCCACATGTTCTACACCCGCCCCACCAACTCCGCCGAACTCCACACCCTCGGCGAACAAACCGTCGCCGCCCACTAACTCCCACTCGCAACTCGCGTCGCACTAACTCGCATCTCGCAACTCATATTGCACCCTCAAGGGCGGCTCGCCAGAGCCGCCCTTTTCTCGTCCGCAAAAATTTTCGTCACAAATTCAATCATTCCCCTCTGCTTCCTGCGTATTTCGGTACATCCGGGCCCGAGCGATCAGGCGCGGATCGCCGCCAAAAATCCAAAGGAGCTCTTCCATGCGGCGAATTCTCTTGTGCTCGCTCTTCGCACTCGTCACTTCCGTCTCCTTAATCGCGCAGGATATAAAGACCGCGCTTGCCAGCCTCTCCGCGATGAACCGGCGTGGCCAGTTTGCGGAGATGATCCAGACCGCCAACTCCGTTCTTGCCAACAACACCTTGGATCCGGCCGAGCAGGGCATGGTGTTGAGTTACCTCGGCTGCGCCTATCAGCAGCGCGGCGAGTTCACCAAAGCCACCGCCGCCTACGAAAAAGCCCTCGCCACCGTCAATCGCGACGGCAAACACGGCACCCAGTACACCGTCACTCTCTCTGCCCTCGCCAGCCTCTACGCAGAGGTCGACCAGACCGGCACCGCGAAGCGCCTCTTGCTTCGATCCGTCCATCTGTTCGAGAGCCAGGGTGACCACCTCAACGCCGCCATGACCTGGAACAATCTCGCCACCATGGCCGCCGAGAATCAGTCACGCCGCGACGCTCACAAATACATGAAACAATCCCTCGCCGAGTCGCAGCTTTCCACCATCCATCCAGTTGAGCTTGCCGCCCTCACCACAACCCAGGGAAGAATCGCCCAGCTCGACGGCGACGCCCGCACCGCCATCGCCGACTATCAGCGCGCCCTCGCCCTCTGCCACCAGACTGACGAGGCCCAGCAGCAGAGAACGGCCTGGCTCCACATGCTCCTGGCCGGCGCCTACCTTCAGGCTGATGACCTCGCGAACGCACGCGACGCAGCCACCCGCGGCCTAACTCTGTTACAAGAAACCTCCGGCAGCCAGACTCCTCTGTTCTTCCTCGCCCAACTCACCTACTCCAAAATCCTCGACGCCTCCGGCCTCCACAAGCAAGCCACCAGCCTCCGCGAGCAGGCTCAGGCCGCCCTTGACACCAACACCGACCGCCGCCGCGCCGAGTCGCAAATCAGCGTCAACGCCTTGCGCTAATCCCCGCGCCACCAACTCCGCCAAACTCCACCAACTCGGCGAACAAACCATCGCCGCCCACTATCCGTCCGCCCTTTTGTTTAACTCGCCCTTTTGTCATTCCCGAAGGGAATCTGCGTTTGTTTGTCCTTCCCGAAGGGAACCTGCGTTTGCTTTTGCCTTTCTTGTTGTCATTCCCGAAGGGAATCTGCGTTTGTCTTTGCCTTTCTCTCTGTCATTCCCGAAGGGAATCTGCGCTTAAAGCTCTGCCCAGAGTCAAAACTGAAACCCAAAACACCCCAGGGCGGCTCGTAAGAGCCGCCCTTTTTCCCGTTGCATCTTGACGAACCGACGAACAGAACCGCCCCTTACAATTCTCACGCACACAATATGGCCTTAACTCCCGACCAATACCTTTCACAAATTCTCGCTCGCGAGACAGTGCCGACCGGCCTCTATTCGCCGCTGTGGATTGTTCAGAGAGAACTTTCACCGATCATCCAGGAATGGGCCAATGGCCGACTCGTGTCGATGCACCCGAGCGGCTCCTATTCAAAAGGAACCTGCAACTCCAGCGGAACTGACATGGACTTCTTCATTTCGCTTGAGCCGGAGACAATCGAAAGCTTGGAAGAGATACACAATAGGCTCTTCAATAAGCTCAGCGGTAAAGGATATTCGCCCAAACGACAGAACGTCTCGATAAACGTGAACGTATCGGGCCAATCGGTCGACCTAGTACCCGGAAAGCTGCAGGACCGCCTCGCATCAGATCATTCACTGTATCGCCGTCGAGCCAACACGTGGACGAAAACGAACGTTCAAACCCACATAACTCATGTTCGCAATTCTGGAAGGCTCTCGGAGATACGGATCATCAAGTTATGGAGAAATCAGAAAGGTCTCGACTTCCCCTCCTTCTATCTCGAACTCTCCGTTATGAGGGCTCTTGCTGGAAGCCCCAGCGCGTCAATCGCAACGAATGTCTGGAAAGTTCTCGAATTTCTTCGCGATTCCTTCATCTCGGCACGCATCGTAGACCCAGCAAACACAAACAACGTGATCTCGGACGATCTGACAACGTTGGAAAAGCAGAGAATTAGTGCTGCCGCAAGGGTGGCACTAACGGCACAGAATTGGGAAGAAATCGTCAGATGAATTGGAAACTTGAAGACCTCCTCGCGGGCTTACACGAACAGGTGGAGCACCGGCTGAGCGTTTCAAGAAAGACGCTTGGACATGCCACCGCCCTCGGAGACGCAAGCGAACAGGTTTGGAGGGAGATGCTGAATCAATACCTTCCCGAGCGATATTCCACGGAGAGGGCAACTGTCATCGACTCAAAAGGCGACGCAAGCGAGCAGATCGATATCGTCATTTTCGACAGGCAATACACTCCGTTTATCTTCAACTTTCAAGGCGCCGTCGTAGTCCCGGCTGAGAGCGTTTATGCCGTATTCGAAGCAAAACAATCGTTGAACGCGGCGCATGTCGAATACGCACAAAGTAAAATCGCGACGGTTCGCGCGCTGCATAGGACCAGCCTGCCCGTGCCATACGTCGCGGGTACATACGAACCCAAACCGCTGCACCACATCATCGGAGGGCTTCTATCCTTCGAAAGCGACTGGAACCCGCCGCTTGGGGACGCCCTACTCAGATCGCTGGAGGCTAACCGTGCAGCAGGTCGCGTGGACATAGGGTGTGTGGCGGCCCACGGCTTATTCAGTTGCGATGAAAATAAGTGCTCAACGGCGAAAACTCACTCCAAAGCTGCGACCGCTTTCCTCCTGGAGCTGATTGCGAGACTTCAGGAGTGCGGAACGGTGCCTCGGATCGATATTCGGGCCTACGCTCAATGGCTAGTCTGAAGGCGAGCAGCCGGGTACCCCCGATTTCGACTCTGAGATATGGGCTGGCAGGATGTGCGATCGGACCCGAGACGCTAGGATTTTGCCAACAAACGCCGCGCGCGCGATCTCGCAGCAAACAACACACCAGCCAATCCCGGCAACAACAGCAACGCCGAAGACGGCTCCGGCGTCGGCATCGGCAGCGGCAGCGCAAACAGACCAGGCTGCTCGAAGTCATAGCCAAAAGATGCGAACTGGCCCGGGCCTGTAAAGGATTCCGCAACGGTACTCATCTGAACATTCAAACTGACTGAAAACGGCACCCAATACTCCACCTGCTCCGAATGAGGCGGGCCGCCGAGTTCGCAGGGCTGAGACGCACCGTCAAATGCGAAAGCACACGCATAATAGTCACCCATTGCGGGATCTCCGAAATTGCTGGTCAGATTGAGGTTCACCGTCGCCGGTCCCACGCCCCCGATCAGCACGTATGTCTCACTGAGCTCTAGTCCACCGTTAGCAAACACGTGAACGGTCTCATACGGGTCGTTTTCAGGCGAATACTGCCCACTAGTTACCGAAAGGTAGCCGCTATATGCATTACCGCTCCCCTGCACCGACCCATTGCCTTCTACAACAGAATTGCCAATACTGCACCCGATGGAAAGGCTTCCGTCACCGCTACCTCCGGCCGAACAGGGCGGCGTAACCGTACTAGAGGCATTCACATCGCCGCTGAAAATCACATCAGCACGCGCGGAACAGACAGCCACCGCGAACGAAAAAAAGATGGGTAAGGTTCGAATCCTCACGTGATGCTCTCCTTTGGTCGAGGAACGACACACCATCTGAGCACCAGTCCGGAAATTGAGCAACGAATCTGTGGTAACAAATCAGAGAGTTACCCGACTCTCATTCCGCCACAAGCAACCCCTGCAAATCCAGCGGCCGCGTCACCATCGCGAGCTCCCCATCCTTGCCCCGCGGCCACTCCTCCTGCGGCTTATCCCAATACAGCTCCACGCCATTCCCATCCGGGTCCCGCAGGTACAGAGCCTCACTCACCCCATGGTCCGCCGCGCCATCCAGCGGCACGCCCGCGTCGACCAGCCGCCGCAGCGCATCCCCCAGCTCCGCCCGCGTCGGGTACACCACCGCCAGGTGATACAGCCCCGTCGTCCCCGCCGCCGGAGCCACCCCTCCCTGGCTCTCCCACGTATTCAGCCCGATGTGGTGGTGATACCCGCCCGCCGACAGAAACGCCGCGCTCTGCCCCATCCGCTGCGTCACCTCAAACCCCAGCACATCGCGATAAAACCGCAGCGCCCGCTCCAGGTCCGCCACCTTCAAATGCACATGCCCAATCCGCGTCTCAGGATGAATCTTCTTCATACCTGTTGGATATCCCTCACCCCGCCGCGGATTCGCGACATTGCCCCGCCGAGCGCTATCCGTACTTGAACTCCGGCTTGCTCTGCCCAACTTCGATAATGTAGCCGTCAGGGTCGCGGATATAGCACCGCCACTCGCCATACTTGTCCAGCGGCTCCGTGATGAAATCCGCCCCCCGTCCCTTCCATTCCCGATAGCACGCCTGAATATCCGCAACCCGGAAATTCATAAAGCTGCTGATGTGGCTCGGGTCCGGCACGCTGAGCGACACCGTCGGCTTGTCCGGCGTCGGCCCGCCCCCCACGTTCACAATCATCCAGATATTCGCAAGCTGAAGGTACCCGGGCGCATTCCCGTCCCCTCGGCTCAGAATCCGCGCCCCAAACACCTTCTCGTAATAATCCAGCGACCGTTGGATATCGGTGACGGTCAGAAAATGCGCGATGCTGATCCCGTCCCGCGGGGGCATCTCATAGCTCCTCTGTTCAACTTCGACGCTCATGGAAGACTCCTGTCCAAAACAGGGCCCGTGCCGTGATTAAACACCCCGTCGCGCCACACCGTCGTAAACGACTCGACTTGACAAAACCCACCCCCGCAGAGGGGGCTGCAACAAAAACGCCCCGCCCTGAGGCACTGACTCGCCACCTTAGGTCCACCCCTAAGTTCAATAGCCTGAAGATTTTGCGCAAAAAACGGGGGAGGGGAGGGGGTACCCCCCGGTCCCCCTAAAAATTGATCCTCAGCGCTAGTTGCAGGAGCCTCGGATTCAGCGCTCCCGTTAGCTGACCGAACGTCGCATCCGTCTCCGGATTCGACCCAGGATTCGCCGTCTTGAAGGTCGCCGTGTTGTTCAGCCCGTTGAACTCCGGATGGTTGAAGGTGTTGTACGTCTCCAGCCGGAACTGCAGCACCGCCTCACGGTAGAACGGAATGTTCTTGAACAGCGCCGTATCGAAGTTGGTGTCTGCCGGCAGATAGTAGTTCACCTTCGGCGCATTCCCCGGATCGCCCGGCGTATAGCCGCTCGTCGCACTCGTGGCGGCAACGCCGGCGATCGGGACTGTAACGCACGCCGGGTTGAACCAATGCGCAAAGCTCCGCGGCGCACTCGCCATCGGATCGCACGTCAAGCGAACCCGCGCGCCATCCCCGCCGCCCGTGATGTTCGCATTGTTGCTCGTCTTCAGCGCGAAGGATCCCGGGGCTCCGCTCACGCGCGACGCAATCCCGGAGATCTGCCAGTTGTCCAGCACAGCGCGGGTAAAGACGTTGTTCCACGCATGGCTCACCTTGGGCAGGTTCCAGAGATAGTTCACAACCAGGTTGTTGCGGATGTCCCAGCCCGCCGGGCCGTAGTTCCACGCCCGCAGATTCTGGTACATGGCGATCGTGCCGTTGTAGCTGTCGGTGAAGTCCATCGCGCGTCCCCAGGTGTAAGCCACGCCAAACTCCAGCCCCTTGTTAAAGCGGTGAGTGATCTTCACCTGCAGCGCGTTGTAATTGGAGGTCAGGTTGAAATACTGCATATTGATCGTGCCGAAGCCTGGATAGGGACGGAAGAAGTTATCCGGCAGAGTGCCTCCGGCCGGGCTCTGGTTCTGCCACAGGAACTGGGAGTTGTACGGCACTTCATTGATGGGGGTGTAGTCGGTCAGGTGCCGCCCGAAGGTTCCTACGTACGCTGTGTCGAACACAGTCCCCCAGCCCAGCTTCTGCTGGATGCCGAGGCTTACGTTTTCGGTGTACACGGTCTTCTGATGCAGCGGAATTGCGTGGCTTACACTGAACGGACCGTTCAATCCGCCGGCCGTCTGAAAGCTCGTGAGGTTGCCGTAGAACTGCTCCGGCGAGTTCGTTGTCGGCGCGTTGTTCGTCAGATCGCCTTCCTGTCCGCTGCGCGCGCGAACGTTGTAGAAGATGCCATACCCGCCGCGGATCACCGAGTTGCCGCGACCTACGGGATCAAACGCAAAGCCCACACGCGGAGCGAACAGGACTCCGTTGCCATACACCGTGCCCTGCGGAAATCCCTTGGTGTTCACGTACAGCACACCGTTATTTACATTTCCGGTATTCGGCACAAACAGGCCGGCGTACGATGCGTACTCCTGTTGTCCAGTTGTAGGATCTACCGAGCACCCGGTCTTACTCGTATACGGGGACTTGCAGCTTGCTGCGCTGAGAGGCTGATACAGCACCGGAGCGGCAGACGAGGAGTAGAGCTCAGGCGCGAAGTTGTTGCCGGCCGACAGCCGTTGGGCGATGTCCCACGAGTAGCGGATCCCGTAATCCAGAAGCAGCTTCTGTGTGGCCTGCCACTGGTCCTGCGTGTACCACTCGAAGGCGTTGGTGCGCGGCTTGTAGTTCACCAGCTGTGTCACTTCGGACATCGTGTCGAAATTACCGAGCAGCGCATTGGCATAGGAGAAGTTCGAATCGTTCGGGTTTTTTGAATCCACCGAATAGGAAAAGTTGCCGACGCGATTGTGGTTGACCTGCAAATACGAATCGGTCTGCGCATCCACGCCGCCCTTGAGCGTGTGCCTGCCCAGGATCCAGGTGAGATTGTCGGTGGCGCTATAAGAGCGCACCTGATCCGCCATCGGGAAGCGGCTGTCCCAGCCGAAGTTCGCCGAGTTTGTGAGCCCGAAGCTGACTGCAGGCAGAAGATTAAGAGGATTCACACCCGGATAGAGCGCCGGGACGTTGTATCCGCTTGAACTGAGCTGTGCCTTGGCGAGGTCCGATGAGTTATACAGCTGTGTCTCACTCCAGCCGGCCGTGCCGAGGTTCAGTTCGTTCACCAGATTCGGCTTGAACGTGTAGATGACGTTGAAGACGAAATTCGGATTGGTCGTGCGGTAATTTACGCGCAGCAGCCAGGGCAGACTGTTCGCGGGCGAGGAGAAGTCGTTGTCGTTGACCGTTTCGAGATCGCCGCGCCCGAACATGTGCAGCTTCTGCGTCGGAGCGTAGTCAATGCGGAAGATCTCCTGATTGACAGGCTTGTCTGCCGAGTAGTTGGTGATGTAGTTGTAGTTGTTGTTACTGATCGCAACGTTGTTGAACGCGAACTGCGGATTCGCCACCAGCGTGTTCTGGTAAATGATGTTCAGCAACGCCTTCTCCTGTGAATTGATCCTGTTTGCCGGAATCATGTCATTGGCGAAGCATCCCGATCCGGGCGTTGGGTTCGCGGCCGTAACATTCACCGCGCAGGGGCCGGAGCTGCTCGGATCGCGGATCCACACCTGCGTTGTGTAGTCCTGCTTTGCCGTGCCCTGGTTGTACGTATGCGAGAAGTCTCCGTTGACCTCGGCCAGCGTGGGCACGCGATAGTACTTCAGGCCATCCGGCGTCGTGATCGGGGAGTACTCAGCCGATACAAAGAAGAAGAGCTTGTCCTTATGCCTGTCGAACTTGCCGGGCCAGAAGATTGGTCCGCCAAGTGTGCCGCCGATGGTGTTGTAGCGGTATCGAGCACGGGGATCACCATGGTAGTTGTTGAACCAGGAGTTGGCGTTCAGGTCCTCATTGCGGAAGTACTCGTACGCTGTGCCGTGGAAGTGTGACGTTCCGTTCTTCGTGACGATGTTGATGTTCGAGCCGGCGGTCTTGCCGTACTCGGCCTGGTAATTGGCTGTGAGGATTGTGATCTGCTGGATGGCATCCAGGTTCAGCGGCGTGTCCAGCGTGCTCAGGCCGCGCGTGTTGCCCGTGACACCATCGATGGTTGCGGAGTTGTATTCATTGCTGACACCGTTGACGACCGGTGTCCCTTCAGTCCCGAGACTGGATGAACCATAGCCGCCCGATCCTCCGGCGACGTAGACGCCGGGCATGGTCCGTGTCAGCGCCATCGCATCACGGCCCACAGCCAGAAGGTTGTCCATCTGCTTAGTGTCGAGCACGTCAGAGCGCTCGGAACTTGTCGTCTGAATCGGAGTGATGTCGGCCGCGACAGTGACCGACTCATTGACCTCGCCGACGTCGAGCACGAGCGTGCCGGCAGACAGATTCTGGGAGGCGCTGAGGACCAGGTTCACCTTGCGCAGCTCTTTGTATCCTTGCGCGTTGACGACCACGGTGAAGGTGCCAGGCTCGACGTCAGGGAAGACGAAATCGCCGTCCTGGCGAACCTTCGTTTGCACGCGAACGTTGGTGAGCTGGTTAATGAGCGTCACACTGGCGCCGGGGACGGCTCCATTGCTCTTATCCACGACGTGGCCGCTGATGGTTGCGCTTGAGGTCTGGGGATGGGCTGCCGTTTCGAAGCCGGGAAACGTCATGCACAACAGGGCGAGCGCAACCCACTTCAGATGGGGAGTTTTGGGCGTCATTTGTTGTCTGCCTCCGGAATTTTGCTGAGCAGCTGGGCCCGGCTTATACGTATCGAACCTTGGCCCGGGAAGATCCTATTTATACGTGTCAATTCCGAGCGGCCTTACATTAGGAGCAGGAAGGATCACTTGTCAAATCCTTTTTTCAATGCGACACGCGGATTTTACTATATGAACTCACCGAAGATCCCCGGCAGGCCGGCCCGCGGAAAACTGTTGACCAGCCATGCGATATATACGTATAAATATCTGCGTTTGCCACTCTCCCTTCAAAGGCACCGCATGCGTTGGCTTTCCCGGCTGGTTCTCGTTGTTTTTTCTGCTGCTTTTTTTGTCTTTCCGCTGGCAGGCCGATCGCAAGCTCTCGCCCAGACGCCGCCGATGGGCTGGAACAGCTGGAACCACTTCCACCGTAGCGTCGACGATGCCACGATCCGAGCGACGGCCGACGCGATGGTCTCCTCCGGAATGCGCGACGCCGGCTATGTGTACGTCAACATCGACGACACGTGGGAGGGCCAGCGCGACGCGCAGGGGTTCATCCATTCCAACTCCAAGTTTCCGGACATGAAGGCGCTGGCCGATTACGTGCACTCGAAGGGACTGAAGCTGGGCATTTATTCGTCGCCCGGCGCGAAGACCTGCGCTGGATTCGAAGGCAGCCTGGGGCATGAGGCTCAGGATGCGCAGACGTACGCCGCCTGGGGCATCGATTATCTGAAGTATGACCTGTGCGGCCTGCGTGAACAGATGAAGGCTGCGCCCTCACCCGAGGCGGCGCACAAGATCATGATCGACGCCTACGCGAAGATGCGCGATGCGCTGCGTGCGACGGGACGGCCGATCGTCTACAGCCTGTGCCAGTACGGCGAAGATGCGGTGTGGGAGTGGGGTGCGAGCGTGGGCGGCAACCTGTGGCGCACCACGGGCGATATCTCCGACAACTACACGCGCATGTCCGACATCGGCTTTGGACAGGCTGGATTGGCGCCGTTTGCAGGGCCCGGGCACTGGAATGATCCGGACATGCTCGAGGTGGGCAACGGCAAGATGAACGACGAGGAGTATCGCACGCACATGAGCCTGTGGGCGATTCTCGCGGCGCCGCTGCTGGCGGGCAATGACGTCGCCAACATGACGGGCGATACGAAAGCGATCCTGATGAACAAAGAAGTGATTGCGGTCGATCAGGATGCGCTGGGCCGCGAGGGTGACCGGGTGTATGCGGAAGGGCCGATCGAAGTGTGGTCGAAGCCGCTGAGTGGAGACGCGCTGGCCGTGGGCATCTTCAATCGCCATCAGAAGATGCTCACCGCGCATGTCGATTTTGCGAAGCTTGGATTTTCCGGCGGCGTGCAGGCGCGCGATCTTTGGCTGCACAAGGATCTCGGCGCGCTGCCGGCGAAGTATGACGTGGAGATTCCTGCGCACGGCGTGCTGATGCTGCGCGTAACAAAATAGAGTTGAAGGCTATAGAGTTCAAAGCTGCTCTGGAGAGGTTTGTCTGTGAACGATTCGTCACGTACTGCAACTGGACTGCTCACGCGTCGTCAGTGGCTTGGGAACGCGCCGGCGGGAGCGATTGCGCTGGGGCTGCTGGGAACGAAATCCCTGGAAGCGCAGCCCACGCATGCATCCGGCAATGACCTGGGCGCGCGCGTGTACAACATTCGTGACTTCGGCGCGAAGGGTGATGGCAAGACCATGGACACCGCCGCGCTGCAGGCCGCGATTGATGCATGCACGCGCGATGGCGGAGGCACCGTGCTGGTGCCGGCGGGAACGTTTCAGATCGGCGCGACGGAGCTGAAGAGCAACGTGACGCTGCACATCGCCGCGGGAGCCACGCTGCTGGGAAGCGCGGACGGCAAGCAGTATCACGCGGTCGATGCGATTCCGCTGCATGGCGATACCACGCTGGTCGACGGCAACTGGGCGCTGCTGTTTGCGGTGCACGCGAAGAATGTCACGATCGAAGGTCCGGGCATGATCAACGGACAGGGGAATGAATTTCATTCGCCGGTGCGCGGGCAGGCGCCACCCAGCGGAATCGGCGGAAGCAAGCGGCCCTATCACGTGCTGGTGTATCAGTGCGAGGGGCTGACCATTCGGAACCTCGACCTGATCGACTGCGCGTACCACAGCATTCGCGTGATTGAATCGCAGCGCGTGCACATGGACACGCTGTACATCCACAATCGCGTGAATGGAAACAACGACGGATTTCATTTCATCAGCGCAAAGTTCGTGACGATCAGCAACTGCATTGTGCTGTCGCAGGATGATGCGTGCGCGCTGTTTGGGAGCTGTCAGAACGTCACGGTGACGAACAGCTTCTTCTCAACGCGCTGGTCGGTCTTCCGGTTTGGCGGTGGAGATGTGCGCAACATCGCGGTGTCGAACTGCATTCTGCACCAGGTGTACGGCTGCCCGATCAAGTTTCAGGGGAATCTTGGATCGACGTACGAGAACCTGTCGTTCTCCAACATCGTGCTGGACGATGTTACCGGGCCAATCCATGTCGGCGTCGGTCCGCGGCCGCCGCGGCGAACGCCGCCGGGAGCACCGCCTGCGGCAGTGAAGGATGACATGATGCAGGCGCATGAGGGCGAGTCAACCACGCCTGCTGTGCTGCGCAATGTTTCGTTCTCCAACATCCACGGCAATGTGACGACCAACCCGGGGCAGATCGATGAGGCGAAGGTGACGTCGAATGCCAACGAGGGCGAGAAGCGTTCGGCGATCGTGTTCAACTGCGTGGGCGGAGCGACAATGGAGAATGTATCCATGTCGGATATTCATCTGACGTTCGGCGGCGGCGGCACAGCCGAGGACGCCGCGCGGCGGGAGCTGCCGGAGTTTGCGGGCGAGTACTTCATGCTTGGACCGATTCCGGCATATGGAATCTACGCACGCGGGGTGCGCGGGCTTACGTTGCAGAATATCCGCCTGCAGACCGCGACGGCAGACCTGCGGCCGGCGGTGATCTTCGATCATGTAACTGACGCGGCACTGTCGGGACTCAGCGTGACGGCGGACCCCGGTGCGGAGTCGGCGCTGCGATTTATGTCCAGCAAGCAGGTGCTCGTTACGGCGCCGCGGCTGCTAAGTGAGACCAAGGTCTTTCTCTCCCTCGAAGGCGCCGGCAATGAACGGATCATCATCGATGGTGGAGATATCTCGTCCGCTGCGCAGCAGATTGTGGTGAGAGATGGCGCCAGCAAGGAAGCAGTGAAGCTTCGCGGATAGGAAGGACCGCATTCGAGTGCGACACACTTCAGGTTTCCGCGCTCACACGCTACAGTAAATCGAATGAACATGCGCGACATCGCGAAGCTGGCTGGCGTTTCGAGCGCCACGGTTTCGAACGTCATCAACGGCTCGACCGTCGTGCGGCCCGAGACCGCCGAGCGCGTGCGCAAGGTCATCCAGGAGACGAGGTTTGTCCCCAATGGGAGCGCGGCCACCCTAAAGTATGGGCGCAGCAGCAGCTACGGGCTGATCATTCCGGACATCACGAATCCGTTTTTCCCGGAATTCATTCGCAGCTTCGAAGGCATTCTCGCGAACAACAATCAGGACATGTTCCTTGCGACAACGGACCTGCACGTCTCGCGCATGCAGCAGACGATCCGCCGGATGCTGATCCGGCAGGTGGACGGTGTGGCACTGCTGGCGGCGGAGATTGAGACGGAACCGATTGAAGCGCTGATTCATCACCGTGTGCCGCTGGTGACGATGGACCGCCGCGTCGTCGGGCCCGGGCTTTCGGATGTCGTCATCGATTACATCAGCGGTCTGCGTGACGCAGTGAGGCACCTTCGCGAGCTGGGCCATGAACGCATCGCATACATCGGCGGATCGTCTGGGCTCACCATTTCCGATCATCGCGTGAACGCGTTCCAGGAGGTGATGAAGGATGCAGGTTTGACTGTGCACCGCGACTTCATCCGTGCCGGAAACTACCGAATATCCGGCGGCGAGAGCTGCATGGAGGAGCTGTTAGGTCTGGCGGAGCGGCCGACCGCGATTATGTGCACCAACGACCTCACAGCGATCGGAGCTCTGCGGGTAATTCGCCGGCGAAGCTTGTCCGTCCCCGAAGATTTTTCGCTGGTCGGGTTCGATGACATCGAGATGAGCGACATCATTCAGCCTCCGCTCACCACCCTGCGACTGTCCCGCGAGGACCTGGCACGCGCGTTCTACACCGCGTTGTCAGACTTCGGGAAGGATCCGCATGTCGTCGGCCGCGAGTACACCGTAGCGACGTCACTCGTGCTGCGCAGCTCGACTGCCCCACCGGCAAAGAGCATGCGTTAAGAACCATTCGCTCAAGTTCGTTGAGATCAGTTGTGGGTTGGCGCTGGCTGTGCATCTCCCGGCGGCGCAGTTTCGGCTTTCGTCGGCAGGTCTTTGCCGTGCTCCGGGTCGTAGTTGTGCATGACCATCCAGTGCTTGAACGCGTCCACCGGCTCGTACCCCATGCGCCCATCGTGCGCCACATACGCGAAATCCTTCACATCAGTTTTTATCGTGCAGGTGAAGAAATTTCCGGCCTTGCCGAAGACCGGGAAGAGCACGGTGAGCTCCCGGCCGGGCTTCTTCCACCTGGCGGGATAGGTCTCGAAGCCGAAGGAAGCCTTCACTTTTTCCGAGCACTCATAGCTGAAATCGACACCGCGTGCCTCGCCATTTTCGAACAGATTGGCACGGCCTTCGCCCTTGGTCTCGTCGATGACATCGCGGTGGTAGAAGGTCGTCTGGCTGTGATTGAAGATGTGAAGCCGCAGCGGATAGTCGGCGATGTTCTTGCTCTCGGCGTGAACGGCGGCAGCGGAAAAGACAAGGGCAGCGGCGGCAAGACAGAGACGCGTCAGTCGCACAGACGAACTCCTAAGTTCGATTCAAGGTTGTTTCAGGTGCAGGTCCATTATCAGAATGACGTGCCCCGGATACAAGGGTTTTTAACCGCCTTGTCCTCCCGCCGCTATCCCCGATATGGCGCAAAAAAGCGGGAGGGGCGATGCCCTCCCACTTTCGCCTGCCAGGTTGACCCAGACTAGTGGATGTCGAACTGCTCCGGATGAAGGCTGGGGTCGGATTTGACGAGGATGGTCTTGCCGCTCATCTCCTCCATCTCCTGCAGCCACTTGCCGCCGCCGGACTTGAGCTGCTTGACGACCTCCGGGTTGACGCGCAGCATGATGTCGCCTTTTTCGAGGTGGCGGTGCATCTTGCGCAGTTCAACGAAGATCTCGTTGCAGACGGTTACGGGTGACTTCGTCATGCCCGTGCCCTGGCAGATCGCGCAGGTCGTGGAGAGCGTACGCTCGAGCGACTGCTTCACGCGCTTGCGTGTGATGGCCACGAGACCGAAGTCGTTGAACTGAAGAACCTTCGATGGAGCGCGGTCCTTCTTCAGCTCCTCCTCCAGCGCGATGAGCACCTTCTGGCGATTCTTGCGCTCGTCCATATCGATGAAGTCGATGACGATGATGCCGCCGAGATCGCGCAGCCGAATCTGGCGAACGATCTCGGGGATCGCATCGAGATTCGTCTTGACGATCGTGTCCTCAAGCCGCGCGGTCTTGCCGACATACTTGCCGGTGTTGATGTCGATCGCGACGAGGGCTTCGGTCTGGTTGATCACGATCGATCCGCCTGACTTGAGCCACACCTTCGAGCGCAGCGCCTTGTTAATCTCCTCCTGGAGGCCGAACTGCTCGAACAGCGGCGTCTCCTTCGAATAGAGCTTGACGCGGCGGATGAGCGACGGTTGGAACCTCTGCAGGAAGCGCAGCACACGCTCATACTCGGTCTCCGTGTCGACCCAGATGGCGGAGAAGTTGTCGGTGACCTGGTCGCGCAGGATGCGCTCCACGAGGTTGAGGTCGTGGTAGATGAGCGCCGGAGACTTCGACGAATCCGAGCGCTGCTTGATGTCGGCCCAGAGGTTGAGCAGGAAGCGGAGGTCGCTGCGAAGCTCTTCCTCACTGGCCCCCGAGGCGGCAGTGCGCACAATGAATCCGCCCGAGGCATCGCCCTTCTCGCTGAGCAGAATCTCCTTGAGCCGGCGGCGCTCCCCATCGGACTCAATCTTGCGCGAGACGCCGACGTGGTTGACGGTCGGCATGAACACGAGGAAGCGCCCCGGAAGCGCGATGTGCGAAGTGATGCGCGCGCCCTTCTTGGCAATCGGCTCCTTCGCGATCTGGATGAGGACTTCCTGGCCGGGCTTCAGCAGATCGCTGATCGCGGGCAGGTCAGTGGTCTGCATGGAGTGACGCCCTGCGCGCCCGCCGTTGCGCGAGTGCCCGCCGCGGCGATCGCCGCGTTCGCGCCCACGTCGCGGGCGGTCGCGATCACGGTCGCGACGGATACGGCGGCCGGGTTCGCGCTCGGTTGAGCTCTCGCCTTCGGCCTCGGCGGATTCGGTTGCTTCGCCGTCAGAGAACTCCTCCTCTTCAGCAGCCTGCTCCTCTTCGACCTCGTCGATGTCGCTGGACGCGATGGAGCCTTCTGACTCGAGCTCGTCCTCTTCCATCTCCTCTTCGGAGATGTCGAACTCTTCGTCGTCATCGAGCTCGGGGAGCTCAGCGCGCGTGAGCTGGTCAATGGACATCTCGCGGATCATGCTGCCGAGGTCGGCCGCGTTATCCAGCGTCTCCTCTTCGTACTCCTCGGTCGCAGCAGCTTGTAGGGCAGGAAGCTCAGCATCCTCTTCGTCGATCAACTCTTCCTCGAGCTGACCTTCGCCGGGAGCAAAGCTCTGCGGAGACCCGGATTCGAAGCTCTGCGTAGAGCCCGGTGCGGGCTGGGCGTGCGCGAGATCGAGGGACTGCACAGCGCTCTCGTGCTCGATCGGAGCGGCGGATTGTCCTTCGTCATCGGTCGACTTCTCCGGCGTGAGCGGCCACTCGGAGATCATCTCGCCGGTGGGCTGCACGTTGGTGAACTCGTGTACATCGGCCTCGGCGAAACCGTGCGTCTCGTCGAAACGGGCTTCAGCGACGCCTTCCGCGTCGACGGCCTCGGTGGCTTCGTCGACCGTGCCGCTCTGGCGAAACTCGCTCTGACCCGCTGGGGTGACGCGATAAGAAGCGGAGGCCTCTTCGCCGGGCTCATACTCCGCGACCGTGTCGTGGAACTCCTCGACGGCCTCGAAAACGGACTCGCGCGAAGGCTCGGCAGCTGCGGGCGCGACGTCGGTCTCGGGCGTGTAGACGGGCTCTTCAACCGCGTGTTGCTCGAGCTCGAGGCGAGCCTCCGTTTCGGCAACTTCGAAGGAAGGAACGTCGTCGCTGATCGGCTGCGCCGCGGGCTCAGGCTCATGCTGCGAGGTGACGCCGGGAAGCACCGCTTCTTCGGGAGAGAGGCGCTCACGCTCACGACCGAAGCGGCCATGACGTTCGTCGCGCTCCCGACGGCGATCGCGTCCACGCGGTGATGAGCTGACGTTCTGCGGCTCGGCGCCGCTGTTTTCCCTTTGCTCTGCGGTCCTGTTTTCCGTGCGCTCGCCACCGCGGCGACGCGAGAGGGTCTCTCCGGGAAGAGTCAAGCCGCCGTCCCAGGAGCCGGTAAGTTCGAACTCAGTCGATGGCTTGGCGGTGTTTGCTGAAGCTGCAGCGGAGCGAGTCTCGGGAGTCCTCGGCTCGTTCTGCTCGCCGCGGCAGTACTTGGAGAGCGATTCGCCGGGGAGGATGAAGGGCTCTGCCGATGCATTCACCTCGATAGATTCTTGAGCAGCGCCATGACGATGGCCGCGTGAAGCGAAGCGTTCACGGACGGAATCCTGGCGTGCAAGGATTTCGCGGTCGCGGTCGCGGTCCGCACGGCGGCGATCATGGCGACCGTCAAACTCGCGCGATTCACCCGTGTCAGCGTCGTTGCTCTCTGCGCCGGCTTCCGGGCGCGAGCTGCCTTCATCGTTTCCGCCACGTCCACGCCGGCGGCCGCGGCGGCCACGCCAACGGCGGCTGCCGTCATCGGTCTCTTCGCCAGTGTCGGCGGCGCCCGCCTCACCCTGCAAGGTTACGGGCTCTTCTTCGATCACGGTGGTCTGGGGCTGCTGTCGTTCGCCTCCGCGGCGGCGGCCTTCGCCGCGCTCGCGACCTTCGCGTCTGCCTTCGCCGCGCTCACCGCGGCTGTTGCGCGAACTCTCGCCGTCGAAGTCGGCAGCGTCGCCCTGCTCCTCCATGAAGTCGGTGATGTAGAGGAAGGCGTCGCGCTCCAGGCCGATGTCCACGAAGGCGGACTGCATGCCCGGGAGGACGCGAGTGACGCGGCCGTTATAGATGGATCCTGCGAGGGTGTATTCGTTCTCGCGCTCGTAGTAGATCTCGGCGAGTTCGTCCTTCTCGACGATGGCAAGCCGCGTCTCGTGCGGCGTGCTCGATATATAAATTTCTTTCGACATTGCTGCTCTGCTTTCTGCCGTGCCGGACGGGGGTCCGGTCACAGGCTGGCAGAACAGGCAGGGGTCAAGGCCCCCTCGGAGCGCTAACGAACGTTAGCTCGCGAGGGCCATCCTCCCCGGAGCGGACGAGGTATGCGCTGCGAAGACTGGCGGTGCATTCAACAAACGGCCTGCAAGGTTGCGGGCACTGCCTGCGGGATCGAGTGGCGGTCTCCCGAGGAATCTGCTGAGAAAGAACTTGTCCAGTGTGGCGCTGCGTGCCCGGGCAGTACTCATGTTGAACTCGGGCAAAAGCTGCCGTGCGGAGTTTGTGACCAACTCAACCTCTTCCTGAGGCGGGGCCGTTAGCCATCCACATGGCTGCATTCTCAAAACCTGTCCGGCCTTCGGAAGCTGATCCGTGCCTGGCCGGCCTTCTAAAAGATCTTGTCTGGCCGCTGACAGGGAATGGGTGACATCCTGCGAGCGGTCAATCAGTTCGGGGCTGGCCTTCCGGCCAGAACCTGCCTTCTAGTATGCACTATCCGAGGAAGATACGAGAAGCGAGATGCGACAAACGAGCGGAGTAGTTAATGGTGCAAGGCGGGGGGTACCCCCCTCCCCCCCTCTTTTGCGCAAAATCTTGAGAACACATATTTTAGGTCCGGACCTAAGGATGCTCGAATCGCGGCTGCCCGAACAAAGTGGGGGTCGGCGGA
>Ga0070741_10008722_pt1 | contig 20142 bp, 20 predicted proteins | sample Coa_R1_4_FD_66440 | JGI IMG/M metagenome (GOLD analysis project Ga0070741, IMG submission 66440) | Surface soil microbial communities from Centralia Pennsylvania, which are recovering from an underground coalmine fire - Coalmine... | ecosystem: Environmental > Terrestrial > Soil > Unclassified ...
GGTCTGCTACCGCATGTGGTGGGAGAGGTCGCCGGTGATGTCGGGGAGGATCAGGCGGTCGGTGAAGTGCCACGTCCCGTCGACGCGCCCGAACTCGTCGTGGTACCGGCCCGCGAGGACCGGCTGCAGCGCGAGACCGGGGCACGCCTGCAGCACGGTGAACGCGCAGCGCGACGACGCCACGTCCGCTCCCCCGACCGTGATCGCGACGTTCGTGATGACGTGCTTCGTGCGCGGGATTCCGTCGTAGAGGATCACACCGTCGTACGCGTGCCGCACCTGCTCGCGACCGCGCAGCACGTCCGTACGGACCGCGGTCCGCCAGGTCGCGTGCTCGAACAGCGCCGCGACGCCGTCGAGGTCGCCGAGGTCGAGACGCTCCGCGTACGCGTACAGCAGCCGCTCGATCTCGTCGTGGTCCCGCACGCCGCGAATCGTCGCACGCCGTAACGTGTCACGCCGTGGCGGGACGGCGACGGAGCTTCTGGGGCTGGGGATACGAGGGCGAAGGCCCGACGGCCGAGCAGCGCGACCGGCTCGCCCGCACGCTCACCGAGCGCTTCGGTCTCGACGGGCTCGATTCGGTCGACGCGCCGGGGATCGACGAGGTCACGCTGCCCGCGCCACGTGTCACGCCACCCGCCGCGCTGGCGGACATCTGCTCCACCGGGACGTACGACCGGGCCGGACACACGTACGGGAAGTCGTTCCGCGACGTCGTCCGCGCGCTGGCGCGCGACTTCGGCAGCGCGCCCGACGTCGTCGCGTTCCCGCGTGACGAACGCGACGTCACCGCGTTGCTCGACTGGTGTGCGGACGCCCGCGTCGCGGCGGTCCCGTACGGCGGTGGGTCGTCCGTCGTCGGGGGCGTCGAGTGCGCGGTCGGCGAGGACTACGCGGGCGCGGTCAGCATCGACCTCGGTCACCTCGACCGGGTCGTCGAGGTCGACCGGACGTCACGGGCCGCGTGTATCGAGGCGGGCGCGTACGGTCCGGCGCTGGAGGAGCAGCTCCAGCCGCACGGACTGACGTTGCGGCACTTCCCGCAGTCCTTCGAGCTCTCGACGCTCGGCGGCTGGCTCGCGACGCGCTCCGGCGGTCACTACGCGACGCTGCACACGCACATCGACGACTTCGTGGAGTCGATGCGCGTCGTCACACCGCGCGGCGTCGTGGAGTCGCGACGCGTGCCCGGTTCGGGCGCGGGCCCGTCGCCCGACCGCATGTTCCTCGGATCCGAGGGGACGCTCGGCGTCATCACGCGCGCGTGGATGCGCCTCCAGGACCGGCCCCGGTTCCGCGCCGCGGCCTCGGCGCGGTTCGCACGCTTCGACGACGGCGTCGTCGCGACGCGCGCGCTGGCCCAGTCCGGGCTGCACCCGGCGAACTGCCGGCTCCTCGACGCCACCGAGGCGATGCTGACCGGCAGTGGCGACGGCACCACGAGCGTGTTGCTCGTCGCGTTCGAGTCCGCCGACCACGCTCTCGACGCGTGGATCGGTCGCGCCGTCGAGCTCGTCCGCGACCACGGCGGCGTCGTCGATGACGAGTCCGTCACCGTGCGGACCGACGAGCACGGCGAGCGAACCGGCGCGGCGGGGACGTGGCGCGCCGCGTTCGTGCGCGCGCCGTACACGCGCGACGCGCTCGTCATGCTGGGGATGATCAACGAGACGTTCGAGACCGCGGTGACATGGGACGGGTTCGAACGACTCCACGAACGCGTCATGCGCGCGACGACGGACGCCATGCGTGCCGTCGGGGCGTGGCCCGGGATCGTGACGTGCCGCTTCACGCACGTGTACCCGGACGGCCCGGCTCCCTACTTCACGGTGATCGCGCCCGGCGCACGCGACGGGCGACTCGAGCAGTGGGCCGCGGTCAAAGCGGCGGCCTCGGACGCGCTGCTCGCGTGCGGCGGCACGATCACGCACCACCACGCGGTCGGCCGCGACCATCGCGCGTGGTACGACCGTCAGCGCCCGCCGCTGTTCGGCGACGCGCTGCGCGCCGCGAAGCGCGCGCTCGACCCCGACGCGATCCTCAACCCCGGGGTCCTCATCGATCCTGACGCGTAAGGTTCCCGTCCTTGACCTACCGGGCCGTGATCTTCGACCTCGGCGGCGTCGTGGTGCCGTCACCCTTCGACGCGTTCGCCGCGTACGAGCGCGACCACGACCTCCCCGACCGCTTCATCCGCGACGTCGTCGCGGCGAGCGCGGACCACGGCGCGTGGGCGCGCCTCGAGCGCGGCGAGCTCACGATGCCGCAGTTCCACGACGCGTTCGCGGCCGAGTGCGCGGCCGCGGGCGGCATCGTCGACGCGGCCGAGCTGATGGGCGCGATCGGCGCCGGCCTCGGCCCGCGCCCCGAGATGATCGCGGCGATCCGCACGGTCCGCGCGCGCGGTCTGCGCACCGCGGCGCTGACCAACAACTGGGCGCCTGCCGGCGACCGCGACGACGCCCGGTCGACCAGCGCGACGGGCGGGCTCGACGGCCTCTTCGACGTCGTCGTCGAGTCGAGCGTCGAGGGGCTGCGCAAGCCCGACCCGCGCATCTACCGGCTGACGTGCGACCGCCTCGGTGTGACCCCTCCCGAGGTCGTCTTCCTCGACGATCTGGGCGTCAACCTCAAGCCTGCGCGCGAGCTCGGCATGACGACGATCAAGGTCGTCGAGCCCGCCGACGCGCTCCGCGAGCTCGCCGGCCACCTCGGCTTCGCGGTGTAGCTAGAGCACCTCGCGCTCGTAGCGCACGACATCGCGGATCTGCTCGGCCGAGAGCTTGCCGTTCCACGCCGGCATGAGGCCGCGGCCGTTCTCGACCAGCGTGATCTGGTCCTGGATGTTCGGGAACGCGCGCACGACCGCGCCGCCGGCGAGCTGCGGACCGACGCCGCCTTGCCCCTGCGTGCCGTGGCACTCCGCGCAGTAGTTCTTGTAGATGAGCCGACCGCGCACGAGCTGCGCGTCCTTCGCCTGCGCGCCTCTCGGCGCGGGCGGACCGGTCGTGGTCGACGACGACGACGAGCCGCCGCCGCAGCCCGCGACCCCGAGCATCCCGGCGACCGTCAACGCTCCGAACGCGACGACGTGCCGCGCGACGCGACGCGCGCTCACCCCGTCCAGCACGCCAGCACTTCGGCGGCCAGGCTCTCGGCGGTGTTCGTCCGGTCGACGCCTGCAGGTGCCTTCGTCGGGTCGACGACGAGCACGAGGTTGTCCTTCACCATGACCGTCGTCCCGTTCGACGCGGCGAACGCCGGCGAGCCGAACGAGAGGGTCGTCACCTTCCCCGCGTCGTTGCGCAACGCGTCGAAGTAGGCGTTCGCGTCGGCATTCGTCTTCGCCGTGTGCACACGCAACGTGAGCGATCCGTTCGCGAAGTTGTACGTGCAGATGCTGTCGGTCGCGGAGCGGTTCGACGCGGTCGTGTACGGCTCGCGGACGATGTCGGTGACGGCCTGCTTGATCATCGTGTCGCAGATCTCGGTCGTCGGGTCCTCCTCGGCCTGGGCCTTGAGCGGCTTGGTCGCGTCGGCCGCGGACTGCGACGAGGTCGACGAGCCCGACTTCGAGCTGGTCCCGCTGCCGCTCCCGCACCCGGCGAGCGACACGACGAGCACGGTCGACAGCACGACGAGCAACGACAACGACAGACGGCGCACGGCACGACTCCGACGACTCTCGGGGACAGGGCTCACGATAGCGACGTGGCCGGGCGTTCCCGGCGCGTCACGACGCGCGGTGTACGTCGCCGGCGTCGTGGGCGGATGGGAGGCGTCCGTACACTTGTCGCGACATCCGGAGACCTGTCGACAGGAGCCACGACATGACCGCGAGCGCGCCGAGTGGCAAGGCCCGGTCCGTCGCCGACGTGATGAGCTCGCCGGCCGTCACCGCGCGGCCCGACGAGAGCCTCGCGGAGGCCTCGATGCGCATGCGCGACGCGCGCGTCGGCTCGGTGGTCGTCGTCGAGGGCGACAAGCCGATCGGGATCCTGACCGAGCGCGACGTCCTGCGCGCCGCGGGATCGGGGACGGACCCCGGGAGCGCACGCGTCGACGAGTGGATGACGCGAGGACCCGACACGATCGAACCGGAGCGCGCCGCCGCCGACGCGTTCGCGTCGCTCTCCGAGCACGGCTACCGCCACTTCCCCGTTGTCGAGGAGGGTGAGCTGCGGGGCGTCGTGTCGCTGCGCGACCTGATGCGTCTCGCGCAGATCCAGCCCGCGGAGGCGATGGCCCACGAGGTGCCCAAGGGGCTGGAGGGCGTGGTCGTCGCCGAGACCGACATCGGCGACGTCCGCGGCCTCGAGGGCTTCTACCACTACCGGCAGTACTCGGCCGTCGACCTCGCGCGGAAGCGGACGCTCGAGGACGTCTGGTACCTGCTCTTCGAGGGCGAGCTCCCGACCCTCGCGCAGCGCGACGCGTTCCTCGCCGAGGTCCGGCCGCTGCGCGTCGTTCCCGAGGGCGTGAAGCGGGTGCTCCCCGACATCGCGCGGGCAGCGTCCGGTGCACCCCCGCTCGACCTGCTCCGGACAACCGTCTCGCTGATGGCCGCGTCGCTCGGGTTCCGCCCGTGGGGCGACATCGACCGCGCCACCCTGCGCCAGGAGGCGCTCCAGGTGTGCGCGGTCGTCCCGACGTTGCTGATGGCGCTGTACCGGCTCGGCCGCGGCGAGGCGCCGATCGACCCGCACCCCGACCTGCCGTACGCAGCGAACTACCTCTACATGCTGACCGGTGACGTCCCGCCGCCCGAGCACGCCCGCGCGATCGAGCAGTACCTCATCTCGACGATCGACCACGGGTTCAACGCGTCGACGTTCACGGCCCGTGTCATCGCGAGCACGCAGGCGGATCTCGGCGCCGCGATCGTCGGCGCGATCGGCGCGCTGTCCGGTCCCCTGCACGGCGGCGCGCCGAGCCGGGCCCTCGACATGCTCGACGCGATCGGCACCGCCGACCGCGCGGAGCCGTGGCTGCGCGACGCCGTCGAGCGGGGCGATCGCCTCATGGGCTTCGGCCACCGCGTCTACAAGACCGACGACCCGCGCTCGCTGCTGCTCCGTGAGGTCGCCGAGCGACTCGGCGGACCGCGCGTCGCGCTCGCGGAGCAGATCGAACGGACCGCCGTCGACGTGCTCGCCGAGCTGAAGCCCGGTCGGCGCCTGTACACGAACGTCGAGTTCTACGCCGGCGTCGTCATGGACACGGTCGGCGTGCCGCGCGACATGTTCACGCCGACGTTCGCGTCCAGCCGTGTCATCGGGTGGTGCACCCACGTGCTCGAGCAGGCCGCCGACAACCGGCTGATCCGCCCGAGCGCGCAGTACGTCGGCCCCCCGCCGCCCCAGCCCGTCCCCGACCCCGCCTGACACGCGGCGCGGCCGCTCCCACCCCGCGGCGCGCGAAAGGGGTGGAGATACCGATGGCGGCGGGCCGGGCGCGTCCGCACAATCCAGCATGCCGGAAAGGGCTTTCCGGCATGGCAGGGCTGGGGTGAGGGCAGTCGGACGGCAGGGAGCGCGCACGGGTCGCACGCGACAACGCAGGCGCGCGCCCGCGCCCGTCCAAAACGGTCGAACCCCTCGAACCGCTTTTGTGTTCTGAATGTGGCGAAAGCCGCAGAACGCTCAATACACTGCGGCGCTCCGGTGGGACGCCGTCCCGACCGGCGGGCTGGAGCTGGACAAGAGGGGATTGCGGTGCGCCCCCGTGCACCGCGGAAAGGGACGCTCATGTCGTTCCGTCGACTGATGGGATGCCTCGCGAGCGTGGCGCTCGCGGTCACGACGCTCGGGATGGCGACCTCGCCCCCGGCGTCGGCGCTGACCACGGCACTGCCGCTCACGCGCTACCCGTACCTGACCAACCTCGTGAACGTGAACGGGGTCCCGAAGGTGACGGTGAACTGGGCCACCGACCGGTCCCAGGGCGCCGGTTCCGTCGGCACGGTCCTCTGGGGGCCCGTGACCGGCGGCGGCTGCAACCCGACGAACCGGGTCACCGGTTCGAAGACCAACCTCGCGATCGGCCCGACCGGTGCGCAGGTGCTCGAGTACCAGTGGAAGGCGAACCTCACGCTGCCGTCCGCGGGCACGTACTGCTACCGGGTGCTCCTCCGCGGCAGCAAGACGACGGACGTCGACCTGCTCGGCAGCGACGCCTCGCCGCAGTTCACGACCCAGGTGCCGAAGGGCTCGACGCAGCCGTTCTCGTTCGCGGTGATCGGTGACTGGGGCCAGGTCGACCAGAACGGTCAGAACCCGAGCGAGGCCGCCGTCATGAGCCAGATCGCGCAGAGCGGCGTCCGCTTCGCGATCTCGACCGGCGACAACGTCTACAACAACGGCAGCCAGGAGGACTACGGCGACCTCCACCAGACGTTCATCCCCGCGAACCCGGGGAACCCGTCCGCGGTCCCGCCGATCCCGCCGACGCCCCAGACGGGGATGAGCGCGGCCTTCGGCCCGAGCTTCTGGACGGTGCCGGGCAGCTCGATCCCGATGTTCGCGGGCATCGGCAACCACGGCCTGTACCGCAACGACACCATCCACCCGCAGCTGCAGAACTGGCCGCAGGACGACGCGGTCGCGAGCTCGGGTGGCCGCTACCAGATCGACGCGTACCCGTCGACCAAGTACGGCACGACCGCGGTCAACCTGCCGAGCCTCTGGTACGCGTTCGACGCCGGCAACGCGCGGTTCTACGTGCTCGAGACGGCGTGGCCCGACAACAACGTCGGCACGGCGCCCACTCCGGGCGGCTACGCGAACGACTACGAGACGCACTGGAAGGTCGGCTCGCCGGAGTACGAGTGGCTGAAGGCCGACCTCGCGGCGCACCCGGGCGGCTTGAAGTTCGCGATCTTCCACAAGCCGCTCGTCAGTGACGTCAACACGGTCAACGAGGGTCCGGACACGTGGCTGCGCAGCGACGGTCCGGCGGGCAACCAGAGTCTCGAGGCGCTGCTCGCCCAGAACGGCGTGGCGATGGCGTTCAACGGGCACGCGCACGTGTACGAGCGCAACGCCGCGCTCGACCCGAACCAGATCGTCACCTACATCACCGGTGGCGGTGGCGGCACGCTCGAGCCCGTCAAGCAGAGCGGCTGTGATCCGCGCGACGTGTACGCGATCGGATGGTCGCCGACGTCCAACGTCGGATCGGCGTGCGGCACCGCGCAACCCGCGCCGCCGGCGAGCGCGGCGAACGTGTACCACTTCCTCAAGGTGACGGTGAACAGCCCGAGCCCGGGTGACGTGACGGTCGCGCCGACGGACTCGACCGGTCAGACCTTCGACGTGCAGACGTACCAGCACGTCGGCCCGAAGACCGCAGCAACGAGCGCGGGCTACGTCGCCGACGGCTGGGGTGGGTTGCACGACTTCGCCACGGGTGGCGCGACGCCGCTCGGCGCGGCGAAGGGCGCTGCGTACTGGAACGGCTGGGACATCGCCCGGGGCGTCGCGCTCGTGCACGACAAGAACGGGAACCCGACGGGCGGCTACACGCTCGACGCGTGGGGCGGGCTGCACCCGTTCGCCATCGGGAGCAACTCGGCACCGCCGGCGGTCACCAACGGTCCGTACTGGAAGGGCTGGGACATCGCCCGCGGCGTCGCGATCGACCCGTCGGGCAAGTACGGCTACATCGTCGACGGCTGGGGCGGTCTGCACGGCTTCACGATCGGGAGCAACGGCACCGCGCCGACGCCGACAGGTGGCCCGTACTGGAACGGCGTCGACATCGCCCGCGGCGTCACGTTCGTGCCGGGCGGCGGTGGCTACATCGTCGACGGGTACGGCGGCGTGCACACGTTCGCCACGAGCGGCGTCACGCCTCCGCCCGCGGTGACCAGCGCGTACTGGAGCGGCTGGGACATCGCCCGGGGGATCAACGTGACGCCGGACGGCAATGCCGGCTACGTCGTCGACGGCTGGGGTGGTGCCCACCCGTTCACGATCAGCCAGGCGTACGTCGCGCCGACGGTCACGACGTTCTCGTACTGGCCGGGCTGGACGATCGTGCGAGGCACGAGCTTCTGACGGCAGGGTCACGGGGCTACGTCCGGCGAGTGTGCCGCGCCTTCGGGCGCGGCACATTCGCGTTCGGGCCAATTCCGCGTTTCGCGCCCACCGGCTCTCTAGCCTTCGGGTGCGGCCCGGGTCCTCGCCTCAGCGGAGCCTCACCCTGCCCCTCCGGCTGTGGCGGCCCGGGCCGCCTCGCGCGCGAGCGCGTGACGGCAGGGCGAACGGGGCGACCGGGTCGGCACTCGCGCGGTCCGGGTGGTGCACGCTTGCACCGCCCGGCCGCCCGAGGTTCTGTTCGACCGGGCCCACCCCAACCTGAGGCATCGGCGGACCGAATCCGGGCGATGACCAGGGCCGACGCGCCCGCCTTCAGGCCTCGGACCCGGCGATGACCCACGCCGCGTTGACCAGACCGACGTGGCTGAAGGCCTGCGGGAAGTTGCCGAGGAGCTCACCCGTCCCCGCGTCGACCTCCTCCGCGAGCAGGCCGACGTCGTTGACGAACGCGATCGCGCGCTCGAACACGTCCCGGGCGCGGTCGCGCCGGCCCGCCATCGCGAGGGCCTGGGCGAGCCAGAACGTGCACAGCAGGAACGTCCCCTCGTCGCCCGCGAGGCCGTCGTCGGCGCGGTACCGGTACACGAGGCCGCGGGCGTCGGTCAGGCGCTCGGCCGTCGCGTCGATCGTCGCGAGCATGCGGGGATCGTCGGCGGGCAGGAACCCGACGAACGCGAGCGCGAGGTTCGACGCGTCGAGCGCGCTCGATCCGAACGACTGCGCGAACGCGCCCGCCTCCTCGCTCCAGCCGTTGGTCAGGATGGCGTCGCGGATCTCGTCCTGGGTCGCGCGCCAGCGGGCCACGCGATCGCGTGCGTCGAGGCGGTCCGCGAGCGCGGCCGCCCGGTCGAGCGCGACCCAGCACATCAGCTTCGAGTAGACGAAGTGGCGCGGCTCGCCCCGGATCTCCCAGATCCCGTGGTCGGGATCCTTCCAGCGCACGGCCGCGCTGTCCGCGAGCTCCACGAGGAACTGCCGCGTCGCGGGGTCGAGCTCGCCGAGCCTGTCGGCCATGCGCTGGAAGGCGACGAGCAGCTCGCCGTACACGTCGACCTGCCGCTGACGCCACGCGTCGTTCCCGATCCGGACCGGCGCGCTGTTGCGCCAGCCGGGCAGGTGTGGCAACACGCGCTCGGTGAGGTCACGCTCGCCGCCGAGGCCGAACATGATCTGGAGATCGTCGCCGCGTCGCACGGACGACGCCGCGGACGTCGCCATGTACTCGAAGAACTCGCCCGCCTCGTCGGGGCATGCGGCGACCCAGAGCGCCTCGATGGTGAAGCTCGCGTCGCGGACCCAGGAGAACCGGTAGTCCCAGTTGCGGGCACCACCGGCGACCTCGGGGAGCGAGGTGGTCGCCGCGGCGCAGATGGCGCCCGTCGGCTGGAACGAGAGCGCCTGCAGGACGCGACCACTGTGGTGCACGAGGTCGCGCCACGGACCCTCGTACGCCTGGTGGAGTTCCGACCACGACTGCCACGCGGCGATCGTGTCGTCCAGGCGCGCGTGGATCTCCTCCTGCGACCACACCCGCGCCTTGTGCCGCTCGGCCCGGACGCAGTGGTGCAGCGCGAACGCGAGACGATCGGGTGCGCGCATCGTGACGCGCGTCCGCGCCGTGGCGCCGTCCAGCTGCAACCCGACCGCGGACGACAGCGTGAGGATGTCGGCGCCGCCGCGGGCGCGGATCCCGCCGTCGACGTCGTCGAGGAGGGGTTGGACGAGCGCGTACTCGGGACGCGGCGCGTACTCGACGTCGACCTCGACGGTGCCGTCGGTGCAGACGAGCACCCGGGCGAGGAGGTGCGGGGCACCGACGCCGAGGTCGTGGCCGCGGTTGTGGTCGCCCGTGATCAGCGCGTCGGAGAGGACGACGGTGCCGGCAGGCGTGCGGAACGTCGTCTCGAGCACCATCGTCCGGTCCACGTACCGGCGCTCGACGTCGTGCGCGTCCGGCACGCCGATCGACCAGTGACCCGCACCCTCGCCGAGCAGACGCCCGAAGACGGACGGGCTGTCGAACCGCGGCGTGCACAGCCAGTCGACCGATCCGTCACGACTGACGAGCGCGGCACAGTGCCGATCGGAGAGCAACGCGTAGTCGGCGATCGGCGTGTCGCACACGGCCGGCGAACGCGCGCTCGCCGATCAGTCGTCGTGGTGCGTGTAGTCGATCGGCGGCGCGTCCTTCACGCCGACCGCGAAGCAGAAGCACCGGATCACGTCGGTGTCACCCGTCGGGGCGAGGCTGTGGACGGTGTCCGGCGGGATGTAGACGAGGTCGCCGGGCGCGACGTCGCGGTGCTCGTCGCCGATGGTCATCGCGCCGGTTCCCGTCATCACGTAATAGAACTCGTGCGTCGGGTGCGAGTGCGGGAACACGGCGCTGCCACGCGGCACCTCGAACTCGTTCGCGAGCTCGAGATACCCGCCGTCGGTGATGTCCTTCATCTCGCGCGGGTTCACCAGCCACCACACCGGGACGGTGCCGTTGTGCTCGACGACGGGCGCCACGTCTGCGGCCGAACGAACGTCCATTGCTGCTCCTCCCGCGCGGTCACCAGAGCCTACGACGAGTCGCGCCGGAGCGTCGCCCGGCCGTTCGTCGCGTCGACCGCGGCGACGACGCGTGCCGGCGCCGAGCCGTCGCCGTCGAGGTAGGCGTGCCAGAACTCGGTCGTCGTGTCGCGCACGAGCGGCGCGTCGGGCCCGAGCGGGATCTCGAACGGTGGCGAGTGGCGGGCGCCGTGCAGCGTGATGAACCACTTCGGCGGCGCGAGGCTCGGATACGCGCGCACGCTGTTGTGGTAGCCGCCGTCCGCGTCGCCCTGGACGAGCATGACAGGAACGTGGTTGGCGACGTACTCGCCGCCGGGCAGCGCGCGGTACACGCCCGCCATGACGACGGCGGCGTCGACGCGCCCGTCCCGACAGCACGTGTTCGCCACGAGGCCGTAGACGGTCTGCCCGCCGAGCGACATCCCCGCGACGCCGATGTGCTCGCCGTCGATCCGCTCGTGCACCGACGCGAGGACCGCGGCATCGGGTCCACCGTCGAGCAGCACGTCGACGACGAAGCTGACGTCGTCCGCCTGCCGCACGTTGCTCGCGGGCACCGACCGCCCGGTGGAGTCCTTCACCGTCGTCGGGAACGTCGGTGCGACCACGACGTGACCGGACGCGCTCCACGCGTCGAGCAGCGGTCCGAGCGACGTGGGATCACCGTCGAGCCCGTGGACGACCACGATCAGCGGCACGGGTCGCGTGACCGCGGCGGGATAGCGGATCTGGACCGGCAGGACGCGGCACGCGCTGCGCGGCCGCTTGCCGTTCGCCGGCGTCTCGCGTGTCCGGTCGACGAACGTCGCGTCGACGCGCCGGACGGCAGGGTCGGGATCGGACGCCGGGGTGGGCGGGTGCAGCAAGGCGCCCGAGCCGGGACACGGGCGCGCCGGCTCGGCGTGCGACGCGCCGCACGCGCCCGCTCCGACGAGCGCGACGACCACCAGCGCGCCGACCGTCCGGTGCACGTCCTACAGCATGGCGAGCGCGAGGCCGGCCGCGGCGGCCGCGACCGCGACGACGAGGTTGCCTGCGACGTTGAGCAGCGCCTCGGTCCTCGCATCTTCCTCGAGGAGCCGCACCGACTCGAACGTGAAGGTCGAGAACGTCGTGTACGCGCCGCAGAACCCGGTCCCGAGGACGATCCTCGGCGTCGACGGAAAGCCGTGGTACAGCGCGGCGCCCGTCAGCAGGCCGAGCGCGAACGCTCCGCTCACGTTGATCACGAACGTGCCCCACGGGAACGCGCCGGCCGTGCGATCTTGCACGAAGCCGTCGAGCAGGTAGCGCGCGAGCGCGCCCGCGGCACCCGCGACGACGAGCCCGGCCGCGACTGCGACGTTCATCCGCGCGTGTCCTCGCCGTCGCGTCCGACGTACTTCACGACCTCGACGTCGTCCAGGATGACGAGGCCCTCGGTGACGATCTCGTCGAGTTGGGGAAGGAACGAGTCGATCCGCTCGCGCGTGTCGACGATGACGACGGCGATCGGGAGATCCTCCGACAGCGAGAGGATGCGCGTCGTGTGGATGTGGTTCGACGCGCCGTAGCCCTCGATGCCGCGGAACACGGACGCGCCGGCCAGACCCGCGCGGTGCGCGCGCTGCACGATCTCGGTGGCGAGCGGCGTCCGGCCGACGTGGTCGCTCTCACCGATGAACACCGTCAGGCGCTTCTGCGGCCCTTCGAGCCTCATGGGATCCTCCCCGGTGAACGGGCATGTCCGAACGGCAGCAGCCGCCCCGCGACCATTCCGAGCCAGACGACGACGAGGCCCGCGGCGAGGCTGCCGAACGCGTACGCAGCCGCGATGCCACCGTGGCCGTCCTTGGCGAGGACGTCGATCTCGACGGAGAACGTGGAGAACGTCGTGTACGCGCCGAGGAACCCGACCGCGACGAATGCACGCACGTAGCGCGTCGGCGGGAAGCGCTCGACGATCAGCACGAGGACGAGCCCCAGCACGAAGCTCCCGGAGATGTTCGTCCAGAAGGTCGCCCAGGGGAACGTGCCCTTCGCGACGTGGATGACCTGGGCGACGCCGTAGCGCGCCGGTGCGCCGAGTGCGCCGCCGAGCGCGACGGCCGCGAGCACGTCCGCACGCGCGCGGCGCTCGCGATGCCGTCGCGAGGTCGGTCGATCGGCCGCCGAGATCTCCGTCCGGTCGTCGTTGCTCACTGCACCTCCTCGCCGTGATCGCGATCGAGACACAGGAGCCATTGGCCTGACGGCGGTTCCGGGGAGCTCCACCCCCGCGGCGACACCCTAGCGGAGGCCGGGCCTGGGCCACGGCGATGGCAGGATCACGCCGTGCCCTACCCGCCGGAGGACCACCTGCTGCGCGATCTGCAGATCACGAGCTGGCGCGAACCAGACGATCGCGCGTGCGCGCAGCTCGACGTCGTCGACGCGGTGCGTGACGCGACGGGCGCGGTGTCGCTGGGCGCGCTCGTCACGCTGGCGGACGTCGCGTGCGCGCGGGTGACGCTCGCGGCGGTCGCGCCCGACTGGACCGCGACGATCGATCTCACGGTGACGAGCGCGGCACGCCTGTCCGACGGCGTCGTGCGCGCGGACGCGCACGTGACGCGGGTCGGGTCGAACATCGTCGGGGTCGACGTCGATCTGGGCGCCGCGGGTGCCGCGACCGCGTCTTTCGCGCGAATGCCGCGCGAGGCGTCGCTCGTCGCCGCGAACGCCCTCCCCGAGGTCGGCGCGAGGTCGCGGCTCGAACGGACGGGACCGCCGCTCACGGTCCCGGTGGCGCAGCGGATGGGTCTGCGGCTCGAACGCGGAACTGCGGAGCTCGAACGGAGCGACTACGTCGGGAACAGCTTCGGGACCATCAACGGCGGCGTGCTCGGGTTCGTCGTCGCCGGTGCCGCCGAGTCCGCGACCGCGCGCACGGCGACCGACGTGACGCTGCGGTACCTGGATCAGACGAAGGTCGGTCCGGCCCGTGCGACGACGACGATCCTTCGCGAGCGCGCCGACCACGCCGTCGTCGACGTGACCGTGCGTGACGCGGGCGCGAGCGGGCTGCTGCTCGCCCGCGCCGTCGTCACCGTCACGTGACGAGTGCCCGCCGCTCACCGGCCGGTCCATCGCGGCTCGCGACGCTCGAAGAACGCGGCGATCCCTTCGCGCACGTCATCCGTCGCGAGCAGTCGAGCGTGCGCGGCGTGGCTCCTCGCCCAGCTCTCCGACTCGTCGCCCGCGACCTCGGCGTTGGCGAGCGCCAGCGCCTCGCGCACCGCGCGCGGCGCGTTCTCGCAGATGCGCGCCGCGAGCCGGAGCGCGCCGTCGAGCGCACCACCCGGCTCGGTCAGCACGTTCACGAAGCCCAGCCGCTCCGCTCGCTCCGCACCCAGCCGGTCCCCCGTGAGCAGCATCTCCCGCGCCACGTTGACCGGGAGCGCGCGCGTGATGCGGAACGCGCCGCCGAAGTCGGGCATCAGCCCGCGTGCGACCTCGGGCAGCCCGAACGCGGCGTCGCGCGCTGCGACGACGAGGTCGCAGCACAGGACCAGCTCGACGCCGCCGCCGAGCGCGACGCCTTCGACCGCCGCGATGAGCGGCTTCGTACGCCGTCGCTCGATGAGCCCGACGAGCCCGCCCCGCTCGGTCGGCTCCCCGGGGCCGACGGCGAGGTCGGCACCCGCCGAGAAGACGCGTGTCCCACCGGTGAGGATCCCGCACCACAGCTCGTCGTCGTCCTCGAGCTCGTTCATCGCCGCGTCGATCCCCGCGGTGATGCTCGCGTCCATCGCGTTGCGCTTGTGCTCGCGCGCCATGCGGACGACGAGCGTCCGCCCCTCCCTGCTCGTCTCGACGGTCATCCGGTCCAGTATCCAACGTTCGTGACCGCCTCGTCGCGAGCGGAACGCTTGACCCTCCCCCTGCGGAAGCCGCGATCCTCGCGCCATGAGCGCGCTGTTGAGCATCGGCGAGTTCTCGCGCGTCACCCACCTGAGCGTGAAAGCGTTGCGCCACTACCACGACGTCGGTCTCCTCGAGCCGGTCGAGATCGACCGCGCGAGCGGGTACCGCTTCTACGCGACGTCGCAGGTACCGGCCGCGCACGTGATCCGCCGGTTGCGCGACCTCGACATGCCGCTCGACGAGGTCCGAGCGGTGCTGACGGCCTCCGACGTCGCCTCCCGCGATCGGGTGATCGCCGCGCATCTCCAGCGGATGGAGCAGCAGCTGGCGCACACGCAGGCGACCGTCGCGTCGCTCCGCGGGCTGCTCGCGGGCACGGGCGCCGCGATCCCCGTCGAGTATCGGACCGTCGACCGGGTGCGGGCCTTCGCGATCGGCGAGCGCGTCGCGTGGGACGACACCGAAGCGTGGTTGGACGGCGCCTTCGACGAGCTCCGCCGCGCGCTCGACAGCGCCGGCGCGGCTCGAGCCGGGCCCGATGCCGCGCTCTACTCGACCGGCTACTTCGAGGCCCACGTCGGCGAAGTCGTCGCGTACGTCGCGACCCGCGACACGCGGCAGCCGACGTCCGGCCGCGTCCAGGTCGTGGAGATCCCGGCCGCGCTCCTCGCCGTCACGGTCCACACCGGTCCGTTCGACGACCTCGACGAGACGTACGGCGCGCTCGGCACCTTCGTGATCGAGCGGGCGATCGGCGCGGACGGTCCTGTGCGCGAGCACTACCTCGCCGACGACGGCACGGAGGTGTGCTGGCCGATCTCGCACGTGCCGTCTTGACTCTCCCCTCGCGGGAGGCCGCATCCTCGTCGCAGCATCGGCGACGGCGAACGGAGGAACGACATGGCCTCGATCCGCAAGGAGATCACGCTCGACGCCCGTCCCGACGACGTGTGGGACGCGTTGCGTGACTTCGGCGCGCTGCACGAACGCCTCGTCCCGGGATTCGTGGTCGACGCCCGTGTCGACGGCGACACCCGCGTCATCACGTTCTTCAACGGTGCGGTCGCGCGCGAGCGACTCGTCGGGATCGACGACAGCGCGCGCCGCCTGGCGTACGCGGTCGTCGAGAGTGGCCTCGGCTTCACGCACCACAGCGCGGCTGCGCAGGTGCTGTCCGACGGCGACGGCAGCCGCTTCGTGTGGATCTCCGACCTGCTCCCCGACGAGCGCGCGCCTCAGGTCGACGCGCTGATGGAACGTGGCATCGCCGCGGTGCGCGACGCGTTGGACGGTGCACGAACGTGAACAGGCGCTGCGAGATCGTTAGCGTCGGTGGACGTGAGCGGGTTCAACGGCTGGCCGCCCGAGGCGCTCGAGTTCTACGTGGGGCTCGAGGCCGACAACTCGAAGTCGTACTGGCACGCGCATCGCGACACGTACGAGCGCGCCGTGAGGGAGCCGTTCCTGCGTCTCGGCGACGAGGTGGCGAAGGAGTTCGGTCCGCTCCACGTCTTCCGCCCGTACCGCGACGTCCGCTTCTCGCGCGACAAGAGCCCGTACAAGACCGCGGCCGCAGCAGTCACGGAAGGTCCCGGCGGTTGCGGGTTCTACGTGCAGCTGTCCGCCGAGGGGCTGCTCGTCGCGTCGGGCTACTACGTCCTCGCGGCCGACCAGCTCGAACGATGGCGCGCGGCCGTCGCCGACCCGAAGCGCGGTCCGCGCATCGCGAGCGAGGTCGACCGGCTGCGGGCGTCCGGCTACGACATCGCCGCGCACGAGTCGCTCAAGTCCGCGCCGCGCGGGTATCCCAAGGACCATCCGCGCATCGAGCTGCTGCGCAACAAGGGCCTCACGGTCGGCCGGTCCTTCACGCCGGCGCGCTGGCTCCACACGCGCGCCGCGTACGACCGCATCGTCCGCGTCTGGCGCGACGCCGCACCCGTCAACCGATGGCTCGACCGTCACGTCGGCCCCAGCACGATCGCCCCGCGGGAACCGACGTAGCACTGCGTCCTACGCTGTCGACCTCACGCACACGCTGGGAGGGCACGCGATGCTGACGAAGGGCTTCAACCACGTCGCGACCCTGACGCGTGACACTGACCGGCTCGTCGCGTTCTACGAGGACGTGTTCGACGCCCAGGTCGACGGCCAGATGCAGGAGTCGCCCGGGGTCCGGCTCACGTTCGTGCGCGTCGGGCCCGAGGCCGAGCTCAACGTGTTCGAGATCGAGGGCAACACCGAAGCGGACCGTCAGACACCGATGTTCGGACGCGGTCGCATCGACCATCTCGCGTTGCAGGCCGCGTCGCTCGAGGCGTTCGAGACGATCCGCGACCGCCTCATGGAGCGCGGCGCCGCGGACAGCTTCGTCACCGACTTCGGCCCGATCCTCAGCGTCTTCTTCCGCGACCCGGACGGGCTGGAAGGCGAGGTCTGCGTCGCCAACCCGGACGCGCGGCCGGGCGTCTCGAACCCGCCCGGCACACCGGCGGCGCGTTACGTGTCCTGACCGCGCGGACGCGTCGCGGGTGCTCGTCGCCCGGATTGGTGTCAGCATGTGACGCGCGTCCGACGCGAGCAACCGCGCGGTACCGGGGGGTGGGCCATGAGGTGTCGAACGGTGGTCTGGTGTGCCGTGGTCGCGACGACCGCGATGCTCGCCGCCGCGTGCAGCAACTCCAGGTCCGGCAAGGCGAAGCAGGCGTCGACGACCACGACGACGGCGGGCACCACCGCGGCGGCCGGGAAGTACCCGGCAGTGAACCAACCGGGCGTGACATCGACCGAGATCCGGGTCAGCGGCGTCGCGTCGACGACGAACCCGACCGCGGTGTTGTACGGCACGGCGTTCGACGGCGTGCAGGCGTACTTCGACATGGTCAACAGCGAAGGCGGGATCTACGGACGCCGCCTGGTGCTCGCGAACCGCCACGACGACCAGACCGTCGACGACCGACGCGAGGTCGAGGCGATCCTCGACCAGGATCACCCGTTCGCGGTCCTGCCCGTCTCCGTGGTCCTGTTCACGGGCTCCGACCTGCTCGCCAAGGCCGGGATCCCGACGTTCGGCTGGAACATCCAGGACGACTGGACCGGCCCGCAGAACTTCTTCGCGCAGACCGGCGCGTTGTGCAACGGCAGCGCCTGTCCGAACCCGACGCTGCCGTGGGTCGCGCACAAGCTCGGCAAGAAGCGCATCGCGGTCCTCGCGTACACGGTGGCGCAGTCGGCGAACTGTCTCGACATGATCGAGGCGAGCTTCGCGAAGTACCCGAGCGCCAAGATCGTGTTCGCGGACAAGTCGCTCGCGTTCGGCGTGACGGACCTCAGCTCCGACGTCAAGAAGATGGGCGACGCGAAGGTCGACCTCGTGACCACCTGCATGGACGCGAACGGTGTGCTCACGCTCGCTCGCGAGATGCGCCAGCAGGGTGTGAACGCGCTGCAGTACTTCCCGGACGCGTACGACCACGAGTTCATGGCGAAGAACGGCGGGTTCTTCGAAGGGTCGATCGTCGGCGTGCAGGAGGCACCGCTCGAGACGAAGCCGTCGTTCCCGGCTCTCGACGACTTCCAGAAGTGGATGGACAAGGCCGGGTACCGCAAGACGGAGAACGCGGAGGTCGGCTGGGTGAACGCGGCGCAGTTCGTCGCCGGGCTCCGGGCCGCGGGACCGAACTTCACCCAGCAGAAGGTCGTCGACGCGATCAACCATGCGCCTCCGTTCGACGCGGGCGGATTGATCGCGCCGCTCACCTGGCCGCGTGCGCACACCGACAAGTACGGAGGCCTCCGCTGCACCGCGTTCGTGAAGGTGCACGACTCCAAGTTCGTCCCGGTGTTCTCACCGGCCGGGAAGCCCTTCACCTGCCTCGCGCCGAACCTCACCGACGTCACGACCGCGCAGCCGACCTACCTCAGGTAGCGCGGAGCCGACCCCCGACGAGCTCGCGAGTCACCCGTCGGTGTCGGGGACCGCAGCCGCAGCCGCGCGCGCCGGTCCCGGTGTGCCGGTCAGGGTGGTCGCCGGGTGGACGGGCAGGATCACGGGCTTCCGGGGCGCCTGGTCGAAGTCGAAGTCCTGCACGAGGTTGCCCAGGATCTTCTCGTTCTCGCGGACGACCGGGCGCGGGTCGGGCCGGCCGTCCGACGCCGGGTCGATCCGCCGACCGTTCAGGAAGTCGTCCTCGATGAACTTGTCGTACGCGTCGAAGCTCAACGTCTGGTGGTCGACGTAGCCGGTCTTCGCGTAGGGGCTGATGACGATCCCCGGGACGCGCAGCCCGTAGCCGAGCTGATCGACGGTCGGTGGGACGACGTGATCGTAGAAGCCGCCCCAGTCGTCCCATGCGAGGAAGATCGCGGTCGAGCTCCAGTCGGGGCTGCTCATCACCGCGTTGACGAGGCTCGTGACGTAGCTCTGTCCGTAGCTGACGGGGCTGGGCGGATGTTCGCTCACCACGTTCGACGGCACGACCCACGACACCGCGGGCAGGGTCCCCTGCTTGGCTGCCGCGTAGAACTTCGTCGCGTCCTGAATGTTGCCCAGCTGTCCGTCGCTCTTGACCGTGTCGAACCACGGCAGGGGGTTCCAGATCCCCGGGGTGCTCGCGCTCTGCGCGACCGGCGCGCAGGTCATGGCCGCGTCGTTCTCGCAGTCGGGCTCGGTCCCGCTGACGATGTAGTAGCCCCAGCTGACGTGGTCCTTGTAGAGCAGGTACGTGAGGTCCGTCCACGCGTAGATCGGCTGGTGTCCGGGGTTGCTCTTGTTCTTCTTCAGCCGCTTCGGACCGACCTCACCGCCGTAGACCGGAGGCGCCGCTTGCGGCTTCGCCGGCGGGTTGCTCGCGGTGCCGTTCACGCAGCTCGACGGGTTGTCCTCCTTGGTGCAGTACGCGGCCCATTCCGACACCAGGAACAGGTGTGCAGGGAGGCTCCACGAGGCATTCGGCTCGAACATGTGGTCCTGGAGCACGAAGTCCTTCGCGTACGTCCAGTAGTTCGGGATGTCGGACTGGGTGTGGTATCCCATGACGTCGGGCGTCGTGGAGTTCGTGCACGCGGGGTCGGTCGGATCCGCGCAGGCCTTCCTGCCCGCCTCGGCCTGGCCGACGAAGCCGTCCATCTTCCCGCCGTTCACGTCAGTCGACGCGTTCGCGTAGTTGTGCGGCCCACCCCCGTTCACGTCCGCGTGATCGACGTATGGCGCGGCACAGGTGCCCTTCGCGGGATCGGGGACGCACACCGTCGGCTTCCCGTCCTTCGTCGGGATGCCGTCGGCACCCGGGAAGGTGCCGAAGTACGTGTCGAACGAGCGGTTCTCCTGCATGATCACGACGACGTGTTCGATCTTGTGGATCCCGGTCGGGACGACGTAGCTGCCCGTCGGGCCACCCGAGACCGTCCCCGAGCTCTTGCGCGCCGGCGGCGATCCCTTCCCCTTGGACGAGCCACTGCACGAGCCGGCGACGACCGCGACCGCGAGGACGACGGCGACCGCCTTCGCTCTCGTGACGGCGTGCGACTGCAGGCGCATCAGGTTCCCTTCGCTCACCGCGCGCGCTCGGTCTGCAGCCGGCGCCACACCGCATGC
>Ga0070741_10008723_pt1 | contig 20141 bp, 19 predicted proteins | sample Coa_R1_4_FD_66440 | JGI IMG/M metagenome (GOLD analysis project Ga0070741, IMG submission 66440) | Surface soil microbial communities from Centralia Pennsylvania, which are recovering from an underground coalmine fire - Coalmine... | ecosystem: Environmental > Terrestrial > Soil > Unclassified ...
CGGGAACGCGACGGCGCGAGAGTCCGGGACCGCCAGGCGCGGCCGGGAGGCGGGTGATGACGACAGCGCAAGCCAACATCGATTTCGTTCTTCAAAAGTTGCGCTGGATGCGCGAGGAAAGAATCTGGCCCAATGGGCTCCGTTATCTTTGGACGGATGCCTTTGGCGTCGTGCTCCTGGTCTCCCTGTTCGGCTTGCTCGACGAACAACGCTATCTCGACGAGGCGGAATGGCTCGTTGCGGAAGTCGAGCGCGTGCTTGGCCGCCGCCGCGGCATCCGCATCGGCGAAGCCGCGGACCGCGACGGCCAGTATTTCCATTACTTGGCCATGTGGATGTTTGCCCTGAGCGTTTTGGGCGACCTGGAGCCCGAATACCGGCGCCGCGGGATTAAGCTCGCGCAGGACGTTCACCGCGCCTTCGTGCTTCCGGGCGTCGGCGTGTTCTGGAAAATGCTGGAAGACCTGAGCGGCCCTTATCCTGGTTATGGGTTCGGCGCACTCGACGCCTTCGATGGCTATGTCAGCTACCGGCGGCTCGACGAGCAGGCGCTTGGCATCGAGATTTCACAGATGAGGGCCCTCATCGATCGCGACTACCAGGGCCTTTCAATCGACCAGGATCTCGGGCTCGGCATGATGTTGTGGCTGGCACATTTCTTCCCGCAGGAGCCTTGGGCGAAGGTGCAGACCGCGCGCTCGCTCGGCGCGCTCGATCGCATGTGGATTGATCCGCCGGGATATTTTTGCCGGTCTCAGCGGCTGCGGCAGGTGAAATTCGCATTCACGAACTACGGGGTGTCGCTCGGACTGCAAGCAGTCCACCGGCACGCCGAGCGGGTCGAAAAGCTGCAGGCTTTCTTCGATCGCTATCGCTCCGGCGACGAATACGACCGCGAGGCGATCACCCACGTCATGGCCTGCGCTTCACGGTTGCCCGGGAAATTATTGCAGCCCGATTAGGCCGTCGGGCGCCGTCGCCCGCATCAAGGATGCACGTCCTCGGTGAACCAGTCAGTCGGCAGCTCGTGCCCGAGGCCCCGTTCCTTGGCCTTGCGATAGACCACCGATCCCGCGGCGGCGAATTGATAGCCAAGCCCGAGGTAATTCAGGAAGCAGGTGGCTTCCTGCTCGCTCTGCCGGCCTTTGACCGTGCCGGCGATCAACTCCGACAAAGTCGGCCATTTGAACTCCTGTTGCTCGGCCCACGGCCAGCGCTTGCCTTCCGCTTCGGCGACGGAGTCGGGGAGCTCCGAGCTGAGTTCCAGAATCGGGCTGTTGTCGCGGGCGTGAATGAAGACGCGGTCAGCCCGCCGAATCGCCTGGGGTTCGACCTCCGGCTTTTTAATCGAGCCGATATGGACGCCGGGCACGATCCAATGCTCGAAAAAGATCGCGTCCTCACTATTGGTCGCGCACAGTACAATGTCCATGCCTTCGACGGCCGCTTCCGGCTGATCGACAGGAATAACCTCGATGCCGAGCCGTCCGCTCATCTCTTGGGAAAATGCGGCGCGCCTGGCCGGATTGGGACTGAAGCAACGGATGCTGGCGATATCCCTGACCGCGCAGGCGGCCATGAGTTGCGTGCCGGCCTGCCAGCCGGAACCGAGGATTCCCAGATGTTTGGCGTCCTTGCGCGCCAGATACTTTATGCCAAGGCCGCTGGTGGCGCCGACGCGGAAGCGCTGCATCACGCCGTCGGGCATGATCGCCAGAGGCTCTCCATTCACCGTCGAGAAAAGCAACACCAGTCCCACGAAGCGGTTGTTCGGCGCCGCCGGCACCTTTACCCGCCGGAGATTGTTGCCGACCTTCGGCATGGTGACGATATCGGAATCGATGCGAACGGCGCCGATGCCCAATTTCGGAATCACCCCGTCCATCGATTTGAGGCTGTAATGCGCGTCGGGGCGTGAAGTCGGCGTGATGCAGTCGGAGCGGACGCGCGCCACGCCGCGGCCATGGGCCAACTCGACATAGGCCTCCTCCAACACGGCAACGCATTCCGGCATGGTCAGCAGATCATCGACATCCTTGTTGGATAAGATCAGTGTCATGTCATCGCTTGCGGATGCGGAAGACGGTCACCTCGGCCTCTTGCGAGGTCTCCTCCAAAGCATCCTTGGTTTGCCGAAGCAGGTTGGGAATATCGATAGCCGACAGCGGATCGGTGCATTCCACAACGAGAACGTCGCCCGACGTCAATCGAGATAGCGCCTTGCGCGTGCGCAGGGCCGGCAACGGACACTTCAAGCCCCGCAGATTGAGTGTCGTTTCCGCCATCCGCATTCCGCTTTTCGCTCTGGTGGAATGGACGCAGCGCAGGCCCGCCGTCAAGTCTCGGTGCCGCCGCTTGACCAGCAAAGCGCCGACCGGCCACATATCCGTGATGGTCGCGTATCACAAGCCCAGGCAACGGATTAGCCGGTTGATTCCGCTGGCCGAAGCTCTGGCCATCGTCGATGCGAGCACGCGGCCGGTCGCTGCGCGGAATGCCGACCTCGCTGCCGCATGCGGCCGCACGCTGGCGGCCGATGTCATCGTCACCGGACCGCAGCCGGAGGCGGCTTTGGCGCTACGCGACGGCTGGGCGGTGCGTTCCCAGGATACGGCCGATGCGGGATCCTACGCGCCGGCTCCACTTTCCGGCGCTCTTCGCATTGCCGCGGGCGAACCGATGCCGGCCGGTACGGACGCCGTCGCTCCCGAAGAAACGGTGCTTTGCCGCGGTGAACTTGCAGAGTCCGTGGCGCCGATTGCGCCCGGAGACGGGGTGCTCCTCCGCGCGGCGGACGCTCAGGCGGGGCACAAGCTGTGCCTCATGGGACGCCGGCTGCGCCTGATCGATCAAGCGGTACTTCGGGCGGTCGGCATCCGACAGGTCGGCATCCGTGAGCCAAGGCTTCGGCTTGTCCGTGGCGGCCGTGGCGGGGAGGTCATAGCTGCAGCCTATGAGTGGCTCGGTAGGACGCTGGCCAATGAGGGCGCGGCTGTTCGGCACAACGTCGGCGCCGCGCCTGGTCAATCGCTTGCGGCAGACCAGCTCGCCGCCGCGTTTCGCGATGAAACAAGCGACGCTATCTTTGTCGTGGGCGGCACCGGAACCGGAAGCACTGATATGAGCGTTGCCGCGCTCGCAACATTTGGCCAGGTCAAATTCCACGGCGTCGCTCTTTTGCCGGGACAGACCGCCGCATTCGGCCTAGCAGGGACAAAGCCAGTCCTGCTTTTCCCCGGCAGGCTCGACGCGGCTCTTGCCGTCTGGCTCACCCTTGGGCGGCGGTTGCTGGAAAGGATCGCGGGCAGCCAGATGGATGAAGCTGTTTCGATGGCCGAGCTGTCGCGAAAAATCGCTTCGCCGCTCGGCATGGCGGAGATCGTCCCGGTGCGCCGCCGCGGCAATTCCGCCGAGCCTTTGGCCGGCGGCTATTTGTCGTTGTCGTCGCTCGCGGCCGCCGACGGCTGGATCTTCATTCCGGATCATAGCGAAGGCTGGCCGGCGGGAACGCAAGTCGCCGTGAGACCGCTCGCATGAGCGACGATCTGATCGGCGCCGTGCGCCGCGCCGCGCGTCAGGAGCAATTTCTCGAGGTCGTTTCTCCGGAGGAGGCTCAAGCGCGATTTGCCCGGCATATCGATCTCTCGCCTCTCGGCGCCGAAACCGTGCCGCTCGCCGCTTCACTCGGACGCATTCTCGCATGCGACGTTACCGCGCCGGTCGACGCGCCGCCCTTCGATCGCGCCGCCGTCGATGGTTTCGCATTGCGCGCGGCGGATACGACGGGCGCGAGCGATGCCACGCCGCGCCGCTTGCGGCTCAATGACGAAGTGATCGCCTGCGGCCACGTCCCGTCGATCGACGTTCAGGCTGGCTCGGCCACCGCCATTGCCACTGGCGGCATGCTGCCGCGCGGTGCCGACACCGTCATCATGATCGAGCATACCGACATGATCGAGGGCGAAGGTGTGCCGGTTATCGACATCCGCCGCGCGGCGGCGCCGGGCCAGTTCGTGGCTTATGCCGGGTCCGACATCGCGCGCGGCGAAACCTTGTTGCGCCGTTCAACGCAGATCGGCTCGCGCGAAATCGGCATGCTTGCCGCCTGCGGGCTGGCGAAGATCGAGGTGGTGCGGCGGCCGCGAGTCGGCATTCTCTCGACCGGCGACGAGCTTGTTTCGCCCGGGCGATCGCTTCCGCCGGCCGGCGTTTATGACAGCAATGGTGCAATCCTTGCCGCGGCAATATCGGAATGTGGAGGCGAGGCCGTTTCGTTTGGCACGTGTGCCGACGACGAAGCGGCGCTCGATCGCGCCATAGGGCAGGCGCTCGGCGCATGCGATTTGGTCGTGGTCAGCGGCGGCACATCCAAAGGGGCAGGGGACCTTTCCCATCGTGTCGTCTCGCGCCTCGGTCAGCCGGGCATCCTCGTGCATGGGGTTGCGCTGAAGCCGGGCAAGCCTTTGTGCCTTGCGGTCATCGACCGCACGCCGCTCGTCGTTTTGCCGGGCTTTCCGACCTCGGCGATTTTCACCTTCCATGCCTTCGTCGCCCCGGTCATCCGTGCCCGCGCTGGGATGCCGCCGGAAACTGCGCAAAGCCTGGAAGCGGAATTGGCCGTCCCGATCGCCTCGGAGCTGGGGCGCAAGGAGTTCGTTCTCGTCGCTCTCGTCCCGGGCGAAAACGGACCTGTCGCGTTTCCGTTAGCCAAAGGGTCGGGCGCCGTGACTGCCTTTTCCCAAGCCGACGGCTTCATTGAAATCGACGCCTTGGTCGGCGGCGTCGAAGCCGGAACGCCGGCGCGCGTGACGACGATCGGCAAGGCGCGCTTCCCCGATCTCGTCGTCATGGGCAGTCACTGCGTCGGGCTCGATGCGGTGATTGGCAGCCTGGCCGAACGGGGTCTCGCAGCGCGGACCGTGGCCATCGGCAGCCTTGGCGGCGTCGCGGCCGCGCGCCGGGGCGAATGCGATATCGCACCGGTGCATCTTCTGGATCCAGTCAGCGGCAAGTACAACGAGCATCTCGCCGGCAACGGTTTGTCGCTCGTTCGCGGCTGGCAGCGCATGCAGGGGATCGTGCACCGGCGCCGCGATCCGCGCTTCGCCGGTCGGACCGCGCAAGAGTCGCTGCAGGCGGCGCTGGCGGACCCTCATTGTTTGATGATCAACCGTAACGCCGGAGCCGGGACGCGCGCTCTGATCGACAGTTTACTCACAGGCGCGCGGCCGCCGGGCTATGCCAATCAACCGAAGTCGCACAATGCGGTGGCGGCTGCCGTGGCCCAGGGTCGCGCCGATTGGGGTATTGCCATCGAATCCGTGGCGCGGCTCTATGACCTGGAATTCCTGCCGTTGACGCCGGAATATTACGATTTTCTGGTCGTCGATCGGCGCCGCGACCGGACTGGGCTGCAGGCCTTCCTGGAGGCGTTGGAAAACGATGCCGTCAGGCAAAAACTTCAGACGCTAGGCTTGCGCCCAGCAAAAAAATAATCGAACGGCGTGGCCCGAGAACGCCGACTCAGGCCATGGCGGGTTCGTCTTCCAGCAGAAAGCCGGCGGCGAGGATCACGACGGCAAGCAGAACATGCAACCAGTCGTCCGCCTGATTCACCAGGATCGTGCCGAGCAGCATATCGCTGCTTGTGATCAACCCGAGAATCGCGACGATTCCATAGACAACGCCGACAATCTTCAGCGCCAAGGACGACCCGAAGCTATAGGCGCCGGCGAGGAGGACGAGTCCGCTGACGATATGAACAAGGTTATGAACCGTGTTCACCGCGAACAGGCCCGTGGCCGAAACCAATGGATTGTCGATGAAGCCGAGTATTCCAACGAGGATGAATACGACGCCGATCACAATTGCGGCTGTCTTTGCATTCAAGTTCATGGAAGTTCCCCTCCCCAGGAAATGAAAACGCCGAATTTTGCCCCTATCTTCGGATGAACACAAGCTGACATGGGATCGTTCTGTTTGATCGGGCGGGAGCATCGCGGATTGATCTGGCGAATGATTCACATTCTCTCACGGCTTTTGCGGCTCTGCTTGATTTTCGCGGCGATGGCGCTTCCGGCACGGCCGGGCTGGAGCGAATTGCGCGGTCACGGCGGGCCGGTCCGCGCCGTGGCGCTTGCCGCCGGCGGGACGCAGGCGATTTCCGGCAGCTTCGACACCTCGGCGATTCTGTGGTCGTTGACCCGGAAATCCGCCATGCAGGTGCTGCGCTTTCACGACGGCCCGGTGAACGCGGTGGCTGTTCTCAAGGACGGGCGCCTGGCCACTGCAGGCGGCGAAGGCAAGATCGCGCTTTGGCGCGCGGGCCAGCCGAAACCTTTGGCTGTCCTCGAAGGTCACCGGGGGCCTGTTGTCGGGCTCGCGCTATCGCCTGACGGACAGGCGCTCGCCTCGGCGTCCTGGGATCATACGGTGCGGCTCTGGCCGCTTTCCGGCGACGCCGTCCGCGTTTTCCAAGGCCACCAGCAGAACGTCAACGGCGTCGCTTTCACTCCGGACGGGCATGCGCTGGTCAGCGCCGGATACGACGCCACGCTGCGGATTTGGCCGCTTTCCGGCGGCCCCACGGTCGTCAGAAATCTGCCGACGCCGCTGAACGCGGTCGCCGTCGCAAACGACGGCGAAATCGCTGCGGGCGGCGCGGACGGTAAGGTCTATTTTCTTGGCCCGGATGCCAAGATCCGCGCCGAACTGGCGACCGGTCAAAGCCCGATCATTGCGCTTGCGCTCTCAGACGATGGTCGCTTCATCGCGGCCGCCGGTATCCGCGGTTCGGTGGCGATTATCTTGCGGACGGAGCGCAAAGTGGTGCGCACTTTGATTGGTCCGGGCCTGCCGGTTTGGTCGGTCGCGTTTTTCCCGGACAACCACACGCTGCTCACCGGCGGCGCCGATCGCGCGGTCCGCCAATGGGATATATCGAGCGGCGAACAGATCGGCGCGGTGACCGCCGGCGCGCCCGACGATCCTTTGGCCGCCTATGCAGGCGATCCCGGCGCGGAAGTCTTTCGCGCCTGCGTCGCCTGCCACACGCTCAGCCCGGATGAAGGCAACCGCGCCGGCCCAAGCCTTGCCGGTCTCTTTGGCCGCCGCATCGCGACGCTGCCCGGCTATAATTTTTCACCGGCGCTGAAGAAGCTGAATATCGTTTGGACGCCGGAAACGGTCTCCAAGCTCTTCGAGGTAGGGCCGGCGGCCTACACGCCGGGAACCAAGATGCCCGAGCAAACAATCGGCGCGCCGCAAGACCGCGCCGCTTTGGTGCGTTTCCTCGAAAAGGCAACGAAGAAGAAATAGCGTTTTTGTTGGCCGTCAGGCAGGGGGCTCGCCCTTCGCCGCGCGCTCGCGCAGATAATCGTCGGTCGTGCGCGGAATCGGGCGCGGCTTGGCGGCGTAGGGATCGAGGCTCTGCTCGGTAACCGCGATCACGCGGCAATCGTCGCACATCTTGATGACTTCGAGGCGTTGTGCCGAACCTTGATACATCCAATGGCGTCCTTCGAGTTTCGCAGCGACGCGCTCGATGGTGCTGCGCACGCCGAAGGGCTTTCCGCAGCGAATGCAGTTGAACGGCTCTTCCTCCTTGAGCGTCCGCGCCAAGGCGGTGGCGGCGCGGAAATCGATCTGCGGAACGAGGCTGATTACCTTTTCCGGACATGTCGCTTTGCACAAGCCGCATTGGACGCAGGCGTCTTCGACAAAGCGCAGCACCGGCCGGTCGGGATCGTCGCGGAGCGCGCCGGTGGGACAGGCGGAGACGCAGGATAGGCAAAGCGTGCAGCCCTCGGCGTTGACTTCGATACGGCCGAAGGGGGCGCCTGGCGGCAAGGCGACCAGATCGACCGGCGCCGGGGCGGCCTGATGCAATTCGCGCAGCGCCAGCCTCGTGACGTCGCGTTTTTGTCCGACCGCCTGGAAGGTCGCCGGATGCGGCACCGGTGCGAGCTTTTCGACGGCGCGAAGCGTCGCGCCCAGCGCGTCCGGATCGTCGGTTTCAATCGTGGTGACGCGCGCGCCCGCAAGACCGAGCGCGGCAAGCACGGGTTCCGCCAAGGCGAGGGTCTTCTGCAAACCGGCGGTGTCATGGCGAGGGCGGCCGCGCAGCAGCAACCGCACCGCCGAACAGCCATAGGCAAAAGCGGCGGCGATGGCTTCCAGGCCGACCTGTGTGACTTCGTTGACTTCGAGTGGCAGCGCGTTCGCGGGCAAGCCGTCGCCGTAGCGCGCCAAGGCGTCGATCAGGGGAGCGCCATGGGCGCCGTCGTGAATCAGCAAAACGGGGTCTGTACCCCCCGCCTGCCGATAGGTCGACAACAGCATGCGGAGCTTGCGCATCAGCGCGTCGGCCGGCGGCAAAGCATAAGTTGCCGCGCCGGTCGGACAGGCCGCGGCGCATTGACCGCAGCCGGCGCAGATATAGGGATCGATAGCCACATGCTCGCCGGCCGGCGCGATGGCGCCGGTCGGGCACAGTTCAAGGCAACGCTGACATCCGACGATGCGCGAGCGCGAATGCGCGCAGAGTTCTTCGCTGAAGCGGATGTAACGCGGCTTGTCAAAAGTGCCGACGAGATCGCGGGCGCGCAGCACGGCGCGCAAAACGGCGGCAGGGTCCCCGGGATCGGCGCGCAAATAGCCGTCGCGCAGCTCATGGGCGCTGAACAGCGCAGCGCCGCCAGAAATATCCAGAATGATGTCGCAGCGCGAAATGGCGCCATCGCGCGCGGCGGCGAATTTCAGCGTTTCGCGTGAGCTCGGCGCCGGCAAGGCAAAATCGTCAACGATGCTCTCGAAGGCCCCGAGATAGCCTTTGGCCGACCGGATTCTTCCCTGCGCGACCGGGAAGTCGGTATTGCGCGGCGGCGCCACCGTAGCGGGCGGCACGATGATGACGGTGACATCGAGCTCGCTGCCGAGCAGCTTGGCGGCTTCCACCGCGCTCTCATCGCGTCCATAGACGAGGATGACGCCGTCGCTGTGCAGAGTGACAAGATCGGGCTGCGGCGCGGGTTCGGCGGCGGCGGCGAGCAATGCGGCCATCTTCGGTGCGGCGGCGGCGCCCTCCGAAGACCAGCCGCTCGTCTCCCTGATATTGGCGAAATCCAGCCGCGCATCGCTCCCGGATTCGGCGGCAACTTCGGTAAAGACCCGGCGTTCCTGCGTGCAGCCGATGGTGATGTCGCCCCCTTCCTGCGCGCTGGCGCGGAATCGATCGATTTCGGCGCGGCAGAGGTGGTGCGCGGTGGCGATCTCGGCGCCGCGGCTGCCCCGCCGCAACGTCTCGGCGTCGAGCGGCATCGTGCCCTCGCAGGAACAGACCCAAATCTTGCGTGGGCGCTCGGTCATCGTTTCCTCGGTCAGCACGGGCCCCCATAGCCGATCGGCGCTTTTTTGCGGCGAAAAGGACTACAGCAACAACGAGTTTATCGTTGTATGCTTCCCATTGTAATAGCCCAGGAGCCACGATGGCGCTGGAAACGCGTTTGCGTAGCCGCGGGTCGATTACCGCGGATCTCGTGCTGCCGCCGCCCTTCCGCCTCATTACCCTGCGCGAGGTGGGAGATGCATTTGTCCATGCGCAAAAAGTCGCGATCGAGGAGGGCGCTGGCACGCTGGTTTTCGTCGGGCGATTCGATTTCGCGGAATTCGCCGTCGTGCTTGAGCCGAACGAGCCGTTGCGCACGGCGCGCCGGGTCTTTTACGCGGCCATGAATGCGCTGGCTTCCGCCCTCATCGCTTTGGCGCCTCCGGAGACCGAAGTCACGATCGACTGGCCGGATGCGTTGCGCGTGAACGGCGGATTGGTCGGCGGCGGCCGTCTTGCCTGGCCCAAAGGCACGGGTGAATCGGCAACACCGCCCTGGCTGGTGTTCGGCGGCGTGATCCGCCTCGTCTCCATGACCCAAGATCCCGGCTTGTTTCCATTGGAGACCGCTCTAGCGGAGGAAGGATTTGAAGAGCTCGGCGCGCGAACACTGGTCGAAGGTTTTGCCCGGCATCTCATGGCGACGATAAACAGCCTGCAGCAAGATGGATTTGCCGCGACGGCAAGGGATTATTTGCTGCATCTGGCGCCGGAGAAAGGCGCTCAGCGCCGGCTTGACGAGGCCGGCGATTTACTGGTCGAGCGCACCGCAGGCAAGAAGACAAACCGGAGGTCGCTCGTATCGGCGCTGGCGGCGACAGCCTGGTACGATCCGAAAAGCGGAGGGCTGCGCCGATGAAGCTGTTGCGCACCATCCGTCTCGATCCATCCGATACTTTCGTGTTCGAAAAAGCGGCCGAACCGGGTGAGTGGGCGGTTCCCGGCTCTTTCGTTTTTTGGCAGCAGGATATTTCGGCATTGGAGGGCCGGGCCCGCAGCGCGTTCCGCGCCGGCTTCCTCGGTGTTGCTTCGCTCGGCTGGTCCACACTGGCGCAGATCGTCGAAACCGATGAAGGGGGGCGCGACGCCGCGGTGGAAACTTTGGCACGGCATCTTGTGCAAAGCTTCGCGGCGCCCGACATGGAAACCGCGCGCCGCGCGGCGGGCGAGGAAGTCGCTTACGCGGCTTCGCTTTGCGAACATCCGGCGGACACACTTGTCGCCCTCCATCGCGTCTTCGAGGACGGTGCGATTCGCGAAACCTTCCGGACATTGCGTCCGCGCAACGGGCCGAAGCCGCTGCGCGTCTTCTCCTTCCTGGAGGCTGACGAAGAGGAAGCGCCCGATGAGCGAATCGACCTGGCGGGCCTCGCGCAGGGGGCGCACAAAGGAACGGTGGAATGAAAGACTTCTGGCTGTCCTGCGGCCATCATCTGCTCGATCGTGCCGCAGGCGGCGGGCTGGTGGTGACCGATGAATTTCTCAAGGTCTATCTGGCGCGGCCGGAGCTGGTGCCGCCGCCCGACGCCAGCGAGGCTGAGCGCGCATTGCATGACGCCTTGATGGCCGATCCGCGCCGGCCGGTCAGCCCCGCCGAGATCGCGGCCATCGACGATCCGGACGCGCGGGAGAATTGGGAGCTGATGGTCGCCTTCCGCGATCACCTGTTACGCCATCACACCATTGAAGCCGCTTATGTCAGTCTGATCCGCGAAGGCACCGGCCGCACGCCGCCGTTGTTTCTCAACCACCTCGTGCACGTCATCCTGCGTAACGCGCTCGATGGCTGCGAGGATGTCTTTATGCTGCGCGCGGCCGAGTTGTTTTTCCGGGAGCAGCGGGTGACGGTGCATGAGCAGTCGCTGTTGGCTGCCGATGAGGAAACCATTGCCGGCATCGGCGATGCCCCGCAATCGCCGCTGGTTTCCATGCTGGGAATGCCGGCGGCTTCGGCCATCGAGGTGCTGAACGACTCCAACGCAGATAGCTACTGGGAGCGCAGCGACCTTTTCGCCCTGGCTCTCGATCTGACGGCGGGGCGAAGAGGCCTTGCCGCCCTTGGCGAAGTCATCGCGGCATGGATTTTCCATATGCTGTCGATCGAAGTCGATGTGGAACCGCTTACGGAAATTCGTGACGTCAATCTCGCCTGGTATGTGGGTCTCGATTCCGAAGCCACGCACATTGGCGATGCGCTATGGAATGGCGAAGAAGTCGACGACGCCGTTCGCTCGCGTATCATCGGCCTGTTCCGGCTCAGTTTCCGCGACCCAACAATGGTCTTCGATAAGGTGCGCGGCGAGGCGGTCTACTTGCTACTCGCGATGTCGGCGGACCGCATCTTGCGGTTGAAGCCGCAAAATCTGGTCATTGGCCTGCCGATCAGTCACTTGGAAGGCGTGATATGACCGTGCTTGCCCGCATTTCGGTTGGCGTCATCGTGGAGCGGCAGAAAGCAGCCAGTGCCTGGATCGATTTCTTATGGCGGCCCGTGGCGGTGTTGCCCGGCGAACCTGAAGCGAGGCCATGGACGATCCTCTCTTCCGACGGCAACGCGACCCGCTTTTACGCAGGCTCTGCGGAGATGGAGCTGCATCGCTCGGAGACCGCGCATTATCTCAGCAATCTGACGAGCGGGGCCCCTTCGATATGGGTCACACTGCGCCGGAGCGACGGCGAAATGCCATACCGGCTGTTCGCGGTGACAGCAGATCCGACGGAGGGCGAGTCCTTCGCTGAAGCCGGCGACGACATTGTGGAAGCTTTGCCGATGCCGGAGCCGATCCGCGATTTGCTTGCGGCTTTCGTCGCCGAGCACCATGTCGAACGTGAATTTGTCAAGCGGCAACGGGACCGCGCTGATCCGGAAAGAATGGCGCGGCAGGCAGTGCGGCGGGAAGAGGACGGCGGCACATGACGGAGCCGAAAAATTTTCTCAGCCGATGGTCGAGACAAAAACTGGATCGGCTACGCCAGCCGGATGCTTCGCCCCGCGTCGAAAAGCTGGCGACGGAATCGCGGGATCCCGGCGCCGCCGGCCCGCAGAATGGGCCGGATCAAGCCGGCGCGGCCCCGGTGCCATTCGATCCGGCCACCCTGCCGCCGGTCGAATCGATCGACGCAACCACCGACATCCTCCCGTTTCTGCAGGCCGGCGTGCCGCTTGCGCTGAAGCGTGCGGCGTTAAGGCGCGCGTGGAGCGCCGATCCCGCGATTCGGGATTTCGTCGGCCTTGCGGAGAATTCCTGGGATTTCAACGACCCAAATGGCGTCCCTGGATTCGGGCCCTTGAGCGCGGCTGATCTGCAGCAGCTCGCCGATCACATCCGCGCCGAGAGCTCGCCTTTCCAACAAGCCGAATCGGAGAAAAGCACGGCAGCGTCCAGCTCTGCCGCTGCAGAGCACCCCGCCGCGGTTCCTCAACGAAATGCGGCGGATGCCGCCAATCGCGTGGCCGCCGACCGTCCGGAGAACGAATCCGATTGTGACAGGAAGCCTGACATAAATTCTGCGGGCCACGAGCCAACCTATGTTGCGATGCGACAGAATGGCCGCGACGCCAATGCGGCTGCGCCGGCGTCGCGCCACGGCGGAGCATTACCCAAATAGTTATACGCATTGATAGCCTCCTACTATTGACCCGCCCTTGACAGCCGCATTAACTTTTCGGTGCGCCATAAGAAGCACCTCGAAAAGGAACTTCGGGAGTCAAATCGCGATGCGCGACCTTGGGCTTCAACAGGCGATCGATGCTGCCGGCGGCATCGGCGAACTTGCCCGCAAAATCGGCATCTCGCAGCCGTCCGTCTCCAATTGGTCCCGCGTCCCAGCAGAGCGCGTTGCGGCGGTTGCCGAATTGACGGGCATAGACCGTGCGGTGCTGCGCCCGGATTTGTTCGGCGAGAGCAGGCTGAACGCGCCGGAGATCGATGAAATCGATTCAGCGCGCGCGCAGGAATATGCGCTCCTCGCCTCCCTGTTGTCGCGCGCACCCGACCGCGCATTTCTACAGCGCCTCGGCCGATTGCGTGGCGATGCCACGCCGCTGGGTATTGCGCATGTGCAATTGGCGCAAGTTGCGGGCCATATCGATCACGCGCAGGTGGAACGCGAATTTTTCGATCTGTTCATCGGCATCGGCCGGGGCGAACTGCTGCCTTATGGTTCTTACTATTTGACCGGGTTTCTGCATGAGCGCCCGCTGGCGCGCTTGCGCGACGATCTTTCCCGGATCGGCATCGCGCGCGCGGAGGGCGTCGCGGAACCGGAAGATCATGCCGCGATCTTGTGCGAGATCATGTCTGGAATCGTCGGCGGCCAATTCGCCGCGCCGCCGGATAGCGATCGGATGATTTTCGAAAAGCACTTGGCGCCGTGGATCGGCCGCTTCTTCGCCGATCTGGAGCGCGTCCCCGGTACGGAATTCTATCGGGCCGTGGGCGCCTTGGGCAGCCTGTTCATGAGTTTGGAAAAGGACGCCTTTGGGCTTGCCGATGCGGCCTGAGGCGGTGCGCGATGAAAACGAGAATCCACCGAGGAATTTCGCAAAAGGAGCCGGCGATGAAACAGCAGGATAAGGCGGCGCTCGGTCGTCGCGATTTCCTTCGCGTTCTGGCAACGGGCGCCGGCGTAGCCGCTGCCGGCGCCGGCCCGTTGGCGACGACGGCGGCCGCCGATACGGAGAACAACGACGAGAAGCGCAAGGCGCGCTACAACGCCAATTCCGACGAGGTAAAGACGTTTTACCGCGTCAATCGCTATCCGAGCTGACGGGAGGCTGCCGTGCTGACGAAAAGAACAGAACGCCATGCCCATCGGGGCAAGCTAGCGTCGGCTCTGGCCGACCGGTCGGCCGGCCGCATCGACCGCCGTGCGTTCCTGCGCCGCTCCGGCCTTGTGGCCGGCGGCTTGGCGACGCTCGGCAGTCTGCCGCTGGTCAGCGTGCGCAAGGCCGAAGCCGGTCCGCCGCCGCCCGCCGGCGCCGCGGTGACCATTCGCAAGAACATCTGCACGCACTGCTCGGTGGGTTGCACGGTTACCGCCGAAGTGGCCAACGACGTCTGGATCGGGCAGGAACCGAGCTGGGATTCGCCGATCAATCGCGGTTCGCATTGCGCCAAGGGCGCTTCGGTTCGCGAGCTCGTCTCGGGCGAGCGCCGGCTGAAATATCCGATGAAGCTCGCCAACGGCCAATGGAGCCGCATCAGCTGGGATCAGGCGATCAACGAGATCGGCGACAAGATGATGGCGGTGCGTGAAAAGGCCGGGCCGGATTCGGTCTATTGGCTCGGCTCCGCCAAAATGACCAACGAGGGCGCATATCTGTTCCGCAAGCTCGGCGCCTACTGGGGCACCAACAATACGGACCATCAGGCGCGCATCTGTCATTCGACGACGGTCACCGGCGTGGCGAATACCTGGGGCTACGGCGCGATGACCAACAGCTATACGGACATCCGCAACGCCAAGACCCAGATCATCATGGGTGGCAACCCGGCCGAAGCGCACCCGGTATCGCTGCAGCATCTTCTGGAAGGTGCGGAACTCAAGAAAGCCAACGTGGTCGTCATCGATCCGCGAATGACGCGCACCGCGGCCCACGCCACGGAATATGTTCGCCTGCGGCCGGGCACCGATATCCCTGTGCTTTATGGAATGATGTGGCACATCCTGAAAAACGGATGGGAAGACAAGGAATTTATCCAGCAGCGCGTCTACGGTTTTGACGACGCGCGCAAGGAAATCGAAAAGTGGACACCGGAGGAAGTCGAGCGCGTCTCCGGCGTGCCCGGCGCGCAGCTCGAACGCGTCGCAAAGATGTTCGCGACCGAGAAGCCATCGACGCTGATCTGGTGCATGGGGCAGACGCAGCATACCGTCGGCACCGCCAACGTGCGGGCCAGCTGTATGGCACTGCTGCTCACCGGCAATGTCGGCGGTCCCGGCATGGGCGCCAACATCTTCCGCGGCCACGACAACGTGCAAGGCGCCACCGATGTCGGCCTCGATATCGTGACGCTGCCCTTCTATTACACGCTTGCCGAGGGCGCCTGGAAACATTGGAGCCGCGTCTGGGAAACCGACTACAACTGGTTCGTGTCGCGGTTCGACTCCAAGACAATGATGGAGACTCCCGGCATTCCGCTGACGCGCTGGTTCGACGCCGTGCTTCTGCCGAAGGATCAGGTGGCGCAGAAGGACAATGTGCGCGTGATGTTCGTTCAGGGCCATGCCAGCAACAGCATCACCCGCATTCCTGAGTCCCTGAAAGGGCTGGCCAAGCTCGATCTTCTGGTCGTGGCCGATCCTCATCCGACGACCTGGGCGTCGCTGGCCGTCAAGGCCGGCCGCAAGGACAACATGTATCTGCTGCCCGTCGCCACCCAATTCGAATGCAAGGGCTCGCGGGTCGCCTCGAACCGCGCCCTGCAATGGGGCGAGCAGATCGTCAAGCCGATCTTCGAATCGAAAGACGATCTCGAGGTGATGTATCTGATCGCGAAGAAGCTCGGTTTCGCCGATCTGATGTTCAAGAACATCAAAGTCGAGAACAACCTGCCTGTGGCCGAGGATATTCTGCGCGAAATGAACCGCGGCAGCTGGTCGACCGGCTATTGCGGACAATCGCCCGAGCGCCTCAAGGCGCATATGAAGAACCAGGCCAAGTTCGACATGGTGACGCAGCGGGCGCCGAAGGACCTGCCGGAAATCGGCGGCGACTATTACGGTCTGCCGTGGCCTTGCTGGGGCAAGCCGGAAGTTCGGCATCCCGGCACGCCTTTACTCTACAATACCAACCTTCACGTGATGGATGGCGGCGGCACTTTCCGTCCGCGTTTCGGGCTGGAACGGGAGGAGAAGCGGCCGGACGGCACCACCGTCAAGGTCAGCCTGTTGGCCGACAAGTCCTATTCCAAGGGTTCCGAAATCACCGACGGATATCCGGAATTCACGCTGGCGGTGCTCAAGAAACTTGGCTGGGACAAGGATCTCACCGAAGCCGAGATGGCGGTCATCAATAAGATCAATCCGACCACGCCCGACGCGGTGTCCTGGTCGCTCGACCTTTCGGGCGGGATTCAGCGCGTCGCTCTGAAACACGGCTGTGTGCCTTACGGCAACGGCAAGGCGCGTATGAACGCCTGGAATCTGCCGGACCCGATTCCGGTTCACCGCGAACCGATCTACACGCCGCGCGTCGAACTCGTGGCCAAGTATCCGACACTGCCAAACGCCAAGCAGTTCCGGCTGCCGAACACGGGCTTCAGTGTGCAAAAGCAGGCGATCGATAAAGGCATCGCCAAGGATTTCCCGATCATCCTTTCCTCGGGACGGTTGGTCGAGTTCGAGGGCGGCGGCGAAGAGACGCGATCCAACAAATGGCTCGCTGAACTACAGCAGGAGATGTTCATCGAGATCAATCCGGCGGACGCGTCCGACCGCGGCATCAAGGATGGCGCCTGGGTCTGGGTGACGGGCGCCGAAAACAGCTCGAAGGCCAAGGTAAAGGCTCTGGTGACCGAGCGTGTCGGCAAGGGCGTAGCCTGGATGCCGTTCCACTTCGGCGGATGGTTTGGCGGCGACGACCTGCGCGCCAATTATCCGAAAGGCACCGATCCGATCGTGCTGGGCGAGAGCGCCAACACGATCACCACCTACGGCTACGATCCGGCGACGGGCATGCAGGAGCCCAAAGTCACGCTCTGTCAAATTAGAGCGGCATAAGGAGGCGGGACATGGCGCGAATGAAATTTCTCTGCGACGCCGATCGTTGCATCGAATGCAACGCTTGCGTCACCGCCTGCAAGAATGAGCATGATGTGCCCTGGGGCATCAATCGCCGGCGCGTTGTCACGCTGAACGACGGCAAGCCGGGCGAGCGCTCGGTCTCCATGGCCTGCATGCATTGCACCGACGCGCCTTGCCAGGCGGTCTGCCCGACCAATGCGATCTTCACCACGGCCGACGCCGTCGTCCTGCACTCCAAGGACATCTGCATCGGCTGCGGCTACTGCTTCTACGCCTGCCCGTTCGGCGCGCCGCAGTATCCGCGCGTCGGCAATTTCGGTTCGCGCGGCAAAATGGACAAATGCACATTCTGCGCCGGCGGACCGGAGAAGGACAATACGGCCGCCGAATATGAAAGATACGGCAGCAACCGCTTGGCGGAAGGCAAGCTGCCGCTTTGCGCGGAGATGTGCTCGACCAAGTCGTTGCTCGCCGGTGACGGCGATATCATCGCGCAGATCTACAAGGAGCGCGTCACCCGCCGCGGCTATGGCTCGGGCGCCTGGGGTTGGCAGACGGCTTATCGCGAAACGATCGCGTCCTGACCAGAGCACGAAACCGCTGCGGCGAACGCCGCTCGGGGCGAAAAGAAGATAGGGAGGACTAGGCATGCCATCGCTTTTCGCGCGCATCCGCATCATCGCCGGCGCCCTGGCGCTGTTCTTGATGATTGCGCTGCCCGCCGCTCATGCGCAGCAGGCACCGGCGTCGGTCAATCCGACGGCCAGCGCGGTCCAGGAGCAGCAGCTGCTGCGCGAATTGAATCGCGTGCAGGGCCGTATTTCGATTCCAGACGCCAAGGCCGCGGTGCTCGAGCACCCGCGCGGTCGCGATTGGCGCGCCTTCCATCAGGAATGGCTGCCCTGGATCGGCGGCATCGCCATTATCGGCATGGTTCTGTTGCTGGCCATCTACTATCTCGTCCATGGCACGATCCGCCTGAAATCCGGGCGGTCGGGGCGCGTGATCGTGCGGTTCAACGCGCTGGAGCGTTTCCTTCATTGGACCATGGCGGTGTCCTTCATCATCCTGGCGCTCACCGGCCTGAACATCAGTTTCGGCAAGCGGCTGTTGCTGCCGTTGATGAGTCCGGATGCCTTTGCCACCTGGTCGCAATGGGCCAAATACACCCACGACTTCATAAGCTTTGCCTTTGTCATCAGCGTCGCGCTGCTTTTCCTGATCTGGCTGAAGGATAATTTCCCGACCGAGGCCGATGCCCAGTGGTTGAAGGAAGGGGGCGGCATGATCGGCGACAAGCATCCGCCGGCTTGGCGTTTCAATGCCGGCCAAAAAATCCTGTTCTGGCTGGTCTGCCTTGGGACGGCGGCCGTCGCCGTTTCCGGCTATATGCTGCTGTTTCCATTTTACATCACCAACATTTCCGGCATGGAAACCGCGGAAGTGGTGCATGGCGTGATTGCCATGGCATTCATCGCGATGATTATCGCCCACATCTATATCGGCACGCTCGGGATGGAAGGCGCGTTCGAAGCGATGGGCGAGGGCACCGTAGATCTCAACTGGGCTCGCGAACATCACCGGCTTTGGGTCGAGCAGGAACTGGCGCAAGGTCGCGGCGCCCGCGTGCCGCCATCCGGGGCGGCAACGCCGGCCGAATAGCGCCATCGCGCATTGGATCAGAACGACCGGCCGCAAGGCCGGTCGTTTCATTTGGCGCGCATTCGGTCATTGCTGCTATAAGGGCCGATCAGCGAGGCGATCGATATACTTCGGATCATGCGCATCATCGGACTGGCGGGCTGGAGCGGTTCCGGCAAGACCACGCTGCTTACCAAGGTAATTCCGCAGCTCACCAAACGCGGCGTGGCGGTGTCCACCGTCAAGCACGCCCACGAAGGCTTCGATATCGATCAGCCCGGCAAGGATTCCCATAGCCATCGGATGGCGGGCGCCGCCGAGGTTCTGGTCGCCTCGTCGGCGCGCTGGGCCTTGGTGCACGAATTGCGCGGTGCGGCCGAACCGCCTCTGTCGGCATTTCTGGCAAAACTGTCACCCGTCGATCTCGTCATCGTCGAAGGATACAAGCGCGAGCCGCATCCTAAGCTGGAGGTGCACCGCGTCGCCCTGGGCAAGCCGCTGTTGTATCCCGACGATCCGGCGATCGTGGCGATTGCTTCGGACCAGCCGTTGCCCTCGTCGCCCCTTCCGGTCATCTCCCTCGACGATATCGAGACGATTGCCGAACTGATGCTGAAGCACGCTGCTCCTGTCGATGCCGCACGGGGCGCATGATGGCGCAACTCACCGACGACTGCTTTGCCTTTTCCGGACCGCTGCTCCGCCTTGAGCAGATGGAGCGGCTGATCGCCGAGCGCATTGATCCGGTCGCCGGGATTGAGACGGCGGCGCTGCGTCAGGCTGACCGGCGCGTTCTTGCCGAGGATGTCATCGCGCCGGTGAACCTGCCGCCTTTCGACAACTCTGCCGTCGATGGCTACGCCGTCCGCCATGCTGACTTGCAGCCGGCTGCCGAGACGTCGCTTTTGGTCGCCGGCCGGGTTGCTGCCGGTCATTCCGCCGAGGCGCTTGGCGCCGGTCGAGCGATTCGTATTTTCACCGGCGCGCCGATGCCGCACGGCGCGGATACCGTATTCATGCAGGAAGATTGCCGGCGCGAAGGCGACAAGGTCATCCTGCCGGCTGGCTTGAAACGTGGCGCCAATCGCCGTCTCGCCGGCGAGGATATCAAGGCCGGCGCCGTCGCATTGCCGGCGGGCCGGCTGCTTTCGCCTGCCGACGTGGCGCTCGCGGCGGCGATCGGGGTCACTTCGTTGCCGGTCCGGCGGCGGCTGCGCATCGCGTTGTTTTCGACCGGCGATGAAATCGTCGAGCCGGGCGCCACTCGGCCCGCCGCCGCGCTTTATGACGCCAACCGGTATCTGCTCGCGGATCTTATCGGCAGACTCGGCGGCGAGACGACCGACCTCGGCATCGTGCGCGACGA